>JACCDJ010619888.1_pt1 | contig 17408 bp, 18 predicted proteins | sample 7444481 | NCBI WGS metagenome assembly JACCDJ01 (sample SAMN15323435, study PRJNA562643) | freshwater metagenome | isolation source: river surface water | place: USA:Blue River Watershed | collected 2017-08-15 | reverse complement strand
GGTGAGCGGACCGCATCCGGCCTCGCGCATCGCCGAGATGCTGCGCGCGGGCGAGATCAGCCTGGCGCACGGCGTGGAATCGGAAGGACGCTGGATGACCGTGCGGGAGTTCCTGCGCGGCGGCCGGGCGCCGAGGGAGTTCGCGCCCGCCCGCAGTCAGTCGGCCGATCACGCCGCCCCCGCGAGCGCGGCCGCCGAAGTCTCCGAACGCCAGCAGACGGACGACTCGATCGAACGTTCGGTGCGCGAAGGCTACCTCTGGTGCGGCTCGACCTTCCTCCTTCCTCCCGCCTTCGGCCTGCTGGTCTGGCTCTGGGTGCAGGCGGTGCCGGAGACGCAGCCCATCTCCCGTTTCGTGCTGCTGGCCTTTTGCGCGGCGCTGGGCTGCCTGCTCCCGGTCGCGATGGTCCGTCGTGTCGGGGCGGTCCTGGAACAGGAAGGCCTGGGCGAACTCCGGCAGGCCCAAGGCCGGCTGTCCGTCATGCTGGCCGGGCTCGGTTTCGTCTTCTGGCTGGCCATGTTCTGGTTCCTCAAGGGAGGTTCCTGAGCCGCAAAGGGCTTGACGGAGAGGCGTGGCGCAGGTGGACTCCGCTTCCGGCCGAACGGTAGCGTAGCTCAGTTGGTTAGAGCGAGGGACTCATAAGCCCTAGGTCGGCGGTTCGATCCCGCCCGCTACCACCAGCCGGTGAATCAGGCCTTCAGCAGCGCCGCCACCGGCACGTCCAGTCCGTCCTTCCAAAGGGACTCCAGGGCGTAATCACGCCGCACGTCCGCACGGAAGATGTGGAAGACGGCGTCAAAGGCGTCGACGACGGTCCAGCCGCTGTCCTTGTGGGATTCGACGCCCCGAGGGCGGGAACCGGCCTCCTCGAGGGCGCGCTCCAGCTCGATCCGCAGGGCGCGCAGATGCGGCTCGGAATTGCCGGTCGCGACGACCAGCCAGTCGGCCACTGAAGAGAGCTGGCCGAGCCGCAGGACGCGGATGGCCTCGGCCTTCTTGTCATCAAGGGCGCGCACGGCGGCCAGGACGTGGGCGGGCAGCGCGGGCAGTTCGGCCGCCGGAGGCCTGACGGGGGAGGAAGAACGTCCACGGGCCTTGGAAACGGCGGGCTTGGAAGCGGGCTTCCTGACGGGCTTGGTGGCGGTCCTGCGCACCGTCTTGCGGGCGGGCTTGTTCTTGGCGGCGGCTTTCTTCTTGGCGGGGGACATCTTCAGTCGCGGTAAAGACCGCGCTCCTCGATGAGTGCCGCCACGGCCGGGGGCAAGCCGTTTCGGGAACGGGCCGACGAACGCAGCGCTTCACGGATGAGGGTGGATGACCAAGGGGACTCGGGCTGGCGCAGCGGAATCACGCGCGCCAGGCCGCGGAGGGAGGCGGGCGGCTCCGCCCCGAGTCCGTCACGGGCAAGGACGGCGAATTCCACGAGCCGGCACAGTTCGGCGACGTCCTTCCAGCGGTCGAGCCGGAGAAGCTGGTCGGAACCGAGGATCCAGATGAGCCGGACGCCGGCGTGCTCCGCGGCGAGTTCACGCGCCGTGTCGATCGACCAGCTGGTCCCGCCCCGGCGCATCTCCCGGGCGTCAACCCGCGCCCAGGGCCGATCGGCGAACGCAAGCGCGACCATCGCGAGGCGGTCCGGGTCGGATGCGCGCGGAGGGTCGTCCCTCAGCGGCGCATGGGCGGCCGGAATCACCAGCAGGGAATCGAGCCCGAGCGCGGCATGCGCCGCATCCGCCACGGCCAGATGGCCGAGGTGCGGAGGGTCGAAGGTCCCCCCGAAGATTCCGATCGTCGGCGGCATCAGCCTTTTCTTGCCCGTGCGTCGCAAGTGGCAACCCAAAGCAGGCTTGTCCCCGGCGGCCCGCAGGCCGACTATGCGGACATGGCGCCGGCCTCACGCTTCCTCCCCAGCGACTTCGGTCCGGAAAGGACCGTCGCCATCATCGCCGGAAAGGGCCGCTACCCCGCCCTGCTGGCGGAATGCGCCCGGAGCCGCGGCGCCAAGGTCGCCCTCGTCGCCTTCGAGGACGAGACCGATCCGGCGCTCATCGACTCCTTCCCGGAGGACCGGCGTCGCTCCGTGGCGGTCGGCAAGCTGGGACGGCTGCTCGAGGCGCTGTCGGAACTCGGCGCAGGGGGCGCGGTGATGGCCGGACAGGTCACGCCCCGCAAGCTCTTCTCCGGCATGGTGCCCGACCTCAAGCTGGTGGCCCTTCTGGCGCGGCTCAAGCAGCGCAATGCCGAGACGATCTTCGGCGCGGTGTCCGCCGAGATCGAGGCGACGGGCGTCCGCATGCTCGACGCGCGCGCCTTCCTCGACGACCACCTTGCCTCGGCGGGATGCATGACCGGCCGCTCCTTCGGAGCCGACGCCGACGAGGTCGCGTTCGGCGTCCGGATGGCCCGCGAAATGGCCCGGCTCGACGTCGGGCAGTCGGTGGTCACGGCCAAAGGCACGGTCATCGCCGTGGAGGCCTTCGAGGGGACCGACAACATGCTCCGCCGCTGCGCCGCCACGGGCGGAAAGGAGATGCTCCTGACGAAGGCTTCCAAACGCGGTCAGGACTGGCGCTTCGACGTGCCCTGCTTCGGACTGCGGACGCTCGAGAGCATGGCGGAAGGCAAGGTCGCGCGCGCGTCGCTGGAAACCGACGGCGTGCTCATCCTCGACCGGCCCGCGGTCATCACGCGGGCGCGGGAGCTCGGCATCGAACTGAACGGCTTCGCTCCGCTCTCCTGAACGGGAGCCGCGTCAGTCGAAGAAGCCCCAGCCGGGCACGCTCTGCGCGATCACCCAGCCGGCGGCGAGCGCCAAGGCGACCAGCATCAGTCGACGACGTCGCACGGACGCGCCGGCATCCTCTTCGTCCGCATGGTTGATGCCTTGGCGGGCGGAGAGGGACACGCGCACTCTCACATACCAGGGCAGGCGGGTCTGTTCGGAGAGATCCCGGTGCACGTAGGCGCCTTCGCGGTAATCGCGGCGCTTCCAAAGGCGTGCATCGAGCAGTCGGACCATCCCTTCCTCTATGAACCTCTCCCGGACGCTTTACAAGCGAAGGCTGCGCGGGTAGTCACTTGCCCGTGAAGTCCACCGCCAGGTCCGTCCGAGCCCTCAAGGGGGTCAGGCCCGTCGTATGCCTGACGGCCTACGACGCCCCGACGGCCCGGATGGCCGCCGAAGGGGGCGCCGACCTCATTCTGGTCGGGGACTCGCTCGGAAACGTCGTCCTGGGCCTGCCGGACACGGTCGGCGTGACGATGGACATGATGGTCCACCACACGGCCGCCGTGACCCGCACGATCCAGGACCGTCTCGTGGTGGCGGACCTGCCCTTCGGCGTCGCCCACGAGGGTTTCTCCAAGCTGCTGGGCTGCTGCCGACGGCTGCTCCAGGAAGGGGGAGCCCAAGCGGTCAAAATCGAGGGCGGCACGACGCTGGCCAAGTCGGTCGCCCGCCTGGTCGACGCCGGGATCCCGGTGATGGGGCACGTCGGGCTGCTGCCCCAGCGCTCCCGGGCCAAAGGGTTCCGCAAACAGGGACTGACACCCGAGGACCAGGCCCGCCTGCTCGAGGACGCCCGGTCCATCGCCTCGGCCGGGGTGTTCTCGATGGTGGTGGAATGTGTCGAGGCCTCCTTCATGCCGACCATCACGGCCGCCGTCCCGGTCCCGACGATCGGCATCGGATCCGGCAAGGGGTGCGACGGCCAGATCATCGTCATCCACGACCTCCTCGGTCTGACTCCCGTGCCCCCGCCCTTCGTGCGCCCCGAAGCCCGGTTGCACCGCGCGGGTGTCGCCGCCATCCGTCGCTGGGCCCGCAAGGTCCGCAGCCGCTCTTCCCGATGAACTGCGTCGTATTCGGAGCCGGAGCCTGGGGCACGGCCATGGCCATCCACCTTCGCCGACAAGGCCACACGGTCACGCTCGTGCCCCGCAGGCTGGAACAGGCGCTCGCCATCTCCGACGCACGCGAGAACCGGGACTACCTCCCCGGCCGACGTATCGACGACAGCATGCAGATCGGGCTGGAGCCGGCGCCGGCGCTCATGGACGCCGAACTGGTCTTCCTGGCCTGCCCCTCCAAAGGGCTCCCCGAGCTGCTCTCCCGCATCGGACCGGCCGCGAAGTCGGCCAAGGTCCGCATGGCCATCTCCCTCATCAAGGGCCTCGACCAGTCCACCCTGCGCCGTCCCTGCGAACTGATCGCCGAGGCGTTCGGTTCGACGCCGGTGGCCACCCTGAGCGGCCCGAGCAACGCCGACGAGGTCGCGCAAGGCCTGCCCACGGCGCTGGTGCTGGCCGCTGAACGGGACGACGACCTGCTGCGCGAGGTTCAGGCCGCGGTGAGCGGACCGACGCTCCGGGCCTACACTTCCTCGGACCTCATCGGGGTCGAGATCGGCGGCACGATCAAGAACGTCTACGCGGTCGGCGCCGGCCTGTGCGACGGACTGGGACTGGGCTCCAATGCCAAGGCGGCGCTGCTGACTCGCGCACTGCAGGAGATGATGCGCCTAGGCCAGGCGGTCGGCGGCAAGGCCGAGACGTTCCTCGGCCTGGGCGGAGTCGGTGACCTGATGGCCACGGCGCACGGCCCCTGGAGCCGCAACCGCGCGCTCGGGGAGGCGCTCGCCGCGGACGCGCCCAAGGCCCTCGCGGCCCTCGCCGGCAAGAAGGAGGCGGTCGAAGGGCATCGCGCCACGGAGACCCTCACGCGGCTCGCCAAGTCCCGCGGCATCGACGCCCCGATCCTCTTCTGCCTGCACGAGATTCTCTACGGAGGTCTCGACCCGCGCGCAGGAGTGACGGCGCTCATGACCCGCGACCTCCGCTCGGAGTCGTGATGCCGGAAGGGGTCGAGAACCGGCCCTCGGCCATCGAGGGCGCAGGACTCTTCGCGACACGGGACTTCCGGACCGGCGAACGGATCGCACCCTATTCCGGTCCGGCATCCTCCGCTCCCGTCGCGTCCCCCGACGGCAAGGTCTTCAGTCTGGAAATCCGGCCGGGGCTCTGGATCGACGGCTCAGGGCGGGATAACGCGGCCCGCCACGCCAACCACTCCTGCGACCCCAACGCGGAACTGGTCTGGGATGACAAGGAAGGCGCCGGCTGGCTGACGGCCCGCCGCGAGATACTGCCCGGCCAGGAGATCACCTTCGATTACGGGTTCAGTCTCGCCGAATCACTGGCCCACCCCTGCCGCTGCGGCAGCCCGGCCTGCGCCGGTCGCATCATCGCGGCCCCCTTGAGAGCGGCCCTGCGGCGCCACCTCCGGCCCCCCGGGACAAGGAGGGATTGACCCCTCCCCCGCCGACAGTCACTTTTCAGGAAGCCGTTTCCGACCCTTTGTTCATGAAAAAAGTCGCCCTTACCGAGCTCGACCCGCGCCTGCAGAAACAGGTGACCCTGGCCGAACAGCAGATCCGCACCAACCCGCAGTATGCGATCGAGATCCTCACCGGCATCCTCGCCCGCAACCCGGGCTGCGTCGAGGTCCGCCGCGCCCTCCGGCAGGCGCAGAAGGCCGTGCTGGGCACCCGCAAGGGGCTGTTCGACGGCGTGGTGGGGGCCCTGACCTCCAGCAAGATCGCCAAGGCGGTCGAAGCCGACCCGGTCGCCGCCATCAACGAAGCCGAGGCCGCCCTGGCCAAGAAGCCCACCGACGCCAACGCGAACAAGACCATCGCGCTGGCCGCCACCAAGCTCGGCTTCCACGCCCTCGCCGCCTTCGCCTACGAGGAGCTCGCCGCCAACGACCCCAAGGAGGTCCAGCATTTCGTCGATCTCGCCAACACCTGGATCGCCGGCAGCGAATACGACAACGCGCTGCACGCGGCCGACGCCGGGCTCAAGCTGTTCCCCGGCAACGGCGACCTGCAGGAGGCCGTGCGTCGCGCCTCGGTCAGCAAGACCATGAAGAAGGGCAACTGGGAGGACAAGGGTGACTTCCAGTCCAAGCTCAAGGACAAGGAGGAGGCGCTCCGGCTCGAACAGGCGGCCCGCAAGGTCACCGACGCCACCACCGCGGCCGAACAGATCGCCATCCTCGCCCAGAAGCTTCAGGAGCAGCCCGACAGCATCGACCTGTACCGTGACATCGTCCGGCAGTTCATCGCCGTCGGCGACCTGGACAACGCCATCGCCTGGCTCCAGCGCGGCCGCATGACCACGCTCGGCAAGGCCGACACGTCCCTCGAACGCCAGGAGACCGACCTGGTGGTCCAGCGCTACGAGGCCCGTTCGAAGCAGCTGCGCGAACGCGCCGCGGCCTCCCCGGGAGACGCCGCCGCCCAGACCGAGCTCGCCGCCAACGAGGCGGAGCTCGCCGACTACCGCCTGCGCATGGCCGCCAGCCTGGTCGAACGCTATCCGAACGACTACTCCTTCCGCTACGAGTACGGCACGATGCTGCTCGCGGCCGGCCGCACCGACGAGGCCGTGCAGCAGCTGCAGTACGCCCAACGCAATCCGAAGTACCGCCAGCCGGCGCTCCTCGCGATCGGCCGGGCGTTCGTGGTCTCGGGCAAGTTCGACCTCGCGGTGGAGCAGCTCACGGCCGCCAAGGGCGAGATCCAGGTGATGAACGACCTCAAGAAGGACGTGATCTACGAACTGGGGCTCGCCTACGAGAAGATGGGCAAGGCCAAGGAGTCCGTCGACGAGTACAAGGTCATCTACATGGCCGACTCGGGCTTCCGCGACGTGGCCAAGAAGATCAACGATTTCTACGAGCGCCAGAAGGGCGCCTGAACGACCCAGCCGGCCACCCGGTCGGCGCGACGCGCCGCCGCCCTCCCCTGCCCATGGCACTCACTCCTTTCCGCAGCCGCCTCATCGCCGACGTCGGCATCAGCATGGGGGACGAAGGCAAGGGACGCCTCATCCCTGAGATCGTCCGCGAACTGCAGGCCTCCACGGGCCGCCGGGACGCGGTCGGCACGGTGATCAAGGTCAACGGCGGAGCCAACTCCGGCCACACGGTCGCCGGCCTCAAGCTCAACCTCCTCCCCGGCGGAGTCGCCGAACGGGACGTGCCCTGCCTCGCGCTGGGCGCCGGAGTGGTCGCCGACCCTCGCAAGGCCCTCTGGGAGGCGCTGCCGCTGGAAAAGGCCGGCCTGCCGGTGCTCAACCGGCTGCTCATCGACGAACGCTGCATGATCAGCGACGTCGCCCACCGCATCCTCGACCTGGCCTGGGAAGACTACCGGGTGGAAAGGCTCGGCCAGGAGCCGCGCGGCTCCACGGGACGCGGCATCACGCCGGCCTACGCCGACGAAGTCGGGCAGTTCCAGATGCACTACGCGGAGTTCCTTTCGGACCGCACGGAATACGCGGCGCGGCTCTCGGCCCGGCTCGACCGGGCCGCGGCCACGGTCCGCGACGTCTGCCGCCTCGCCCCCGAAAAATGGGCCGGCCTCTTCCTCCGCCTGACCGAGGCGGAACAGCGCGCCAACAAGGGGGCGATCGATTCAGGGGTCTTCCGCGCCGCGGAGTTCGACTTCACGCGCTTCGCCGGCAAGGAGCCCTTCACGTTCGACCACGCCGCGGTGCTCGCCGCCTGGTGGGACGCGGGCTCCCGGCTCGCCGGCTGCGTGGGTGACGTCCGGGAAAGGGTCCTGGGCGACCTCTCGGCGGGACGCACGGTGCTCGGAGAATTCGGCCAGGCCTACTGGCTCGACAAGCGCGCCGGGTTCGCGCCCAACGTCACGGCTTCGCACACCTACGTGCCGGAGTTCTTCCAGTCGGCCGGCATCCCCGCCCAGGCGGTCCACACGGTGGGCTGCTGCAAGGCCTACGACACGAAGGTGGGGACGCACGTGTTCCTCACGAAGATGCCCGACGGACATCCTCTGCAGGAGGCGCTCTCCCGCCTCGAATTCGGCACCAGCACGGGACGGCAACGCATGGTCGGCTGGTCCGACCTGGTCGAGAAGGCCGACGCGCTCCGCTACGGCGGCTATGACGACCTGGTCATCAACAAGCTCGACGCGCTCTCGCCCCACGGCGCCTGGAAGGGCGGCGACCTCCAGGTCTGCACGGGCTACGCCGACGAGTCCGGCAAGGTGCTGCCGGGAGTGCCCCGCAATGACGCGGTGCGCCGCCGGCTCCGTCCGGTCTACGCGACGCTTCCCGGCTGGACGGAGGACATCTCGAAGGTGCGCTCTTTCGCGGCCCTGCCCGCCGCCGCCCGCCGCTACGTGGCCTTCACGGTCGCGGAAATCGTGCGGCTGGCCTCCCGCGGCGGCTCGCTCGCGGTCCTGCCCAATCTCCGGTATGTCGGGGTCGGTCCGGACCCTGAGCAGATCATCTCCGACGTGCCCGCCACGGCCGAACTGATCCGGCAGGCCTGAGAGGATGGAGGAGCGTTTCCATACGTTCGCGTTCCCGCTGACGGCCCTGGTCGACGTCTCCAAGGTCGAGCCGGGCGTCTCCGACCTGCGCATGCTCGCCAAGCAGCTGGGGCGCTGGTTCGTCTCGGAGTTCTCCCTGACGCACAAGGGGGTCACGATCGAAGGCACTCCTGACGGGGCGGTGTTCATCATCGCGGGAATCGGCGAATCTCACTGGCCGAAGATGATCGCGCTCGCCCAGTCGCAGTCCTGCGCGCTGTTCCTGGTCCTGCCCGACGGCAACGGCTCGCATCGGCTCAAGCCGCTCGACGTGCCCAAGGCCTGAGGTTCAGGCGGCGAAAGCCCGCACGGTCTCGAGATGGAGCTCGGCCACCTGCTCCAAGGTCAGGCCGCCCCACTTGTAGCCGCCCGCCAGGACGAAGGCCGCAGGCACTCCGTGGCGCTGCGCCCACTCGACGACGCGGCGCTCACGCTCACGGATGACCTCGTTGTCGACTCCCTCGAGGCCTCCGGCGCGGCCATGGGCGTCCATGCCCGCGTTATAAAGGAGGAAGGCCACTCCTTTCAGGTGTGACAGGGCCCGGTCGACGGCGCGGAGATAACGGCCGGGCTGCCGCACGATTTCGGCCAGGTGGCGCTTGGGATCGGAGGGGTTCCAGAGGTCGAAATCGACCACGCTCACGTCCGCCAGCCGGACACGTCCGTCCGCGGCGAGGATGTCGGCGGTGCCGCCTCCGAAATGGGCGTCCAAGTCAAGGATGCCGACCTCAGGGACGCGCTCCAACGCCCTGAGGGCGCCGAGAGCCAGTCCGTTCAGGGTGCAGTAGCCGGTGCCATAGGAACGTCCGGCATGGTGCAGTCCGCTGGAAAGGCTTCCGGAGCGCCCTGACTCCAAGGCCTCGTCCACGGCATCCCTCACGCCGCCGGTGCTCGCCAGAACGCTCCGAAGGAGCGGTTCAGACCAGGTGCCGACGGCCAGCGATCCGCCCTGGGCGCCGAAGACACGGTCGAGGTAGGAACGGTCGTGGATGCGTGAGAGCTCCTCGATTTCCGCCGGCCTGGGCGCGACGAGACGCACCTGCGGGAGCTCGCGTCGGACGGCTTCCGCCACGAGCCGGGACTTGGTCACGGTCTCCGGTCCTTTCTCCACGGCGTAATCATCGGAGTAATGGACGCGCAGGGCGCGGCGGGAGGGCGTGGTGTTCATGTCATTCTTGTATCACCCGGTACGGCCGGAGGCAAATCCGGCGCCTGTCATAGAGTTGCGCGTCGCGCCGAAACCGGCACCATTCCACCCATGTCGAACTTCGAAGTCAGGATTCCCCGCGATCTGGCGCGCCAGCTGGGTGAAGAGGCCGTGCAAGTGGCACGGCGCGGTCGCTATGTCCGGACCGACGGCACGGAGGTGGTCATCGACGCCGACATCGCGCGCGCGGTGACGGGCACGGTCCACTATCCGCCCGGGCACGAGCACGAGACCCCGGCGACGGGACCGCACACCACGTCCTTCGAGGTCACGAATGAGACCACGCTCTCGGCGGCCCGCCGGCATCTTGACGGCGGCCTTCGCACGGCCGCGCTCAATTTCGCCTCCGCCACCTCACCCGGCGGCGGCTTCCTCTCGGGAGCCCGGGCGCAGGAGGAATACCTCTGCCGCTCATCGACGCTGCACGAATGCCTGAGGTATTCGAAGATGTACGACCTGCACCGCGCGCTGGACGACCCGCTCTACACCGACGCGATGTCCTATTCGCCCGACGTGCCGGTGTTCCGCGGCGACGACCATGCGCCCCTTCCCGCCCACTGGAAGGTCTCCATCATCACCTCGGCGGCCTGCCTGGCCACGCAGGTGCCCGCGCTGGACCGGCCGAAGATCGGCCCGGTCATGTGGTCGCGCATGCTCAAGGTGCTCTCAGTGGCGCGGTTCCACGGACACGACGCGCTCGTGCTCGGCGCCTGGGGTTGCGGCGCCTTCGGCAATGACGGCGACCAGGTCGCCGGGATGTTCCGGAGGGCGTTGACGCAGGAATTCAAGGGGGCCTTCCGCTCGGTGACTTTCGCCATCGTGGACAGCACGCCGGAAGCCCGCTTCATCGGGCCGTTCCGCAGGGCCTTCTCCCACCACATCGGTCAGTCGCTGAACTGACCGGCCGGCGCCGCCGGGCAACGTCTTTCAGCGCTTGGCGGACCGCACGAGGCGACGGAGCAGCACGGCCGCGGCCGCCGGATCGCGACGGAAGGCGAAATAGACGTCAGGACCGGTCTCACGGCTGATCTGGATGGCGTTGTTGTAGGCGACGATGTCGGTGATCTTCGCATACGGCACGGTGAAGTTCTTGTAAGCCCCGTCGAAGATGACGCGCCGGGGGGTGAAGACGGCGATGCCGTCGTCGATCTTGGTGAGCTGGTCCTCGGTCTCGCGATGCACGTCGTAGCTGCCCGCGCGGATGCGCACGCCCATGAAGGAACGGGATGAGCCGAACAGTCCGCCATAGGAACGGCGCGTGACGATGCGCTTGTTCTGAATGAACTCGACTTCGCAGGTCCAGTGGCAGGGCTCGCTGCCGAGCTCGAGGGCGCAGGGCACCTCGGGCAGGGGGCCGCGCAAGGTCCGCCAGGCGGACTCGGCGGCTTCGATCCGCCGGTCGAATTCTCCCCCGGCGGGGGCTCCGAGGGCCATGGCCTGCCGGCGGAGGGACGCCGCGGTGCGCGCCTCGAGCAGTTCGTCGCCGTCCACGTTCTCCAGGGCCTCGCCCAGCAGCCGGTCCATGTGCACGCCGACGACTTCCTGCCGCACGTCCTCGACTTCGGCGGGCGGCAGGGGCACGCCCAAGGAAAGTTCCCGGATGTCGGCCGCCTTGGCCTCCGTCGGCGCATCCCGGTCCAGCACGAACCGGATGCCGTCCACGAGATGCGCCCGGAAGGCCTCGCGACGCAGCCCGAGGGCCCTCGGCTCGGTCATGCCGAGGGTGGCGGCCAGGTTGCCCAGGTTCAGACGCTCCTGGGCGGTGAACTGGCGGTCGGCGAGATAGGCGGCCACGGCCTGCTTGTACCAGGAATCCATCTCCTCGTGACAACGGCGTCGGATGTCGCATCCGACCTTGCGCTCCAGCTCCTGCAGTCCCTCGGCGGTGAGGAAGCACTCGACGGGGGATTCGGCCAGCAGGTCCCAGAGCTCGGCGAGGGCCGCGCCCTTGCCCATGCGGCCGAACATGCGGTCCATGAGTCCGGGCTGATCGGCGACCGGCCGGGGAAACGGCGGCTTGCGCCGGGAAGGAGCCAGCTCAGAAAGGGCCCGCCAATCGGCCATGCCCGGCATCCAGTAATGGTCGACGGGCCTGAGCTCGCCGGAAGCCAGCCTGCGCACGGCCTCCGCGGCCGGCATGACGCCGAGAACCTTGCCCTGCCGGGCCACGTGCACGGTGCGCTCTGACATGCTTTTAGAAAGATGAGTCGGACCGCGCTGGCAAGGCGGGACGGCCGGTCATCGCGCCCTCAGCACGGCCTCGGCGACCCGGGCTCCCAGGAAATCGTACCCGGCGGCGTTGTAATGCACGTCGAGGGGCGGCTGATACTCGGAGAGATGCGGGGTCATGGAGGCGAAGAGGTCGTTGATGGCCACGCCCTCGGCGGCCATGAGCTCGGCGGCGACGCGGTTGCGCTCGACGATCGAGGCGGCGGCCTGCTTCTGAGCCGGATTGTCCGGGATGGGCGTGGTGCTCGCCCAGATGAGCCGGGCGCCGGTCTTCTTCAACCGGGCGACGATCTCGGCAAGGCGCTTGCGGTAGTCCGCCGGCGGGGTCGCGCGGTCATGGATGCCGAAGTTGAAGTGGATGACGTCCCACTTCCCCTCGCCCAGCCAGACGTCGAGGTTCTTCAGTCCGGAAGCGGTGGGACCGCAGTTGGCGGGGGCGCGATGGACGTTGGCCTTGCCGGCCAGGGCCTTGCGCGCGGGCTGGGTGTAGCCGCGCGAAACGGAATCTCCGATGAGCAGGACGCGCGGGAGCCTGGGGTCGTCCTTCACGAAGTCCCATGCGTTCGAACGGCCCGCGACTTTGTCGCGCTTGTGCAAGGGGAGATAAAACCCGCCCAGCTGCGACTGAAGGACTTTCTCCCAAGCCAGCTCCTCCGGGCCCAGCTTGGCCACCCAGGCCGCATAGCGTTCATCAATGAGGGCGTCCTGGGCCGCCTTCTTGGCGGCCGCCTCCTTCGCGTTGGTGGGCTCCCCCTTGGTGACCTGCGCCTGACAGGGAGGGATTGAAGCCAGGAGTGACAGGAGGGACAGGATGAGGAAAGGGAGGCGCATGAAATTCAACGGCGAGGGGCCGGCAAGGAAGGCGCGGCCTTCAGGATCGCGGTCCAGATCTCAAAGCGTCGCGGAGAGCGGCGACGCAGGTCCTCGAGCTTGGCGGGGCCGGCCTGGAGGCACAGGGCATGGAGCCGGGCGAACTCGGCGAGGTCCTCGTGCGCGACATGGTCGCCATAGCCGGACACGGAGACTTTGTCCTGCTCGATGGCGATCTTCCAACGCTCCAAAACGTCGGCGTTCGCGGATCGGTATCGCTGCTCAAGGATGTGTCCGCCTTCATGGAGCAGCACCGAGGTGTCCGCCCCCGGGACGATGTTCAAGTAGTCCTGCGAGCCGTGCGCGGCCGCCCCACCGAGGTTCTTGTACACGGCAAGGCCGGCCTTGCCGGATTCCGATACGATCGGCAGGATGGCTCGATACGCGGCCGGGATCTTTTCTATGCGCTCCAGGAGCTGCTCAAGTTTCAGGCCGGAGGAATCCTGGATGGTCACACGGAAGGCGACGCCCTCGAGTCTGACCTGCCACGTGAGGCCGGGCGACTTGTCATTGAGCATCTTGACGGGCGTGGGCCCGGAGACGACTTCGACGCGACCCTGACGGCGCAGGCCCTTCTCCAGGCCACGTAAGGCCTCGGAAAGTCTCTGGGGCTTGGTCGGCGCAGAAGCCTGCGCCAGGGCTAGGCCTGACACGAGGAGGAGAACCAGGCTGCGGATCATGGGGTGCTGGGATGTTTGCAAGTCGGGGATGCGATTCAAGTCCTCAGGACCGCAGGACGTGACGAAGGACGTTGGCAAGCAGGCGGCGGCGGGCGGCCAATGTGCGCACGGAGGCGGCCGGAGAGGCCGCCTGCAGGGCCGTGACGCCGTCGGCTCCGTTCGCGCCCCGGACGTACTCGGCGTCCTCCGCCGCCCAGATGCACGCGGTGGCGCCGTCGACCTCGGGATGGAACTGCATGCCTACGGACCTCCCCAAGGAGAACATCTGCACGGGACAGGCCGGCGTCGAGGCGAGCCGCACGGCCCCGGCGGGAAGTTCGCACGCGTCACCATGCCAATGCAGGACTTCCATGGAGCGGCCCAGTCCGGCCAGCAGAGGCGAGTCGCCGACAAGGTCGAGCGACCCCCATCCGACCTCTCGCAGGGCGCGTCCGGATGCGTCCGACATGGGAGAGACTCTCGCCCCGGCGGCATGGGCCAGCAGCTGCATGCCCAGACAGACGCCGATCACGGGCTGGCCGGAGGCGAGACGGCTTCGCAGGAGTCCGACGACTTCAAGGAGCCACTCGAATCCGGGCTTCCCCAGGTCGGCCACGCCCATCGGACCGCCCATGACGACGACAAGCTCGTCCGCGGCCAGGTCCGCAGGCCAACGCTCACCCTTCCAGGCTTCGACGTGGACCGGACGCAATCCCGCTTCGGCGATCAGGTCGCCCAGCAGACCGGGGCCTTCATGGGCGACGTTGGTGATGCAGACGGCGCGCCGCATGAACGGGACTCACTTCCGGGCCTGCACGCCCGCCAAAGGATGCGCGGACACCGCCTCCCAGGCGATCTGCTGCAGGAGGGAATTGAGCTTCGGCCCCTCGGACATCCGCTGCAGGCCCTTGGGCACGGGAAGTCCGGCGGGGCTGCGCCCATAGATGACGGCGAAATGGCAGTAGGAGTTCAGGGCCTTGATGGGCTCGGTCGGATGGCCGAGCGGGTCGCTGAAGAGCTGCGACTGCTTGGCGACGCCCGGAGCCTCGCCCTTGATGACGCGCTCACGCAGGGCGAGCACGGCGGATCCGGTGGGCACGAGGCGGACGACCTCGCGGCCCAGCTTGGCGTTGACGTTGCGCACCTCGGCGTCGACGAGGCGGAAATAGTCGGCATGCGCGGCCCGCAGCTGCTCCGCGGTCTTGGAGTCCCGGTCGACGGAGGCGACTTTCTTCCGTGCCACCCAGAAGGCGAGGTCATCGTAAGGGACCCAGCTCTGCTGGACGGTGACCTTGATGGCGGGGTTCTTCGCGAGGCCGAGCTGCGCGAACTTCAGGATGGCCTCGTCCGGCACGAGCGTGGGCGAAAGGGTCAGGACGTCAGCCCCGCCCTCGCTGAGGACCGACTTCACCTTGTTGCGCTCGTCAGGCAGGTCCCAGTGCTGGGCGGTGCGCGAGCCTCCGATGAAGGAGGAAGCGACGGTCCGATGACCCTCGATGCCCGCTCCCTTGGCCAGTTCGTCGACGATGGGCGCCATCCAGACGTGGAAGCTGTGCCCGGCGGTCGCCACGCGCAGGCCCGGGGGCTCCGGCGCCGCGTTGAGCGCGGCCGCCAGCAGCGCCCACAGGCAGGCGAGACGTCGGAAGCTCACTTGGAGCTGCGCCAAGGTCCGGCAGGCAGGGCGTCCTCACCGGCGGAATAGACGCAGACTTCGGGGAAGTTGGCCCACGCATAGCGGACTTCCTTGGGCTCCTTGACGCCGTCGGCGGAGACGGTGACGACCTTGCCGTCAGCCCGGGCCGCGGCATGCGCCCACTGTCCGTCGGCCTTCAGCAGACCGAACCCCTTGCCTTCGCCGCGGATGGTGACGGCGCGGTCATAGGTGAGCTTCCACGCGTCGCCGTCACGCTCGGCCTTGATGACACGGGGGGCTTCGCCCACGGCGCGGGCCTTGTAGACGCGCTGCAGGGCGACGGCCGCGAGGCGCTCGCCGACGGGGAGCTTGTCCTTGGGATGGATGTCCTTCTCTTCACCGAGGTCGATGTTCACGGACATCATCGCGCCGGGGACGTTGTCGGCGATCCATTCCATGGACTCCCGGATCTTGGGCCAGTTGGCGTCCTCGACGGCCTCCGGCTTGCGGGCCATGAAGCGGGGAAGCTGGACGATGATGAAGGGGAACTCTCGGCCCCAGGCCTTGTGCCACGACTTGATCATGGAACCGAGGACCCACTTGTAGGCCTCGGGCGCCCCGGCGTTCGACTCGCCCTGATACCAGATGACGCCGCGGAAGCTGTGGCCGACCCAAGGATGGACCATGCCGTTCCAGTTCATGTGCGGTCCGTTGCTCCAGACGGGTCCCAGCCGGGAGGCGTCCTGCTTCATCTTGGCCGCGGCCTTGGCGTCCTTCTCCTGCGGGATGCGCGCGTTGAGTTTCGCGAGGTTCGCGGCGCGCGCCTTGATGCCGGCCTCCTCCTTGGCGTCGAAATCCTTCGCCTCCGGGACGTCCGCATACATGCCCTTGGGGCCCCACGCTTCGGCACGGGTGCCGCCGATGGAGGAGACGATCAGGCCGACGGGCTGCCTGATGTTGGCCCGCAGTTCGCGCCCGAAATAGAAGGCGGAGGCGGAGAAGCCGGGGACGGTCTTGGGATCGGCCAGCACCCAGGCGCCTTTGATGTCCTCGACGGGCTCGGCGGAGGGCACGCGCGCGACGGTGAACATCCGTATGCCGGAGTCGGCCGGACGGCTCACGGCGTCCTGCAGGGCGTGGGTGGCGTTGACGGTCCAGTCCATGTTGGACTGTCCGGAGCCGACCCAGACTTCGCCCACGATGACGTCCTGGGCCACGACTTTCTCGTCGCCGGAGGCGATCACGAGCTCCGCGCCCTGCTCGGTCGGCTTGAGGCCTTTGAGCGCGGTGCGGAAGACGCCGTTGGCGTCCGCCACGGCCTCGGCCTTGGCCTTGCCGAAGGACACGCTGACCTTGGCCCCGGGACGGGCCTTGCCGTAGACGGCGGACTCTCCGGCCTGCAGGACGGCGTGATCGGAGAAGAGACGGTTGACCTTGAGGTCGGCGGCGGAAGCCAGGGAGGCCAGCGCCAGGAGGAGCGGGACGAGACGGGGCATGGTCTGACCATACCATCCGGGAAGACGCCCCCGCTCCAGACTTTATTTTTGATAGGAAAGAGTCCTTTCCGGGGGCCGGGCATGGCGCCAGACTGCGGACGTGGCCGACATCTTCACCAGGCGCAAGCGGAGCGAGGTGATGTCGCGCATACGCTCAAGGGGCAACGGCACCACGGAGGAGGCGCTGGCCGAGGCGCTCCGCGGGGCGGGGCTCACGGGTTGGCGCCGGCAGGTCCGGATCGTCGGCCGCCTGAAGGACGGTGCGCGCTTCGGGGTCCGGCCCGACTTCGTCTTCAGGTCCGCCCGGATCGCGGTCTTCGTCGACGGCTGCTTCTGGCACGGCTGCCCGCGTCACGGCGCACGCCCTTCGGGCAACCGGAAGTTCTGGCTGGCCAAATTCGCCCGCAACCGCGCCCGGGATCGCCGTGATACGCGAAGGCTCAAGTCATGCGGCTGGAAAGTCCTCCGCCTCTGGGAGCATGAGCTGAGGAAGAGCGCCCGCCCCGCCCTGCTGCGGAAACTCCGCCGTCACCTCCCGGCGTAAATCTGACCCGCCTCCGGCAGGACCGCCGCCCCCTATCCTGCCGCTTACGCTTCAGGTAGGCCCGCCGACCCTCTCCGCCTCTGTAGCAGTCTCTGCCTTTGGTAGGGCCGACGACCCTCGTCGGCCGCACCAATCCCTCCTTCTCCTCTGTACCTCTTCCTCAGCCCTAACCCTGGCCCCAGCCCTGCAGCGCTCCGCCCCTTGTCAACTTGCCAGCTTGCCAGCTAGTGTTGCGTGCCCTGTCCCTAGCCCTGCCCCTGTCCCCAGCCCCAGCCCTAGCCCCGCCCCCAAAACCCCCTCCCCCCTCGTCGGTCCCCCCCCGGCCCTTCCCAACCACCCCCGGATAGTTTTTTGATTTAATTCCCCACCC
>JACCDJ010482762.1_pt1 | contig 17430 bp, 21 predicted proteins | sample 7444481 | NCBI WGS metagenome assembly JACCDJ01 (sample SAMN15323435, study PRJNA562643) | freshwater metagenome | isolation source: river surface water | place: USA:Blue River Watershed | collected 2017-08-15 | reverse complement strand
GTGCTCATCTTCAATACGCTCGGCACTTCGGCGCTCGATCAGTTCCACGTCACGGGTCGCGAAGATCAGCAATACACCGATCGACCACTGCCGCAACCCGTGCAAGATCTGATCGGTGCTTATCGTGAGGTGAGTGACCGCACGCTCGTGGAGTGCTGGCACGATGCGCTCACGGCTCGCGAACAGTGTCTACAGATGTTCAAACTCGGTTTGTTGTCGCTCGAGTTTCGTGGCTTGGCCGAGCGCCTCTACTGGGCAACCTGCGCCAAGATTCGCGACCACGCGCGCAAGCTCGAAGAGACGCCCGAAGAACTCGAAGATCTCGAGAACATTCTGTCCGACATCTATTTCTGCAACATGTCGGTGTTCCAATCGCTGCCGGATAGCTGGGCGATCGATCAACTCTTTCCGATCATGCCCATTCACCGTTTAGAGGAATGCCCACAGCGTCGCGCCGTCCTCGCCGACATCACCTGCGACTCGGATGGCAAGATCGATCGTTTCGTGAGTCACCGCGAAGTAAAGCGCACGCTCGAACTACACGACTATCGGATCGGCGAAGAGTACTACCTCGCCGCGTTCTTAGTCGGCGCATACCAAGAGACGTTGGGCGATCTGCACAACCTCTTCGGTGATACCCATGTGGTGCACATCCGACTCGCCGACGATGGCACTTGGTGCATCGACGAGGTGGTCATGGGCGACACTGCCAATCGGGTGCTCGAATATATGGAGTACGATGTGGCCGAGCTATACCCGGCGCTCGCTCGCGATTGCGAACGTGCCATTCGCGATGGCCGCATGACAGTAGCCGAGAGTCAGGCGCTCAAGCGATTTTATGAAGGCGAGCTCAACGGCTACGCCTATCTGGAGTGATGTCGATGTCTGCACATGCCAAAGAAAGCCGAGACTTCCGCAGTTATCACGCTTTTCTGCGAGCCGCTCGAAACTACATGGAAGGCCCTCTGGTCGGACAGATGCACGACTCCTACGAGCGCGCCTGCGAACAGCGCGGCTTGACCGGCGAAAGAGCGCCGAAAGATTGGCGGGCGGCCGAGGCCGTTCTCGACGATCTGCCTGAGTTCCAGCTCTACAACTGGGCGTATCGCAATCTGCAGCGCTTCAAATATCACCGCCCGCATCTTGGCATCTTCGCTCTACTCGAATCGCAGCGTGATCGTCTGGTGCACGAACTGAACGAGAGTGCAGCCACAGCCTCGGATCAGTTGCGACTCAACCCAGATCTGACCCTGCCCGAATATTTTCGCTTCGTGCCATTCCACCAGCATACTGGCGGTGTAGCGCATGACGATCTCGATGGCTTGGCCTACGAGATCGGACGTCGCACGACGGTGCCCGCGCACGCAGACCCGAACGGCATTTATCACATCCTCTTCGATTCATTACCCGAGCGTCGCTACGAGCGTGTGCTCGATTGGGGTACGGGGCATGGCGCTGCGCTCGTCACGTGGCAGCAACGCAATCCGCAATCGGAGTGTCACGGTGTCGATCTGTCGGCGCCCTGCTTGAAGGTCGCACATCAACGCGCGCTCGAGCACGGATTCCGCTTCTACCTCTCGCAGCAAGATCTCGAACACCTCGACTATCCGGACAATCACTTCGATCTCGTGTTCTTCAATTTCATGTTGCACGAGTTACCGCCGGCTCATACGCCGGCACTGCTGCGCGAGGTCGTCCGAGTGCTCAAACCCGGCGGCATCTTCGCGGGTCACGAGTTCCATTTGCGCCCTGGCGATCCGTTTCAGAACGTATTGCAGCGATCGCACGCGTGGACCAATAACGAAACGTATTCGACGCCCTGGTATGACACGCCGATCGAGACTTGGGCAAAACAAGCCGGCTTCAGTCGCACCTCGATCACACCGTTCGAGCGCCTGAATCGATCGGTCAAACGACCGGGTCGCGCACCGATCAATGCCAATCACTGGAATCTCTACGTCTTCGAGAAATGAGCGACCAAAGATGAGCGAGTTCAAAGCATCCCTGCAGGGCCCCGTCACCGACACCGAGCCGGATTTCCTGCACGATGTTCCGATGGACAACGCCGTCGGCGCCATCATGGCACTGACCGCCGAGGTCTACCTGCTACGCGAGCGTCTCGCTACGCTCGAAACGGAGCTCGCCAGTCGCCAAGTACTACCCGCCGATGCGGTCGAAAAGCATGTCGACACGCCGGAACAGGCCTCGGTCCGCGCAGCCGATCTCGCGGCCTACACCGAACGAATCATGTCGGAGCTCATTCGTGATCGCGTGCCGGTCTCTCGTATCGATCCTGGCGTCACCAAGTATCTGAAACACGATTAGTCGGTATGATCGTCGGCGTCCTTTCTTTGGGAGACGCCAGATGATTCGTAATCGTTCACTCGCCGCGCTGTCTGCCTTGGCAGCGGCTGTCGCGATCAGCCTCACCGGCCCCGCTGCGCTCGGCGCAGCCAAGGCCAAAAAAATCGACCTCGCCACCCCCGAGGGGGTAAATCTGGTCGGTCGCAAGATCCAGTGCGGTGCCGTCGATAACACGCCCACGATCTATTACTTCCACGGCGAGGGCTTCGCCCGCGTACCCGGCGAAGCGGACCGCAAACTGTTCGACGTCGAGGGCTACAACGTCCGCCAGTGCGTCACGGTCAATGATCCGCAGCGAGGCACCGGCTGGCGTCTCGTTTCGCGTGAGTTGCTGCTGTATGTCGACCCGGCGACGGGCGAACTGCTGCGCGAATGGAAGAACCCCTGGACCGGCGCCACCGTCAAGGTGTTGCAGACGGCCAACGATCCAGTCAATCAACGCCCCGTGTTTCCGATCGGTGCCGATGGCAAACCGGCGACATGGCCGGGCACCATCAACGGCAAGACTTGGTGGAACACCATCACGGTACCGTTGTTCTACAAGAACCCGCTCGCAGGTGAGTACCAAAAGAACATCGGCGGCTTCTATCACGCCACCGAGATGTTCAATTTCTTCGGCAATATCGACGAGTTGCTCGATCCGAAGAACACCAATCCGGCGGTCGAAGTGGGCTGGGTCCGCATGGCCGACTGGCTCCCCTGGATGGAAATGAGCGGCCGCGCCGGCCTCATCTACATCCACGCGGCGGGTCGCAAGCTCGACAACTACGAGCAGCTCTCGCCGGTAATGCGCAAGGCGATCGAAACGGAGTACCCGGAATACCGCACCCCGCCCCCGGGTGACGACAGCCGCCCGAACGAAACCAGCTGGACGTATTTCAAAAAGAAGTTTCCGCCTGCGAGTGCCCCCGCCGGAGCCGCCAAAGGCGGTCATTGATTCCGCGCGGTTTACTTGGCTGATGGCCGAGTAGTAGCATCGGTTCGCCTGCCGTGGCTTTCGGGCTGCGGCAGGCGAATGTTCAAGCGATCCGTCTAAGATTGATTTCTAAGAGACGATTGAATGACAACGATCTACGTGGGCAACCTGCCCTTTTCCGCTAATGAAGCTGATGTCCGTGTGCTGTTCGAGCGCTACGGCAAAGTCGATTCGGTCAAACTCGTCAACGACCGCGAAACCGGGCGCCCTCGTGGCTTCGGCTTCGTCGACATGCCGTCTTCGGATGCCCAAGCGGCGATCAGCGCCCTCAACGGTTACGAGATGAACGGCCGGGCTCTGCGCATTAATGAAGCGCAGGAGCGGGCGCCGCGCGGTCCCCGCCCCGGTGGCGGTGGCGGCGGCTACCGCCGCTGACCCGAAGCGGACGCATCCGTTCCGATACTTTGAACGATGCCGGCACTCCGGCATCGATACCCCTGTTTTAACTTGAAGGATCGTCCGGATGCCGCCCCGCTACCCCGCCCAACCGAAACATCTCACCGCTTTGAAATTGCCGGTCCCGTCGCGCCGAAAGCTGCCGTCGGATCTCAAAAAATATTTCGACATCTGCGATGAGAAGATCGGCTTCTTGCCGAACGTGCTGCACGCCTACAGCTTCGATGAAGCGAAGTTGCGCGCCTTCATCGCGATGTACAACGATCTGATGCTCGAGGACTCACCACTGACGAAGCTCGAGCGCGAGATGATTGCAGTCGTCGTGTCAGCAGCCAATCGTTGTTATTACTGCTTGGTCGCGCATGGCCAAGCGGTACGCGAAATGTCGGGCGATGCCTCGCTCGGCGAAATGCTGGTGATGAACTATCGCGTCGCGCGCGTCTCCAAGCGGCAACGCGTCATGCTCGACTTCGCGCATCGCTTGACGACCAACCCTGCGGAGGTTGGTGAAGAAGCGCGCCAGCAACTTCGTAAAGCCGGCTGGTCCGATCGAGCCATCTGGGATATCGCCTCCATCACCGGTTTTTTCAATATGACCAACCGCCTCGCCACGGCCACCGACATGATGCCGAATGAGGAGTACCACGAGCGCTCGCGCGGATGACGGCCCTCATCGCACGGCGCGAAGTCTTCCGCGGCAAGATCACCCATCTCACCGTCGATACGGTCGATCTACCAAATGGACACCGAGCCGATCTCGAGATCCTGCATCACCCAGGCGGTGCCGCCATCGTCGCCATCGACGATCAAGATCGCGTCTGTCTGCTGCATCAGTTTCGCCATGCAGCCGGCGGCTACGTTTGGGAACTGCCCGCAGGAAAGCTAGAGCCCGACGAGCCACCCGAGCTCACCGCCCACCGCGAACTCATCGAAGAAGCGGGCGTCGCCGCATCGAGTTGGTGCTCGCTCGGCATTTCTTTGAGTTCGCCCGGGGTCTTCACCGAGCGTATCCATCTCTACCTCGCGACGAACCTCACTCCGACGCCGGATGCGCGCGAGGCGGCCGAGGTTTTCGAAGTGCATTGGGTCGATTTCAAGACCGCCGTAGAACGCGTCTTGAGCGGCGAAATCGAGGATTCCAAAACCGGTATGGGACTGCTACGCGCCTGGCATGCCCGCGGAGAAAAACTATGACGATGACGAAAGCCACGATGCAAGCCCTGATGAGCGACCAAGCAGGCGGGCCGGATAGCCTCGTGCTGCGCGAGATTCCAGTACCCGTTCCCGGCGCCCATGAAGTTCGCATCGTCGTCAAAGCCTGCGGCATCAATTACCCCGATGCGCTCATCATCGAGGACAAATATCAATTCAAGCCGCCCCGGCCCTTCGCACCCGGTCTCGAGACCGCAGGGATCGTCGAAGCGCTAGGCCCAGAAGTCACCACGCTCAAGGTTGGCGACCACGTGATCGCTCACACGAGTCATGGCGGCCTTGCCGAAAAACTCGTCACTCACGAGCGTAACTGCACCCCGATCCCGATCGACATGCCCTTCGATGAGGCAGCCGGGTTGCTCGTCACCTACTCAACTTCGTTGCATGCACTGCAAGATCGCGCGCATCTGCGCGCCGGTGAAACGCTGCTCGTACTCGGTGCCGCCGGTGGCGTCGGTCTTGCCGCCGTGGAGCTCGGCAAGGCCATGGGCGCCAAAGTCATTGCCGCCGTTTCTTCAGAAGATAAGGCTACGGTGACGCGCGAACACGGCGCAGACGTGACTCTCGTCTACCCTCGCGAAATCACGGACGCCAAGTCTTTGGCTGCACAGTTCAAAGAGGCTTGCGGCAAACACGGCGCCGATGTGATCTATGACGCCGTCGGCGGCGATTACGCCGAGGCCGCATTACGCGCCATCGCCTGGCAAGGGCGTTTTTTGGTGGTTGGCTTCCCCGCTGGGATACCGAAGATCCCGCTCAATCTACCGCTGCTCAAAGGCTGCGATATTTGCGGCGTGTTCTGGGGTGCCTTCGCGGAGCGAGATCCGGCGGCGCATCAACGCATCATGCAATCTTTGCTCGAGCGCTATCAGGCAGGCCAAATCCGCCCACGAATTTCAGATCGATTTTCTTTGCCACAGGGTGGTGAGGCGATCAAAAAATTATTGCGGCGTGAAGCCATCGGCAAGATCGTGGTGACATGTACAGCCTGATGTTTGCAGGGTTCGCGGTCGCGCAGCTGGCGCTTTTCGTCTGGCTGCTACGACTGACGCGAACCCACCGTCTCGCTGCAGGCTATGTTTTGCTCGTTCCGCAGTTTTTCCTGATCTGGGACAACGCCCGGGTCGCACTTGGCATCCTGATCGGTTTCGGCGACTTCCTGTACGCCATCACTTGGCCGGCGTTCTGGGCGCATTGGCTATCAGGCTGCTGGCTGATCATCGCGAGCGGCTCTATCTTGCGGCTCGCTGACATTCCGTGGGCTAAATCTCGCTGGGTCATGGGCAGCTTTTGCGTGCTGGCAACCGCCCTAATCGTTCACGATCTACCGCTGTTTTGGACCAAAGAAATTTATCCGGTCTGCGAGTACGATCTGATCCGCTACGCCGGATCTGTCTCCGAAACGACACGTTGCACGCCCGATCAAGCACTGGTGCGTAGCGAGCCGCCGATTGCACCGATCGTGACCTGCTTCGTCGTGATCCTCTCGGGGCTCGTGATGTGGCGAAAACGCGGCCTGCCATGGATGGCCATCGGTGGTGTCGTCATGCTGCTCACCGCAGCCATCCCAGCACTCAATCGACATCGCCTCGACAACCTCGGCGAAGTATTCATCCAAGGCGGGGCTATCGTGACCCTGTGGTTGTTGACTCGTCGAGCCAGTCGACAAGCTCAAGCAGATTCGATACCTCAAGATCCGCCGCCGGCGACAAATCCGCAGGCCAAGGTGTCTCCCGCCGGTTGATCCACACGCTGCGACAACCGGCAGCGCGAGATCCCATCACGTCAAGTCGCGGCTCGTCACCCACGTACAGTATTTGCTCGGGCCGTAGCCCGAGCGAATCAGCCACTGCGAGAAAAGCTTCGGGCTTGGGCTTGGCATGACCCACCTTCTCTGCATTGAGCGTGACGACGAAGTGTCCACCGATTCCGATGCGATGCACATCGGCGTTACCGTTCGAAAAGGTCGCTAGCGGATAGCGTCCAGACAGCCGCTCGAGTGCCGGCAACACGTCGTCGAAAAAGGTCACGTCGTGACGCGCATCTATGAAGACAGCAAAGGCCTCATCGGCGATCGTCGGGTCGTGTTCATGTTCGAGCGCGAAGCGTCGCAGGGCCTCCGTGCGCAACCAGGTCATGTCGTGCGCGCGATCAGGTCGCTCTTGCACCAACGCCATGCGCCGCGCGTAGAGATCCTCCGATGCGAAGCGCGCACCGAGCACCGGATGCTTCTCCCGCAAAAAGGCGGCCATTCGCGTCTCTGCGCGTTGCAGCACCGGTCGCACCTCCCAGAAGGTGTCGTCGAGATCGAAACAAATGGCGCGCACGCTAGGAGGCATCGGAAAGCCGCGGATGTACAATCGGGCGCTCGTTTTACCGGTATCGCTCCTGGAGCACAACCATGCGACTGAACTGGACTGCCCTGCCCCTGCTGGGTCTCGCGCTGCTGGCCACCTCGGCTGTTGCTTCGAACTCACCCAAGCCCTTTTCGCCTGACGATCTCGTGCGGCTCGCCCGCGTCTCGGATCCGCAGGTTTCGCCCGATGGCAAGCAGGTGGTGTTCGCGTTGCGCGAGACCGATATTGAAGCGAACCGCGGCAAAGTCGATCTTTGGTTGCTCAATTTGACGGAAGATCGCCCTGTCTCACGCCGTCTCACTCAGCACCCGGCGAGCGACTCTTCGGGGCGTTGGGCACCGGATGGTCGCGGCATCTATTTTCTCTCGAGCCGCAGTGGCTCGTCGCAGGTTTGGCATATCAGTCTCGAAGGCGGCGAAGCGCAGCAGGTGACTTCATTACCGCTCGATGTGGGTTCGTTCGAGGTGTCGCCGCGCGGCGATCGTATCGCTGTGTCGATGGAAGTGTTCCCCGACTGCGTCGATATCAAATGTACGACGGATCGATTGGCCGAGCGTAAAAAAGACAAAGCCTCAGCACAGAGCTATGACGCGCTCTTCGTCCGTCATTGGGATACATGGAACGATGGCACGCTATCGCGCCTCTTCACCGCCGCGCTCGGCAGCGATCGCAAGGTCGGTGAATTCAAACTGGTCTCGGGCGCCGTACGTGGCCATGTGCCCTCGAAGCCTTTCGGCGGCGAGGAGGATTACACCTTCAGCCCCGACGGCAAGCGCATCGTATTCTCGGCGCGTATTGCCGACGCAAAGGAACCCTGGTCGACTAATTTTGATCTCTATGAAGTTGCTGCAGATGGCGCTGGCGAGACGCGCAACCTGACAGCCGACAATCCGGCGTGGGACGCACAGCCCATGTTTTTGGCTAACGGCGATCTCGCGTGGCTCGCAATGTCGCGTCCGGGCTTCGAGGCCGATCGATACGTCGTGATGCTGCGCAGCAGCGAAGATGGCAAGGCACGTGCGCTCACGGCCGACTGGGATCGCTCGGTCGTTCATATCGCAGCGAGTTTCGATGGTCGTAAGCTCATCGCCACTGCCGACGACGTCGGTCAGACCGCGCTCGTCGAAATCGACCCGAAGTCGGGCTATCGCCAGCGTTTACTCGGCAATGGTCAGGTACAAGGCTATTCACCCACGCGCGATGGCGTCGTGATTGCCTGGGCCTCGCTCGGCTCGCCGCCGGATTTGTATCTCGTGTCGAAGGCGCCGAAGTCGACCAGCTCGCGTGCCACCGTGCTGCCTACGCCGAAGCCGCTGACAGCCGTCAACCAAGCGTTGATCGCCGAGCGACAGTTCGGCGAATTCGAGCAGTTCTCGTTCAAAGGTTGGAACGACGAAACAGTCTACGGCTACGTGATGAAGCCAGCCGGCTTTGAACGCGGCAAGAAGTACCCCATCGCCTTCATCGTGCACGGCGGACCGCAGGTCAGTTTCTCGAACCAATGGTCATGGCGCTGGAATCCGCAGGTCTACGCGGGTGCAGGCTATGCCGTCGTATTCATCGACTTCCATGGTTCGCCGGGATACGGCCAGGCATTCACCGACTCGATCAGTCAGGACTGGGGTGGCAAGCCACTCGTCGATCTGCAAAAGGGTCTCGATGCCGCACTCGGTCGCTATGACTGGCTCGACGGCGCCCGTGCATGTTCACTCGGCGCTTCTTATGGCGGGTTCATGCAGAACTGGATCGCCGGTAACTGGCCTGATCGGTTCCAGTGCATCGTCAACCACGCCGGCATCTTTGATCAGCGCACGATGTACTACACCACCGAGGAACTCTGGTTCACCGAGTGGGAAAATGGCGGGCCGTATTACCTCACACCGAAGATCCATGAGAAGTTCAACCCCGCGGACCACGTGACGAAGTGGCGCACGCCGATGCTCGTGATCCACGGCGCGCTCGACTACCGCGTGCCCTACTCGCAGGGTCTTGCGACCTTCACGGCGCTACAGCGGCAAGGTATTCCGAGTCGCTTCGTTTTCTTCCCGGATGAGAACCACTGGATACTCAAGCCCGCCAACAGCCTTCGTTGGCACTCGGAAGTGCTCAACTGGTTGGATCAACATTTGAAGGTTACACGTACCCCGCCCGCCACTCCGCCTGGTAATTGAGGCCGAGCGAGACGATGCGTTGCAGTAGCTCGGGATAGCTGATGCCCGCCGAGAGCGCTGAGCGCGCGTAATCCTCGGCCTCGGCGAGGCAAGGATTGGCGTTCGCTTCGAGCACGAAGATTTCACCATCGGGCCGCACGCGAAAATCCATGCGTGCATAGCCCGAGAGACCGAGGCTGCGATAGATACGTCTTGCGAGCTTGTCGAGCCTCGCCTCGAGCGCGGGCGAGAGCTCCGTTGCCGCCGAGCGCGTGATGCCATGCTTGGCTTGGTAGCGCCGATCCCACTTCACCTTGCGCGTGGCGATCGTGGCTTGGTTGTCGCCCATCGAGCCGAAGTGCATCTCCCACACCGGCAAGCGCGTCAGTCGATCATTGCCGAGCACGCCGACATACAACTCGCGGCCGGCGATGTACTCCTCGACGAGCGCATCCGTCTTGACCTGCTCGTGCATGAACGCAATGCGATCGCGTAATTGCTCGGGCGTCTCGACGACCGAGGCCTGCGCTATACCGAGCGATGCATCTTCGGTTGCCGATTTGACGAACAGCGGGTAGCGCAGCTTGGAGGGCAAGCGAACCACTCGGCCTTTGGGAAAGACGGCAAACTGAGGCGTTGGGATGCGGTGATAGTGCAGTAGTTGTTTCGAGAGTGGCTTGTCGCGCGAGAGCAGTAACCCGCGCGGATTACAGCCGGTATACGGCTGCTCCAACAGCTCGAGGAACGCCACGACATGTTGATCGTAGGTGACCACGCCGTTGAATTCCTCAAGTAGATTGAAAACGACATCGGGCTTCCACTCGGCGATCTCACTGCGCAAAGCAGTCAGACTGTCGAGCACACCAAGACATCGCACGTCATGACCCATGGCGCGTAGATGCGTGATGACATCGTATTCCGTGCGCCACTCGTCGATCTGCTGATCGGTATAGCCCTCGGTGCTCGCCGGAGGCATCAGGCTCTCGTGAACGACCACCAAAATCTTCAAAGACTTCATCGATCCATCACCACGTCAATTTCGACCCACGAGGACGGCTGCAAGCAGCGCATCCGCGCGACGCTCGATCAATTCGCGTTCCGCCAACGACTCGAGCCACGCGGCAGGAAGACCGCTTGCCCCATAGTGAGCGCCGGCGAGCTGACCACACAATGCGCCAAGCACGTCGGAGTCGCCACCCTGATTGATCGCCTCGAGTACGGCATCCTTCCACGTCGCCGTACTGCAAAAAGACATCGTTGCCAGATTAAGCGAGCGACCCGCATCGGTCTGCGGCCACTGACTGTGGGTGATTTGCTCGCACAGCGCCGCATGTGTCGCGCCATGCAACGCCGACCGTAAGATCAAAGAGAACTTTTGCGCCTGCTGCAGAGTCGAGTCCTGATGACTCGTAATCTGGACCGCAGCCGTGACATCTCGTGCGAGCGCATCGACATCACCGGCCAGATGCCACACCACGAGCGGCGCCAAACGGGTGAGCGCATCGCTACCGTCAGGTAAGGCCATGTCAGGTACGCCATCGACCAGCGTACGACTGACGGCCGCAGTGATACCGAGACACTCACCGGTCGCACTGTGTTCGCCTCGCTGCTGCCAGCGACGCAGCTGTTCGAGCTGGTTGACGGAATCGAAGCCGCCGCAATCGAGCAAGCTCGTCGCTACGCACAGCATGATGGCCGTCTCGTCAGCCCATGCACCGCGCCGCAGATCGAAGGGGCCGCCGCCGAAGAGATCTCGTACCGGCGAAAAACTGCCCGCGCGACGCAGCTGCGTCGGTATCGACGCAGATTCACCGAGAGCAAGACCGAGCAACGTACCTCGGATGCGATCTCGCCAGCGCAATACGATCTGAGCGCTCGACGAGTCGAGCCAATCGAAGCCCTCGTCCGTCATCCGTTGTGCTTGGCGCCCAGAGCCGCAAAGTCGAACAGGTTGGGATCGGCCAAATGACTCGGCTCAACGGAACGCAGAGCCGAAAAAATCGACTCGGTTCGCCCGGGGTACTCACGCTCCCAAGCCTGCAGCATCTGCTTGATCTGGCGTCGTTGGGCGTTTTCCTGCGAACCACACAACGTGCAAGGGATGATCGGGAACTGCCGCGCGCGCGCATAACGCTCGATATCCCGTTCAGGCACATAGGCAAGCGGACGTATCACGATATGCCTGCCATCCTCAGACTGCAGTTTCGGTGGCATTGCCTTGAGACGCCCACCGAAAAAGAGATTCAGAAACATCGTCTCGACGATATCGTCGCGATGGTGACCGAGTGCGACCTTGGTCACGCCGTTCTCGGCCGCCCAGCGATAGAGGGCACCGCGGCGCAATCGCGAGCACAACCCACACATCGTCTTGCCTTCGGGAATCACACGCTTGACCACCGAATAGGTGTCTTGCTCGATGATGTGAAACGGCACGCCGAGAGCCTGCAGATACTCAGGCAAGACATGTTCCGGAAAACCGGGCTGCTTTTGGTCGAGATTGACGGCAACGAGCTCGAAACGCACCGGCGCACTGCGCTGTAGCGATAACAAGATGTCGAGTAGCGTGTAGGAATCTTTGCCACCCGATAGACAGACCATGACCTTATCGCCCTCGGCGATCATGGCGTAGTCCTCGATCGCCTTACCGACAAGGCCGCGCAGCTGCGCCTGCAACTTGCGAAAAGTGCTCGATGTTTTTGCCGACGGCAGCGCCGGAATCGGCACGGTCGTGACCTGCGCCTCCATCAAATCGACTGCGCCCCCATCACGATCAAGCAAATGCAACTGCCAAAACCGACGAGCCATACCAGCGATCGCAAGGTTGCGAGGTCAGCGAGATAGCAAACGAGATAAGCCACTCGCGCAGCGGCGAAGATGGCGGCGATCAATCCCAGCGTTTCGAGCGGCACGTTGCCGATGAAGGCGGCAACCAGCGCGGCCACATAGACGGCTAGGGCTTCCCAAGAATTCTGCTGCGCTGCATAGGCACGCGCTCGATAGCCTTGCTGCTTTGCTTGCCAGTCACGCGGATTGCGATTGTCGTAGCGACCGGGACCGACTTTGGCGATACCAGCACATACGATCGGCATCAAGGCAGCGAGCAACAACGTCCAGAGGGCAATAGCCATGGGCAACTCCTAACGTGGAGAGAGATTCTGAGAAAGCGAGCATACCATCGCACTAGCCGGGTCTGACCGACTCCCAGACCAACATCGCTCGCTTACGATCGACGCCCCAATGGAATCCACCAAGTCCGCCATCAGCCCGAACGACATGATGGCAAGGGACGAGCCATCCGATGCGATTACTCCCGACGGCCGTCCCGACCGCACGCGAGGCATTCGGTTTCGACATGGCTGATGCGAGCTCGCCGTAAGTGACCGTCTCGCCAGAGTCGCGCGCTACGAGCGCCCGCCAAACGTCGAGCTGGAAGGCGCTGCCGACCAGATGCAGCGCTAGACCTGGACCCTCGAATACGGCAGCTGCTTTGCTCAACGCTACGACGTCGTCTCGCTCGAACCGCGCAGCGACCCATCGCTCCTTCAATAATCGAAGAGGATCTTGTGCATGTTCAAAGAATTCTAGATGGCACAAACCCAAGTCGGTCCAGGCAATCACGCAATCGCCGAAGGGGGAGCGACTGCAGCCCCAATTCAGCAAGCCGCACCAATGCCGGGCGTCGGCGACCTGTAACTGCAAATCAACAATGCAATGTCGCAAGCGATCCTGCCCACGCAGTTGCAAAGCATGGGCTGCCGCAAAAAGACGATCTTGGCCGATCAGACCGTCTTCATCTCCGACAACCTCGCAGGCATTCAACAGCAGATCGAGTTCGACGCCCGACCAGTCGAGAAAGTGGCGGCGTAGGCGCGCCTGACTCAGTCCCGTCACGCTTGCAACGCGCGCGAGTGAAGGCATTGCCGTTCGCGGCTGCGCCAACACGGCAAGCGTCTGCGCGATGCTTGTGAACATCGCAGCATTGCAAAAATGGGATTTGCTCAATAAATCGCGGCGCGCCACGAGGGCCAGGTCGCCGCCAGCCAGCCCACCGCCACGGATCCGGCAACGAGCACGACAACGGTCATGATGAGAAGAATTCTGCGCCGCGTCAGTGCGCCGTTGGCACCAGCCATCGGATCAGCGCAACTTCAAAACGCCCTTCTCGTCGAAGGGTACGGTGCGTAGCGCGCCACGCTCGAGCCGCACTTGGCCACGCAGGCGATATTCAACTTGATTGAGCGAACCGCCTGTTGCGCGCGCCTTTTCGACAAGCTTGAGCAACGTACCGGCGAGGTTGGCGGTCACGAGCATGTCGAATTCCGCTGCACCTTTAGCCGGCACCACGAAGCTGCTGCCAGAGAGGCCGTGGCCAAGTGGCTCACCACCCAATTCGATGGTGTACGTCACGCCTCGCACCGCGAGCTCGAGATCATTGGGGTTCTGAACCTTCATGCGCGCCTTGATGCGCTGCTCGAATAGGTCACCCTTGACGAGATCGACCGAGACGATCGACAGATCGGGCGCCTGCAGCTTCGGACCGAGCGCCGAACAGCCTGCGACCATGACCGCGACGGTCACGGCGAGCATCAAGCGGAACCAACGGAAGTGACGAAGCATTCACCGCATCTTAACCAACATTTGCAAGGGACCAACATCCGTGGCGCCCCGTCACAACCCGTCTTAATCGCTCCGTATCGATCGGCAACTGACTACTACTTGACGTTCTATATTGTTTACTTCACAGTACTGGCCAATGAACGATAGCCACGCCAAAAAGTTCCAGAAGGACCTAAACGCCGGCCTGGTGGCGCTCGTCCTGCTCGCCGTCCTCGCGGCCACCGACGAGGACGCCTACGGTTACGACATCGCCAAGCGCCTCCAACCACCCGAAGGTGGCGAGCCCCTGTTCAAGGAAGGAACCATTTACCCCGTGCTGCGCTCGCTCTCAGCCTCGGGCTGGCTCTCCAGTCGCATCGTGCCCTCTTACTCAGGCCCGCCGCGCCGCTATTACCGCATCACTCCGGAAGGACGAGCCGTATTGGCCGACTGGATGGCGGCCTGGACCCATACCCGCGACTTCGTCGACCACTTCACTCGCGCGGCGGCCCCGCCGCAATCACCCTCAGGATCGGCAACATGACCTCCTCTGCCCCCGCCTCGATCACGGAGTACCTGCAAGCATTGCGCGAAGCGCTGCAGGGCGCCGACCCCGCACTGATCCAAGACGCGCTCTACGACGCCGAGCAACACCTGCGCGCCGAGGTCGCGGCTAAACCAGCCTCGCCCGAACCCGAGGTGCTTGCCGAGATCGTCAAAAGCTATGGCGCTCCCGATGAGGTAGCTGCCGCCTACCTCGAGACGGAGTCGCGAGTACAAGCGGCGATGGCGACACCCGCACCGAGCCGTCACTTTGCGAAAGCCGACATCCGCGGATCCACCGGGCCTGGCATCGGGCGACGCTTCTTTGGTGTGTATGCCGATGTGCGCACCTACACCATGCTCTTCTATTGTCTGCTCGCCTTGGTCACGGGCGTGTTCTATTTCAGCTTCGTAGTCGTGGGGCTGTCGCTCTCGATCGGACTCGCCATCTTGATCATCGGTGTGCCGTTTTTCTTAGGCTTCGTGGGTGCCGCCAGGCTTTTGGCTTTGGTCGAAGGCCGTCTCGTCGAAGCCATGACCGGCGAGCGCATGCCACGCCGCCCGAGCACACGCCCCCGCGACCTGTCGCTGCTACAGCGAATCGGTTTGATGCTCAAAGAAATTCGCACTTGGACGACCCTCGCCTATCAGGCTTCGATGCTTCCGCTCGGCATTGCCTATTTCGTCATCGCGGTCGTGGGTCTTTCGATCGGCTGCGGCCTATTCCTCGGGGCGATCGTCGAGGGCTTGCAAGCCTTGGGCGTCGCGCTGCCGGGCAACGTTGGCATCCATCTCGCCGACGATTCTGCTTGGCTGCAGGGATGGATCCGTCATCCACTCGGCCTGATGCTGCTGGCCATCGGTGGCGTCGTGGCGACCACCCTCACCCTGCATGTCGTGCGCGGTATCGGCCGGCTGCACGGTGCTTTCGCCAAGCGTATGCTGGTCGCCCTATGACACTGCGTATCTCCATCCTCAGTCTGCTCGTCTTGCTCGCGCTGGCCACACCGGCGCACGCGCAATGGCGCACCTCGGCCGAGCCAGCACCGCTAGATCTCTCGAGCTATCCGCGTGCCGATCTGCGCATCGACAGCGGCGAGAAAAAGCATCAATTCGAGGTGTGGATCGCCGACACGCCGGAACGACAACGCCAAGGGCTGATGTGGGTGCGCGACCTGCCAGCGGATCAAGGCATGCTCTTCATCAACGACAGCGCCCGTCTGTCCTACTTCTGGATGAAGAACACCTACATCCCGCTCGATATGATCTTCGTCGACGAGCGCGGAAAAATCGTCGCTATCTTCGCCAACGTGCCGCCGCTGACACTCGACCCGGTGGGTCCCGATGTGCCAGTCAAAGCGATTCTTGAGCTGCGCGGTGGAGAAGCTGCAAAGCGAGGCATCAAGCCGGGTGATCGCTTGCGTCATGCCGCTTTCGGCAACGCGCGCTGACACATCGGTCGGCGATCAGTCGATCCGACTCGTTTCGATGCGCTGCAGTACGCCACGCTCATCGACCTCAAGCCCCACCTCGATGGGTCTGCAACAAATCTGACAATCTTCGATGTAGACGCGCGACGCATCGGTCAGATCGAGCATCGAACCATACGCTTCACCGCAATAAGGGCACTGCAACTCGACGAAAACGCCGAGCTCGGCGTGCCCCACCGGTTCGCCGGCTCCGGGCTCGAAAACAGGCTCTAGCCCGTAGAGCGCGTCGATCGTCGCCGGCTCGAGCGACATGACCTCCTGCGCCAGAGAGTGGACTTGTGATCGCTTCATACGGCGGGCTCCATACCGTCGGATGATAAACTCACACCATCAGAAAAATAACGCCGGTTCGTGAGGAGCACATGACACGATTCCGACTTGAGCTCGCTACCGCTATCGCGCTGTTGTCGACATCACTGATGCTGTCGCCTCGGTCGATTGCAGCGTCGCCGCAATCACTTGCCAACTCCCATTCGGAATTTTGCAGCGAAGTACAGCGCAGACTGGTCGATACGACACTGCCGATCACGAACGTGCTCGAGAAAGACTACGAAGCTTTCAAACTGTCGAAGCCGGCCATCTCACCCCTGCGAACCCATCAATACGTGGTACGTAACGAGCGCCTCGATATTCTGCAGATCTCCTGCAAGACCAAGACGGCGGATCATCTGCGCAGCGCTCACGGCGCAACTGCAGCGAGAGATCCGGCGCTCAAACCACGCGCCTGCTCGGACATCCACCGCGCGATGGTGCTCGACATCTGGCAATCCATGGGTCCAGGCGAACGGGCATCGGCGAAGATTCGGCCGGCGCAGGTGATGCTACAAACGGATCAACTGAGCTATACGGGCTCGAGCTGGATCAAGACGAAGGCGGAAGCTAGCCTCGGTGCAGACGCAAAGCTCAGACTACGGGCCAGCGCCCTCTTCGCCGAATGGGAAGATTGGCGCTGGAAGGTGATGCCCCAGAGTTGGCGCGGCAATCATTACTGCCACCTGGTCTCGCCTGAGGAAATTCGCCGTCGTATGCTGACGGGCAGTTGAGCGCATTCAGCGCTCGCGGATTTCGATCTCCAAATGCTTGCTGCCCTTGAGCGAGTGGGAGATCAAGCAAACCTGCTCAGACTTTTCCAGAGCCTTGCGCGCCTTCTCGAGATCGGTACCGCGTGGCACCTCGAGCACGGCATGGACGGTGAAGGCCGTGAACTGCGTCACTTTCTCGATGCGATCGAGGGTGCCCGTCGCGGCACACTCCAAACGCAGCCACTCAAGACGTGATGCACGGGCAACAGCCCGAAAACTCAACGCGAAGCAATCGACCAAGGCGGCTGTGAGCAGCGTCTCGGG
>JACCDJ011673197.1_pt1 | contig 17444 bp, 14 predicted proteins | sample 7444481 | NCBI WGS metagenome assembly JACCDJ01 (sample SAMN15323435, study PRJNA562643) | freshwater metagenome | isolation source: river surface water | place: USA:Blue River Watershed | collected 2017-08-15 | reverse complement strand
TTCATCGTTTGTTTGACTCGCAAGAAATAAAAATCATCAAAGCTTTTGGTATGGGGGTTGTTGTGTTGATGATCCCCACCTATTTAGACTTTCTCGGCGTATTTCAATTGTTGCAAATCTCTGATCTCGTCAAGGGCGATGCAGCCTATCACCGCAACTCCTCCATGGGATTGAACTTGGTCTACTGGAGAAATCAAATTGTGCATGGCTTTCATGTGGCCATGCTGTTTGGTATCAGTCTGTTGACAAAGCCAAAAAACGGATCGTCCAGATACTTGCACTGGGGCATCGCAGCTTTATGTTTATTTGATGTTTTGTACTTGATTGTTGGCAAGATGGCTTTGTTCAGTTTGATTGCGAGTGCTTTGATTGTTTTACTGCTAAGTGTGAAGAACAATAAATTGAAATACATTTTTGTTAGCGCAATTGTTCTTGCTTTCTTGATCGCATTTAGCAGTGGGATTCAACAGCGAATTTTCTTGATATGGAATGAGGCCAGCAGTTTTTATTTAAACCATCGAATTGACACGTCAACAGGCAATCGACTGCATTACTGGGGCATCAGTATTGAACTTTTTCTTCAGCATCCAATCATTGGCAATGGGGCAGGTTCATTCAGAGAATTTTTGATGGTCTCCAATGATCCTCTTTCGCAAATTTTTCATTACCACACGCACAATGAATATCTGACGCAGCTTTCGCAATTTGGTTTGATTGGATTGGTTCTTTTTTTGGGGATCATTTATTGGGCCATCAAGTCAGCCCGTCAAAACCCTGATTTGAGAGTCCAAAATTGCGTTTTGCTGACAATGGTTTTATTCGCGATGAATGCTTTTTCTGACTCTTCATTGCACAATGAATGGGAGGGTTGGACATTGGTATTGTTCACATCCATTGCCATTGCAAATCAAATGCAATTCAAGCCAAGAGATTGATATGAATTTTTTTTCTCGTTGGATAGAACAACAAGGCAGAGAGATCACGACTCAACCATTGGTGATTCCCGTGAAGGGAATGCAAGACGCTTACATTGAAACTGAGGGTTTGCGCAAACTGGGGTGGAGAGTTTTACGTCGCAAACTTTACCTTTGGGCCAACAGACAATTTCAATCTTACCGGCACGAAATTGATCCTGGTTGGCGAAAAGGTCTTTGGATATATTTCAGGACAGCCCAGATCGGTGACTCGTTGATGGATTTGTCAGCCAGGAGTTTTTTCGTTGAAAAAAACTGTCATATAGATTTATTGACCAGTCCTTTATTGGCCCAGTTGTATCAAGATGACGATTGGTTTCAAGCAGTGCACTCTGATCTGCAAAGCATGATTGGCAAGGATTACGATTTCATTGTTGTTCAAAGCATGCATCACAGCGCTCTGAAAATGAAAGTCAAGCATTTCCCAGATTTGCCTTGGATTTGCATGCAAGGTTTTTATGACGTGCCTGACTTTGACCGAGCACCTTGGGGCGCTCAGCGGCTCTTTGATCTTTACGGGGAGCTCAAGCATCCTTTGCGAAATTGGCATGGACGACAAAAACTTTCTGCTCGATACCTCACACCTCTGACAACCAAATTTCGAACCACCATCGTTCTCGGTGGTATGGATCCTGTTCGTACTTTTGATAACTGGCCAGATGTTGTGAAGGAGCTGGTGGGATCAATTGGTCATGAAGTCACCTTGATCGGTACTGGAACCGCAGCAGCTCATCAGGCAAATCAAATCAAATCACTGCGTTTGTCAAAGGGGGTCATTGACTTGGTGAATCAAATCAATATCCACGAATTGATTCAAATTTTGTCCGAAACCAAGCTGTTGCTTGTGGCAGATGGTGGTGCAATGCACTTGGGTGTGGCATTGCAGATTCCACAAATCATTTCTTTGTTCATCAAAGGAATCCCGCCTGATCTTCGCATTCCTGATGAGCACCGCTCATTGGCCATCACAAGTCAAACGGGCTTTATCAGAGATATTTCGACTGCAGATGTGATGGCGAAAATTCATTTGGCCATCTCAAACGATGGCATGACTCTGTCGAACACGCTCAACATGCGCCAATAACGACCGCATGGCCACAGGCCAAAGACTTTCTGATACATCGTCGTAAACCAATCGCAACCAATCGTCCATGGTGCCATTAGGCAGGGCTTTCATGGCGGCGATCACTTTGGCCTCGCGCGCCAATCGGTGTTGCTTCAAACGTCGCATGCAATCAATGGCGCTGAATGCTTCACCCCACAGATTGCCCAGCACATGGCCATGGGCTGGCAATATGAACGCCACATGGTGCGCATGGGCCTGATCAATCAACTTGTCCAAAGAAGCCAAGTAGTCACCCATGTGGCCATCCGGTGGATCAATCACGGTGGTGCTGCCATTGAGCACATGGTCGCCACTGAACAACAAACCGTCTTCTTCCAAAAGCAAACAAAGATGATTGGCGGCATGGCCTGGTGTGTGAACCACTTGGAGTGTGTGGGTGTCATTCGGCCCTTGCAAAACCAAGCGCTCACCATCTTTCAATTCTTGATCGGGCACAAATGCACTGTTCGCGCGTGACGTCGGTGCTGAGGACATGCCCCAAATGGGTACTTGCAAGCCCTTGGATTCGCACCAGGATTTCAGTAAAAAAGCCCCAGGCGCGTGGTCTGGGTGTGAATGGGTGCAAACGATGGCCTTGATGCGTCCATGGGCACTGTCCCACAAACGTTGCACATGGCTGGTGTCTGCAGGGCCTGGGTCAATGACGATGTGCCCGCTGTCAGCATCACCCACCAAATAGCTGTTGGTACCAGGACCAGTCAAGACACTGGGATTGGGCGCAGTCAGTCGTTGAACGTGTTTCAATAAGTGCACAGGCGTTTGACTCTGCCAATCGAGCCGATGCACGATTTGTCCATCACGGCAAGTCAATGCCAGTTCGCCAAAAGGCGCGTCATGTTCCATGAAACGCACTTCTTCATCGTTCAACCAGCCTGCGCGGGGGCAACTGGTGAACCACGGCTGCTCACTGGCACACGCTTGCATCACGCTCTCTACCGTCTGGTGCGCTTGCATCCGTTCCAAGGTTTTGATGGTGGGAAAGATGATGAAAAAACCATCTTCACGATGGCGCCGCAAAGCTTCTTCAGGGCGAATCCAAAGGGGTTCAAACTGCTCCTGTTCATCTGCCACAGGTGTTTGATCTGGCGGCATGCGGGCCACCAAAAACGGTACATCAAAGCGTCGTTTGAGATCGCGGTCGGTGATCCAATGCGCCAAGACAAAGACCTGATCAGCCGCCAAAGTCCATCCCATTTCTTCGCATTGGGTGAACAGCGGTCGTTGACGATCGAATGTGGCGATGTCGCTCATGTTAGCCATGTGGCCTTGGCGATTGGTGGCCAGCAAGATGCCCAATTCTTCAAAACTCTCTCGAATGGCCGCCATCGCTTGGGTCAGGCGCAGATCATCTTGGGTCGGCCGACGCTTGGCCAGGTGATGCACTTGCGCGTCTAACGGGTCTATACCGCCGCCAGGAAACACATAGGCACCCGGCGCGAAACTGGCGGTGAGGGATCGGCGCGTCATCAGCACCTCCAGCCCTTGGTCGCCATCGCGCAAGAGCAACACTGTGGCTGCGGGCAATGGCGCTGCGGGCGTTCGAGCGGGATGAATTTGCAGATGAGGGCGGACCATGGCGTGAGAAGTCGTGTTGGTGAAGCGATGATAATCGGGGCATGCGTATTCGATTTACCAAAATGCAAGGTGCAGGCAATGATTTCGTCGTGCTTGACGAAACCCAAGGTTTGCTGGGGTTGACGACATCGCAGTACCGTTTCATTGCCAACCGCCACTTTGGTGTGGGTGCTGACCAAATCCTGAGTGTGCGCGCCGCACCCGAACCCGATGTGGATTTTGAATACGTCATTCACAATGCCGATGGTGGCGAGGTTGAGAACTGCGGCAACGGTGCGCGTTGCTTTGTGCGTTTTGTTCGCAGCAACCATTTGACCCACAAAACCACGGTCAAGGTCAAGGTTCATGGCGGTGTGATGTCCTTGAGCGAACTTGACAACGGCCATGTGTTGGTTGACATGGGTTTGCCCGTTTTCAACTTGCCCAAAGTGCCCTTCCATCCCCAACACGCCCAAGCCATCAATGGCACAGATGATTTGTGTTGGCGTTTGGCTTTGAATGCACATGACCAAGTGGAAGTGGCTGTGTTGTCCATGGGCAATCCCCACGCGGTTTGCCGTGTCGAGGATGTCACCACGGCACCCGTGCTCTCATGGGGCCCCTTGATCGAACATCACCCTGCCTTCCCGATGCGCGTCAATGCCGGGTTCATGCAAGTGCTGTCACGCAGCGAAATCCGGCTTCGGGTGTTTGAGCGCGGCGCTGGCGAGACCCTGGCCTGCGGCACAGGTGCTTGCGCTGCTGTGGTCGCTGGCATTCAACAGGGTTGGTTGGATCCGGTGGTGCAAGTGCACACCCATGGCGGTCAGTTGACCATTGAATGGCAAGGCAAAGAAACACCCGTGCTGATGAGCGGTCCGGCCACCACGGTATTCACTGGCGAGATGGAGATTCCTGAATGAACAACCCGATCACACCGATCACTGAAGACGACATTGCCAATTTCTTGGTCAACACCCCTGATTTTTTTGAACGGCATGCCGCCATCTTGTCGACGGTGCGCTTTGTCAGCCCGCATGGCCAACGTGCCGTCAGTTTGCAAGAGCGTCAAGCAGAAATGCTGCGCGAAAAGATCAGGGCTTTGGAACACCGCATCATGGACATGATTCGCAACGGCAGTGACAACGCGGTTCTGGCCGATCGGCTGCATCGCTGGTCGCAAAGCTTGTTGAACACCCAGCAGCCAGGCAATTTGCCGCATGTCATCGTGGATGAAATTCAACACCACTTCATGGTGCCGCAAGTCGCTATTCGCTTGTGGAATGTGGCGGATGCATACAGCATCGAGCCTTACACCCAGGATGTGAGTGACGAGGTGAAGTCTTTTGCAGCAGGGTTGCGTGCCCCCTACTGTGGTGCCAACGCCGAGTTCGAAGCTGTCAATTGGTTGGCGCACCCGCATGAGGCGCAGTCCGTGGCCTTGTTGGCTTTGCGCAGCACCTCCACCCCATGGGCTGTTGATCTTGATGACAACCCCGAGGCCACCCTGCACGACAGTGAATTGACCGGCTTGCTGGTGTTGGCGTCTCCCGATCCGCAGCGTTTCCAGCCCTCCATGGCGACCGATTTGCTGTCTCGCATTGGTGAGTTGGCCAGCGCAGCATTGACGCGCTTGCGTTGAAATGGTTCGATGAGCGACACCCACCCCTTGGTCGAGCGTTACCTGGCGCATGTGCAGTTTGAAAAGCGCCTGGCTGATCGCACCCTGTCCTTGTATGCGGCGGATTTGAAACGCTTGCAAGGTCTGGCGCAAGAGGCTGGTGTCGACATGGCGCATGTCCAGATCCACCACATGCGTCGGTGGTTGGCGCAGATGCACAGCGCTGGCCGAACCCCCCGTGGCATTGCTTTGATCGCTTCTGGTTGGCGCGGTTTTTACACTTGGCTGGGGCGTGAAGGATTGGTTCAAAGCCATCCCATGGTGGGTTTGCGGGCCCCCAAATCGCCCAAGCCGCTCCCCAAGGCCTTGAATGTCGACGATGCGGTGCAACTCAGCGACTACCGCAGTGAAGACCAGGATCCCTGGTTGCAAGCCCGCGATGTGGCGATGGTGGAATTGCTCTACAGCAGTGGCTTGCGGGTGGCTGAACTCACTGGCTTGGATGTGCAAGCCAGCGCGCATGCGCGCGGTTGGATCGATTGGGCCAACGGCGCGGCGCATGTGCTGGGCAAGGGTTCCAAACGCAGGACCATTCCAGTGGGTCAGCAGGCCATGAAGGCGTTGCAGCATTGGGTATCGTTGCGCAGCGAAGGTTTGCCGCCATCTGCGGATCATCAAATGGCCTTGTTCGTGGGCATGCGTGGCACGCGATTGACCTCGCAAGCCATTTGGCAACGGTTGCGTCAGCGCGGTTTGCAAGCGGGCATGACCACACCTTTGCATCCGCACATGCTGCGCCATTCATTCGCCAGCCATTTGCTGCAATCCAGTGGCGATTTGCGCGCTGTGCAAGAGTTGTTGGGCCATGCCAATATTGGCACCACGCAGGTCTACACCCGACTCGACTATCAGCATCTGGCCAAGGCCTATGACGCCGCCCATCCAAGGGCCCGCAGAAAACCAGCATGAAAACCATCAAACTCAAAGCAGGCAAAGAACGTTCAGCCTTGCGCTTTCACCCTTGGGTGTTTGACTCAGCCATTGCCAAAGGCGGTGGTGATCCGGGTGAAACCGTTCGTGTGGAATCCCACACCGGCCAATTTTTAGGTTGGGCCTCCTTCAGTCCCACATCCAAAATCCGTGCACGCATTTGGAGTTTTCAAAGTGAGGAGCGCATTGACGCTGCCTTTTTTGAAAAGCAAGTGGCGACTGCTGTGGCCATGCGCGCGCGCCTGCAAGTGCCCAGCAATGGGGTGCGTTTGATCCATGGTGAAGCCGACGGCTTGCCTGGCTTGATCGTCGACAGGTATGACGACACCTTGGTGGCGCAGTTTTTGTCTGCCGGAACTGAGCGCTTCAAGGCTGACATTGTGAAAGCCTTGGTTTTGCACACCGATGCCCAACGTGTTTACGAGCGATCAGATTCTGGTGTCAGGGGTCTTGAGGGCCTGCCGCCCACAACAGGTTGGCTGTTTCGTGCCGAGGGCGCTAGCGATGACACGGCCTTGGTGATTCAAGAGCATGACTGGACCTTGCAATTGGACATCGCCGAAGGCCATAAAACAGGTTTTTACTTGGATCAGCGTGACAGCCGCTGGAAATTCGCCGACTACGCACGTCGATTGGGTTTGCGCGAAGTGCTCAATTGTTATTGCTACACCGGTGGTTTCAGCGTGGCGGCTTTGAGTGGCATGCGACAGACAGGTGCGCTGGGTTCAGGCGCTCAAGTGATTTCTGTGGATTCTTCAGGGCCTGCCATCGCCAAAGCCCAAGCCAATGTGCAGCGCAATGGTTTTGATTTGCAGAATGCGCATTTCATGGATGCAGATGTCAATGCCACTTTGCGCAGCTTGCACAAAGAAGGACGCCAATTCGATGGCATCGTGCTGGACCCACCGAAATTCGCCCCCAGTGCCGCACATGCCGATCGCGCCGCGCGCGCTTACAAAGACATCAACCGATGGGCATTCAAACTTTTGGCACCTGGTGGGGTGTTGTTCACCTACAGTTGCTCAGGCGGCATTCCCCCCGAGTTGTTCCACAAAATCGTGGCTTCGGCGGGGACCGACGCTGGTGTAGATGCCTATATTTTGGAGCGGGTGCAAGCGGCAGCAGACCACCCCATGACCGTTAATTTTCCTGAAGGTGAGTACCTGAAAGGTTTGATTTTGATGAAAAAGTAAGCCCGTACTGGAATGCTGGCTAAACTGCCCCACATAGACCGTTTCGTTGAAAGAAGTATCCATGTTGATTCCCGCCACTGTCCTCACTGGTTTCCTGGGTTCGGGCAAAACCACCTTGCTCAAGCGTGTGCTGTCCGAAGCCCACGGTCACAAAATTGCCATCATTGAAAATGAATTTGGCGAAGAGAACATCGACAACGATATTTTGGTGGCCGACACCAATGAGCACATCGTCCAGATGAGCAATGGCTGTGTGTGTTGCACGATCCGCGAGGACTTGCGCACCACCTTGCAAGACTTGGCCGAGAAAAAACGCAAAGGTGAACTCGATTTTGAGCGTGTGGTGATTGAAACCACGGGTCTGGCCGACCCTGGTCCCGTGGCACAAACCTTTTTCATGGACGACGAAATCGCCGAGAGTTTTTTGTTGGACTCTGTGTTGACTTTGGTAGATGCCAAGCATGCAGCCCAGACCCTCAACGACCGCCAAGAAGCACGCCGTCAAGTGGGCTTTGCCGATCAAATTTTCATCAGCAAAAGCGACTTGGTCAGCGCCGAAGAACTCGACGCCTTGCAACACCGCTTGAAACACATGAACCCTCGTGCACCGCAGCAAACCGTGCACTTTGGCGAAGTGCCGATTGACAAGGTGTTTGACTTGCGTGGCTTCAACTTGAGCACCACTTTGGAAATTGATCCCGACTTTTTGAATGAGGGGCATGACCATCACCACCACGGTGAACACTGTGATCACCCTTCACACCAACATGACCACCATGGCGATCATGACCATGCACCAGGCCATGGTCATGGTCATGGTCATGGTCACCACCATCACCACGACGACGACGTCAAAAGCTTTGTTTTCAAAGCAGACCGACCGCTGGACCCCGCCAAATTGGAAGATTTTTTGGGTGCCATCGTCAATATTTATGGCCCCCGCATGTTGCGTTACAAAGGTGTTTTGAACATGAAGGGGACAGACCGCAAGGTGATTTTCCAAGGCGTTCACCAACTCATGGGCAGTGATCTAGGTCAAGCTTGGGAGCCTCAAGAGAAGCGAATGAGCAAAATGGTATTCATTGGCATTGACTTGCCGCGCGATATTTTCTTGCAAGGCCTGCAACAGTGCTTATCCTGAGTACAATCCGCGCGCCATCAACCCAGGGTGTTTCGGTATCAAGGCTTGGTGATGCAGTATGGGATGACGACAACAAACAGCAGTAAGGGGGCTTGGTGCCATGTGCACTGGCCGACCTGTCAGGAGACTTGCATTGAAAACGACCAAGCGATCTAGCAGTAGCAAAGCGAAACCTCAAGCGCCTGCCAAAAAAGCCCCTGCCAAGAAAAAACCAGTCGCAGTCAAAGCTGTGGCGAAGAAACCGACCGCTCAAAAAGCTGTGACGAAGAAAGCGGCACCCAAGAAAACAGCCGCCCCAAAAGTGACAGCCAAAAAAGCGACAGCTCCAAAAGTGGCGGCTAAAAAATCTGTTGCCGCCAAAAAGCCCGTCAAAAAGGCTGTTGTGGTGAAAAAAGCCGCTGCAACCAAAGTCGCTGCCAAAAAAGTGCCCGCCCAGAAAAAGCCCGTTGCAGTCAAAAAAGCCACCCCCACGAAAAAAGCAGTTGCCAAATCTAAAACAGTCCCTCAAAAGGCGGTTGCATCCAAGCCCAAAACTTCCAGCACCCCTGTTGCCAAAAAAACCTCTCCCGTCAAAACTGCTGCCAAATCCGTGACCACCTCCGTTTCTAAGACCACCAAAACCCCCGCTCCCAAAGCCACTCCCCCAGTGACCACACCTGTGGTTGAAGTGGCCAAAAAGTCTCCGCGTGCTGCCAAAGCCATGGCCATGATGCCTCCACCACCTGGACAAAGTGTGGCATCTACATCCGCCAAATCCAGCTATGGCCCGATTTCCGTCCCCTCTTTGCCTGCTGTTGTGCCCATGATTCCTGTCAAAGATCCCAAACTAGCCAACAACTGGAAATCGAAAACGGTGGAAACCGTGACCGATGCTGAAGTCATGGCGATGTCCGACGATGACTACATGAATGCCTTTCAAATGGCCTTCTTCCGACACAAATTGGTGCAGCTGAAAACAGACATACTTGTCAATGCCGGTGAAACCACAGAGCACTTGCGCGAAGACACTGTCATCGTTCCAGACCCTGCCGATCGTGCCACCATCGAAGAAGAGCATGCTTTGGAGTTGCGCACCCGCGATCGTGAACGCAAGTTGCTCAAGAAAATCGAGCAGTCCATCGGCCGCATTGACAGTGGCGACTATGGCTACTGTGATGAAACAGGTGAGCCTATTGGGGTGGGTCGTTTGATTGCCCGTCCCACAGCCACTTTGTCCTTGGAAGCGCAGCAACGCCGCGAACTCAAACAAAAAATGTTCGGCGACTGAGTGTGTTGCTCCTGGTCCCACGAAAGCAGGCCCCATTGGCCTGCTTTTTTTTGATCTGATTGATTTGATATTTCACTTTGACTTGATCGTCTAAGTGCTTATTCAGTAACAACTTTTCTATCTTTGATTTGATTCGAAAGAGACTCTAAGTCGTTGATTTTATTTGCAAATATCGTGCAAAAGGGTTGTCAGTCCCGAAAACTCTGGTAAAGTGCAAACAAGTGGTATTTAGTGGAAAAATGTGAGAGAGTCCACTTTTCCATCCGCTGTTTTTCACAAAAAAGGGGTTTGTTGCTGTGTTTCAGGGTGCGTCATCGCTGAGTTTGGATGCCAAGGGCCGTTTGTCGGTGCCCACGCGTCACCGTGAAGTGCTCAGCGCCACTGCAGCCGGCCAACTCACCATCACACGTCATCCGCATGGCTGTCTCATGTTGTTCCCGCGGACCGAGTGGGAAAAGTTTCGTGAGCGGGTGGCTGCATTGCCCATGACAGCGCAATGGTGGAAGCGAATTTTTTTGGGCAACGCCATGGATGTCGAAATGGACAACACGGGTCGCTTGTTGGTGTCGCCAGAGTTGCGCACCGCAGCCCACATCAGCAAAGAAGCCGTGTTGCTGGGCATGGGAACGCACTTTGAGTTGTGGGACAAGGCCACCTACGACGCGCAGGAAGCCGAAGCCATGCAGGGCGAGATGCCTGATGTGTTTCGCGATTTTTCGATCTAACGTGGAATGGCGACAACTGAATGGGCACACACCACCGTCATGTTGAAGGAGGCGGTCGAGGCGCTGGACGTCCAGGCCGAAGCCACTTATGTCGACACAACCTTTGGCCGCGGCGGGCATGCAAAGCGCATCTTGGAATTGCTCGGCCCCCAGGGACGCCTGATCGCTTTCGACAAAGACCCGCAAGCGGTGGCGACAGCACAAGCCATCAACGACCCCCGATTGACGATCAGGCACCAGGGCTTTGCAGCCCTGAACCAACTGCCAAGCCACAGCGCAGCAGGCGTGCTGATGGATCTGGGGGTGAGCTCACCTCAAATAGACAACCCCGAACGCGGCTTCTCGTTTCGACAGGACGGCCCGCTGGACATGCGCATGGACACAAGCCAGGGCCAAAGCGTCCACGAGTGGTTGGTCGAGGCAAAAACAGAACAAATCGCACAGGTGATTCGTGACTATGGTGAAGAACGATTTGCCCATGGAATTGCCAAAGCCATCGTGGCACGACGCGATGCAGGTCAGTTGCCTGACACCACCTTGGGCATGGCCGCATTGGTTGCCGAGGTGGTCAAAACCCGTGAGCCAGGACAAAACCCAGCCACGCGCACCTTTCAAGCATTTCGCATGCACATCAATGGTGAGCTTGATGAGTTGGCACAAGCATTGGACGCCTCGTTGGACGTGCTGCAACCAGGAGGGCGTTTGGTCGTGATCAGTTTCCATTCGCTTGAAGACCGCATGGTGAAGCAATTCATCGCCAAGCATTCGCGCGAGGTGTATGACCGTCGCACGCCGTTTGCAGCGCCACCTGTTTTGGCGCTGCGGGCCTTGGGGCGACACAAACCCAGCGAGCAAGAAGTCAAAGCCAACCCCCGCAGTCGCAGCGCCATCATGCGTGTGGCCGAACGCTGCATTGCGCAGGAGGCTGCATGACACGCGTGAGTGCTTTGTTGCTGGTTGCCGTGTTGATGAGTGCCTTGTACTTGGTGCGTACCCAATACGAATCCAGGCGTCTTTACACCGAATTGGACCGTGCCAAAGCGCAGGCGCAAAGACTTGAGACGGAGTACGACCGCTTGGATGTCGAGCGAGGCGCACAAGCCACACCTTTGCGTGTGGAAAAACTCGCGCGCGAACAACTCAACATGCAAACCATCTCACCAGCGATCACGCAGTACGCTTCGCCCGAGCGCGGCGTGGTGGAGAGTGCGGCCATCGCTGCTCAAAAGGACAGCCCATGAGCAGCCGCAGCGTGCAATACACCACCAACCCTTTGCTGGCCAGCAAAACACCTATTTGGCGCAGCCAGTTCATCGTGGCATGTATCGCTTTGGGATTTATCGGTTTGGTTGTGCGAGCGACTTACGTGCAAGTGGTGGACAACGCATTTTTTCGCAAACAAGGCACGGTGCGTTTTGTGCGGCAGTTGGAAATACCAGCCAACCGTGGTCGTATCTTGGACCGCAATGGTTTGATTTTGGCCTCAAGTGTGCCCATGCCCAGTATTTGGGCTTGCCCTGAGGAAATGGACAACGATGTCACCAAGCTCAAGACTTTGGCGCAGTTGTTGGACATGCCATATCCCGAATTACAGAAAAAAATCAAAGACACACGTAAGAACTTTGTTTGGTTGAAGCGTCAAATTGACATGCCCACCGGCAAAAAAATCACCGAGCTGGGCATCCACGGGATTTACACGCGCATGGAATACAAGCGCATGTACCCCCAAGGTGAGGCTGCAGCGCATGTGGTGGGATTCACCAACATTGAAAACCTGGGCCAAGAGGGTGTGGAGTTGACTTTCAACAACCATTTGGGTGGGAAGAGTGGCTCCAGGCGTGTCATCAAAAACGGGCAAGGCCAAGTGGTTGAAGGCATTGGTGATTTGGTGCCGCCTGAAGAAGGTCGTGATCTGCAATTGAGCATCGACAGCAAGGTGCAGTATTTCGCCTATCAACGACTGCGCGAAGCCGTGGTGGACAACAAAGCGGCAGCAGGGAGTGTCGTCGTGTTGGATGCGCAAACAGGCGATGTGTTGGCTCTGGCCAATTACCCCAGTTACACCCCTGAGAAGCGCAGCCATTTGAGTGGCGCTCAGTTGCGCAATCGCGCCTTGACCGACACATTTGAGCCAGGTTCAACGATGAAACCTTTTGTCATCGGACTGGCGATGGAAAAAGGCTTGATCAAACCTGAAAGCATGATCGACACCGCTCCAGGCAAATTGAATATGTATGGCATGACGGTCACCGATGCACACCCGCACGGCATGCTCAGTGTCAATGAAGTCATTCAAAAGTCCAGCAACGTGGGGACGGTGAAAATCGCCATGCGCATGCCGCCCAAAGACATGTGGGAGATGTACACCCAGGTTGGTTTTGGGCAAAAACCGCAAGTGCCATTTCCGGGTGCAGTGGCCGGTCGCTTGCGTGCTTACAAGACATGGCGTCCGATGGAGCAAGCCACCATGAGCTATGGCTATGGGTTGTCCACCAGTTTGTTTCAATTGGCGCAGGCCTACACCGCATTTGCCAGAGATGGCGAAGTGGCGACCGTGAGTTTGCTCAAACGACAAGACAAAGCGGCAGGTGTGCGTGTCATGAGCCCCGAAAACGCCGTGGCGGTGCGCAACATGTTGCACATGGTGACTGGCCCCGGCGGTACAGCACCCAAAGCGCAGACCATGGGCTATTCAGTGGGCGGCAAAACCGGTACGGCGCACAAACTCGATGGCAAAAGTTACGCCAGCAAAAAGTACAGAGGTTTTTTTGTAGGCATGGCACCCATCGAAAACCCGCGCATTGTGGTGGCGGTGATGATCGATGAACCCACCAATGGACGTTACTTTGGTGGCGATGTGGCAGCGCCTGTGTTCAGCCAAACCGTGCAGCAAACCTTGCGCATGCTGGAAGTGCAACCCGACATGGCCGTCAAACCCCAGGTGGTGGCCAAAGCCGAGGCGGAGTCGTTTTGATGCATGCCTTGCAAACACCTCAACAAGCCGCGCAATGGTTGCGTGGCTTGGTCCATGGTCAATTGCAATCTGACAGTCGACGTGTTCGTTCGGGTGATGCTTTTCTGGCCTGGTCAGGTGCCACCACGGACGCCCGTCACCATGTGGTGCAAGCCTTGCAGCAGGGTGCAAGTGCTTGTTTGGTTGAAGCCGAAGGTTTGGAAGCTTTTGAAGCGGTCAATGATCTGGCCTTGCACGAGGCCCCGATTGCCAGCATGCCTGCACTCAAAGCCACCAGCGGATTGATCGCCGATGCCTATTTCGAATCCCCAAGTCGGCAATTGAAAGTGTTGGCGATCACGGGCACCAATGGCAAGACCTCCACTGCTTGGTGGTTGGCGCAAGCCTTGAGCAAATTGGGTGAAGCCTGCGCCGTGGTGGGTACTTTGGGCATGGGGCAACCAGGACAGATGCAAAGCACGGGCCTCACCACACCCAACCCATTGCAATTGCATCACCAGTTGCGTCAATGGGTGGACGCAGGTGTTCAAGCATGCGCCATTGAAGCATCCTCGATTGGTTTGAAAGAGCATCGTCTCGATGGTCTTCGCATCCGCACCGCCATCTTCACGAATTTCAGCCAAGATCACTTGGATTACCACAGCAGCATGGATGCGTATTGGCTGGCCAAGCAATCTTTGTTTGACTGGGCGGGACTGCGGGCTGCGGTTGTCAACATGGACGATCCAAAAGGGCTCGCCCTGCTGACGCACTTGAAGGGCAACAGCGGTTGCAAAGTGTGGACAGTGGGTATGAATCCTCAGGCCGATATTCATGCTCGGCATGTGAAAACCGTCGCAGCAGGCATGTCATTCGAGGTGGTTGAAGGCTCCAGCGTGGCATCCATCGTGACCGATGCGGTGGGCGCATTCAATGTGCTCAATTTGTTGGGTGTGATCGCTGCTTTGCGAGATTTGGGCTTTTCACTTCATCAAGCTGTTCAGGCCTGTGAAGGTTTGCAGGCTGTGCCAGGTCGGATGCAGCGATTGGGGTCAGATGCGCAACCGGCAGTGGTGGTGGACTACGCCCACACACCCGATGCGATTGAAAAAGCTTTGCAGGCTTTGCGCCCGTGGACAGACGCCCGTGCAGGTCGTTTGATCTGTGTGCTGGGTTGTGGTGGGGATCGTGACAAGAGCAAACGCGCTCCCATGGCACGTGCTGCAGAGAAAGCAGCCGACATGGTGTGTCTGACCAGTGACAATCCGCGCAGCGAAGACCCATGGCAAATCCTGGCTCAGATGCAAGAAGGTTTGTTGCACCCCAGCGTTGCCAAGGTGCAGGTGGACCGCGCCTTGGCCATCGCGGACACGATTGCCCAAGCCACTGCCAGCGATGTGGTTCTCATTGCAGGCAAGGGGCATGAAACCTATCAAGAAATCCAAGGTGTCCAACACGGGTTTTCTGATGTGGATCATGCGGTTTTGGCGCTTCACCATTGGGGGCGCGCATGAACCAGGTGATGAACCTCCATTTACGACAAATCCATGATTGGTTGCCTGGCAGCCGATTGGTGGGCGACCCCGAACAAACCGTGGCGAGGGTGCACACCGACAGCCGAACCGTTCAAGCCGATGATTTGTTCTTGGCATTGCGGGGGGAGCGGTTTGATGCCCATGCCTTCTTGCCCGAACTCCCTGCGTTGGGCGTGAAAGTCGCGATCGCCGAACAAGGCTTGGCGCAAGCGGGATTGATGGGAATCGAGGTGGCCGATACCAAATGGGCGCTGGGGCAATTGGCGCACCAATGGCGCAAGCAATTCCAATGGCCGGTCATCGCGGTCACTGGCAGCAACGGCAAGACCACGGTCACCCAAATGCTGGCCAGCATCCTGCAAGCCTGGCAAGGCGAGCATGCCTTGGCCACACAGGGTAATTTCAACAACGACATCGGTGTGCCGCTCACCTTGCTGCGCTTGCGCGCACACCACCGCATCGCGGTGCTGGAACTGGGCATGAACCATCCTGGTGAAATCGCGCAACTGTCGCAATGGGCCTCACCCACCGTCGCATTGGTGAACAACGCGCAGCGCGAGCATCAAGAATTCATGCAGACGGTGAAAGCGGTGGCGCAGGAAAACGGGGCCGTGTTGACTGCCTTGCCATTGGAGGGTGTGGCCGTTTACCCCGCCAATGATGCATTCACAGACGTTTGGCGTGAATTGGCCCACCCGCGAACTGTGATGGACTTTGGTGCGCCGCATGCATCAGTGCATGTTTTGCATGCCCAATGGCTGAATATGCAGTGGCAGTTGCAAATGCAAACCCCCTTGGGTGAAATCAACACCACCTTGGCTTTGGCTGGTGAACACAATTTGCACAACGCCTTGGCGGCTACCGCCTGTGCGTTGGCGGCTGGTGTTCCACTGGCAGCCATCACCCAAGGTTTGGCGCTATTCCAAGCGGTACAGGGCCGCTCCAAAGCCATCGCTTTGAATTGGATGGGTCATGCCATCACCTTGATTGACGACAGCTACAACGCCAATCCAGATTCTGTTCGAGCCGCCATCGATATGCTGGGTCAATCGGCTGGACCTCATTTACTGGTGTTGGGTGACATGGGTGAAGTGGGTGATCAGGGACCTGAATTCCATGCAGAGATGGGTCGATATGCCCAGGAAAAAGGCATTGATCATGTGTTCACCTTGGGCGAATTGGCTGTGCATACAGCGCATGCTTGCATCAATGCACAGCACTTTGATCATGTGGACAGCATGATTCAACAGGTGAAGGCGGTATTGCCGCAATTGCAAACCGTCTTGGTCAAGGGATCGCGCTTCATGCGCATGGAGCGTGTGGTGCAAGCTTTGCAATCAGAAGAAAAAACACAGGTTCACCAGGAGGCCACATGCTGCTGAGTTTGGCGCAATGGCTTCAAGGCCTCTCACCTGAATATGGATACTTGCGGGTGTTTCAATACCTCACATTCCGTGCGGTGATGGCGGCGATGACAGCCTTGTTGATCGGCTTGGTGGCTGGTCCAGTGGTGATTCGAAAACTCACAGCATTGAAAATCGGCCAGCCCATCCGGGGCTATGGCATTGAAGCGCATTTGAGCAAGTCAGGTACACCCACCATGGGTGGTGTTTTGATTTTGTTGTCCATTGCGTTGGCCACCCTGATGTGGGTGGATCTGTCCAATCGATTTGTTTGGATTGTGCTGATCGTGACCATGGGTTTTGGTGCCATTGGTTGGGTGGATGATTGGCGCAAGGTGGTGAACAAAGACCCGGAAGGGATGCGCTCAAGGGAAAAATACTTTTGGCAATCGCTCATCGGACTGCTGGCGGCGCTTTACCTGGTGTTCAGCATTTCCGAGGTGAGCAATTTGCGCGTTTTGGAATTGTTCTTCAGCTGGGTGCGTTCGGGCTTTGACGTGAATTTGCCACCCAAAGCTGGTTTGTTGCTGCCATTCGTCAAAGAAATCAGTTATCCCTTGGGCGTCTTGGGTTTTGTCATCTTGACCTATTTGGTCATTGTGGGTTCGAGCAATGCGGTCAACTTGACCGACGGCTTGGATGGATTGGCCATCATGCCAGTGGTCATGGTGGGATCAGCGTTGGGCGTGTTTGCCTATGTGACAGGCAGTGCGGTGTATTCCAAATATTTGTTCTTCCCACACATCCCTGGTGCTGGCGAATTGCTGGTGTTTTGTGCCGCCATGGCGGGTGCAGGTTTGGCGTTTTTATGGTTCAACACCCATCCTGCTCAAGTGTTCATGGGTGACGTGGGCGCCTTGGGTTTGGGTGCGGCATTGGGCACGATCGCGGTCATCGTGCGGCAAGAAATTGTGCTGGCCATCATGGGCGGCATCTTTGTGGTGGAAGCCTTGTCGGTGATG
>JACCDJ011104333.1_pt1 | contig 17445 bp, 19 predicted proteins | sample 7444481 | NCBI WGS metagenome assembly JACCDJ01 (sample SAMN15323435, study PRJNA562643) | freshwater metagenome | isolation source: river surface water | place: USA:Blue River Watershed | collected 2017-08-15 | reverse complement strand
GCGCTCTACTCGATAACAGCAATCATGCTCTTTAGCGTCTCTGCTATCTATCACCGTGTGCCATGGTCTCCGGCGAAGAAGAAGATTTGGCGCCGCTGGGATCATGCAAATATCAATTTACTTATCGCCGGTTCTTACACACCGTTTGCCGTTGCGCTCCTAGAACCTGCCGATCGCAATATTCTCTTAGCAATTATCTGGACTGGAGCCCTCGTTGGCGTCGCCATTCGGGTCTTCTGGATTGGCGCACCCCGATGGCTCTACGTTGCTAACTATCTAGTTCTCGGTTGGGTCGCTGTCGTTTATACACCGCAGCTCTACGAGCGTGGTGGGTTATGGGTGATCATTCCTATCCTCATCGGCGGCCTCTTCTACTCAATTGGGGCGATCTTCTACGCGCTCAAGAAGCCTGGACGAGCGGCTAAGTACTTCGGCTTCCATGAGCTCTTCCATATCTTCGTGCTCGCCGCATGGATTAGCCAATATCTGGCAATCTGCTTCGCCATCTACCGCGCACGCTAAGAGCTGCGATTTTCACCTGCCCGGTAATGCCCTAATCTATGAGCCTTGTAATAATGGTTTCGATAGAGGCATTGGGGATTATCAATGGCAGAGAAGAAGGATTTTCTCAACTGGGTTGGCTTTCGCGAAGAGTCGGAGCGCACACCAGTAGGTAACCCTGTCGACCGTATCCGCGAACTCGAATCACAACTCAGTGACCTACGTTCGCGTCGAGATATCACCGCCTTAAGCAAGGAAGAGTTTGAGATCCTCGCCACCGAGACTGCGATGCTGATGATTAAGTCAGCGCAGGCACGTGAGGCGAAGTCACATTCCACCGCTGAGCGAATCCTCAACGAATCAACTCGCAATGCGAAGGATCTCGTTGAAGGCGCAGAGGTAAAGGCGCGGAGCATTCTCTCTGGCGCAGAGGCTCGTGGTCGCAAGTACATCTCGACCGCAGAGACTGAGGCGGCAGAGCTGGTCACGGAGGCAACTCGCGAGGCAGAGGCGCTCCTTGATAATAAGCGTCGCGAAGCTGCAGCTGTTGCATCAGCGGCTCGACGCGAAGGCGAACGAATCGTCGCAGATGCTGCAAATGAAGTTATTGAATACCGCCGCTGGCTAGCTGAAGTCATTGCTGAATCTGAGAAGCTCTATCGAGTCCAATCACAGGCACTTACCGCAGCTGAGCAAGCGATCGCACAATCTCGTCAACGACTCGACGGCGCATTTGCTCGCCTGGCAAATATGCAAGCAATTGTCAGCGATTCACTCAATGACGATGGCACTGTGCGCCAGAAAGATCCAATCCAAGTTGAGAGCCGTCGCACCGCTCCTGCAATCGATGCACCAAAGCGTGTAACAGCAAAGCGCGTTACAAAATCAACACCTGCAAAGCGCGTTGCCAAGAAGAGCGCACCAAAGAAATCAACCGCTAAGCGCAAGTAATCGCAATGGCTACCAAACGCGGTATCCAATACATACCTGCTATTGATGGGCTTCGAGCTCTCGCAGTAATCGCTGTTATCTTCTATCACCTTGGATTCGATTGGATTCCAGGTGGCTTTCTCGGCGTAGATCTCTTCTTCGTCATCTCCGGTTATGTGATCACGCGTTTGCTGCTCGATTCAATCGAGCGAAGCGGCGGACTCGATCTCCGCGCCTTCTATCTCGCACGCATACGCCGCCTACTTCCAGCGCTAGCTTTTATGTTAATTGTCACCGCTATCGGCGTTGGTCTTTGGGCACCGGAGACAATTAAGCGGTTCCTTATCGATACGCCCTTTGCGCTCACCGGTTCTATGAATTGGTGGCTCGTTGGCCGCCATCTCGATTACTTTGAGGCGATAGGTCGCCCACCGCTCTTGCAACATACTTGGTCGCTCGCGGTAGAGGCGCAGTTCTACCTTCTCTGGCCGCTCATTCTTCTCTTAGTACTCCGCTGGTTTGGCAAAAAACGAGTCGCGTTGGTCTCGCTAATAATCGCAGGATTTTCTGGTGTTGCACTGATGGTGGTCTCATTTTCGCTCGATGCAGCCAGCGCATCAAAGGTAAGCCATGTTTACTTCGGCACCGATACCCATAGCATCGGCCTCTTTCTCGGTGCCGCCCTCGCTGTCTCGTGGGTTCCGCAGAACTTTAACCGTGAAGTTAGCTCAAACGCCCAGAACTTTATCGATGGCATCGGTGTCTTTGGTTTCCTAGGAATTCTTGCGACATTCCTCCTGATTGAAGAGGCCGATCCAACTCTCTACAAGATTGCATTTCCATTAGCCGGCCTCTTCGGTGCCGCCATCATCACCTCTATCGTGCACCCCGCATCTCGCTTTGCGCCAATTCTGCAAAATCGCGTACTGCTATGGATTGGCGAACGTTCTTATGCAATCTATCTATGGCATTGGGTGATTTTTCAAGTCACACGTCCCATGGTTGATCTCGCCGGCAAGACCTGGGCGCTCACTGCACTTCGCATATTAATTGTCTTTGCCCTTGCCGATATCTCGTTGCGCTACATCGAACTTCCAGTGCGACGAGGAGTGTTGAGCTACTGGATTAAGGGCTTGAAGTATCGAACTCTGCAAGAGAAGAAGCGACAGCAGATTCGATTTACCGCTGCCGTACTCGTTATATTCGCACTCATCTCGGTAATCAGTGTTCGAGCAATAAACATTGGCAATCAAGCTAAAGCAGATCTCATCGCTCAAATCGAGGGAGAGTCGGCTGTGCCAGCTCAAACCGATACCGGTATATGGCTCACCGGTGACTCTGTAATTCTCGGAATTCGTTCATCTTTAGCGGAGAAGTCTCCAATTTCGCTGATTAACGCCCGAGTTGGAAGACAAGCACCCGAGCTCCTGGATGTAATTCGCCACGATAAGAGCTCTGCCCCAAGTGGTCCGGTTGTAATGAACTTAGGTAATAACGGCGCGCTGACAGTTGAGATCGTCTCTGAAATCTTCACCGAGTTAGCCGACCAACCAGAGGTTATCGTGGTCAATACCGCGGTGCCGCGACCATGGCGAGATAGCAACAATGCCCTCATAGCTGCCGCCGCTACCCGCTTTAGTAATGTGAAGGTGATTGATTGGAGCGCTATCTCCGAAGGTCGCCCCGAGTACTTCGCCCCCGATGGTGTTCATTTAGTACCGACTGGCGTCGCAGTCTATGTCGCCGAAATCCTCAAATATCTCGATTAGTTTCAATTCAAATATCAGAGTAATGCAGGGTTAAATAAGTGAGCCCCATCCATGTGGATGGGGCTCACTTAATTTAGATCTTTAAATTGATTATTCGAATTGACCGGCAAAGCCAAAGGCATTTGCGATTGCAATCGAACCATCGTTATAGATAGCTGAGACTCGGAATGAGGTTTCGCCATCGGTAGATGTCTTGGTGAGATCAAGCTTCAACTGATCTGCTGGAAGTTGTGAATGTTCCTTCCACTCGCCACGGTTTGAGCGGAGCTCAACCTTGTAGCCAGCAACATCTTCGCCTGGTGAGCGCCATGAGATAACGAGTACGGTCTTATCAGCATCTTTCCAGTTACCAATAAAACGTGTTGGCGCACCACCAGTAAGAACTGCACCATCTGTCGCTTCAGCCGTTGCCTCGGTGGTCGCTTCAGCTGTTGGTGATGCCTCTTCAGTTGCTGTTGCAGTTGGTGAAGCTTCAGCTGTTGGTGAAGCACTTGGTGTCGCTTCATTCTTTGGTGATGATGACTGCTGTGAAGCAACAATTGCAGTAAGGATTGCGACTCCGAGCAGTACTGCAAGGAGAACACCCTTCGATGAGCCCTGACGAGGAGTCGCTGATGGCTTCGCTGGAGCTGCTGGCGCTTTAGCTGGAGCAACTGGAGTGGTAGAGACATTTACGCGATCGCGTGATGAACCTGTTGGAACTGGTGGAATAACAACTGATGAAGCTGCGCTCTTACGAGCAGGTGCCTTCTTGGCGACCTTCTTTGCAGCAGACTTCTTTGGCGCAGCCTTCTTAGTTGTTGCCTTCTTGGCGACAGCCTTCTTTGCAACCTTCTTCGCAGTTGTCTTCTTCGCCACTGCCTTCTTAGCAACCTTCTTCGCAGTCGACTTCTTTGGCGCAGCCTTCTTGGCTACCTTCTTAGCTGCAGGCTTCTTTGCAGTTGTCTTCTTTGCGACCTTCTTGGCTGCAGGCTTCTTTGCTGCTGACTTCTTCTTTACTGCCACGTGTATCTCCTCGGATTGCGCCAGCGCAGTGAGCTGCTCGGCGTATGGGAGAAGTTTAGCCTAGAGAATTAAGGGCTCTCATCACATGAGGTGCTATCGCGCGGAGCGCTTTGCCACGGTGGCTCATCGCATCCTTCTCATCTGCGCTCATCTGCGCGCTCGAGATAGTTAGCCCATCGGGACGAAAGATCGGGTCATAGCCAAAGCCATTCTCACCTACAGGGTGATGAAGTATCCAGCCATGGAATCGACCCTCTTCACAGTGAGTATCTCCATTAGGAAGGTAGAGCGCTGCAACGCAGATGAAGTATGCGCTCCGCTGCGAATCAGGAACATCCTTCAACTGCGCCAAAACCTTCTCTAGATTTGCCTTATCGTCACCATGCTTACCTGCCCAACGCGCTGAAAAAATACCAGGGTCGCCATTGAGCGCATCAACACAGAGGCCGCTGTCATCAGCAATTGCTGGAAGTCCAGTTGCCTCTGACATCTCGCGCGCCTTGAGCAGCGCATTCTCTTGGAAAGTTGTTCCAGTCTCATCAACATCATGGAGATCGGGAAATTGATCAAGCCCTACCAACTCAATTTCACCAGGAGCAAGTGCGTCGAGAATTCGTCGAAACTCAACAATCTTTCCCTGATTTCTTGTTGCTAGTAGAAGCTTTTTGCTCACGCGGTGAGAGCCTTCTTCTGAAGTTCGGTCAGAGTTGCACAGCCCGCAACGGCTAAGTTCAACAATGAATCTAGGAGCGCACGATCAAAGGGAGCACCCTCTGCTGTTCCCTGTACTTCAATAAAACGTCCGTCGCCAGCACAGACAACATTCATATCGGTCTCAGCTCGTACATCTTCTTCGTAGCAGAGATCAAGCATTGGAACGCCATCGATGATTCCGACGCTAATCGCCGAAACTGAATCTGCCAGTGGCTTCGCGCCAGATTTAATGTGGCCTTCGCGTTGCGCCCATGAGATTGCATCGGCGAGAGCAACATATGCACCGGTAATAGCTGCAGTACGCGTGCCACCATCTGCCTGTAGAACATCGCAGTCGATAACAATGGTGTTCTCACCAAGTTCTTTCATATCAACAATTCCGCGAAGTGATCGTCCAATAAGTCGTGAAATCTCTTGAGTGCGTCCGCCAAGTTTTCCCTTTACGCTCTCTCGATCAGAGCGGGTATGTGTTGCGCGAGGAAGCATTGAGTACTCCGAGGTGACCCAACCATTTCCACTATCTTTGAGCCAACGTGGTACGCCTGGCGTAAATGAAGCGACGCAGAGAACGCGTGTCTTACCGAACTCAACGAGAACCGAACCCTCTGCATGGTCTAGCCAGCCTCGAGTGATCTTGATATCGCGGAGTTGATCTACTGAGCGGCCATCGTTACGTGACATTGCATCCTCATATCGTTCTGGTTTAGTTGTGGAGATTACTTCTGGAAAGCTAGAGATCTTGGTGCTGAACCGAGCCCACCTCAGGCCCGAGGAAACGTCGCGCGAGTGATTCGAATGCCTTCGCATCTCCGGTAGCCAAGAATCGATGAGTAGGCGGAGCGCTCTCTGTGCTGCGAAGCATGGAGCCTTCGACCAGGACGCGATAGAGATCTTTAGCGGTCTCTTCTGCGCTAGAGACGAGAGAGACGCCATTTCCCATTACATATGAGATCACGCCGGTAAGCAACGGGTAGTGAGTGCAACCAAGAACCAAGGTATCTACATCTGCCTCAATCATCGGCGCTAAGTATTGGCGAGCAACCTGGGTAATCGCTTCACCAGAAGTTTCACCGCGCTCGACAAACTCAACAAATTGCGGGCATGCAACAGAGGTAATCTGCAAGTGCGGCGCCGCCGCAAATGCATCGAGGTAAGCCTTCGAATCGATAGTTGCGCGAGTACCAATAACTCCCACTTTTCCGCTTCGTGTGGCTGCGACTGCGCGTCGGACAGCTGGTTGAATTACCTCAATCACCGGAACGGAATATCGTTCGCGGGCATCACGAAGCATCGCCGCGCTTGCCGTATTGCAGGCGATTACCAACGCCTTCACACCTTGTTCGACTAAGAAATCTAAGGTCTCCAATGAGAAGTCACGGACTTCAGCCAGTGGTCGTGGACCGTAAGGGCCACGCGCGGTATCGCCAATGTAGAGAATTGATTCGTTTGGAAGTTGATCCAGAATTGCTCTAGCAACAGTCAATCCGCCGACGCCAGAATCGAAGATTCCGATTGGCGCGTTGCTCATGGGCTAATCGTACGTTGAGTTAAGCCCAGAGCGTGCCATCGAGGGCATCAGTTGCGCCATCAACATCGCTTCCGTAGACACCGGTAGAGAGATATTTCCATCCGCCATCGCAGACAATAAAGGCGATATCGGCATCGCGTCCTTCGCGGAGCGCCTCCTGCCCCATTGCAATTGCTGCATGGAGAATCGCACCAGTTGAGATGCCAGCGAAGATTCCCTCTACATGCAAGAGCTCGCGGACTCGCTTCACTGAATCCTCTGCGCCAACAGAGAATCGACGTGTAAGTACCGACGCATCGTAGAGTTCGGGCACAAAACCCTCATCTATATTGCGAAGTCCATAGACGAGTTCGCCATAGCGTGGTTCGGCAGCGATGATCTGAACATCGGATTTCTGTTCGCGCAGGTAACGTCCGGCACCCATCAACGTTCCAGTTGTTCCTAATCCAGCGACAAAGTGGGTGATTGTTGGTAGGTCACGGAAAATCTCTGGACCAGTACCGTTGTAGTGGGCCAATGTGTTAGCTGGATTTCCATATTGATAGAGAAATACATAATCAGGGTTTGCAGCAGCAATCTCTTTTGCTACGCGAACAGCTTCATTTGAACCGCCCGCCGCAGGAGAAGAGATGATCTGCGCTCCCCACATCTCAAGAAGTTGGCGACGTTCCGGGCTTGTGTTCTCTGGCATTACGCAGATTAATTGATATCCGCGAACCTTTGCCGCCATTGCCAGAGAGATTCCAGTGTTGCCACTGGTTGGTTCGAGAATTGTTGCCCCAGGTTTTAGCAGACCACTCTTCTCTGCCTCGTCGACCATCGAGATTGCGGTGCGATCTTTAATAGAACCAGTTGGGTTGCGATCTTCCATCTTCGCCCACAACCGAACATTTGGCGCCGGTGAAAGCCGTGGCAGACCGATGAGCGGCGTATTACCAACCGAAGCAGCCAACGAGTCGTAGCGGGCCATGGTGAATTCTTAGATTGAATCTATGCTGCCGCCGGCGACAGCTGGCAGGATGGTGACTGAGTCGCCATCTTTAAGAGGCGCTTCAAGGCCACCGAGAAAACGAACATCTTCATCATTGATATAGATATTGATGAAGCGGCGAAGTGCGCCATTCTCGAGAAGACGCTCACCCAATCCGGCGTACTGGGCATCGAGATCTGAGATAAGCGCTGAGAGATTTGCACCAGCGGCTGTTACAGATTTCTGATCCTTTGTGTAAGGACGAAGGATGGTGGGGATACGGACTTCAATAGACATAGCCGTATTATGGCGAAAAAGAGCCTTATTCGGTAATTGAAACTTCTTCCTCAGTTACCACGCCATCGATAATGCGAAATGAGCGGAATTCGGTTGCAGGTGCAATCTCTTCGCGGGTAGAGACGAGGACGTAATGTGCGCCAGGCTCGCCAGCGTAGGCGATATCGGTGCGCGATGGTCGGGCCTCGGTCTCTGTATGCGAGTGATAGATAACGACGATCTCCTCATCATTGTCATCGACTTCGCGGTAGAGAGCGAGCAAATCTTTGGGATCAAATTCGTAGAAAGTTGGCGAATGTGCAGCGTTAATCATTGGCTTTAGCCGAGTTGGCGAATCTTTGCCTACCGGGCCAAGAATTACACCGCAGCACTCATCTGGATACTCGGCACGTGACTGTTCGAGAATTGCATCAACAAATTCACGAGAGATGGTTAAAGACATGGCGCTATCTTAATCTGATATTTCATCCATCAACGCCGCAAGGAGCGTCTCCTGTAGCCAACCGAGCCAGGTATAAACCGCATATACGCCGCGAAGTGGATCATCGGGTGAGAGGAGTTCGAGATGCTCATGGTTATTGTTCTCAATCTTCAATCGAACGCCCAATGCGAGGCGAATATCGTTCAAGCCTCCGAGCCAATCATTTGCACCTTGATGATCTAACTCGATATCGCCCTCTGGCGAACTTTTGAGCCCGATTCGAATTGCCATCGCATGTGCCTGCTTCTTGCTGCGAAGAGTTGATTCGGTGTAACGACGAAATTCAGCGGCATCAACATCATCTGCATATGCATTTGGAAGGAGGCGATGAAGGACCTCATCCTCTGGTGGGGTGTCATGAGATGCAATTCCAACCATCGCTGCCAGCGGATCGTCATGGCCATGGTCGACGCGTTCAGCTAGTAGTTCGATGATCTGTTCGCAGAGATTGAGGATTACCTCTCGCTCAGATGAATCAAATTGTGCAACATAGGAATCAGCTCCGTGTCGCTTAAATCCCTCAGTGGCGCTCATTAAAGCTGATCTCCGCGTTGTAACGTCGCCCAGAGGCCGTATTCGTGAAGTCGCGCCACATCATGTTCCATCTCTTCGCGACTACCGGTAGAGACGACAGCTTTACCTTCATTATGGACTTGGAGCATTAATTCAGTCGCCTTAGCTTTGGAATAGCCGAATAGCTCCATAAATACATAGGTGACGTAACTTTGAAGATTTACTGGATCGTCCCAGACGATAGTGACCCATGGGGTATCGCCAGAGAAGATCGCCCGAATCTGCTCTTCTAACGCATCCTCTGTCTTAACCATGATGAGAAATTTTATCCTGCCTCCGAGACCGATAGGACGCTACTTGTTGAGTTCGGAGCTTCCAATTGCTCGAATCAGAATCGAGAATGGCCGTGTGGTTGCGATTGGCCAATTAGCCTCGCCTGCCGCTGAGACGCGAAGGGTCAGAACTCCCTTTGCTTGGCCAGGAACTGAAATCGTAAAGTTGCCCGCCTCATCCGTTGTGAGCACAGTTCCAAATGGTGACCACTTACCAGCAATCAACTGCTCCACCTGGATAAATGTTCCAGCAGAACGAGGGCGAATTGAGCCGATGAGGTTGAAAGCTTCGCCCTTCTTCATTGAAGCTGGTGGGTTAATGACCACAGAGCGAGTGAGAGTGATTGGCGCCTCATTGGAGATGCCTTCATCGCGCTCCCAAGTTCCGTCGCTAAATGCTCGGATCGTTGTCGCTTTACCAATCAAGAGCGCCTTGGTAAATCGTCCATTTACATCAGTAGTCACAGTGGTCAAATCACGCCAAGTTACTTCACCAAGCGATCTGCCTTGAATACGTACCGCTACGCCTGCTAACGGAGTCTTATCTTTAATGGTGAAAGTTCCAGTGATTGAAATTGGTTCGCCATATTTAAGAGAACTCTTATCAATCGTGATTGCTGCCGTGACTTTATCTGGCGCTATCGCCTTCGCAACTGTTCGAATGCCTTCTAGGGCAAGCGGCTCTTCCATGCCGATTGTCCAGGCAGTTAAACCGCCGAGTCGATACTTATCAACCATAGATGCACGCAACCCATAACTCTTCGCATCCTGATACCAAGCGGTGCGTTGCGCTGTACATGAGGTTGCTAAACCTCCCGCAGTGGTTCCGTTATAGACCTTCTGATAGCTAAAGGTTGCTTCACCGAACTGATCATTAAAGACGGGAGTAACTCCGTAGGATGCCGCTAAATTCTGCGCATCGCGCATCACAAAGGTTGCAGCTTTCGCACCCGGTTTAATTACCGAAGCAACATTCGCCGGGCAGATGCCATCAACCTTTGTTACCCAATCTCGCCCATAACCCGCGATACCGAGATAGACCTTTGACGCCGGCATTACCTTGACTGCATATTGCACGGTGCGCTCAGCCCATGAGAGCGGACCGATTGGCCCAACCTTTGCAACCGAGTAGTCGTAAGTCATGATTCGTAAGCGATCTATATATGGAGCAATCGCCGCCCAGGCATAGACGTAATAACCCTTCTGTTTTCCAGCCGGGTCATATAAATATGGCGTCGATACAGATAGAAGCTTCTTCTGCGCCTTCAATAAACCGCTCAACTCTTTAACAAAGGCGGTCCATAGTGGCGCTGTCTTCGGCCAAGTCGAATTTGAATCGACAAAGGCAAATCCCTCAAAGTCGAGATCGATGCCATCGTAATTATTCTGAACCACCATATCGGTGATCACTTGCGCAATCTGAGTGCGAGAGGCTGGCTTTGCTAATAGTCCAGCTAGCACATCTTTGGCGGTGCCATCGGTAATCGTTGGAATCAAAGTAAATCCGGCGTTACGAAGCGCACCGACTGTCTGCTCGATTGGAACGCTTGGGTTTGCTGGCTTATAAAGGTCGAGCACATAGGTGCTATTAGTCTTAGCGTTTAACTTTAAGGTGTACCAAAATGGCATCACCTCTCGCATAAGATCTGCATTATTAATCGCAGCTGGAAGCGAAGTTTTAATTGAGTAGTAAGGAATCCAGCCAGTTAAGATTTTGCGCGGCGGATTCTCGGCCTCAGCTGAAGTGGTTGAAGTTGCAGCGGTAAATGTGGTTGTAACGAGAGTCAGTACAAGCGCTAATGCAGCTCTCCGTATGCGGGGCAGATTCATGGGAGTTCTACAGCCGGTTATTCATTCTCATCAGGCCCAGGACGTAGGCCTTCAAAGATCTCTTTACATGCCGGACAGACCGGGTATTTGGAAGGATCGCGAGAGGGAACCCACTTCTTTCCGCAGAGAGCTCGGACCGCTTTTCCGGTTACGGCAGATTCAACAATTTTCTCTTTCTTGATGTAGTGGGCGAATCGATCATGGCCACCATCATCTTCTTTAAAGTCGGGGGCGGTCTCGGTGCGCGTCAAGGTATCGGTATCTTTGCTGATACCTATTCCTTTATCTTCGCGCGTGAAAATACCCATGGGCAAAGGATAGTCGGAGGACGGTAAGATTCTCAGATGAAGGACTTATTAAAGACCGAACATCTTTCACGGGAAGATGTCGAACTTATCTTGGCAACAGCGAGCGATTTTGCAGCGGCGCCGCTTCGCGCCAATACCGCGCTAACAAATAAGACGGTAGCGATATACATGACTAAGCCTTCTACTCGTACCCGCCTGGCCTCTGAGACAGCGGTCGCCCATCTTGGCGGCACGCCAATCTTTATCCGCGGTGACGAACTCCAACTCGGACGTGGTGAGACCATCGCCGATACCGCTCGGATTATCAGTGGCTATTGCGATGCGATGATTATTCGCACCTTTGCACAGAATGACGTTGACGAGCTCGGAGCAAATTCAACTATTCCTATTATTAATGGCTTAACGGATACCGATCACCCAACCCAATTACTCGCCGACTGGGTAACTATTCGCGAGAACTTTGGCAGTGACATCACTGGGCGTAAATTCGTGTATCTCGGTGATGGAAACAATATGGCCCATGCCTGGTTAATTATGGGTGCAATCATGGGGGCGCACGTCGTTGCAGCAACTCCAGCCGGAAAGTTCGCACCAGATAGCGATGTCATCGCAACGGCAAAGGCAATTGCAGCAAAGAGCGGGGCCACTGTCGAGATCACCAATGATCCAGAGGCTGCAGCGAAAGATGCCAGTGTTCTATATACCGATGTCTGGATGTCGATGGGAGATCGTGAAGCTGAGCGGGCAGAGAAGTTTGCTGCGCTATCGCCATTTTCCATCAATGATCAGTTGATGTCGCTGACCGCAGATGACTCCATCTTTATGCACTGCCTGCCAGCACATCGCGGTGAAGAAGTTTCGGCATCGGTAATTGATGGCACGAAGTCGGTTATCTGGCGCGAGGCCTATCACCGCCGCACGACTATTCAAGCGCTGCTCTATCACTTAACTCGTGGCGAGCTAAAAGGAAATCAATACGCCGTTTAAAGCGAAGTTCTATCCTTCTTGTAATTCTGTCGGTGCGCCATGGACATCGAGTATCTCGCTGCCAGATATCTGATCGGCCTTTACATCACCACTTAACTTATCGGTGCGCTTTACCGCTGAACCGCCTACTGGGCGCTTGGCATCTTCCTTGTAGATCGCTGGAATTGAACCGAGCAGACCTTTCTGGAAATCTTCAAAGGCCTGTAGAACTTCGCGCTTGGTATTCATTACGAATGGACCCATCCACGCAACTGGCTCCTTAATTGGCTGGCCACCGAGGATAAAGAGTTCGAGGTTTGGCGAACGTGACTCTTGCTGTTGTGCAGCTCGTACAACGATTGCATCGCCATCGCCAAAGACGGTGAGCTGACCCATTGAGACCGGGCGCTGTTCTTCGCCAACAAAACCATGTCCCGACATTGTGTAAACAAGTGCGTTGTAATCCTTACGCCATGGCAGGCGGAGTTCAGCACCTGGTGCAACTGTTGCATGGAGCAAAGTGATTGGCGTCTGAGTATTTCCAGGACCGAAGTGGCCATCTACCTCGCCTGCGATAACACGCAAGAGAGATCCACCATCTGGCGTTGAGAGGAGCGCAACATCATTTGCACGTACATCTTGATATGCAGGTGGAGACCACTTCTTTGCTGCTGGCAGATTGACCCAGAGTTGGAAACGGTGGAATAAACCACCGGACATCACGAGTGATTCTGGTGGAGTTTCGATATGGAGAATTCCACCGCCAGCTGTCATCCATTGGGTATCACCATTGGTGATTGTTCCACCGCCACCATTTGAATCTTGGTGATCGAAGATGCCATCGATGATGTAGGTAACGGTTTCAAAACCACGGTGAGGATGCCATGGAGTTCCCTTTGGTTCGCCCGGTGCGTATTCAACTTCACCCATTTGATCTAAGTGAATAAATGGATCGAGCTCTTGCAGATCTACGCCAGCAAATGCGCGACGTACTGGAAAGCCTTCACCTTCATAGCCTTGCGGCGCAGTTGTAATGCTCTTGATAGTGCGCGCACGAAGATTGGTACCTGCACTGATGCGTGGAAGTACGGTGATATCGCTAACTGTTACTGCTGGCACGAGATCCTCATCTCTCAAGAGCTTTGCAACCCTTGTCTCTACTCGAAGAATAGTTGAACTTTCAACTACCTACAACTCGTAACTTCGCCCAGATATTCCCTCAACCGAGCGTATTGCTCACGGCCGTGGTGTGCCTTTCGTATGCCAATTGTGAATTTGGAGCAGTGGATATCGCCTAATTTTGTCGGTGCTCGCCAGAAATATCTCCCCCATGAGCACCGTATTCATTCTCAATAACGACAGCGGCGAGAGCGCTCCTATCGACCCCGCCGCCCGAGTCGGTGAGCTGCTCCACGCAATCCCATCGGCGAAGGTGCTCGCAGAGTTAGCTTCCATAGATCCGCAGAGCCTGCCGGCTGCAGCGCGGATCGACTACCTCACCGCGATCGAACGACAGGAGTCCTGGATCCAAGCGCTGATGCATCGGGCAATCATCGCGGTGGCAGGTCGCGAATCTGCGCCAGGAGATGATCCAATTTATAAGGTTGATGACTCAGAGCGTGAAGATGTCTCGACCGCGCTTCGCCTCTCGCCGACTGGCGCACAAATCAAGATTGATATCGCTCGCGCACTTACCAATCACCTCCCCAATACCTGTTCAGCTCTCGCAGTCGGCGAGATCTCTTCGGCGCATGCCAACGCAATCGCCCGCGAGACCGCATCGGCCCTAAACCGCGGGCTACCGCAATCGGTGATCTTTGAGATCGAGAACCGAGCGCTCTCCTATGCCGAGTTCCACACGCCATCACAAGTTGGAAATTTAGTTCGCAAGGTAATCGCCGAACGCAGACCAGATGAGTTTGAAGATAACGTCGAGAGCGCACGTGAACTCCGTCGAGTTAGCTGCTTCGACGAGCCAGATGGAATGTCGACGATTATCGCTCTCCTACCTGCACATGAGGCGAAGGTTGTTATGAACTCACTTGAGGCCTTTATTCGCCGCAACGAAGGTGCGGACGCTCACTTTAAAGGCGCAGATGGTCATGGCCTCGATGATCAAGGCTTCACAGGCGATGGCTCGTTTGGCGAAGGTTCCACTGTCGATTACCAAGCTCGCGACTCTCGCTCTAAAGATATGAAGCGCGCCGATGCCCTCGCCGCTATCGCTTCACAGTATCTATCTTCGGTAATCGATGAGGTACAACCACAAGGTCGCCCACTTACAGTCAATGTCACTATCGATCTACCGACTCTCATGGGGTTGGCCGATAACCCAGGCGAACTCGCAGGATATGGCGCAATACCGGCAGCTGTTGCGAGAGAGATCGCGGCAGATGCGCGTTGGAAGAGATTTATCACCGAACCGATTACCGGCAATCTCCTCGACTTCGGTCGCGAAAGTTACGAACCGCCGCAAGCGCTCCGAGATTTTCTTATCGCGCGCGATCGAACCTGCAGATTTCCCGGGTGTCGCAGATCAGCTGCACTTTCCGATTTAGATCACGCCCAAAGTTGGGAGAGCGGCGGTTCCACCTCGCCCGAGAATCTCGGTGCGCTCTGTAGGCGCCACCATAAGTTGAAGACCCATTACGGATGGCAGGTTGAGAGCTTTCGCGATGGTTCCTGCCGCTGGCGCTCTCCTGCGGGGAAGGAGTTCTTCACCCCGGCGCGTTCAGCCAACCAACCGCTCTAACGCTCCTATCGCACCACTCAAGCAACCGCTCTGACTCTGCGCTGCCTGCTATCGGCGAATAATCCGACCTCGCTCTCCGAGTAGAATGCTCCACGTGAATAAGCACGCGCCTACGATTCCTAAGGTCATCCTCTATTACGGCTTCACGCCGCTAGAAGATCCTGAAGCAATCAGACTTTGGCAGAAACAACTCTGCGAATCTCTCGGTCTCAAGGGGCGCATCATCATCTCCAAGCACGGAATCAACGGCACCGTTGGTGGAGATATGGCTGATGTGAAGAAGTATGTGAAGGCGACCCGCCAATATCCTGGCTTTAAGAAGATTGTCTTTAAGTGGTCTGATGGCACCGGTACTGATTTCCCTCGACTCCAGGTACGAGTTCGCAAAGAGCTAGTCGGTTTTGGCGATCCCGATGTCATCAAGGTCGACGAAACTGGCGTTGTTAATGGCGGAAAGCATCTTCGCCCAGCGCAAGTCGATGCCCTCGTGAAAGAGCGCGGTGACGAGGTTGTCTTCTTCGATGGCCGCAACGCCTATGAGGCGAAGATCGGTAAGTTTAAGAATGCCATCATCCCTGATGTTCAGACATCTCACGACTTTATCGCCGAGATTCAGAGCGGAAAGTATGACGATATTAAGGATAAGCCGATTGTCACCTACTGCACCGGGGGAATCCGATGCGAGATTCTCTCGGCAATCATGGTCGATAACGGGTTTAAAGAGGTTTATCAGATCGATGGTGGCATCGTGAAGTACGGCGAGAAGTTCGGCGATGACTCACTATGGGAAGGATCGCTCTATATCTTCGATGATCGCATGGTCCATGACTTCTCTGATAAAACAAAGGTCATCGGCGAGTGCGTAAAGTGCAACGCTCCAACAAAGCAGTTCCGTAACTGCAAATCCGAGAGCTGCCACCAACTCATTCTTCTCTGCGATGGCTGTGCGCAATTGCCAAGCAACTTGACCTGCAACCACACTGTCAATCGCAAGCGCCGCAATCGCGAATTTGTTGGCTAATAAGTAAGCCACCATGATTAATTGGCCAATCGACCAACCAACTCTTACCGCTGAAACCTCCTCTGGGCGATTAACGCTTCGCCCGTTACTCGAGAGCGATATTGAACCGGTCTTTAATGCATGCCAGGATCTGACCATCTCGGCCTTTACTCGGGTTCCCTATCCATACGATCTCGAGATGGCTACCGACTTTGTCCGCGAATCGAGCGTTGCCTACCGCAACCACGTCTCCGCCACATTCGCTATTGAATTAAACGGTGAATTCGCCGGCACTATCGGGCTCCATTCACTACAACTCGGTGATCACCTCGCGGAGGTTGGCTACTGGGTGGTGGAACATTTCCGGGGCCGAGGAATCTGCACCAGCGCTCTAAAGATGATCTCCGAATTATCACTCGATGTCATGGGCTTTCGTCGCATAGAGGCACTCGCTAACTTCGATAATCTGCCATCGCAGAAAGTTTTGGAGCGAGCTGGATTCAATCGCGACGCCCTCCTCAAGAACCGCGCAACCAAGAGCGATGGAACTCAGATCGATATGGCGCTATATTCAATTTCTAGAGATTAGCAATGATGGGTTTCTAGAGACCATAATGAGATCTCTAGTGATTAATAAGCAGGAAGAGAGGTGAAGACCACAATGGAATCGCTCGCACTTTTGGTGGTCACGCTCTTCGCAATCTTGATGCTCTCCGGTCCAATCAATATCGGCCTCACCAGCAACCGAGTACAGCTCTTCTGCACTCGTTTTCGAGGGGCGACTGCGCTCCGCAGATTATTAGCCTTAGGTATTGGCATCGTGGGAATCTTTATCGCTATCAACTTTATGTACGAGACAACTCCGCTTGGGCCAAAGCTCGCAGCGATTATCGCTATCGCCGGAAATATCTACGCTGTCCGGAGAGAGATTAAGTTCGCTAAGAGTCGGTGAGATCTCTGACTTCGTCTATAAAAACTAGATTCTTTGTAGCCCTTTAATCTCCATCGAGGTTTATCGTGCGAGCTAACCTTCGATAACGGCAAACCAACGATTTTCATTATCTGCAAAGGCGAAGGACTTAAATCCGGAATGCTCACCAATCCCGACACATTCAACGCCCTTGGCTGAGAGTTCAGCATGTGTCTCAACTAGTGACGAAACATAGAAAGCTATTGATGGGGAACCCAGATTGAGTCCGTCAGGGTTTTCCTGCATTAATTCAAGAGGGACCAGCTCAAACGAAAAGTCTTGGTTGGCAAAGCCAACTTTGACGACGGCTAATGAACCAACTTGGGTACGACTCTTCTCAACGAGTCCAATTTTCTCGATCCAAAAATTGAGTGAGGCTTCTGGATCGCTTACGTAGAGCACTACATAACCTATTTTCATAACTCTCCTCAAAAACTTTTTACTAGTAAGAATCGGGAAGAAAAGTGCGAGCACTTTTCGCTCGTCGTGGAGGTATTCGCGCACTTCGTGGGAATGTCGTGGAGGTATTCGCGCACTTCGTGGGAATGTCGTGGAGGTATTCGCGCACTTCGTGGGAAT
>JACCDJ010354899.1_pt1 | contig 17457 bp, 24 predicted proteins | sample 7444481 | NCBI WGS metagenome assembly JACCDJ01 (sample SAMN15323435, study PRJNA562643) | freshwater metagenome | isolation source: river surface water | place: USA:Blue River Watershed | collected 2017-08-15 | reverse complement strand
TTCATCTTATTCAATTGTGTTTTGTATGTGATTTATACTTTTTGATATAACTTTTTTCTTAACCAAAAAGCTACATTAACTAATAATATCAATGCGGGTACTTCTACTAATGGTCCAATAACGCCTGCAAAGGCTTGACCACTATTGATTCCAAATACACCAATTGCTACTGCGATGGCCAATTCAAAATTATTACCAGCTGCAGTAAAAGCAATCGAAGTGTTAGTAGCATAATCTGCACCCATTTTTTTACCGATTAAAAAACTGATAAAAAACATGATCGCAAAATAAATGACCAATGGAATCGCAATTCTAACCACATCAAATGGTATTTGAACAATTAGCTGGCCTTTTAAACTAAACATCACCATGATTGTAAAAAGTAAAGCGATTAAAGTAATCGGAGAAACAAAAGGGATGAATTTTGTATTATACCATTCTTCTCCTTTTATTCGAATCAGCAAATACCTTGATATAAAACCAAGTACAAAGGGTAAACCAAGATAGATTGCCACTGATTCAGCTATTTGTCCAATTGAAATAGACACCACTGTTCCTTTTATACCAAAATAAGGAGGCAAGATGGTGATAAACACATAAGCATATACACTATATAAAGCAACTTGAAATATACTATTCAACGCAACTAAACCAGCCGCATATTCTCTACTACCTTCTGCTAGCTCATTCCAAACAATTACCATTGCAATACATCTAGCCAATCCAATTAAAATTAAACCTACCATGTATTCCGGCTGATCTCGCAAAAATAAAATAGCTAAAGCGAACATTAAGATAGGTCCAACTATCCAATTGATAAATAAGGATACTCCTAGTACTTTTGTGTTTTTGAACACTTTACCTAATAATTCATACTTGACTTTTGTAAAAGGAGGATACATCATTAATATCAACCCAATAGCCAATGGTATATTTGTTGTGCCACTAGAATAAGACTGAATAAATGATGCAGATTCAGGAATATAATTACCTAAAGCCACGCCAATTGCCATAGCTAAGAAAATCCACAAAGTTAAATTACGATCTAAAAAGCTTAATTTTTTTCTTTCTGCTGCGGGTGCACAGTGGTTAGTAGACATAGATGAATTAAATTATAATTTTGAAGGTACCCATTTTAAAAAGCAATTAGCAACAGCCTGCACCAGGAACGCATTTATTTTCCTTTACTAAATCAGATTTTGGCTTTTGTGCAAAAACGGTCACACTAAATATACCAGTTGATCCAGCTTTAAATAGGTTGATATCGTCTTGAGATAAATAATTGATTAAAATATCATCAGGAATCACAATCGCTTTTTCTTTTTGTACAACTACATTTTCAAATCCATTTGCATGTATCAATTCTAAATACACTTCTTTTTGAATTGCACCAGCTACACATCCAGCATACATTTCGGCGTCTTTTCTTAAACCCTCTGGTAATGCACCTACTAACACCACATCAGAAATACTAAAATGACCTCCTGGCTTTAATACTCTATAAATGTCTTTGATTACAGCATCTTTATTAGGCACCAAGTTCAATACACAATTGCTCACTACTACATCTGCTGTATTGGCTGTGATTGGCATATGCTCAATATCACCTTGTCTGAATTCCACATTATTAAAGCCTCTTAATTCAGCATTGGCTCTTGCTTTATCAATCATTGCTGGCGTAAAATCTACACCAATCACTTTACCAGATTCGCCAGTCTCATGACGTGCAATAAAACAATCGTTGCCAGCACCACTTCCTAAATCAACTACCGTGTCTCCTTTCTTGATTCTTGCAAACTGAGTGGGTAATCCACAACCCAAACCCAGGTCAGCATCTGCATTGTAGCCCTCTAGTGTAGTGTAATCCTCCGACATGATATTGTATACTTCTGTAGAACATCCACCAGCACCACAACATGATGCCATGTTATCTGCTTTATCTTGTAAAGCAATTTCGCTATATTTTTTTCTTACGATGTCTTTAAGTTGTTCTTCGGTTGGCATAAAATTTATTTTAATTATTTGAAATTTGTTATTTAATAATTTTAACAACATTTATTTGAAGGCGGGATAAACTTATCAAACAATAGACCAAGCTGATTTTTAGCTTTATTCCACTCTTTTTCATCAATACAATAACAGACAGATACGCCGTCAATATCACCTTTGATAAGTCCAGCAGCTTTCAACTCTTTTAAATGTTGAGAAACAGTACTTTGAGAAAGTGGTAATTCATCCACAATGTCACCACAAATGCAGGACTGCTTTTTTAACAATAAATTTAAAATAGCTACCCTCGCAGGATGAGATAATGCTTTAGCGTATTTAGCTACACTGAGCTCTTGCGCCGAATAATCTTTTGTTTTACTTGTTCCCATATTAATCGTAAAATTACGATTAATAGTTTAAAATAAGAAAATAGATTTAAATTTAAAGATGAAAAAACAAACAATACCTACCCTCCTATTGAGTTTATTGCTATTAATCATTGGTAATCAAACAATTGCACAAGCAGAAAAAGCGGAATCAGAGATCCAAGCGATCATGCAATCAACACCAGTTATGGGTTTAGCAGTAGCCGTGGTTAAAAACAATAAAGTCATCTACAATCATTCATTTGGACTTAAAGATGCAGAAAATAAAATCCCCTTGAACAATCGATCTATTTTCAGGATTGCTTCTATCTCAAAATCATTTACCGCAACTGCAATCATGCAGCTTGTAGCAAAAAAGCAATTAAAATTAGAACAAGATATTAGTGAATTGATTGGCTTTAAGGTAAGAAATCCAAAATACCCTAACAAGGTGATTACTTTGAAGATGATTCTATCACACCGATCTTCATTGAATGACAGTGAAGGCTATTTTAACTTAGATGCGATTGATCCCAGTAAGAATATTAATTATGCAAAATGTTATAATGGATATGAACCTGACAAGGGATATATGTATTGCAATTTGAACTATAATATAGCTGGAACTATAGTTGAAAGAATCACTGGAGTTAGATTTGATCAATATATTCAACAACAAATTTTAAACCCATTGGGACTTTACGGTGGATATGATGTGAATTTACTAGATAGCAATTTATTTGCTAAACTTTACGAATTCAACAAAGCAACATCCAACTTTACCTATTCGCCAAATGCCTATGCTCCAAAAACAGAGGAAATCGCCAACTACACAATGGGTAGAAGCACGCCCTTATTTTCTCCAACTGGAGGGATGAAAATATCGGCTCATGATCTTGCAGAATATATGATTATGCATAGCCGTTTAGGTAAAAATAAAGGTGTACATATTATGCCTAAGAAATTGGCTATGCAAATGCAAGCGATTATTTCAGAGGAAGAAGGTTATGGTATGGCAATTGAAACAACTAAGAAATTAATAGAGGGTAAATCAATGATAGGACATACAGGATCGGCTTATGGATTGAATAGTGTTATGTTCTTTGAGCCAAAAGAAAAATTTGGTTTTGTAGTGATTTGTAATGGTTCTGATCCTAAAACCTTGAATGGCTTTAACGCTGTGTTATATAAGACAGTTAACAGTTTATATAGCAATTTTATACAATAAAAAAGACAGAATATAAAAAAGGGATGTACCTCTATGAGGTACATCCCTTTTTTATATATAAATCATAAGACCTAAATAATCTGAATTTTTATATAAACAGCATAACTAAAGCCAATACGATACCAGCTAAAGTAAAATACATGCCCTTTTTGAAAATGGTTGTTCCAGGCATAAACATCCAAAAAGAGGAGATGACAAAGAATAACAAAGACACCCCAAAGAAAATATTTAAATAATACAAAGGATCTTTATGTGTTGCTTTGTGTAGTTTGGTTAATTTGCTAAGAAAAGTTGGCAGCTCCTTCACTTTAAAATCTGCCACCCCTGTAGTTTTATTATATGTCCCCTGTTCAAAAGTCACCACATCTAAAGTGTCAGACTTTACCTTAAGATTCTTTATTTTAATTGCAGGTCCAATCTCTTCATTTTTAAGATTAGTGGCAACAGTAAGCACTTTATGATTCTCTTTTTTTAAGAAATCAGTCTCCCTAAAGATCATGATGATACCACTAATAGAATAAATAGCCATAATACCCGCTAAAAAGAAACCAAGATAACGGTGATAAATACGCATGTTTTTTGAAACATCACTCATAAGAAAAATTTAAAAGACGGTTTCGTCTATGGTTAATAAAATAATCTATTGCTAAAATAAGGAATCTAACTATAAATTGACCCTTTGACAAGCTAAGATTGAATGAGTTTAATCATAATAGACCAAATAGAGTAGTTAAATTTAAATATATTTGACTTTGAAAGTCAGTTCCTTTTATCCCTTCCTTAAAATCAACCATTATGAAAAAATGTATCCTATCTTTTTATATGATATGCGCTGTCGCTTTACAACTTAATGCACAAAAAACAAAAGTTCATATCAATCATACTGCCATTTACGTAGTTGATATCCAAAAAACTGCTAGTTTTTATACCAATATCATAGGATTAGATACGGTACCTGAGCCATTTCATGATGGGAAACATATATGGTATAGTACTGGCGAGCATTCCATGCTACATGTAATACAAGGCGCTACAGCAAAAAGAGACTATTACAAAAACCAACATACTTGTTTTACTGTTCCAGATTTCAACGCATTCATAGACAAGTTGAAAGCAGTTAATTGGACTTGGGAGGATGTATCCGGGAATAAGAATGCGATCACAACAAGAGTAGATGGAGTTCATCAAATTTGGTTGCAAGATCCTGACGGATATTGGTTAGAGATCAATGACGATAGATTTTAGTCAAAATACAATGAGCTAATTAAATTTAAATAATCATACAGTTTTTCAAAATGGAAGTAATTACAGAAGAGTCTACTACTGAAGCACCTATAGATATGGTTTGGGATTTTTGGACTAAACCAGAACATGTTATGCATTGGAATTTCGCAAGTAATGACTGGCATTGCCCTAATGCAAATAGTGATTTTAATATAGGAGGCGAATTTCACTATATCATGGCTGCAAAAGACGGTTCGGTGGAGTTTGACTTCTGTGGTACGTATACAAAAATAATTGACAAAACATTTATTGAAATATTCCTTGAAGATGGTCGTGAATTAAATATCCAATTCGAATCAGAGGGGAATGTCACAAAAATCATAGAAACTTTCGAACCAGAAGAAGTGAACTCAATTGAATTGCAGAAACAGGGATGGCAAGCAATTCTAAATAACTTTAAACTATATGTTGAAGGTTGATTTTATAAAATCAAATTAAACGAAACTCATATGATTATTAAAGAAAAGATATTTGATTCTTTTACTTGGATTGACATTGAAAATGCAAACAAAAAAGAATTAGAAGTCATTGCATCAAAGTATAATTTAAACTATTTCTTAATTAAAGACTCCCTGGATATTGGTCATTTGCCAAAATACGAGCAGTTGAATAAACATGACTTTTTTATATTTAGAGCTTATACTTCAGACGTAGCACTGAATATTGACGAGATTGGAGAAATGTCAAATAAAATCGCCTTTTTTATTTTCGAAGACAAATTAATCACCATTCATCGTGCTAATTTCGCATTCTTGACTATTCACGAAGAGAAACATATTAAAGTCAATGAATTTTTTTTAAGAATTGTGAGTTGTATGATTGATTCTTTCAAAAAGCCAACAATTGATTTGTCAAATAAGATTACAGAAATTGAGAAAACAATTTTCTTAAAGGATCATCGAAATATCTTAATCGAGGAACTCTATTTTATTAAAACACAATCAAGGATCTTAAAGAAAATTTTATCCATTTCCCAGGCAGTTATCCATCAATCTCAAGACAAATACAAAGTGTCCTATATTTATCAAGACATTCAAGATCAATTACTGAATCTATTGACAATTAATGAGGAGTCTGTTGAAAATTCCACACAACTAATGACCACCTATCTTTCCATCAGTGATCAAAAGAACAATGAAGTAGTTAGATTGTTAACCATTTTTTCGGCATTTTTTTTACCACTAACGTTTATTGCAGGCATATATGGCATGAATTTTTCTGTCATGCCTGAATTGACTTGGAAATATGGCTATCTATTTTCTTTATTTTTAATGACTGTAGTTGTAGTAGTCATTTATCTATGGTTCAGAAGAAAAAGAATTCTCTAGATCATTTTAAAAATAAAGGGCATAGCAAAAGTTACAAATGCAGCCCATACCGCATATGCTGGTATGAATAATGCAATCTCCTTTTCTACATCTTGTATCGAGGCTTTGCCTTTTAAGTTTTTAATTAAGCCATAAGAGACAAATAGCAGATGAACAAACATTAAGAGGTTAGCACCCAATACCGCCAATCTATTGGGCGAAATACCAAATTCAGAAAGTCTAAATGCAATAGCTGATAGCGCAATCGCATTGGCAATGATGGTCAATAATGAAAGGCCAAAAAGAATGATCAAATTCATTTTTGAACTTGAATTTTTAGATACCTCTGTTAATGAGAATAAAATAATAGCCATTACACCTATCAATAAAGCATTGAATAACAAAAGGAAATTACGATCATTATAAATATTTTTTCCAGTATACATTAAGGCAGCAAGAAATACCAACAAGGTAATGAATACAAGCGGCGTGAAAATTCTTGCAATGGTAGGAGAAATCTTATTTACTAGCTGGGGATTATTTTGAACTAAATAAGTAGACAACATTGGAATTGCTGCTAAAGCCCATACAGCTATTTGTTCAAAATAGAATTGCTTAATATCTATTTTCAATAATTCAAATAAAGCAATCGTGATCCCAGTAAACAAGACCCCTGAAATAAAAATCAAGGCAGTCATCACAATGAAATTGCCGTTGAATTTTAAAAAGGCTATTTTCTTTTGGCTATTCCTAATATCTCCACCCACAAATGCATAGCCTAGGATAGACCACAAGAAAATAGGTAAATGAATTAAAGACAATATAAAGGTTGAACTCTGTTCATTATAAGGAAGGCTGTTAATAAAAATAGCTGATCCAATAAATAAAATCATTGGTAAAATAAATGAGGTCATTGCTAACTTTTGCTTCCAAATAAAGTACATACTTAAAATAGGAAAAACAATAAATCCGATATTTTTTGATAAATACACGTCATATTCTAATCCAAAAAATCCTGGTACTTTTGCAATAAGACCACCTACAAAAGCAGCAAGCACAATAAAAATAATTTCATTTTTATTAGTCCAAGTTGCATTTTCTTGTGTGAAGTTTAATCTTTCATTCCAAGCCTGAGCTGCTGGCAGATTTTTTATTTCTTCATACACCGCATTGAATGCATGAACAAATACAGATGGATTATCACGATACAATTTTTCAAGTTGTTTCGGATTGTTGATATTGATTATAATTTCGTTTTCCATTTTAAATAATTAATGTTTAAATAATTGGTGGGTTAATTTGTTTTTTGTATTAATTGTTCCAGCGCGTCTAGATGAGCACTAAATGCTTTTTTACCTTCCGCAGTTACAGTATAGGTTGTGTTTGGTTTTTTCCCTACAAACTGTTTGGTTATAGAGATATATTCCGCTTTTTCTAGTGCAGCTAGATGACTCGCCATATTTCCATCTGTTAATTGAAGTTGTTCTTTTAGCGTCCCAAAATCAACCACTTCATTCACTAACAAAATAGACATGATCCCTAATCTAACACGACTTTCAAAAGCTTTATTTAATGCAGCTATATAATTTTTCACTTCTCGTATTTAAAGTAGATGTAAAGACCGTAAGCAATATGCAATACGCCAAATCCCAAAGCCCAGAAAAGCAATGCATACTCCACATAAAAAGCAGCAACGAGTCCAAGCAGTATTTCTATGACACCCAATGACCTAATATCATGAAGGGTATACTTGCTCGCATTAAAAATGGCCAAGCCATAAAATAAAATGGTAGTTGGCAATATCAAAGCAATATGTCCGTGAAATAAAAGAATACAACAAAAAATTGCACCCGCCACTAAAGGGACAGCCATATTAATGACCAATCTTTTTGCAGTTGCATCCCAAATAGGAAGTGCTTTAGCTGATGCTTTACGCATGGAAAGTGTAATTGCCACAACCAATGCTACAATCAATAATAAAATAAGTTCGGTTAATAGAAATTGGTACACGGTATGATTTAAGCTTCCATCAGGATTGATTATACGAGTGTAATACCCGGGTTCATTGAATTGCAAACCTAAAAATTGATACGCCACAATCACTCCCGCTATGGCGATCAAGCCAACAACGATTCCTGCTAAACCACTCAATGATAAAAATCTTGATGAACGCTCCATCATGGAACGTATATCCTTAATTGCGTCTAATTGATCCTGTTGATGCTCCATATTTGACATATTTAAAAGTACTTTGAATTACAAAGTAACTGCCAATTGTTTAATCCGCCAAATTTTTTAATAAAATTGTTCCTAACATTGCACTGAAGCATGCAATATCCAGTTAAATTAAGTCAAATTAGTGCCGAAAAGGCAATCTATATTCCTGATTATAAACAGGTTAAGGAAGTTTACGCTTCATTGATAAAAATTGACCCAAATACCCCCTTCCCCTTTTGGGCTAAACTGTGGCCCTCTTCAATTGCCCTAGTAAATGTATTAGAAAACAATCCCAATTGGATAAGAGATAAACATGTGCTAGAGCTTGGAGCTGGTATTGGATTGCCCTCATTGATGTTAGCAGGCTTAGTAAAGTTCATACAAGTAAGTGATTACGCAGATGAGGCTGTTGAACTTCTACAAAAAAATATAGCGCATCTTAATTTAATGAATGTTCAAGCACTGCAGTTGGACTGGAATCATTTACCTATCTCATTGCAACCTGATGTGCTGATCTTAAGTGATGTCAATTATGATCCTTCTCAATTTGATACGCTCATACAAATTATTACAAGAAAGATTTTGGATGGATGCACCATCCTTTTAGCTACACCTCAAAGGATTATGGCTAGTCCGTTTGTCCAGGCATTGGAAACCTATATTCAAACTACCTATGTAGAGGTAGTCAACGAAAATGCAAGTGCTATAGAAATAAGTATATTAGTATTATCTAAATAAAAGCAACTACTATGAACAAAGATTTTCAAACAGTAGATGAATATATTCAAAGTTTTCCGAAAAAGGCACAGGTTCATTTAAAAGCAATTCGAAAAATTATAAAAACAAGCGCGCCAGAAGCAATTGAACAAATTGCTTATAAAATGCCTGCATATAAATACAATAAAAAGCCACTTGTTTATTTTGCTGGATATGAAAAACATATAGGATTATATGCAACTCCAAGTGGACATGCAAAATTTAAAAAGGAATTATCAAAGTATAAACAAGGAAAGGGTTCTGTTCAATTTCCAATTGACGAGCCAATGCCAATAGAATTGATAAAACAAATAGTTGAATTTAGGCGCTCAGAAAGTTAATGGCATAAAAAAGGGGGCAGATGCCCCCCGTTTCACTATTTCTTACACCAAACTTACTTACGAAGCGTTACTGTAGCAACCTTGGTTACAGTGCCTACAGATACAACTACATTTGAAATGGTAGTATCATTATACCCATTATTACCTTTGAAATTAATACTATAAGTTCCAGATTGTAATCCTCTAATCTTGTAATAGCCATATCTATCTGCAACGCCGTAGTTTGTATCAGTTGTATTATACACAGTGATAAATGGTCTAGATTCTGCAGGAAGCACATTGCCACTTACAGCAGCAAAATTTACATCATTAAATGGCTTCAAATAAGGAAGGAAATAATAACTGCCATTAATGTATTTAATTGATCGGTATAAATCAACATCAATTTTAATAGCCGTTGAAGCCATACTTGTTGAATCCTGCTGATGATGCTTTTTCTTAAGGTCAACATACACATATCTAGATCTAACAGTTAGAGGATAAGATATACCATTTTTGACAAGGCTATTGTTAGTTCCTAATGTTAATCTAATCTTACGGATCGTTCCAGTAACGGTTCCAGTAGCAATCATTTTATCAATACCGTTTCTAAATGCTGCCACATTGATAATACTTGGCGTAAATGTTAAAGTATCCCATACTCCATAACCATCATGCCGTTTATTATTATTCAAAGAATCCACATCGTTATCACCATAAGTGTCATCGTCTTTATGAGCTGCATTAGTGTCTAGTTTTACTTCAACATATTTTATATCCAAATTGACAGTGTCAAAAGATACTGGCGCATCGGTCAAATACACAATAAGCGAAGTTTTATCTAAACCGTTACTTGAAGTGGTATTGTCTTTATTACATGCAACAAATCCAACCACCATTGCTACAAATAAACTGATACTTAAAATAATTTTTTTCATACAATCTAGATTTAAAATATGAAGGGGGTTAATTACAGTATAAAGTTAGAGCGGTTGTATAGTTATAAATGTTAAAATGCTTTTTGGGTATTTACTATTTGAGAAAAATGAAAATAATATATACTTATTGCATTGCAAATCTGCTATTTAGAAAAGTATATTTTAGTAATAATTTATATGTTAAAATTTTACTACCTTGAATTTGAAATAATAAAGAATGATAGAAATGAATGAGATCGAAATAATAAAAATTGACATAAACGATATTAAGGCCTTACAACAAATAGGACGACAAACTTTTGCAGAGACTTTTGCAGAAAGCAATAGCCCTGAAAATATGGCCAAATATTTAAAAGAAGCTTATGCAGACGAAAAGCTAAGTGAGGAATTGAATAATCCAAATTCAGTTTTCTATTTTGCAAAAGCAGACAATCAAGTGATAGGTTATTTGAAATTAAATTTTGGTGTATCTCAAACCGAACTTAAAGACAATACTGCTTTGGAAATTGAAAGGATATATGTTACCAAAGAATATCATGGAAAAAAAGTTGGACAACTGCTTTATGATAAAGCCATCGAAGTGGCAAAAGATAAAATGGTGAACTATGTATGGCTTGGAGTGTGGGAAGAAAATAAAAGAGCGATACAATTTTATGCCAAAAATGGATTTGTGGAATTTGATAAGCATATTTTTGTATTAGGCAACGATGCTCAAACAGATATTATGATGAAAAAACAATTGTAAAGTAGATCATGTTAGCAGAAGTAAGCAGTTTTATAAAAGGTACCACGCAATGGCAGGAAGAAATGAAACTATTAAGGAGCATTTTGTTAGAGTGTAAATTAGTAGAAGCATATAAATGGAAGAAGCCTTGTTATACTTATAATACATCCATTGTAGTAATGATTCAGCCATTTAAAACACATTGTGATTTAGGTTTTTTTAATGGCGCACTTTTAAAAGACAAGGAACAACTTTTAGAAAAAGCCGGAGAACATACACAAGCTGCAAGGCAAATGCGCTTTACCAATGTGAAAGATATAATCAAATTGAAAACTACAATAAAAAGCTATATCAAAGAAGCAATAGCTATTGAAGCAAAGGGATTGAAATTTGAATCAACAGAGGCATCTAAGTCCATCCAAGTTGAAGAACTCGAAACGATATTTAAAAAGAATAAGGCATTGCAAAAAGCATTTCTAGCATTAACTCCAGGAAGACAGCGCGCCTATCTAATCCATTTTGCAGGAGCAAAACAATCCGCTACAAGAATTGCTAGAATCGAAAAACACTCCAACGCTATATTAGCAGGCAGAGGAATCAGTGATTGTACATGTGGATTGTCTAAAAAAATGCCCTACTGTGATGGATCGCATAAATATGCATAGTAAAATGCTTAACCTATTTTAACCGATGTCATGGTCAATGAGCCTCCTACTGGCTTGTCATTGAAAAAAGAAACCGCATCTTCTTTGCCTTGTAATCCTAGCGTATATAAAAGAGGTAAATAATGTTCTGGCGTAGGGATGGCCAACATGGCTTCCTTACCTAAGGTATTATAATGAATCAATGGTTGATGATCCTTGTTTAAGATTAGGTCTTTAAACCTTTGATTCATTTGTATAGCCCAATCATAACCATATGCAGGACCGTCTAGTTTATCCCAAGCCACCATGCGTAAATTATGCACCATATTGCCACTGCCAATAATTAAGACTCCTTTTTTACGCAATTGGTATAATTCCTTAGCTAAGGCATAATGGAAAGCAGGGTCTTTGGTGTAATCAATACTTAATTGCAAAACTGGAATGTTCGCATCTGGATACATATGTCTTATTATCGTCCAAGTGCCGTGATCCAATCCCCAATCATGATCCAGTTCCACTTGTGTGCTATGAATCATGGAAGCAGTCTCTTTGGCGATAGCAGGATTTCCTGGTGCAGGATATTCAACTGTAAACAGTTCTTCAGGGAAACCACCAAAATCATGAATTGTTTTTGGAAAATCCATAGCGGTGATACTCGTGCCTTTTGTAAACCAGTGTGCAGATATGACTAAAACAGCTTTGGGTGTTGGAATCTCTTTAGCCATTGCTTTCCAACGATTGCTAAATTCATTGTCCTCAATCCCATTCATAGGTGAGCCGTGACCAATAAATAACACTGGCATTAAATAATTTTGATCTTGCAAGGTTTCAGTGAAACTTTTAAATGCACCTAAAGTATTGATCGCGCTCATGACTATGATTGGGTTAATGATTTTTAAACAGTTGTATTGTATAGTCAAGCAATTTTGCATTCCCAATGGTACCATGCCCAGGTACAATTGTTTTCACATTAGGATAAGCCGCTTTAATTTTTTGAACCGTACTTGACCATTCATCCACGTTGGCATCGCCTAAATAACCCTTAGTTGCTTTTAATTCTTTGATTAAACAACCACCAAACAAAATATTTTCAGCCGGAAAATACCCCACTACATTATCTCTAGTATGTCCCTCACCAAAAAATGAAACTAGAACAAACTGATTACCTATTGATAATTTTAAAGTATCTGAAAAACTATTTAGAGGTAGTTCAAATTTGTTTTCTTTAGCCAATTCGATTGTCTTAAAATAAGCGTAAGAGGAGATATTATTTTGATGAAATGCTTTTAAACCGCCTAGGCAATCATTGTGAAAATGAGTTGGTACAATTGCTTTAAGCTTAGCATGTAAAATAGATTGAATGAAATGTATTAAAGCCACTGATGCACTGTCATTGGTTGGTGTATCAAATACAATGGCTTCGTTATGATCGCTAACAATTAATCCATTGCAAGGCACATTCCCAAAATCATTGGTTTGTAAGTAAGAAGTATGCTTGAAGCTGTTTGGCGTGATTTGAGTAATCACTAAGTCCTGGGATTCAAAAACAATTTTTGGCTTAAATGCGCTTTGTTGTTGTGCACTCGTTTTGAATACACTTAATGTTACTATTAAGAAAAAAACTAGATTACTACTATAACTGCTATATTTCATGCTATAAAATTAATCAACAAATCTTTATATAAATCAGTAACTATCCTTTTTTGCACTTACAACTAATTCAGTATCAATTAACTCTAAAGCCAAGACCATATCTTTTACAGTTTCCTTGTATTTTTTAAAATGAGGCGTTAAAATATGAGATTGATAGGCTTCTTGACTAGCGTACACTTCTAAAATGGTTATTTGTGTTGCATCTTTTTTATCAGCAACGGCAGTATAAGACAATACACCTGGCTCTAATTTTATTGCCGCATTCATTTGTTCTTGTAGTGCCACTTTGTATGCACTAAGTTGATTGGCATCCACTTTGATTTTTGCTATTCTGTAAATTCTATTTGATGATTGAGCATTTGAAGTAAAGGCAATGGTTACTAGTATTCCAGTCATTAGCAAAACACTTATCGCTCGTTGTATTCTACATAATTTCATTTTAAAATGCTTTTAAGATACAATGATAAGCCATTTCTTGTTCAGTGTAGACGCTTAAATGATTGTATTTACAGAAATCAATTGATTAAAAAGTGATAGTTATAGAATTAAAAATTAATTTAGATGTATCATAAGATATTCCACCATGGCTAGTATCAATCCACATATTCACTTTAATGGCAACACCGAGGTTGCATTTGAATTTTACAAATCAGTATTTGGTGGGACCTTTAGCAAAATTATTAGATTTAAAGATATCAATTTCGAAGGCTTTACCATGCCGGAAGAAGAGCTTAATAAAATCATGCATATTGCCTTACCAATCGGCGGCACTTCAAAAATTACCGGCAGTGACGTGCCTAAAATGTTAGGCGAGGTAAATGAAAGTGAGAACAGAAGTAAAGTAACGATCACTGCAGAAAGTAAAGTAGAAGCTGAAACATTATTTAATAGTTTGTCTGCTGGAGGTGCAGTAGAATTTCCTATGGGCGATAGCCCATGGGGATCCTACTTTGGTGCTTTCAGAGATCAATTTGGTGTGGAGTGGATGATTGAATATCTATCCTAATACCGCCTTTTCAATCACTGCGATATCAAATTTTTTCATTTGCATAAAAGCATACATGGCCTTTGGGGCAGTTTGGGGATTACCCATCCATTGACCCAGTTGTGCTGGGACGACCTGCCAAGAAATGCCGTACTTGTCTTTGCACCAACCGCATTTACCTTCTTCCCCCTCTGATGTAAAAGCGTTCCAATAATGGTCAATTTCGTTTTGGTCTGCACATGTGATAACAAACGATACCCCTTCATTGAAGTTGTTCTTTTGCGCTCCATTCAATGCCATATAGGATTGATTGTTTAAAGAAAAAATAGTGGCCATTGGATTACTAGATACAATCCTGCTATTCGGGAATATTTGACAATAAAATTCAGCAGCTTCTTTAGCACCTTCAGCAAACCAGAGACAAGGGAAGGGAGCACTATTCATAGGATAAGTTAAAGATTAGATTTAAAGTTAATCAAAAATGCATTTAACCTTCCTACAAATTTGCAGGAAGAAGTCCTATAAATTATAACTCTTCCTTACCATCAAAAAGTATAACTTATCTGAAAGCAGCTTTCTAAGCATTAACAACATAGGGCCAGGTTTCCCCACAGGATATCGCATTTGATTACTATTATAAGTTGCGGATTTAAAAATCATTTTAGCTACTACCTCCGGACCTTCTGCATCCTTCATTACTTTATCGGCTGCATCGTTGAATTTTTGAATAAAACCATCATATTGATTGGTGTTGGTAGGTTTAATAAATTGACGACTTCTTCCATAAAAATCTGTAACAATAGGACCCGGTTCAATTATTTTCATTTTGATATTAAACTGAGCTAACTCGTAATGTAACGACTCCGTAAATCCTTCCACAGCAAATTTAGTAGCATGGTAAATACTATATAAAGGAAAAGTAATTTTACCTCCCATACTTGAAATTTGAATAATTGTTCCGCCCCCATTTGGTCTCATGTGTTTAATCGCCTCTCTAGTTACACGCATTAAACCAAATACATTGGTATTAAACTGCTTTTCAATTACCTCATCGCTCATGGCTTCAAATGCGCCATCAACTCCATATCCAGCATTATTCACAACCACATCAATTTTTCCAAATGCTTTTTGAGCCTCTAAGATCGCTTGTTCAATACTCTCTAAATTGGTTACATCCATTGGATAGAGTGTAACATAAGGAAGATCTTTAAAATCTGTTTCCAATGCTGGTTGACGCTGTGTTGCAATGACATTCCAACCCATTTTAGCAAACTCAAACACGGTTGCTTTACCTATTCCACTTGATGTTCCTGTAATCAATACTGTTTTTTTCATACTATACTTGTTTAATTAAAAACAAACATATTGGGTTAATTTCAAACCAACAACATTAGAGTATGCTCTATAGTTGATATTTATTTTTCAACACCTTATATTTGTAGTATGTTAATAAACGAGCTATCTAAAAAAACTGGTATTTCAACGCATACCATTCGATTCTATGAGAAGTCGGGATTAATTGAGGGCAAACAGGATGTAAGCGTTAAATCGAATAACTACTTTCATTATGACGAAGTCACTATTGAAAAATTAGAATTCATTAGCGATGCAAAATCAGTAGGATTTACTATCAAAGAGATAGGCCAGATCATAGATGCTTGGTACAACAGAAAATATACCAAGAAACAAAAAAATGAAATCTTAGATGAGAAGTTGATTTCATTAGAGCAAAAAATGAAAGAGATTAAAGAAATGAAGAAGCAATTACTTCAATTTAAGGAGGATGTGTTAAAGGATAAGTGTTAATACAATTTCAAGATTCTTTGTATAGATTATCAAAAAAACATACTTTACACTAAATATATACTAAATGAACAAAGCTATTTTCTCATTCTTTTCATGTCTTTTTCTTCTTACATCTTGCCTACCTTTTAAATCCCTCAATTCAACTACTTATATTAAAGCCAATGATGCATTTATTTTAGGAAATAATGAGCATGGAAAATTTTACGCCAATGTCTCTAATACATCTAATAAAGACATAACTATTTGGCAATACCCTATATCTGGGGGGAAACATTCTCCTTTTGTTTTGAAAGGTTTATCCAATACTAAATTAGTGGTAGACAAAAACACCTCTTTAAGATTTGAAAATATGAATGCGGAAGAAGTTGCTATAAAATTAAAAGTTACAGGGGATGTAGGATTGTCAATGGGATACAAAAATTAAAAAGTTCAAAGTTATATTAGAAAGATGGATCAGTTAGCTTTCAATTTTCTCATCAATCCCACTTAACTTTATGTATGAGAAATTTTGCCTTCACGATTGCAATTCTGTTTCTATTCTTTGTTCAATCAATTCATGCTCAAAAATCAATTTCACATAATCCTGTGATTGAAGGATGGTATGCGGATCCAGAAGGTGTAATATTCGGGAACAAGTATTGGATCTTCCCTACCTACTCTGCCAGGTACACTAAACAGGTTTTTTTAGACGCTTTTTCCTCAAAAGACATGGTGACATGGAAAAAGTATCCTAGAATCATAGATACTTCTATCATTAAATGGGCGCATATGGCTATGTGGGCGCCCGCTATAGTAAATAAAGACAATAAATATTTCTTATTCTTTTCGGCCAATGATATTCAAAGCAAGGAAAGGAATAAATTGAAGGACGACACGCTGGGTGGAATAGGTATTGCCGTTGCAGATAAACCAGAAGGTCCTTATAAAGATTATTTGGGTAAACCATTGATTAACCAATTCTATAATAATGCACAACCGATAGATCAGTTTGTATTTCGAGATGTAGATGGGCAATACTATATCATTTATGGTGGCTGGGGCAGATGCAATATCGGCAAGCTCAATAAAAATTTCACGGCTCTGGAAACATTTCAAGATGGCCAGCTGGTTAAAGAAATCACGCCGAAAGACTATGTGGAAGGGCCTACAATGTTTATAAGAAAAGGGAAATACTACCTAATGTGGTCTGAAGGTGGTTGGACAAATGGAAGTTACAAAGTATCCTATGCCAAATCAGATTC
>JACCDJ010211376.1_pt1 | contig 17463 bp, 18 predicted proteins | sample 7444481 | NCBI WGS metagenome assembly JACCDJ01 (sample SAMN15323435, study PRJNA562643) | freshwater metagenome | isolation source: river surface water | place: USA:Blue River Watershed | collected 2017-08-15 | reverse complement strand
GTTTCTCCATCGAGCGCAGCTGCTGGCTGACGGCCGACTGGGTGATGGCGTTGAGCTTGGCGGCCTTGGAGAAGCTTTCGTTGTCCACCAGGTCGCGGAAGATCTTCAGGTTCTCGATATGCATGGAAGGATAGGCAGGACGATTAATAAAACTAATGGCCGAGGCCTTCAAGTGTAGATGTGCTAATCCTGAGCCAAGCCCGTCGGGACGGGCCAGGGAAGCCCGCTGGTTGACTCCCCGTCCGTTATCCCTCCCTCTGGTGCCAATGGTCACCTCCGACCAATTCAAGGCCCATTGCGAGGGGGTGCTGGCCCGCATCCAGGCCGCCTGTGCCCGGGCGGGCCGCGACCCGGCCACCGTCCGCCTCCTCCCGGTGACCAAGACCCATCCGGTCGAGGCCGCTTTGCTTGCCTATGGCTTCGGTCTCCGGGCCGTCGGCGAGAACCGGGTGCAGGAAGCCGCCCAGAAGCGCCCCTTGGCCCCGGCCGACCTCCGCTGGGAGCTGATCGGCCACCTGCAGTCGAACAAGGCCAAGCACGCCTTGCAGGCCTTCGACGTGATCCAGAGCGTGGATTCGCCCGAGCTGGCCACCCGGCTCGGCCGCCTGGCCGGGGAGATGGGGCTGCGCCGCGAAGTCCTGCTGCAGGTCAACTCCGGCGACGATCCGGCGAAGTTCGGCTGCGACCTGGCGGACGCCCCTCGGCTGCTCGAGGCGGCCCTCGCCCAGCCCGCGCTCGCCGTGAAGGGACTGATGGCCATCGCGCCGCTGTCCGACGATCCCGCGGTCGCCGACCGCACCTTCGCCGAGCTCCGTCTCTGCCGCGACGCCCTCGCCGCCCGCTTCGGCGTGGCGCTCCCGGAATTATCCATGGGCATGAGCGGAGACCTTGAATCCGCGGTCGCCGCAGGTTCTACTTGTGTCCGCGTCGGCTCCGCTTTGTTCGGCAGCCGGCCTACCGCATGATCCGCCGCCTCCAAATCCGCGACCTCGCCCTGATGGACCGCACCTCGCTCGAACTGGGCGCGGGCTTCACGGTGGTCACGGGCGAGACCGGTGCCGGCAAGTCCGTGCTGCTCGGCGCGCTTTCGCTGCTCGCCGGCAACCGCGCGGCGAAGACGATCGTCCGCAAGGGCGCCGACGAATGCTCGGTGGAGGCCGAGCTCGAGACCGACGGCGACAAGCGCTTCGACGAGGCGCTGAGGGCCCTCGACCTGCCGGCCTGCGACGACGGCCTGCTCATCCTCAAGCGCTCGGTCCACGCCGCCAAGGCGGGTCGCATCTCCGTCAACGGCGGTTCCGCGACCCTCACGCAGCTCCAGCAGCTCGGCGAACTGTGGATCGATTTCCACGGTCCGGGCGAACCGCAGAAGCTGATGCGCGCCGAGACGCAGCTGGAGATGCTCGACCTGCATGCCGGCCTGGCCGCCCCCCTCGCGACCTACCGCGCCGGCTGGCGCCAGCGCAACGAACTGCTCCGCGAAGCCGCCGAGGCCGCCACGGCCGAACGTCTCTCCGAAGACGAAGAGGTCTTCCTCCGCTCGCAGTTGGAGAAGCTCGATTCGCTCGACCTTTCCGAAGAGGCCATCGCCAAGCTCGAACGCGACCACGCCCGCTCGTCGCGCGCCCAGGAACTCGCGGCCTTGCTCGGCCAGCTCGAAGCCGGCCTCGGCTCCGACGGCCTGGGCGAAGTCCTGCCGAAGCTCCTCAAGGCCGGCGACGACGTCGCCCGCATCGACGAAGAGGCTTCCGTCCTCCGCGACCGCCTGAACTCCCTCGCCGCCGAAGCGGAGGACATCCGCGCCGACTTCGCGCGACTGGGCCGCGGACTTTCCTCCGACGACGAATCCGCCGCCGAGCTCGACGGGAAGATGAACCTCTGGCTGGAGTTTCGCCGTAAGCACGGCCCCGGCGCCGACGCGGTCCGCGAGAAGCGCGAGGCGCTCCGTCGTCGCCTCGCTTCGCAGGGCGACGTCGAAGCCCGCGTGGCGAAACTGAAGGCGGAGGCCGCCAAGGTGGAGAAAGACCTGCGCAAGCAGGCCGACGCGCTGCGTGCCTCCCGTACGAAGGCCGCCGACAAGCTCGCCGCCGCGGCCCGCAAGATGCTCGGTTCGCTGGGCTTCAAGAAGGCCGACCTGCGCATCGAGGTCGGCGTCGCCGAGCTCGGCCCGCACGGCGCCGACGCGGTCCGTTTCCTGTTCTGCCCCAACGCCGGCCAGGACCTTCTGCCGCTCGACCAGATCGCCTCCAGCGGCGAAGCCGCCCGCGTGATGCTCGCCTTGAAGACCGTGCTCGCCGCCGTCGACCGCACCCCGGTGCTGGTCTTCGACGAGGTCGACGCCAACGTCGGCGGGGAGATCGGCGCCCAGGTCGGCCGCGAGCTCGCCGCGCTCGGCCAGGGCCATCAGGTCTTCTGCGTGACGCACCTTCCGCAGGTCGCCGCCCTCGGCCACTCCCATCTCGTCGTGACGAAGACGCAGGACGACAAATCGACGACGGTCGAGATCGCCCCGGTCCACGGCAGGCGCAAGGACCGGGAGTCCGAGCTCGCCCGCATGCTCGGCGACCGCGCCAGCAAGGTCGCGCTCTCGCACGCCCGCGAGCTGCTCGACGGCGCGAAGTAGGCTCAGGCCTTCTTCACGAAACGGTCCAGGCGCAGGCGCTGGATCATGCGCAGGCCGATCGCGGCCGCCCACGGCTTAGGGAGGCGCGCCGAGAAGACGGCCAGGATCCTGTGCTTCCAGCCGGTGACCACGACCGGCCGCGCGGCCGCCATGCCGCGCACGGCCTCGTCGGCGCACTCGTCCGCGGTCTGGCCGCCGAGACCGGTCGAGCTGGCGAAGCCGGCGGCCTTGGAGAAGTTCGTCGAGACCGGGCCCGGACAGATCGCCACGCAGCGGACGCCGTGCCGCTTCGCTTCGGCGTCGAGCGCGACGCTCCAGTCCAGCAGGAAGGATTTCGTCGCCGCATACGTCGTCATCAGCGGCGTGGGCTGGAAGCCCGCGAGCGAAGCGACGTTCGCGACCTGGCCGCCGCGGGCTGTCAATTCTTCCCAGAGACGACCCGTGAGCTCGACCGGCGCGCGCACGTTGACGTCGATCATCTTCAAGGTGTGCCCGACGCCGGGCGCCGGAAACTCTCCGTAGGCGCCGAAGCCGCTGTTATTAACCAGCAGTATCCTGCCTTCGCTGGGCATTAGTTTCCGTAATTCGGAGACAACCGCCGCGATGTCAGCGTCTTGCGAGAGGTCGCAGGTAAGATGAGTGAAGTTCAGGGAATTCGGAACGCCCTCCGGGGCGGTGCGGGAAAGGTTGAAGACGGCCGCCTTGGTCTCAGAATCACTGATACGCGAGAGTATCGCGCGTCCGATCCCGGAAGAAGCCCCTGATATGATGACCACGGAGAAACTCCTGAAGAAATCGTCGACGGTCTTGTTCTTTGACATGGGCGCAGAGTCTCACGTCACCCCCAAAAACACAACACACATGACAAGTGCTCCGATCGTCGTGACCGGGATCCATCTGGACCTCACCGACGCCCTGAAGGAAACGGTGCGCGCCAAGGTCGAAAGACTGCTGCGCCACAACCCGCGGATCATCCGCGTGCACGTCGAACTCGTCCACACCCGCTGCAGCGACCATAGTCGCGAGTTCGGAGCCCAGATCAGGCTGGGGATCCCCGGCCCGGACATCGTCGTCCGGGAGGAGTCGGACGACCTCTACAAATCCATCGATATTTTGGTCGATAAGGTCGACCGCCAGCTTCGCCGCCGCCATCGCCTGGATAAGGAGAAAAGGAATCATCCGCATCCGACAGACCTGGGCGACCTGGGACGCGCGGCGTAAGGACGGTATCGTGCCGGCCGGTTGTCGGTGAGGGCTGGAAGTCGGTGAAAGTCGAAGTCGGTATGGCCGGAAGTCGGTGAAAACGCACGGAAAGCCAGTCAGACAGCGAAGGTCACGGACCGTCAGTCAGGTAACAGGCAACGTCAGCCCAGTCAGCACAGTCAAAGTACGGTACAGGACCCCGGCCGCCGCAAGGTAGCCGGGGTCCTCCTGTTTGGGCGCATGACCGGCCGTGTAAGTTTCTCGCCCTTGGCCCCCCGAGGGCTTTTATGTGCGCCATGCGCATTTATTTCATGGGCATCTGCGGCACGGCGATGGGCAACGCCGCCTTGCTGATGCGCGCCTTGGGGCATGAGGTGATGGGTTCCGACACGGGCGTCTATCCGCCGATGTCCGACCACCTGCGCGGCGCCGGCGTCGAGATCCTCGAAGGCTGGTCCGCGGAACGACTCGCCCAGCTGAAGCCGGACCTGGTCGTGGTCGGGAACGTCGCCTCCCGCGGCCACCCCGAAGTGGAATGGCTGCTTGCAGCCCGCACCCAGCCGTACGTCTCGCTGCCTGAACTCCTCCGCACCCGCCTGTTGAACGAACGCCGCAACATCGTCGTCGCCGGCACCCACGGCAAGACGACCACGACCTGCATGGCCGCGGTGCTGCTCAAGGCCGCCGGCGCCGAGCCGGGCTGGCTCGTCGGCGGCGTCCCGCGCGATCTCCCGGATTCCTCGTATCCCGGCAGGCAGGGCGGGCCCTTCGTCATCGAAGGCGACGAATACGACACCGCCTTCTTCGACAAGCGCAGCAAGTTCATCCAGTATCTCCCGCACGTGCTCGCGATCAACAACTGCGAGTTCGACCACGCGGACATCTTCCGCGACCTCGACGACGTCCTGCGTACCTTCTCCCATGTCATCCGCATCGTCCCGTGCGACGGCGCGATCGTCGCCAACGGGGACGACGCCAACGTCCTCGGTCTGGTGAAGAACGTCGCCTGGGCTCCGGTCATCCGCGTCGGCACGGGCGACGGCAACGACGCGGTCATCGCTGATTTCAAGGAATCGCCCACGGGCTCTTCGTTCACCCTGGTCTGGAAGGGCAAGGAGTGGGGCAGGGTGAGCTGGGCCTTGCCAGGTCTCTTCAACGCCCGCAACGCCGCCATGGCGGCCGTTTCCGCCGGCCTCCTGCTCGACCCTCGGGATCCGACCAGTCTGAAGCTCGACGCGCTCCATTCCTTCCAAGGCGTCCAGCGTCGCCAGCAGGTGCTGGTCGACCGGCCCGACCTGACGGTGATCGAGGATTTCGGCCACCACCCGACCGCCCTCGACCTCACGCTGGAATCCCTGCGCGCCCGTTATCCTCGGCACCGCCTCGTCGCCTGCTTCGAGCCGCGCAGCAACACCGCCGCCCGCAAGGTGATGCAGGATGCCTTCCGCGAGGCGCTCAAGAAGGCCGACGAGGCCTTCCTGGCTCCGCCCCATCGGGCGGACAAGCTCGGCGAAGAGCGCTTCGACAGCGCCGGCGTCGCCGCCGCGATCACCGCCGCCGGGAAGAAAGGTTTCGCCCCGGCTTCGAACGACGCCTTGCTCGCCGAACTCACGGCCCTCGTTAAATCGGACAAGTCCCCGCGGTGCGTCGTCTTCTTCTCGAACGGCGCCTTCGGCGGCATCATCAAGAAATTCGCCCAAGCCGTCTGACCATGGAAGGTTTCCTCCGTTCGAACCAAGCCGTCTGGCTGATGCTCATCGCCGACGGCCTGGCCGTCCTCGGCTGGTTCATCGTCAAGCATAACGGCGGGACGGAACTGCACTTCCCGCTCTTCGGTCTCTCCGGCCTCGTCCTGTGGAACGTGCTGTTCTTCTGGTCCCGGGCCCGGCTGAACGCCAAGTCCTAAGCTTAACCGAGCAGGCCGAGCGCCTGCCTGGCCTGCGCGGAATCCTTGGCGATCTGCGCCTGCAGGGCGGCGAGGTCCGCGAACTTCTGTTCGGCGCGGAGGCGTCGTACCCAGCGGACGCGGACGGTGTCGCCCGTGGTCGGCGCCGCGCCGCGGAGGACGTGGGCTTCCAGCAGCGGCGCGACCGGCCCGCTTTCGACCGTCGGGCGCTGGCCGTAGTTCGCGACGGCGGGCAGGGCCTCGCCTTTGAAGATGACCTCGACGGCATACACGCCGTAGGCCGGCTTGAGCTCGGGCTCCCAGGCGATGTTGACCGTCGGGAAGCCGATGGTCCGTCCGAGGCGGCGTCCGCCGATGATGGTGCCTTCCGCTTCGTAAGGCCTCAGCAGCATCGCGTTCGCGAGGGCGAGGTCGCCGGAGGCGAGGCACTGGCGGATCCGCGAGCTGCTGACGGTCTCGTCGCCCAGGCGGACCGCCGCGACGAGCCTCACGCCCAGTCCTTCGGCCGCGCCATGCGCGATGAGCGTCTCCCCGTGGCCGGCGCGTCCCCGGCCATACTGGAAATTGGAGCCGACATGGAGCGATTTCAGGTGCGGGAAGGTCTGCTTCAGCCACTTCGGGAAGTCGGCGGCTTCGATGCCGGCGTGGGCCCGGTCGAACTTCTCATGGCGGACGAGCTGGGCGCCGGCTTCGGTCAGACGTTCGTCCTTCTGCGCGCGCGTGAAGATGAGCGGCACGGAGGATTCCGGCCGGAGCACCTTGCTCGGATGCGGGTCGTAAGTCAGGACCCCCACGACGCCTCCGTCCGCGCGGGCGGCGTCGCGGGCGGAGTGCAGCACGGCGCGATGCCCGAGGTGCACGCCGTCGAAGGCGCCGATGGCGAGATGGAGCGGCAGGCTCATGCGGCGGGCGCGGCTTCGCTGACGGGCACGAGGGCGGCGACGAGCTGGTCGTCGCTCATCGCGCCGAGCTGGGGAAGGGTGTGGCCGCGGGAAAGGTCGAGCCGGCCGGAGCGGGTGCGGCGGAGCATCGACAGGTGGGCGCCCGGGCCGAGCTTACGGCCGAGGTCGTAGGCCAGCGTGCGCACGTAGGTCCCTTTGGTGCAACGTACGCGGAAATTGATCCGGGGGCTTTCCCAAGAGAGCAGTTCGAATTCGGAGATGCTGATCGCCCGGGGTTCGCGCACGACTTCGATGCCTTTGCGCGCGAGGTCGTAGAGCTTCTGGCCGCCGATCTTCTTCGCCGAATGCATCGGCGGCACCTGGGACTGGTCGCCCAGCATCGAGGCGAGCGCCGCGCGGACCTGCGCTTCGGCGATCTCCGGCACGGGGTTCGTCTCCAGCGTCTCGCCTTCGGCGTCCTGCGTGTCGGTGACGATGCCGAGCGTCGCTTCGCCGAGGTATTCCTTGTCCTGGGCCATGAGCTGATCCGACGCCTTGGTGGCCTTGCCGACGAGCACGATGAGCAGGCCGGTGGCCATCGGGTCGAGCGTGCCGGCATGGCCGACGCGGCGCGTGCGATACAGCCGGCGCACGCTGTCCACGACGTCGTGCGAGGTGATGCCCTGCGGCTTGTCGACGAGCAGCACGCCCGCGGGTTCGGCGACGGGCTCGCTCATTTCGCCGAGTATTCGCGGTAGTGGGCGATGACGATCCCGAGGATCTTGGCGCGGTCCTGGGGCAGGCGGCAGCCCTGCATGTTGAAGCCGGCCGCCAGCATGTGCCCGCCGCCGTTGAGCTTCGCGGCGCAGAGGTCGAGCCGGAGCTTCGGGTCGCGGCCGCGCAGGCTGCCGCGGATGCCGTCGGCGCCTTCTTCCATGAGCACGGCGATCTCGACGCCCTCGACGGAGCGGGGGAATTCCACGAGGCCTTCCTTGTCCTCCTTCGAGGTGCCCGTCGCGGCGTAGTCCGCCTGGGTGAGTTCTCCGGAGCAGATCTTGCCGTCCTCGTGGAAGGCGATCGTGTTGAGGAAGCGTTTCGTGAGCTCGAGCTTCCCGCGGCTCTCCTGCTCGAAGACCCGGTAGTTGGCCTCGGCCGGGTCGGCTCCGCGCCGGACGAGTTCGGCGATGATCGCGAAGACGTCGGCGGTGGTGCTGCGGTAGCAGAAGCGGCCGGTGTCGGTCAGGATGCCGAGGTGCAGGGCCTTGGCGGTGACGGTGTCGACGGCCAGGCCTTGGGCGAGGGCGCCGGCGGCGAGGATGTGGCAGGTGGCGGCGGCCTCGCGGACGACGATGTTCGTCTGAGCGTAATCCGGGTTCGAGGCGTGGTGGTCGATGTTGGCGAGGATGCCGGCCGGGAACTTGGCGAGCAGTTCCGTCCCTACGCGGGACGCATCGGCACAGTCGACGGTGACGGCGAGCCGGTCGTCCGCGTCATAATCGGCCCCTTTGACGAACGTCACGCCTTCGGCGTAGGGGACCAGGTTGGGGGGAATCCGGTCGCGGTTCACGCAGAGCGCGTCGACGCCTTCGGCGAGCAGCATGCGGCAGAGGGCGGTCTGGGAGCCGACGCAGTCGCCGTCCGGGCGCATATGGCCCAATACGGCCACTTTCCGCCCTTTGAGACCCTTGACGAGGTCCCGGAGGGCCTCGCCCGCCGCTTGCATGCTGATACCCATGGTTTTGCGGATGAAGAAACAGCCGGCCCCCATCGCTGGCAAAGGCAAAAGGCGGGGTTATCACCAACTTCGGGGGAACGCTTGAACCTGCCCGCGGTTCGGGCATAGTCCCTGCTACCAAACCCCGACGGGCTTTCGCCCTGACCCACTTTCCATGGATAAGGACAAAAACAGCAATTTCACTCCCCGCGCCCGCAAGGTCGTGGAACTGGCCCGGGCGGAAGCCCGCCGGTTCAACCACAACTACGTCGGCACGGAGCACATCCTGCTCGGGCTGATCAAGCTCGGCGAGGGCGTCGCGGTCAATGTCCTCGGCCGCATGGGCCTCGACCTCAAGACGGTGCGCGGCGCCGTCGAGAAGCAGGTCGGTCCCGGCCCCGAAGAAGCCAAGGCGCCCGATACCATCCCGCTCACGCCCCGTGTGCAGAAGGTGATGGCTCACGCCGTCACCGAGGCTCGCGCCCTCGGCCATGCCTACGTCGGCACGGAACATATCCTGCTCGGCCTCCTCAAGGAAGGGGAGGGCGTCGCCGCCCGCGTCCTGCAGCAGCTCGACGTCGACCTGGAGCGCTGCCGCAAGGAGATCCTCGCCGACATCGATCCTTCCGCCGCCGACGAATCCGAGAAGAAGGACGGCGACACGCCGCCTCCCTCGGAGGATGCCTCCGAAGATGCGCCGCCTCCCTCCCGCCGCTCTTCCTCCGAGGAGGGCGCCCGCCCCGGCCGCGGCGAACGCCTCTCTCTCCTGAAGACCTTCGGCCGCGACCTCACCGAGCTCGCCAAGGCCGGCGAACTCGACCCCGTCATCGGCCGCAAGGAGGAGATCCGCCGCGTGGTCCAGATCCTCTGCCGACGCACGAAGAACAATCCGGTCCTCATCGGCGAAGCCGGCGTGGGCAAGACCGCCATCGTCGAAGGCCTCGCCCAGGAGATCGCCTCCGGCGTCGTCCCGGAGATCCTGCTCGACCGCAAGGTCATCACCCTCGACCTCGCCCTGATGGTCGCCGGCACGAAATACCGCGGCCAGTTCGAAGAACGCATCAAGGGCATCATGGACGAGATCAAGCGCGCCAAGAACGTCATCCTGTTCATCGACGAGATGCACACGATCGTCGGCGCCGGCGCCGCCGAAGGCGCGATGGACGCCTCCAATATCCTCAAACCCGCGCTGTCACGCGGCGAGATCCAGTGCGTCGGCGCCACCACGCTCTCGGAATACCGTAAGCATATCGAGAAGGACGCCGCCCTCGAACGCCGCTTCCAGTCCGTCAAGGTCGACGACCCGACGCCCGAAGACGCCGTGCTCATCCTCCGCGGCATCCGTTCGAAGTACGAGGAGCACCACAAGTGCGAATACACCGACGCCGCCATCGAGGCCGCCGTCCGCCTCTCGCACCGTTACATCACCGCCCGCCACCTGCCCGACAAGGCCATCGACGTCATGGACGAAGCCGGCGCCCGCGCCCGCATCCGTTCCCTGAACATCCCGGCCGACATCGACGTCGTCCAGACCGAGATCGACAAGGTCGTGCAGCAGAAGGAAGACGCCTCCCGCAACCAGAAGTTCGAGGAAGCCGCCAATCTCCGCGACACGGAGAAGAAGCTGCGCGCCAAGCGCGAGAAGATGCTCGAAGACTGGCGCAAGAAGCGCGACGAGAAGCGCATCGTCGTCGGCGAAGAGGAGATGCTCCACATCGTCGCCGACTGGACCGGCGTGCCCCTCAACCGTCTCGAGAAGAAGGAGACCAAGAAGCTCCTCGAGCTCGAGAAGGACCTGCAGACGGCCGTCATCGGCCAGGACCGCGCCTGCGAGGTCGTCGCCCGTGCCCTCCGTCGCTCCCGCGCCGACCTCAAGGACCCGCGCCGACCGATCGGCTCCTTCCTCTTCCTCGGCCCCACCGGCGTCGGCAAGACGCTCCTGGCCCGCTCCCTGGCCGAACGCATGTTCGGCGAGAAGGAAGCGGTCATCCAGATCGACATGTCCGAGTACATGGAGAAGTTCACGGTCTCCCGCCTCATCGGTTCGCCGCCCGGCTACGTCGGCCACGACGAAGGCGGCCAGCTCACCGAGGCGGTGCGCCGCAAGCCCTACTCCGTCGTGCTCTTCGACGAGATCGAGAAGGCCCACCCGGACGTCATCCAGCTCCTGCTCCAGGCCCTCGAGGACGGCCGCCTGACCGACTCGCTCGGCCGGGTCGTCGACTTCCGCAACACGATCATCATCCTGACGTCCAACGTCGGCGCCGACGTGCTGCAGCGCAACAACTCGGTCGGCTTCGACGTCGGCGTGGACTCCACGCGTGACTACGAGAAGCTCAAGGACCGCATCATGGACGAGACCAAGCGGGCCTTCAAACCCGAGTTCCTCAACCGCCTCACGGATATCGTCATCTTCCAGCAGCTCGCGAAGACGCATATGACCAAGATCGTCGACATCGAGGTCGACAAGGTCGCCAAGCGTCTCCTCGACCTGGGCGTGAAGCTCGTGGTCAATGAAGCCGCCCGCGGTTACCTGGTCGACAACGGCTGGGACGAGAAGTACGGCGCCCGCCCGCTCCGCCGCGCGGTCGAACGTCTCCTCGAAGATCCCTTGGCCGAAGCCATCCTGCGGGACGACTACAACAAGGAAGAACCGGTCATCGTCTCGGTCGGCGAGAAGGGCCTCGTCTTCACGCAGAAGAAGAGCGGAGCCGACACCGGCGCTTAAGCGATGAATCGTCTGGTCGCCGCAGGTCTCCTCGGCGCGACCGCCGTCGCGCTGGGCGCCTTCGGCGCCCATGGCTTGAAGGAACGCCTCACCGTGATTCCCGAAGCCATCGGCTGGTGGGAGACGGCGACCTTCTATCTGCTCACGCATGCCGTCGCCGTCGGCGCCGTCGGCGGACGCTCCGTCTGGCCGGCACGGCTCTGGGCCTCAGGGGCGACGATCTTCGCCGTCACTCTATATGGCATGGCCTTGGGCTCGCCGCGCTGGTTCGGGGCCATCACGCCCGTCGGCGGCTCGTTGGTGATCGCCGGCTGGGTCGTCCTGGCCTGGACGGCACGTAAGGAATCCTGACTTGCCCCAGGCTGTGCCGCCTCCGACCTTGGGGCATGGCGGAGCCTTTCACTTATCACGACGACGGCGGCGACGACCTCGAGCCGGCCGAGCGGGAAGTGGTGTGCCGTTATTACCTCGAGGCGGGTCCGCAGCACACGGAATTCGTGACGCAGTTCCTGGGACCCAGCGAATGCGGAAGGTTCGACGTCCTCTGGGAGGAGTCGGACCTGACCGAGGACGTGACCGTCGCCGTCGCCTGGTTGCCGCGCGGACAGCTGGAGGGCTTCGAGCTCTGGCAGGCCCTGTCCTTGGCTTTCTGGAACGTGAAGAAGGAAGGGGAGTATTGGGAGGACGCCGATTGCGTCGAAGTCATCGATCGGCCCGACACCTTGGTCGAGACGGCCGCGTTTCGGGCGGTGCTCGCCGCCGTCTGGCCTGCGGCGGACGCGGAAGGCTGAAAAGAATGTGACAGGCGGATGCGGAGGCGGTGACGTTTCCTTGCCATGCGTCCGGCTCGGCCGTCGTGCGTTGACAGCCGGGACGGGGGATTTACTCAATGGACCTCATGAATCTGCGTCGCGACCTTCCCGCCTCCTTGGTCGTCTTCCTGGTGGCGGTGCCTCTTTCGCTGGGCATCGCCCTGGCGTCCGGCGCCCCGGTGATTGCCGGCCTGATCGGGGCCGTCGCCGGCGGCATCGTCACCGGGCTTCTGGCCGGCTCGCCGCTGCAGGTCTCTGGTCCGGCCGCCGGCCTGACGGTCGTCGTCTTCGGGCTCGTCCAGCAGCTGGGCTGGGAGACCGTCTGTCTCGCGACCGCCTGCGCCGGCTTGGTGCAGCTTCTTCTCGGCTACCTCAAGGTGGCGCGCGGAACCCTCGTCATCGCCCCTTCCGTCGTCCATGGCATGCTCGCCGGCATCGGCATCTCGATCGCGCTCGCCCAGTTGCACGTACTGCTCGGCGGGGCGCCCGCCAGCTCGCCCCTCGCTAACCTGTTCGCCCTGCCCGCGCGCCTCGGCGCCTTCAGTCCCGCGGCCGCCGTCCTCGGCGGCGTCACGATCGCCGTGCTCATGCTCTGGAAGAAGCTTCCTTGGGCCGGCCTGCGGGCGATCCCCGCTCCCTTGGTGGCCGTCGTCACCGGAACCGTCGTCTCCCTCGTGGCGAAGATGGACGTCAAGCGGGTCGACCTGCCCGACACGCTCGCGTTCACGCAGCTCAAGCTGCCGACCGAGTGGGGCGTGTTCATCGTCGCGGTGCTCACGCTGGCGATCATCGCGAGCATCGAATCGCTGCTTTGCGCCGTCGCCACCGACAAGCTGCACAGCGGCCCGCGTTCGAACCTCGACAAGGAACTCACCGCCCAGGGCGCCGGCAACCTCGTCTCCGGCCTGCTCGGCGGTCTGCCGATCACCGGCGTGATCGTCCGCTCCTCCGCCAACATCAACGCCGGCGGCGTCTCCCGCTGGTCGGCCGTCTACCACGGGGTCTGGATCCTGCTCTGCGTGCTCTTCCTCGGCTCCATCATCGAGAGCATCCCCCTCGCGGTCTTGGCCGGCCTGCTCGTCCACGTCGGCATCAATCTCGTCAACCTTCACCACATCCACGAGCTGACCGTCCATAACGAAGTGCGCATCTACTGGGCGACCGTCATCGGCGTGACCTGCGTGAACCTGCTCGCCGGCGTCGGCATCGGCGTGGCCGTCTCGGTCTTCTTCGCGATCCGCCGGCTTTCGCGGGTCAAGTTCGAGAAGAAGCAGGAGGGCGAAGTGTGGAAGGTCGCCATCCGCGGCACGCTCACCTTCGCCTGCGTGCCCAAACTGAACTACGAGCTCTCCGTCTTGCCGGCCGGCTCCGCCGTCGACATCGACCTGGACGTGGACTTCATCGATCATGCGGCCTTCGAGTCTTTGCACAGCTGGCGCCTCAACCACGAGAAGACCGGCGGCAAGGTCTGCGTGGAGGAAAACCAGGAGGAGTGGTATAAGCCCGCCGCCGAAGGCCGTCCGCGCTGCGCGCGCGGAGCCTGAGCGGCCGGTTCTCCTCCCGGAAAAAGAAAAGGCGGAGTCCGGTCGAGACCGGCTCCGCCTTTTATGATCGCGGAATCGCTCAGCTGCCGAGGCCGGCGACGGCCGCGCTGAGCAGGGTTTCGGCCGAGGCCGCCCCGGCGTCGGCCGAGCTGACTTCCATGAGGACCTTGCCCGTGCCGGCTCGGTTCTCGGCCACGGTGAGCGTCAGGCGTCGCGCGTCGACCTGGTGGTCATAGGCGACGCCGTTCTTGCCGCCGGTATGCCGGCGCTCGGTCGACGACTGAAGGTCGCTCGACAGCGTGACGATCAGCTTCGCGGTTTCCGCCGAAGCCGGGCTCAGGCCGGCCTTCTGCAGGCGGTCGCGGAGTCCGCGCACTTCGTTCTCTCCGAGGCCGGAACGGCGGGCGTCGAGGTGATAGGTCGTGCCCTGCTTGGCGACCTCTTGCAGGTTGCCCCGGCTCCGGACGACCGGTTGCGAAGCGCAGCCGACGCAGAGCGCGGCCGCGATGAGGGTGAGGAGGAGATTACGTTTCATAGCGAGGTTGATGATATTCCCGCACAGGCGCCTTCAAGGGGATTTGGTTTTCGGCACGCTTGCGCCCCCTCGTTTTCCTCGTATCAGTAGGGCTATGAATCACATAGCCTCCGCCTTGCTCCTGTTCGCCGCCTTCGCCTCCGCCGAAGAAGCCCCCGGCCTGCTCGGCGTGCCGGTCAAGGATATCGACGGCAAGGCGACCACGCTCGGCGCCGTCAAAGGCGGCAAGGCCTGGCTCGTCGTCAATGTCGCGAGCCAGTGCGGCTACACGCGGCAGTATGCCGGCCTGCAGTCTCTGTATGAGCGTCACAAGGCCCAGGGCCTCGTCGTCGCGGGCTTTCCGTGCAATGATTTCGGCGGACAGGAGCCCGCTACCGAGAAGGCCATCAAGAAATTCTGTCAGGCGAACTTCCAGGTGACCTTCCCGCTGTACGCCAAGGTCGCGATCAAGGGCAACGACGCGCACCCGCTGTTCGAGAGGCTTACGGGCAAGAGCTCCGGACACCCCGGTCCGGTCGGCTGGAACTTCCACAAGTTCCTCATCGGCGCCGACGGCAAGCTCCTCGCCCGCTTCGGTTCCGACGTCGAGCCCGACTCTGAGGAGCTCGAGAAGGCCATCGAAAAGGCGCTGAAGTAAGGCCCTTTGACAACCGGGAAGCGTGGCTTAGCAATGGGTCATCCCCATGCGTCGCCTCATCGCCGGTCTGCTCTTTGGTCTGTCGACGCTGTGCGCGGCCGATTCCTATGACGTCTGCGTCTATGGCGGCAACGCGAGCGGCGTGATGGCGGCCTGCGCCGCCGCGAAGGAGGGCGCCAAGGTCATCGTGGTTGAACCGAGCCGCTGGCTGGGCGGCATGACCGGCGGCGGCCTGATGCATATCGACTGGGGCCGCGAGGAAGCCGTAAGCGGCTCGACGCGCCCGATCCTGAAGATGGACTACAAGGACGCCCAGTATCGCACGGTCTTCGCCGAGATGCTCAAGGCCGCCGGCGTCACGGTGCTCTTCGAACATCGGATCAGCACGGTCGCGAAGACCGACGGCATCATCCGCGCGATCACCCTGGACCTCGCTCCTTTCGACGATACTGGCTGCCCGCCGGAGAAGCCGACGAAGGCCATGGCCCGCACGATCGCCGCCAAGGTCTTCATCGATTGTTCCTACGAGGGCGACCTGATGGCCCGCTCCGGCGTGTCCTATGCGTTTGGTCGCGAGGCGAAGGCGACGTACGGCGAAAGCCTGGCCGGCGCGCAGCCGCCGATGTCCGTCTATGCGATCGACCCTTACGTGAAAGCGGGCGATTCGCGGAGCGGTCTGTTGCCTGGGCTTCAGTCGACCCCGGTCGCCCCCGTCGGCGAAGCGGATAAGCTCACGATGGGCTACGGCTTCCGCTGGCGTTTCGTGTTCAAGGGCGAAGGCCTGCCGATCGAGTCGCCCGCGAACTACGACCCGAAGCAGTTCGAACTCTATCGCCGGGCGTTCCGGCAGGGCGTGGACATCCTTTCGGGCCGTGTGATGCGCGGCAAGGTCGACGGCTGGGAGAAGAGCGGCGGGCGAGTCTATTCCGGTGGCGCCGGCAATCTCGCCCGCGCCCTGTTCGCTCCGACGAACTACGGCCTTAACGCCGGTTATCCGGATGGCGATTACGCGACCCGCGCCCGGATCTGGAAAGCGCAGCAGGATTTCGTCCGCGGCATGACCCACTTCCTACGCACCGATCCCAGCGTGCCTGCCAAGCAGAAGGAAATCGCGCTCCGCGTAGGGCTGGAGAAGGGCGCGTTCGATGAGACCAAGGGCTATCCCCATCAGCTTTATGTCCGCGAGGCCCGCCGGATGGTCTCGGACTACGTCGTCACCCAGAAGGACATGGAAGGGCGGACCAACCCTGCCGATTCCGTCGGTCTGGCCTCGTATGGTGTCGACGAATGGCCCTATGCGACCGTCGCCCTCGACGGCAAAGTCGCGCTGATGGGCGGTTACTATTCCATGCTCTACCTCGAGGACGAGCACCGCGGCATCTATCGGATTCCCTACCGTTCGATCGTCCCGAAGAAGGAACAGTGCGCCAATCTCCTCGTCCCCGTCTGCGTGTCCGCCAGCCACATCGCCATGACGTCCATCCGCATGGAGCCTGTCTGGATGATCCTGGGCGAATCGGCCGGCGTCGCCGCCGCGATGTCCGTGAAAGCGGGCACGCCGGTGCAGGACGTGGCTTATGCCGAGCTTCATCCGAAACTCCGGGCGCTGGCCCAGAAGGTCGATATTCCGAAGAAGAAAGAGCCTAAGACGAAGTAGGCCCGGCGATCCGTAGATCCGCCACGACCGTGCCGCCGACCAGGTGCTCGGCGATGATCCGGTCGAGGTTCTCCGGCGTGCAGCGTCCATACCAGACTCCTTCGGGATAGACCACAGCGACCGGGCCGGCGACGCACACGCGCAGGCAGTCGGCCTTCGTCCGCTGGATGCCCCCGTGTTCGGACAGCCCGAGCTGCTTGAGCCGCGACTTGAGATGCTCCCACGATTTCGCCGCGAGCTCGCCGGCGCAGCAGGCCTGCTGCGACGACTTCACGCAGAGGAAGATATGCCGGCGCGTGGCGTCGAGCCCCAGCGCGGCGGCGGCGCGGGCGGCTTCCGGGTTCATTCGAACCGAGGGATCAGGCCGTCCTGCTCGAGCTTCAGGAACAGCTCGCGGCTGAACCACGCGTCATTGGCGGCGTATTGGATCTGGCGTTCATCCAAGGGCTTGGCCCAGTTGGAAGTCTGCACTTTCTTCGACTTCTTCATCTGCAGGCGCAGGAAATGCGCGGCGAGGGCTTGCAGGCCGGTGTTCACCAGGCCGGTCTTCTTGGTATGATCGGCGATGTCGATGAACGCCCGGTCTTCGAAGGGAGCGCGGGCGCGGAGATTCTTCACGTCGTCGCGGACGGCGACGCCGACCTTGGCTTGGCGATCGTTGCAGAGCACCGGGAAGGCGAGGGGGATGCCGCCGCAATGGTCGAGGCGGAAGACGAAGATGTGGTGCTGGCCGGCCAACTGCAGGATCGAAGGGAGGTTGTATTCCCCGCGGGTGTGGGAGGGCTTGGTCTCGGTGTCGAAGCCGAGGACGCGGTCCCGGGCCAGCGCAGCGATGGCCCGCTCGGCGTCCTTCTCGGATTCGATCAGTTCGATCGGGCCGGTCCATTCGCCGACGGGCAGGGATTCGATGAAATCCTTCTCGATGCGGATGCCCCCTTGGCCACGGCCGCCTTGGGGGTGCGAACGGGCTTCGGCGCCCGGTTCGGCGGATTCTGGCTGATTTTCGGACGCTTCCACGAAGGGAAGGCAAAGCACCCCAAGGCCATTGGCAATCAGAGACTCGGCAAGGTGGGAAAAAAGCGTTGACCCTCCGCGTGGGCTCATCTTTGTTCCCCTTCCCATTTAACGGGGCCTTAGCTCAGTTGGTAGAGCGCTTGCATGGCATGCAAGAGGTCGTCGGTTCAAGCCCGATAGGCTCCACCATTCAAACCGGCCGTCTTCCT
>JACCDJ010364308.1_pt1 | contig 17471 bp, 18 predicted proteins | sample 7444481 | NCBI WGS metagenome assembly JACCDJ01 (sample SAMN15323435, study PRJNA562643) | freshwater metagenome | isolation source: river surface water | place: USA:Blue River Watershed | collected 2017-08-15 | reverse complement strand
GGAGTAAGTGTTATATCAATCTTATCTATGTGATAATACTGTGCTGAGTTTTCAATATATGCTTGTAACTCTATCCATCTATTTGCTGAAGCTCCTCCGACAAGTAAATTAAAATCTACAAATATGTTTGGAAAAGCAGATTCATCAAGTGCAGTTCCAATAATTGATTGCCATGTGTTAAACAAGTATGTACCAGAATTTACTTCATAAAGATTTATTCTTAAATTGGATCCAACATTATGCTCACTTGTTATCATAAGTCTTATAAGTGCTTTTCCTGTTGGAAATAGTTCACTGGGAATAAATAAAGCAGAGTTTCTATACCATGCCTCTGCTAAAGTATTGTTTTTCCACGGAAATACAGAAACAATGGGACTATATCCCAATGTCATGTGTACTGCCTTTGGAGTTTCCTGTATTTGTTCACAATAATTAGTACCAAGTTTTTCAACAACAGAACTTATTGTATCTCCTGTTACTGCATTTATACAAGTAATATCAGTACCTGTATATAATGGTTCATATGAACAATAAAACTCTGAGAGGTCTTGAATTGCTTGATCTACAGTTACTCCTGATACAACTACAGTTTGACCATTACATATGATATCAGGTCCATCATAAGTAGATTCATATGTACAAAAGAAACTTACAATCTGATTTAAACCATCTGCTATTGTTGTATTTGAACTAATAACTGTTGAAGTATTACAAACAATATTTGGTCCGGTATAAACAGTACACTGAGCATCAGTAACTGTATAACATGGTTCTGGGTCAGGACATGCTGCTGGTGTAGGACATGGTGCTGGACTAGTTAAAAAACTATCTTCACACCCACAGTTAGAACATTTAGTTATTGCCATAATATTTATTATTAACAGCTTACGGAGAAGCCGATTTCAGTATTACATGAATCTAAATAACCTATTAAACCATCAAGTGTAAAATAGAATCCACCAATTTGGTTCTCATTTCCTGCATCACAAGAGAATGGCCATGTTAGATTAAATGTGTCTGCAAGTAATGGAAAATTTGCATTAGAAGGAGCATTGTGAATATCTGTTCCACTACCAATGTAGTTAGGAAGATACTCTCCTGATCTAACATTACTTGTAATTAATCTTAATGGAGAGTTACCTTGAACTCCACTACCTCTTGTTGTACTAATTTCTATATCGTGTACAAGTTGAACAGTAAGTGCTTTTGTTGAAGTAATACTAACTCTAATTGCAGATGTTAAACATGTACCATAAGTTGGATCAACATCAATAGGTCTAAGAGCAGTATCCCAAGCTTTATAATAAGTAGCATCTAAGTTTGCTGCTGTAACAGATGAAGGAATAACAGAACCACCATTGTTAAATGAAATAGCGCCATTAGCATTAATAGAACAACCACCAACACCACTCCAAGTTGTACAACCAGAGATTGAATTATATGCAGAAGTAGATGATAAAGTAACAACACTTCCAGGAGAAGATGGATTTTCTAATGGAACATAAACAGTTCCTCTAAAGTGAATTTGATTTCCAATTCTTCTACACTGTGGTTTTGTTACTCCTGAATAATATGCAAACCCCTGAAGATCTACCCAACCGCTATCAGTAATATTTGCAGTAATTACATTTCCTGTATTATCAAGATTAACTGTTGCTGTATTATCTACAGTAACTGAGAAAGTACTTACATAATTATATACATCACAAATAGCAATCCATAAATTGTTTATTGCATCTGCTGCAGTACTAAGGCCCGATGATGTAATCCAACTACCCGTATATGCAACAGAAAATGCTGTTCCGTATACAAGAGATAAATCAGCATCAGCAATACATTGTGATAAAACAGCTGCTGTAATATCAGCTGGTTCTCCAGTTGCAGATTTTAATGCACAGTATCCGTATGTATCATCATTTACTAAAGCATTTAATACTTGATCAATAACATAGGATCCTGGAGAAACAATTGTACCACTAAGAGTACAATCTACGGCAATAGATGGTAATGTAAATGTTGGAGCTGGTGCAGCTTCAAGATTAGTTACTCTTACATCTAAGTTTGTAATGCTTGCTTGAATTAATGCAATTTCTGAAACTAATGAACATACTCTAGTTCCAATTGCTTGAGCATATTCTGAAACTGTCATTACAGTAACTCTATCTACTATAAAACAATCAGCTACAGTTACCAATGCATCTGCACCTGTTGATTTAGTAGAACCTGTAGTAAGAGGACTTGTAGAAGGATCAGATACAGTATTTAGTTCAGTTTGTAAAGCACAAATTTGCTCAATCAAAAATTGGATAAGTGCTTGAAAATCATTTGGACCACAAGCAGTTAAATTGAAACATGAAAGATCATAGTTAGTTACATTTAATGTATCTAACACTGCACATAATTCTGTTGCAAGTTTAAATATAACATCTGAAATTGTATCGCCTGCGCACAGTTTGATACAAGGGATATCTGGTCCTTGCCAAATCACACAGTTACTGGAGATTGGACTACAAGGTGAGTTATCATAATTAAGTGGCTTCATATTTCTTCTATTACTATAATATACAAAAATTTATTAAGATTGACAAGTTCTGCCAGTGCTGCCGCAACCACAGTTACCTCCACAAGAGCCTCCACAATTACAACCTGTATTACATCCACAACTTGGTGTTGCACATGTATAATCTGGATTAACTAATGCTTTTAAATCTATTAGTTGTTTTTGAATGATATACTGTTGATCTTCTTCAGGACAACAGTTGGATATACCATATCTTAATTCAAGAACTTGTTTATATAAAGCTTCGGCAGCTTTACATGAAATCTCTTCATATTTCCAAGTAGAACAGTAGGGTGTATTATATCCTGGCTTTAAAGATCTTCTTGGATAAATAGGGGGAGGACATGTATGAACATCCCCATCTAATGTACAATCTCCAAAATATTCTACATAATCTGTAGGATAAGATGTGAGCCAGTGAGCCATACATATTCTTTCTGATCTTTGACCCGAAAGCAGTGTAATTGTTTGAACATTACCCTCACAGTCTAGATAGTCATAGTTGTGACTTACAGTATCATGATTTTTAACTCTTGAACATACACAAGGAAAACTTGTAAGACATTCTTCACATGTTGTAAATGAGTCTGCTATACCACCAAGAACTCCTGCTCCAACACTTGTCATTGCAACACTAACTCTCCAACATGTAGTAGGACACCATTCAAGAACAATTATCTCTGCTACATATTCTGAAAGATCAGTTGAAGTAATTATACTAGTTTCAATTCCATTACAATCTGTAAGCTCATAATAAGTTGTTTTACAAGCTTCACAGTCATCATATGCAACTGAAACTGAAGTAGGAACATCTGATGGAATTGGGTCAGGATATTCTTCAACAATCCAACATCCTGGACAGTCTGGATTTAATTCAACAACTTGTCCTACATAAGCACTAAGATCAGATGATGTATAAATTATTGTACCTAGATCATCACAATTAGTTAGTAAATAATTTGGATTAGGATTACATGAAGTACAGTCATCATATGCTTGTAAAACAACTACATCAATAGCACAATCACAATCTACTACACTATTAACTATCCAACAGTTATCATATCCATCTATTTGTACAACTTGACCAAGAATTGCATATTGACCAAGAGATTGAGCTGTTGTATAGATTGGATCTAATAAATTAGCACAATCAGTTAATTCATAACATGGGGTTGGACATAAACCATCTACACATTCACCACCATCAGTTATAGTAAAATTAGAAGGTGCTTGTGGATATACTAAAGAGCATCCTTTCCAATACCCACTGATTGTAGTAGATACTACTACACCATCACAGTCAATATAGTAAATTTTACCTGAACCTGTAATTTCATAGCAAGTACAGTCACATGAACATGGTGCATCACCATCAACAGCAACTGAGAGTGGATTACTAGGATCTAAATTTGTATTAACAGACCAATTAACTACATAGTAACAGTCAAATGATCCATCTGGATCTACTTGTATTGTAGCATAATCATTTACATATGCTGATAAATCTGTATCCGTTACGGTAGGTACAAGTAATGGATCACATGGCCAAACGACATATAATGGGGTTGGGCATGTAGGACACGTAATTACTTCATCTCCACATGGTGTTTCATATGTAGTAGTACTATCCCATGTATAAACACCGCTTCCTGGAAAATTTGTAGGAACAACATTAAGATTAAGATAGTTAGCTCCAGTAATTAAACTACCAGAATCTGACGTAGTACCTGTATAGATTCTATAGCACTGAACACTTAGACCTACATAACTATCAGTTATCGGATCATATCCAACACCAGAGATTCCATTGTATATATTTATACCTGGTGTAGGTGGATTTGTAGTACCATTAACACTAAAAAATAATGTATTCCCGCCACAACATGGTTCAAATGCAATCCATAAATTTGATGCGGGTGGTGTAAATGTTGTTTTTGGTACTGACATTATCTAATTATTTATATCTATCTTTTCCCCAAACTTGATTTGTTTGAGATACTGTTGCCATTGTTTTTCTTTGCTTTAGTCCAGATTCATAAGATGTTAAACATCCTGAGCATACTGTTTTACCATCTGATGCTGTTCTCTTCTGACATCCACATGATAATTTCTTTTTACAGTTTGGGCAGTTAGCCATAAGTTGTTGGTTTTAAATAAGTTAACAATTAATACAATCCATTTTATTAAGGAGTTTCCAAGCATAATTGTAAAGTGACATTCCTTTCTGAGGTTCATGACAAAACTCTACTTTAGACTTAGCCGCTTCTAAATACATTTTAATAAGATTAAGTTCTTCTAACTTCTGCTTAATCTTAAATGGCGGATCACAATCTGCCACATCTAATCTACAAAGAATATTGTAGTATCTATTTAATGCTTTAGTAATTCTCATATGATTGTATTCTACATACACCACATCATTGGGAGAAACACTGTATTTGATAATATAAATACCATCTGGAATGTCCACATATTCAGTTCCGCAGTTTGTAGTTTGCAAGTTAAGATCACATGCAGTGATGTTTTCAATAAATCCTGAATTTACATCTAACTGTACAGAATATTGAAATCCAGGAACAGTAATGTTTAACTGCTCACAAGTTACAGGAATTAGATCTGTGTAAACACTAGTATCCATTATAGTAAGAATACAAGGATTCATTACTGTTGGAACTTCTAAACTTAATACGTGATTTGCCATAAGTATTTAATAAAAAAAGGGGATAGGAGTTTGTAACTCTTCTCCCCTTTTAGATTTTTGAGTTTAGTTATCTTAGCAAGAAACTACATTGTAAGGATTGTACACAGGAAGTGTAGGGAAGTTCACAGGAACATCACATACAGTTTCACATGCAAATTCTTCAATGTTGCAAGCATTACCACAACCATCTAACCAATCAGAAATATCATTGAAGAATGTGCTCAATGCAGATTGAGAGAAAATAGTTAATGCATACTGATCATTGTCAAATACACCAGTTGGGTTATTGAAACGTGGTACATTGTGAATAAGTACATATCTGTAATATAAAGCACCACGGTCAATAGTAGTAATGATCTGGTTACCTTGAGTAATCTCACGGATACGTAAATCAGTTGCTAAGAAGTTTTGTCTGTAAGACTCAGAAAGAGTAAGTTCTCTAAGAACTGTCTCACCAAGACCTTGTACTTGAAGACCAGCACACTCAGTAACAACACAAAGAGTTGTAAATGCACATGGATCACCATTAAGATCTACTTCAGAAGCATAAAGTTTAACTGGTTCTTTTTCATAGAAGTCAGAAACTTGGAATGTACAGTCACCAAATCTAGTGTCAACATAAGCACCGTTTAAGATCAAACCTGCACAAGCACCATCAGTGTGTCCAGCAGATACATAGTTATCCCAAGTATCAGCACCATTAGCAGCTAAGAAAGCAGCAGAGGTTCCTGGAGCATACCAGATAGTACCATCTTCAGCTTGAACAGCTGGTTGAATAAATGGAGAAACAATTGGATTGTTTACAATTGCATTAGCCCAAGCAATCATTACAGTAGTTGAGTCAACTGCTACTGGAGCAATAGCACCATCTGGGCAACATCCTGTGTATGCATCAACAGTTGCATAAGCATTGTGGTTTAAGAAACGTAATGCAGGAGAACCTTTAACATCCAAACGGAGGTAGTAAGTTTCACCACATAAGAATTCTTTGCAGCACTCAGCTGTAGTACCACAACCTTCTTGTGCATGAGCTGAAGTAATTGTAGCTACGTCTACAGTAGCATCATTATTACCACCTACAAGAGTAAGAGTATCATTTACAGCATATCCTTTTCCTGGATTAATTACAGTAGCTGAATCAACAGTACCACCAGTAACAACAATCTCTAAAATTGCACCAGTACCAGAACCACCAGTTACTTCAACAGTGTAAGTACCATTAGCATAACCTGTACCAGCAACTAAAGTATCAACAGTTAATGCACCACCACCAGCAGTCCAGTAAGTAGAACCTACGTGGATTACATTGTTTTGTGGAGAACATGGATCTACTGAATAGAAACGTGATACAAATTTAGGGTTAATCATTTTAGACTTGTTAGTCTCTTGGTAACCACCTGCCAAAGGACCAATCTTATCATTGTCATAAATTGCTGAACCAGCAAGATAGATGTTACAACAATCAGTTGGAGTAATTGTCAAGTTAGTTGTTGGACTGAATACACCAATGTATCCATTTTCGTAAGTAGAAGTAGCAGCTGCTTTCAACTGATTTAAACCATAAGTAGGTACACCTGTAGTAGTTACATAACCACCAGCAGAATCAGTAGAAACAGTAGAGCCATCTAACAAAGTTACAGTTGCGCCAGTAACTGACTCTCCTGTAGCTAAGAATGCTTTTTCAAAAGCATGATTAAAATAAGCCATTTTTTCTAAGTTTTAATTAATAAATATATACTATAATATAGTGAAAGTTTTTTAAACTTCCAAAATTATTTTAAGAAAAGCAATTTGTATTTTGTTGAGTTAATTGCATCCTTAACTAAATCTAAGTTATTTACAATCTCAGAATATGGCATCATACCCTGAAGTTTGTTAATTGTATTGTATAGATCTCTAAGATATGCAACAGCATCTGCTACAGTATCTAGAGTTCTAATTGGCATATCAGTGTAACTTAAAAGTTTCTCTGATACACCTTGATACCCTTCTATTAAAGTATCAGCATGTCCATGAAGCCCATCATAAAAATCATTAAGAGCTTTATGTGCTGCATAAGAACCATCACCTTTTACTTTTAAGTGGAGTCTATGAAAACTTGTAGCTGCATTCATTAATTCTGTTGCACATGCTGCTGTCATAGTATCCAATGAACTACCGCCAACTCCTGCATTTGGTGTGGGTTGTGGTTTAGCCGGTTCTTCTTTAGGTTGTGTAACAACAGGCTGAGGTCTGCTTACTGTTTTTACAGGCTCAGGATTTCTTTTTAATAGTCTTTGTTTTGTTTCCATAGTTAGTTGTTACGTTCTGCAGTTTCAGTACTTCTAGAGAATTGATTACCAGATTCTATATCTCCAGCAATTATACTTACTGCCTCATCAATTATTACTTCTACTATATCATCTTTAAATTCACATTCTACATTCTGTGTAGATTGAACTCCAGTATATGGATCAACACACCCTTGAATTTGAATTTGAATTGGTTGTCTATAGTAAATTAAATTTGCTGATTGAATTTCAAAATCTCCATTAGTATAAATATGAGTTGTATTGCCAATAAGAGTAGCAAATGTTTCTGCCCATTCAAAGCTTGGTTGTTTACCTTTGTCTCTTAAAAGAACATTAAGATCTCCTTCTTGCGCTAAATAAACTGTCATTCTTCTTTTCTCACAACACTCTTGTTTAGCATAAACATCTACACGTTTCCATTGTAAATAGTCTTCAGGAAGATTTCCAAAATAATAGTACTCTTTATCTGTTATGTTGAGAGCATTAGTATTTAGTAAAACTTGAAGGTCATCTTTTCTTCTAGTAGATCCTTCATCACCTTCTTTTAAGATATTAATTCCATGCAATTGTCTTCTAGCCCATTCAACTTGTGCTTTATTAAATGCCTCAACTATTTGCCAACATTCAATGTTGTCATAGTCCTGGCTATCTAATTTATTTAGCCGTTGCTTGATCTTTATTTCAATTGTACTGTTTAACATTTGTTATTTCTTTTTACGCATTTTACCCAAAGTTTGAGCAAGTGCAGCTTGACGTTTAGTTCTTGTAGAAGCTTTAGAACCTTCTTTCAGAACACTCTTAGCATATGCAGAAGTGCTCATACCAGCAGCTTTTGCTTTAGCAGTAAATGCTCCAGGTCTTTTAATAGCACCTTGAATCCATCCACCTTTTTTCATTACATTACTAGTAATTTTTTTAACTGTTTCATCAACCTTCTTTTTTGCTTCTTTTTTAGCTGCTCTATTCTCTTTGATATCTCTTGCAACTTTAGTACCTAAAGCAGTAACACCTGCTCCAATTATACCTGCACCAATTTTTGCACTTTTATTACCTAATAGTCCTGGTGGCTTTGCATGAGGCACACATGTACCATTATTACACCATTGTCCTGGAGGGCAATCATCACCATAGTTGCATCCTTGTTTTGATCTAGTACTTTTAGTTGCCATGATTATTTTTTCTTTTTAATAGAACCTCCCATTTTCTTTTTGCTCATTTTTGCACCAGCAATTCTATCAGCAGCAGTAGGTTTAGGATTCTTATCAATACCAGCTTTAACAGATAGCATTCCGAAAGTAGAACCACCTTTAGCCATTTTTTTCTTTACAGCTCCACCTTTTTTCATAGTATCAATGCCTTGATAGTTAGGACCCGTGGGACCTGTTTGAGGAATACCATACATCTGACCGCCAGCAGCCATCTTTTTTACTTTTTTTACAGTACCACCTTTAGCCATTTTACCACAACCGTACTTACAAGTTTTCATAGTTTTCATAATATCTAATTTTTAACAGTTCCATTTTCTCAAAGACTTATTGATCCTTGAATTAGGATCATTAGCAGTCTTAGAGCTTGTTAGTTTTTTCTTCATACCAGACATTCTAGCACAAAAAGATTTTCTCCTTTTAGCATCTTTGCTGTCTGGATTAAGTTTTGATGGTTTAGTAGTTACTGCAGTTTTAAGTTTACTACCTGGATTAGCTTTTCTATAAGAAGCAACACCTTTAGCATTAAGACCTCCTGATGGATTCTTACCTTCTTTTCTTTGCCATGCTGGAGACTTTGCCATTTTGTTATGCTTTTACACAGTTATTAACTATTTTACCATTTAGTACTTTAGTACCTTTTTTAATATAACCAGGCCAACAATTTTTACTAGAACCACCAAGTTGTGCTTTTGAAATAGATTTAGGTTTCTTTCCTGCTTTCTTTATTGAGATAGCAATTGCTGCTTGTTGTGCCCTAGTCTTAGCCATAATTACTTAATGTTTTTAAGAACACTCATTTGCTCTTGAGCAAGTTTCTTAACATCATTCATCATCTTAGCATCCTTACGGATTTCATCTGCTCTCTTAAGAGTGCTAAGTGCTGATTCAATTTCCCATTTTCTCATTTCATTTTTATTGGGACCTGAAATAGCAATGCCTCCAGTTTTTCTTTTTGCTGGAGTTGCTTTTTTAACTGTTGTTTTTTTAATTGCCATATTATCTAAATCTTGATGCCTTCTTTGCAATATTCTTAGGCTGTTTAACAAATTGTTTTCCTTTGCTGTTACCTGAAGCTTTTGCTTTATTAGTAGCAGCTTTTTCTCCTGCTGATAATGATCCCCAAGCAGCTTCTGGTAAGTACCTCTTAGAGCCTTTAGATTTTACCTCCTTATTCTTACCTTTCTTTTTATTAGCATAGGTACCAGAAGTCATCCACTTTTGAGCAGACCAATCTCTAAGACTTTGTTGAGGATCTTTAGCCATTACTTCTTGGTTTTATAACCACCACCTTTAGACTTATATTCTTTAGCTAAAAGTTGTGCTTTTCTTGCAGACCATTCTCCAGGATCTCCACCTTTAGTACCAGCTTTAATTCTCTCAAAAAGAGACTTACGCATACCAGGCTTAGTGTAGACACCAGCCTGGTTTACTTTGCTTTTAGTTGTTTTTTTAGTTGCCATTATTTTTTACGCATTGACATGCCATACTTAGCTTTAGGCACAGCTGTTTTTGGAGCTTTAGAAATACCACCAACTTTACCTTGAGCAGTTTTTTGTGTAGAAATTTTAGCATTTGAATTAGCCATTCCGCCTGTTTTCATTTTTTTAATAGCTCCGCCATTTTTAAAACCTGGTGTTACATCTGTACCAGCTGTTTTAATACCAAATGCTTTATCAAATGAAGCTCTTACTGGTTCTTTTGCAGCAGCTTTAAGATAAGCACCTTCTTTTTTTAACGCTTTACCTTTAGTCTTCATAGCTTGACCTTTAAGCTTCATACCCTCACCTTTAAGCTTCATACCTTCACCCTTAAGTTTCATACCTTCAGATTTAAGTTGAGCACCAGTTTTACCACCATCTTGGTATTTTTTAACCATACCACCTTTTTTCATTCCTGGACCACCAGCTGTACCAGATCTTGCATCTCTAATAGCTTTTGCAGTTTCACCTGCAGCTACAGCTGTTTTAGCTACATTGCCTGAAATATTAGCTACTTTTTCATAAGTAGACGGTTCTGTACCAGCTTCAATTCTTTTGAGCTTAGCTTCACGCTGAGCATTTCTAATATCTGCTCTAGTTACTTTACCACCATCCTCATATTTTTTAGTGGTACCACCCATCTTCTTTTTAGCTATTTTTTTCATTTTATTTTAATTTTAAGAGTTCCAAAATTTTTCGCAGGCTTTATTAAGATCTGTTAGAACATCTTCATTTAAAGGGTTCTTTAAGTACTCAACTACATCTGACACATTTCTTCCTAACATTGCATTAGTCTTAGCATGGTAGATGTAACCATCAGCCTTATTAATAATATACTTAAAAAATACGGAATCTCTTACAATTGATTTAATTTTAAGTGTTTCCATATCCATTCCTACAGCTTCAAGGAAAGATTTTGCAGCTCTTTCTTTGTTGCTTTCAACTCCTTCTCCATTAATGTACAAGTCCATATTCTCATACATAACATCATTAGGTGTTGACTTTCTATATTGTGTACTGTTACCATCTACTACTTTAGCTACATAGAATAGTTTAGTACTGTTTTTATCAAATAGTTTCTGAAGTTCAGAAAGTGCTTTATTACGCATTTTCTTGTATTCAGTTCTTGCAATAACTGTTTGTTCTTTTTTGTCTAAGTAAAACTTAGGTGGAACAGCTCTTGATCTTGCATCATCAAAACTTTTTGCTACAATAGAAAATCCTCCAGCTTCAATAGCATAAAGTTTAATTCTATCATATGGATCTGTAGGATCTAAGAATACAGGTTCATTACCACAAGCAATATTAATTCTATTCCAGAATTCTTTATTGTCAGGCTTGAGTAATTTAACTTTATTCCAGAACTGAGGATCCTCAATATCTAAAACATTAGCTGCTAACTCTGTCTCAAGTTCAGCAACAGCAGTTCTAATTTCTCTTACTCTTGCTTCTTTGTCTTCAGCTTTAAGAAGTTTAATCTCTGGTGCAAATTCATTTAGACCAGTAAGATATCTAATAACTCCATTTTGCTCAAGACAAGCAAGTTGTTCAAAGTGCTTAACTCCATCATATAGAGATAAACCATAATTTTCCAATCCCATATTAGAGACTGAGTTGTCAAAGAACGGGCGGACTGCAATAGCTGTTTGCTTTACTCTTCCTCCACCGGTTTCTACCATTGTGAAATTTTCCATGTTTTGTTGGTTTTATTATTTGTTGGTTAAAATTAAAGAAAAAAAGGGAGGAGTTTCCCCCTCCCTATCCTTTCTAGTTTAGATTAGAATGATCCACCTGTTACAGGGTTTCTCATAACAATTTTCAACACTTTAGTTGGGTCTTTAACCCAGATAGCTGGCATTGTTTGGCTCATCATTACACGGTAACCATTGAACTGACCAGAAGACTGGAAGCCTTGGCTACGTCCCATGTAGTCCATAGTACCATTTTGATACCACCATTTCAATTGATTATCCCAAGACAATTTCAATAAGAAGATGTTGTCATTAGTATTATCAGTGATGTCAAAGATAATGAATGAGTAAGAAGATAATGGGAAACCATCAATGATTGGGTTCTCAATATCATTTGTATGAACATTGTCAAATGCTGGGTTCAACACAAACTTAACGTTAGCCAAGAATGGGATAACATAAGAAGTGTAAGCAAAACCAAAGTTCAAGTCCATACCTTTACCAGTGATTGCACCGATATCAGCAGCCTGGATAAGAAGACCAGAAGAGATAGCCTCTTGCTTGATAGCCTCATTAACCATTCTCATACCACCCATACCAGTTTGTACAACTAGGCTACGTTTTGGATCTGGACCTTGGAACTCAACCTTACCATTGAAGAAGTTGTAGATCTCAGAACGGAACAAGTCAAGTGTGAAGTTATTTTTGTTGTATACTCTTTTGAATGAGTTATCCAACTGCTTCCAAAGACCCACAGACAATCTAACATCATCTGGACCATCCTGACGTACTCTACCACCATGTCCCCACATTAAGTAAGTCTCAATGTCAGTAGCAATTTTGCTCAAGTGAGCAGCTTCCATGTTAGTCAAGAATGTACGTGACAAGTTACCATTGTCAAATGCTTTTTTAACAGCATCTTTACCCATTACTTTAACCATATCTTCCAAAGAAGAGATAGATGGATCCATAGTTTTGTCAAATGATCTCCAGATCTCAGTTACAGGAACTGTACCATCTGCATTCATACCACCCTTGATCATCAAGTCAGCACGGCTAGAGATAGAGTAGTGTACGTGAGCTTCTGCACCACCCACGTAGTTGTAGAACTCACGGAAACCTGCATTAGTGATGATGTCAGAGAATCTCTCACCATACTCACCTCTTGCAGAACCTTTACGGAATACTTTAGTACCATTAGCCAAGTACTTGTTGTCAATGTATTTGTAGTTGTCATTGTTTACCAATTGCACAGTGTAGATATAACCGTCACCTAATGGAAGGATATCTTCTTGTGTAATGTACATCTCAACACCGTTGTATTTGTCATAAGTGATGATATCACCATGTCCAAATTCTCTTTTGTTAAGTTTGATACGGAATGTTGTACCATCAACACCTTTAAAGTCATTGTCTGGTTCAATATCCTCAACAATGTAAGGAAGGTCAATAGAGACAGGAGTCTGCCATCTGTATTCCCCACGTGCGTTATCTACCATGATAACATTTTTTCCACCAAATGATGACATTTGATAAAGAGGCATTTCAACCTTTTGAGCCATAGCCCAAAGATCCACTGGACCCAAGTCCATTGGCTCTGCATCTTTCAGCATGTTCACCAAGTGGTAAGAATCCACATGGGAACTTGCGTTGTAAGCGGTATCCCTAAGGAATATACCATTGTTCATTACTGGAGTTGCCATTGTATATATTAATTTAAATTGTTACTAATTAAAATCTCTTAAACAAATTATTCTGTCTAGAGATAGTTCTTTGTGGCTTGTTAGCCGGTCTTCTTGTATCATCAGATTCTTGAACACTAGAAGAAGTAATTTTTCTTGCTTCTTCAGTTTTCAATTGTCTAACTGTTTTTTCTACTGCAGCTTTAGATCCTTGTTCTCTAATTCTACCTTTGTATCCATCTGGATCAGAAAGTAACCATAGAGCTTCAGAAATCAAATCATGTCTTGGCTCAACAAACTGGTACTTCTCAAGAAGATGCCCTAATAAATTAGTTTGTCTTCCAGAAATAGAAGGATAACTTGGTTGAACTAATCCTGAGTATAACATACTTTGTGTTCTCTTATCAAGTTTAATTCCATTTAGTTCACCTTTTACAAGAGTATTATATACATTATCAGTATATACTTTTGCTTGTTGTGCCTGCTGCTCTTTTCTATGTTCTTGTTCTGCTAGTTTTCTTGCAACAACTTCTTCTTGCATTCTGTCTAACTTTGGTTTAAACTGTTGAGCTTTTTGCTCAAGTCTTCCCATATCAGCCCAGTCATTAATTTCTGCTTCAATTTCTTCTGGTGTTCCAAATCTTGTTGCATATAAATATTGTCTTGCAATTTCAGCTTGATCATATTCATTTGATGGATCAAGATCAATTACTTCTTCTACCTCAGCAAGAGTTCTAAAAAGTGATTTAAGATCTGTACCACCATCTGCAACATATTTAGCAGCTACTTGAAGTTCTTCTGGTAATGACTGAAAGAATTCTTTTGGAGTAGATTCTCTAATCTTATTCTCTCTTTCTTGGAAGTTAGCCTCAAATAATTCACGGAAGTCTTTTGTAGTATATTCCTCTAATGGTTTATCATCATCAAAAGGAATAAGTGTACCTTCCTCAATCATTTTTTGTGCTAACTCAGAGAGACCAGACTTATCTACCTTTGGTCTTCCTTTATTACCAGCATCTTCTTCTTGACTGATCATGTCATCAAGTTGTGCAATTGCTTCATCAACTTCTTGAGCAGAAGCTTGTGGAGTTGATACACCTGCATTACTATCAGAACTTGGTGTTTTACTGTCAATGAACGAGGTGTCTAAGTCTTCAGTTTTTGCAAACACAGACTTTGGACTATCTTCTGAACCCTTGTCTGAAGGAAGCATAACACTTTCTGCTCCCGGCATTCCAAACAGTTCATCAATATTTACATCTACTTGACCTACCGTTGTAGTGTCTAGAACCTGATCTTCTTCAGGATTTTTTGTTGGTTCACTCATCTTTGTTGGTTTTGTTTATAATTTAATATACAAATTAAACTTCAAATATTTAAAACAGGAATAATATTTTTTTGGACTATATGGCTATCCAACTTTATTTCTTTTCTGAAGATTTTTTATCAAACCTATTTTTGTTCTCTCTAGCAATTTGAAGTTGTTTATCTGCTATTTCTTTTTGAGTTTGTAACTTCTCTCTTTCAATATCCATTTTTTGAGATTGTCTACTGTTCTCATTTGCTTGCTTTTCTCTTTGAAGTTGAGTTTGTTGTTGGTATTGCTCTGTCTGTCTAATATCTTTCATAGCATCCATGTAATCAGATTCCATGTTCTTATTGACATCAGTCATAGCACCCATACCAGCAGCTCTAATTTCAGCAACTAGAATATCTCTTTGTCTATTCTTCTCAGCTTCTGCAGCTTGTGCATCAACTTTCATCTTCTCAATTTCTTGTTGAGATTGAAGCTGTTGTTGTTGCATTTGTTGTTGTTGTTGTAACTCTTGTTCTTTCTGAGCTTGTTGTTTTTGTTCAGAATCTTTAAGAGCAGTAGTAAGTTCTGCAACAGATTCTGATTGAACAATTTTACCAAGATCATAGATAGATGCTCCAGTAGTATTGTTTTGCATTGCCATTTGTTTGAGTTGTTCTAGAACAGCTCTATGGTTTGCAGTAGTACTACAGAAAATATTAAGATCTCTCATTAAGAGATCAGTACCATTGATTTCAAAGTTTACTTTTTCATCTGCTCCTGTAATGTAAGTCAATCTTGCAGATGGTTTAGTAGAGTTATAATACTGTGCTAAGTCTGTGCGCATTTGATGCACTCTAGGCATTAGATAATCACAGTGTTGGATAAAGAATACCTCTGTCTGTGCATAAGACGCTGCAGCAGCTTGTTCTACACCTGTAGCAGTCATTTGAGATAACTGTTGTCCCATCCTTTGTGGATTCACACCAATTACTTCATATGCTTGTTGCTTAAAGTGATTTGCCAACTGAATTCTTGACATTAATCTATTTGTTTGATCAAGATCCAATTTTTGGAAATGCTGAAAGTTTAATGCATTCTCTGTATTTGTAATAGATGTATCAAGAGGAAGAATCTGGAAGTTCTTCATTGCCACATATGCGTTAGCATAATTTCCTTTACCCCAGTCTTCACCAAGTGAATGTTTTGGTAAAGTATTCTGATCAAGCATAATTACAGTACCAAGTTCATCTACTAAGATATCTGCAATCTGATTGTTTACAATATTATATCCAATCTGATATGGCTTCATCAGATCAATAAGTGCGGTAGATTTAGTATTTCTATCTGAGAATACAGATCCTTCTACTGGAAGTTTACAACCATATAAACTATTATCTCCTTTGAATTGGAATTTAAGAGGTCCAATATGGTTCTTTTGGATACCAATATATACTGGACTAAATCCACCAGGATTATTCATACCCCAGAATGAAGGAAGATTAGGACCAATCTTAACTCCACCCCAAACTTCATTTACCCAAATCCAGTCTATATGTTCACCATAGATCAAGTTATCTCTTGTTTTATTCTTAAAGAGTCTTGTATCATAAACTGGCTTATCAATAACTTTGTAGTCTTCAGTAACTATTTCAGTAAGCACTTCTCCTGTGTCAGATACTTTAGTTAAATGACCAACTTTTCTTTGAGACTTCCAATATGCAGTAGTTACTCTTAGCAAGAATGCTTGACCTTGGTCAAAGTAATCTTCTCCTTGAGAAAGAATTTGATTAATAATATCTCCACCATCATATACAGATCCAGCAACTGCTGAAGTATATTGTCTATAAGCAAGTGATGGCATATTAGTGTTCCAGTCATGAGACTTAGTAGCATCATAGAATGAACCATCATTTTGCATACCACCAATAGTATAACCTGCAGATCTAATAGGGTAAATAGCTTCAAGGGCTGCAAGTTGTTCTTCTGTCATGATATAACCGTACTTATCAATAACATCAGAAGGTGTAAGCATATCAATTTTACCTACCCAGTTACCTTGAGATATATATCTTGCATCCGGAGATTTATGATAGAATGTTACAACAGGATTCCAGAGCTCTACTTCATAATCATCTTCCATCATATGGAAATGCCAGAACTCTCTATCTGTAATAAGCATGTCACGGAAACCTCTTTCCTCTAGCTCATCCATTCTAAATCTTTCTACATCTACTTTATGTTGATGTGTTGCCCATTCTTCAATCATTGACTTATATGTCTTCTTGAAGAATTGTTCAATTTCTGGGAGTGTTTTTAGTTTATCTGGTGCAATTTCTGCTTGAGCTTCTTCAGAATTTGGATCTAATCCTTGTTCAACTAGAGCAGTAATAATTTTAAATTGTGCATCTGCCATTAAAGTTTCTTCAACCATTGCTCTTTTTTGTTCAAGCATTTCATTGTAAGACAACTCATCAATAGCTCTATATGTAAGTTTAGTTGATCTCTTAGCAAATTCTGCTACAAGAACATTAATTACATTTGGAATAATAGGATAGAACTT
>JACCDJ010304045.1_pt1 | contig 17484 bp, 14 predicted proteins | sample 7444481 | NCBI WGS metagenome assembly JACCDJ01 (sample SAMN15323435, study PRJNA562643) | freshwater metagenome | isolation source: river surface water | place: USA:Blue River Watershed | collected 2017-08-15 | reverse complement strand
CTTTTTTGGCCATGGCCAAAGAACTCGATTGCAGCCCTTCGCAATTGGCCATTGCCTGGTTGCTGCACAAAGCGCCCCACATCGTGGCCATCCCCGGCACCACATCACTGGCACATCTGCAAGATGACCTGGGCGCATTGAATGTGCAACTCAGCCCCGCACAGATGCAGCGCCTGGAGGGCTTGATCGGCCAACACAATGTGGTGGGCAACCGCTACAACGACCAGGCCAACAGCGAGGTGGACACCGAGGTGTTTGCCTGACTTGTCTAGATTGGTATTTAAAAATTAATTTTCTTAGAAAATATTTCTGTTTTTAATCATATTTAATTCTTGAAAAATTTGTGGCTTCTCAAATAATTGGGTCATCTTTTTAGGAGCGAGATATGAACAACCGAATCCGATCATTGGCGTTAATTGGCTGTGCCCTGCTGGCCTTGGTGGGTTGCGGCGGTGGCGGATCGTCTGCTTCTGGCACCACCACCATCCAAGGCATTGCCACCTCTTCTTCAGCCGCCGTGGTCAGTGCCACTGAATAACGGGAGAACTCGCGATGAAACAGCAACTTTTAACCGCTTTAGTTTTTGGTGGCTTGGCCAACGCGTGCTTTGCTGCTCAACCAACCGGCGGAGCATATGTCAGTGACCCCCAGTCTGAATATGTTCAGGATCAAACTTCTGAAGGCATCAGCCAGGCCAACAATATCCTTTGCTACATGTCCAACACGCGGCCCGATGCCATGGTCAATTTGGGACGCTATGTGGCCTTCATCGATGAATCCAAATGCAACTCCTCCAAGGCTGACGCATCCAGCAGCTCATCGGAGGGGGGTGGTTCATCCACCACATACACTCGAATGAGCCTGACCTCGAGCCGTGAGTCGGCCACCAGCGCCCAAATCGGTAAAGGCCATGCAGCGGTGACCATGGGTGGTAACACGCCCACGTATGTGTACATCCACACTTCCATCACCGGTGCGCCGACCGCCACCAACACCAATGGCTCGCTGACCATGAACTTGGCGGCCTTGACCGTGTCAGGCGGTAGCAAAATGATGCGAGGAAAAATCACCACTGGGGCCAGCGGAATTCAGTTCTCCATGATCTCTTCCGGCGGCGGTGGTGGAGGTGGCGGCGGCAATAATTACAGGTTGTCGGTATCTGGCAACGACACTTCTGGGTCGGGTGTGATCAAGTACCCTGATGGTTCCGGCACCGACACAACCCTCACCTTTGGCTACAACGCCACCAAGTTTTGTCGCAATGACGGCACCAGCACCACGTGTTTCAGCCGCTCCAAAGCCGATGCAGCCCAATCTGTTTGGCGCTATGGTGTTTACACCGATGGGACAGGTGCCAGGTATGACCTCACACAGCCTGGCTTCCCAGTCAAGAACAGCACCACGGGCGAATATGGTTACGCCAGTTACTGGGGCATTTGGCTGCCCACTGCTGTGACCGATGGCACCACCCTGGTGTCCTTGGATGCAACCCCAGTGAATTACACGGTCACCAAAACCGGTGGGCGGTTGACCAAATACACCTTGGTGACCAAAACCTTGGATGACGTCACAAAAGTACCCTTCAACTTCATGCCCCAGACCACCACTGCGGTCACTGGCGGCAATTTAACTGCCTTCACCCAGTATGAGTTGTATTGGAATGGCACAGCGTTTGTGGCCACAGCCAAAATGGACTGCTCATCTGGCTCGGGTTGTTTCCGGCAGTTGTTGTCAGCCAACTTGACCATCACTCCCGCTCAACTGAGTTCCGCCTCCTCCATGTCGGCTGGCGGCAATACCAATAAAACAGGTGTCAATGGTTGGTCACAGGCCTTGGGCGGCAATTTGATGATCCCCGCTTCCACCTTGGAGCATGCTTCCCCCGGCGGACAAGAAATCAAGTACAACACCCAATCGGTGGTCTCCCCTGGCGACACCACTGTGCCTGCCATACTGAAATGCGCCCGCGATTGCCCCACAGTGGCTGCGATTCAAACCCTGACCGCTGCGAATGCCACAAACAACGCCACCAGCCCTTACACGTCGGGCACCAAACAAAAGGGTGGCGGTACGCCTTTGGCCGCTGTGGTCACCTATAACTGGGACAGCAGCAATTACACCTTGACGCAAGATGGGGTTGGCACAGCCATCACCAACTCATTGCTGACAGGCGCGGGCATGTCGCTGTCTTCATATCCCAGGTACCAGGGCGGCATCCGCTCTGGTGCATTGGTCGATGCCACAGGCACCAATTGGAGTGCAGGCGGGGCCATGGATTGTCAAGGCCCAAGTGGCAATGGGTCGTATTTTTGCGATTTCAAATCCAATGGCTTGACCACCTTTTATGTGTGGGAGAACGGCACCAACGACTACCAAAGCGCGACATTTTTAAAAAAATCTGACAACACTTTCCTTGCATTCACGCCCCCGCAATCCGCCAGTTTCTCAGTGCCGAATGACTCCAAATACGGCGAGTTTGCAGGGGCCAATATGAACCTGCAATTCAATGGGTTTGGCAACTTGTTTGGAATCCCAGGCAAGTGCTTCCGCATGTCAGACAATGCCGAAGCCAATTGCGACCGCACCACCCGCTACGTGCCCGCTTTCTCGATTCCGGAGAACACCAGCACCTCAGAATTGGGCAAGGTCACCATCAACAGTGCCACCAAATGGATCAAATACCTGGACAGGGAAATTCGCTTCAAAAAGGATGGTGTCGTTGGCGTGTCAGGCTACACATTGCCCGCTGGCATCACTTTGGGCTCAGCCACTGACTTGCCCGCTGCCATGGCCTTGACCGGTGCGGATACCGAGGATCCCTCCAACAGCAGCAACAGCAACTACGCGGGTTCCATCCAGGCATCTGACTTTTTGAAGTCGCCCAGCGTGATCCATGGCGTTGTTCAGTAAATAAGCCTATTTGCTGTGAGCAGCCAGCCCCGAGGCGTGGACAGCCTTGGGGCTTTTTTGTGTGCCTCGCTCCTGGCCCATGCGGGTTTGCTGCTCGCCCCTTGGTTTTTTGACATGCCCATCCACCCCAAATGGCTGGGTGCCATTTGGGGTGCCAAGAAGGAGGGGGTGGAAGTTTTTTTGAGGCATGAGCCATTGCCCCCTGGCCCTGGCCCAACCGATGTGGGCCACACCAAGCTGTTGCGCGCCCCAGGCGGCGAATGGTCAGTGGGCTCTGACACCCCAAGCCATCACCCTCCATCCCAGGGGGATCAGCGACCGCAAGCGGAGTTGGGGGAGAATCAAAACCAAATCGGTTGGAACGAGGCGCTGCTGTCGTCGATCTTCCCGTCGGGTCGCCAAAGTGGGTTTTTGGGCCAGTCCCTGCCTGCGGGCGACCCCATGGGCAAGCTGCCGCCTTCGTTCGAATGGGACATGCGCCGACAAAGTGTTCAATCCCTGTTGGTCTCCCAATTGGATTACATGCGCACCACGTTTCAATTGGAGGAGGGCCTGACCTGTGCGGTGGACAGATTCAAAGTCAGTTGCAGCCCTTCGGATGCAGGCCTTTCTGCCTTTTTGTCCGCGCGATTTGCCCAACTGCACCTGATAGACCCCAGTCTCAAATCATTGAAGTTCAGCAGCCATGGCAAAGGTGATTGGACGGTTGATATCGGAGATTGATTGCTGGTTGGGGTATTGGATAAATGTCAAATGTGATTGTTAGGACGGTTGATGGGGCAAATGTGATGGCTGCCAATATTTAAAGCGGTTTTCAACTCAAGCCATCACCATGAAAAAAGGACGCCCTGGAGCGTCCTTTTTTGCGGGGTGGCAATCAGCCCGCTCAGATGCTGTCGATGAAGCTGCGCAGTTTGTCGCTGCGGCTGGGGTGCTTCAGCTTGCGCAAGGCCTTGGCTTCGATTTGACGGATGCGCTCGCGCGTCACGTCAAATTGTTTGCCCACTTCTTCCAGGGTGTGGTCAGTGGACATTTCAATGCCAAAGCGCATGCGCAGCACTTTGGCTTCGCGCGGTGTGAGGCCGTCGAGGATGTCTTTGACCACATCGCGCAAGCCCGCTTGCATGGCCGCTTCGATGGGCGCGGTGTTGGCGCTGTCTTCGATGAAGTCGCCCAGGTGTGAATCGTCGTCGTCGCCAATCGGGGTCTCCATCGAGATGGGTTCCTTGGCGATCTTCATGATCTTGCGGATCTTGTCCTCGGGGATTTCCATCTTCTCGGCCAGGATGGAGGCATCGGGCTCAAAACCAAACTCTTGCAGGTGCTGGCGGCTGATGCGGTTCATTTTGTTGATCGTCTCGATCATGTGCACCGGGATGCGGATGGTGCGCGCCTGGTCGGCGATCGAGCGGGTGATGGCCTGGCGAATCCACCAGGTGGCATAGGTGGAGAACTTGTAGCCACGGCGGTATTCGAACTTGTCCACCGCCTTCATCAAACCGATGTTGCCTTCTTGGATCAGGTCCAGGAACTGCAAGCCACGGTTGGTGTATTTTTTGGCAATCGAGATGACCAAGCGCAGGTTGGCCTCGATCATCTCTTTCTTGGCGTGGCGCGAGTTGGCCTCGCCTTGGTTCATCCGTTTGTTGATGTCCTTGAGCTCGGCCAAGGGCACGACCACCCGGGTTTGCAACTCAATCAGGCGTTGCTGCAGCTCTTGCACCGGCGGGATGTTGCGCGACATGGTGGCCGACCAAGGTTTGCCCGCGCTGGCTTGTTTTTCCACCCATTTGAGGTTGAGCAAGTTGGGCGGAAAGTCTTTGACGAACACGTCTTGCGGCATGCCGCATTTGTCCACAATGATGCGGCGCAATTGGCGTTCTTTTTTGCGCACATCTTCCACCTGCGAGCGCACCATGTCGCACAAGCGCTCGATGGTGCGGGCGGTGAAGCGGATGGTCATGAGCTCTTCGCTCAAGGCCTTTTGCGCTTTTTGGTAGTTGGGTGTGCCATAGCCTTCTTTGTCGTAGGCCTTGTGCACTTTTTCAAACAAGCTGGCAATGCGGTCAAAGCGCTCCAGGGCTTCGCGCTTGAGTTCTTCGAGTTTTTTGGTCAGCGCCTTGGAGCCGCCTTTGCCGTCGTCGTCGTCGGCTTCGTCGAACTCGTCAAAGTCTTCTTCGGCCACATAGTCGTCGGCTTCATTGGCATTGCTAAAGCCATCGACGATGGTGGAGATGACCACCTTGTCTTCGCGGATGTCATTGGCCAAGCGCAAAATTTCGGCGATGGTGGCAGGGGACGCGCTGATGGCGGCCATCATGTCCATCAAGCCGCCTTCGATGCGTTTGGCGATTTCGATTTCGCCTTCGCGGGTGAGCAATTCGACCGTGCCCATTTCGCGCATGTACATGCGCACCGGGTCGGTGGTGCGACCAAATTCGCTGTCCACCGTGGACAAGGCGGCTTCGGCTTCTTCTTCGGCTTCTTCCTCGCTGGCCACCGTGGGTCCGGTGTTGGTCAGGATCAAGGTCTCTGCATCAGGGGTTTGTTCGTACACCGCCACGCCCATGTCGTTCAACATGGTGATGACCACTTCCATGGTCTCGGCATCCACCAGCTTGTCGGGCAAGTGGTCAGAGATTTCACCGTGGGTGAGGTAACCCCGGGTTTTGCCCATCTTGATCAGGGTCTTCAAGCGCAAGCGGCGCTTGGCCAGGTCTTCTTCGGACAGGATGGTCTCGTCGAGTCCAAACTCTTTCATCAAGGCCCGCTCTTTGGCCTTGCTGATTTTCATGCGCAGGGGTTTGACCTTTTCGCCAGCGGCGGCGGGGCTTTCCTCGGCAAATTCGGCCTCCAAATCGGGCAAATCCTCTTCCAGCGCAGCGCCTTTACCCTTGGCTTTGGCGGCTGCTTTGCCTTTGGTCGCTGGAGCGGCGGCTTTGGCCACCGGTTTGGCCGGTGCTTTGGCCGCTGGCTTGGCAGGCGCTTTCACAGGCGCTTTGGCGCTGGGTTTGGCAGCTGTGGTGGTTTTGGGCAATGGCTTGGCCGGTGCTTTGGCGGCCACTTTGGCGGCAGGCTTGGCAGCCGCCTTGGGGGCGGCTTTTGCAGCGGGTTTGGCCGCAGGTTTCGCGGCTGCTTTGGCCACAGGTTTGGCGGCTGGCTTAGCGGTCGGTTTGGCGCTGGATTTGGCAGTGGTCACGGGTGTGGCTTTCTTGGCGGTCTTGGCGCTGGCGGGAGCGGCGTGTTTTTTGGGCGCAGCGGCCTTGGTGGTCTTTTTGGGTTTTTGAGCAGGCATGGAACTCAACCTCCATCGAGAGACAAAAAAACACCCTGCACCCGTTGGGCGCGTGGGCTGGACTGGGGGACCGGCGCAAGGGGTTGGGCGAACATTTGGCGTGCAGTCCTTGCGGGTGGCTGGCCGGTCAGGGATCTTGCCCGTGGTTGGCCAAATTCGGAGGTGCTGCTGTCGCGCTTGCGCTTGGGTGGGGTGGATTATACCTCGGGCGGGTTTTCCAACGAGCGGCGGCGCGCTTGCAAGGCGCGGTAGCGCTCGAGTGCGCTCGGGTCGGTTTGGGCGCTGGCAATGGCCTGGGTTTCTTGGGCTTTGAGGCGCTCGATCAACAAGCGGTTGAGCAAGGCCTTGAGCTCGGCCGCACTCTCGCGGGCCAAGGCCTGGGGGCTGGGGGCCTTGGGGTCGGGTTCTTCTTCGGGGCTGGCGGTTTGGGCCGCAAAAGCGGTGTCCATCACCTTCAAGGCCAAGGCTTCGCAGGGGTGATCGCGCAGGCCTTCGCGCAAAGCGCCCCAGGGCAAGCTGCCGTGTTCCTGGTATTGGCTGTCGAGCCAAGTGAACAAAGTGCCGTGGGGGGCGGGCAGTTCGCACAGCATTTGGTGATCTTCGCCATTGAGGTCTTGCCATTGGCGCATGTCTGACAGCAGCAAGCGCACCGCATGATCGGCCCGGCTGGCTGGCAGTTGGCGGCCCAGGCCGCGCGCGGGTTTGTCGCTGCTGAAGCGGCGGGAAAAACCGCTGCTGGGGCTGCCATCTTGGGGCGCTTGGCCGTCTGCGGGTGTGCGCCGCTGCCACTTGGCCGGTGCAGGGGAGGGAGGTTGCCACAGCGACTGCAATTCGTGCAGGCCCAGTTGAATCAAATCAGCAAACTCGGCCAGCAGTTGGCGCTTGAGGGCCCCATCGGGCAGGCTCAGCCACAGGGGTTTGGCATTGCTGGCCAGGTGGGCGCGGCCCTCGGCACTGCCCAGGTCGCAACCCTCGCGGGCCGCATCGATCAAGAAACGGCTCAGCGGCATGGCATCGCTGACGCTGCGGGCAAATGCCTCGGGGCCAAACTGGCGGATGTAGCTGTCGGGGTCGTGTTCGGCGGGCAAAAACAAAAACTTCACGCTGCGCACATCGGTGGCAAAAGGCAGGGCCACGTCCAAAGCCTTGCGCGCTGCGCGCCGACCAGCCGCATCGCCGTCAAACGCAAACACCACCGCGTCGCTGAAGCGAAACAGCTTTTGCACGTGTTCACTGGTGCAGGCCGTGCCCAAGGTGGCCACCGCATGGGCAAAGCCCCATTGGGCCAAGGCCACCACGTCCATATAGCCCTCGGTCACCAACACATAACCGGCTTCGCGCAGCGATGCGCGGGCTTCAAACAAGCCATACAGTTCGCGGCCCTTGCTGAACACCGGTGTTTCGGGTGAGTTGAGGTATTTGGGCGTGCCCTCGCCCAGCACCCGCCCGCCAAAGCCAATGCACTCGCCCTTGATGTTGCGGATGGGGAACATGATGCGGTCGCGAAAGCGGTCGTAGCGCTTGTCTTCGCCGCCGTCTTCGGCATGGTGGATGACCAAACCGCTGTCGACCAGCAAGGCATCTTGGTAGTCGGGAAAGGTGCTGGCCAAGGTGCGCCAACCCTCTGGGGCATAACCCAGGCCGTATTGCAGCGCCACTTCACCGGTCAGGCCACGGCCTTTGAGGTAATCGATGGCGGCAGGCGAGGCTTTCAGGTGTTTGCGGTAGGCGCTGGCGGCTTTTTCCAGCACATCGCTCAGGGTGGCTTGGCGGGCCCGCGCTTGTGCCGCGCGCTCGCGCTCTTGCGGGGAGGTGTCGTCTTCGGGCACTGGCATGCCATAGGTTTGGGCCAGGTCTTTGACGGCTTCGACAAAGTTCATGCCGGCGTGTTCCATCAAAAAACCAATGGCGTTGCCGTTTTTGCCGCAACCAAAGCAATGGAAAAATTGTTTGGTCGGGCTGACCGAAAAAGAAGGGGATTTTTCGCCATGGAAAGGGCACAAGCCCATGTAATTGGCACCCCCTTTTTTGAGCTGCACATAGCGGCCCACGATGTCGACCACATCGGCGCGTGCCAACAGTTCTTGGATAAAGGATTGCGGTATGGCCATGGGTACTTCGGCAGGAGCGGGCATTGTAGGCAGCGCACTGTGTGGCGCGCTGCAGTCAGTCCCCCCGAACCGCTCCTTCGCGGCGGGTATCGGCCCCGGCCCACCAAGCCCCATCGACCCGCCGCAGCCCGTGCAAACCGCTGGTCAAGTCGGTGTGGCGCAGGCTGTGGCCGCGCTGAACCAAGGCCGCAGCGGTGCTGGCGCTGAAACGATCGCGCTCCAGCCACAAGGGCCCGTCAGGGGAGAACACCGCCAGGTGCGGTAAGTCGAAGGCGCTTTGCGGATGCAGGCCCGCATGCAGCATGGCCCACAGCGACAAGCTGGTGTAGTGGATGATGGCCGCGCCACCGGGGCTGCCCAGGTTGATGTGCACCTCCGGCACGGCTTGGGGCGATGAGCGCCGCAGCACCAGGGTGGGGGACATGGAAGAGCGCGGTCGCTTGCGCGGTTCGACCCGGTTGGCCACGGGCAAGCCTTGCGCATCGCGTGGCACAAAGCTGAAATCGGTGAGTTGGTTGTTCAGCAAAAACCCACCCGCTTGACCCAGGCTGACCAAGGTGTGCGAACCAAAAGCAGATTCGATGCTGGTGGTCATGGCCAAGCTGTGGCCCCACTGGTCGGTGATGCTCAGGTGGCTGGTGCCGCGTTCGGTTTGCTCGGGCATGGGGGACCAGGCCACCGGCTGGGCCTGGGGCTGGCCCGCGCGGGCCTGGGGCATGCGTTGGGTGCCTATCTGCTGGGCGCGCTGGTGCAAGTACGCAGGGGCGATCAGGCTGCGCCAGCTGCCCGCTGGCGGGGCCACGAAATCGGGGTCGCCCAGGTACATCGCCCGGTCGGCATAGGCCAAGCGGGCGGCCTCGGCATAGGTGTGCCACCAGGCTTCGTCCCAAGCATCACCAGATGGCTGGCGCTGCAGCTGGGTTTTGCCCGCTGCGGTGCGCGGCAGGGCGCTGGAGAGCATGCCGAAAATTTGCGCCATGGCCACCGCCCCCGAACTCGGCGGCGGAAAGCCACAGATTTGGTGCAGCACCGCCATGGCCAGGTGCTCAAAACACAGGGGTTCACGCTCCACAGCTTGGTAGCTGCGCAAGTCGTCCAGGCTGAGCAAGCCCGGCAGCTCGCGGTGTTGCTGGACCCGGTTCACCATGGCCTGGGCGATCTCGCCTTCGTGAAAGGCCTGCGCACCCAATCGGGCCACGCGCGAGAGCACCTCGGCCAAACCCGGGTTTTGCAAACGGTGACCGACGGGCCAGGGCTGGCCATCGGGCTGGAAAAAATAGGCCCGTGCTTGCGGGTCTTGCTGCAAAGGGGTGGCATGGCGCAACAACTGGTGCAAGCGTGCGCCCATGGGAAAACCCGTTTGGGCCAAAGCGATGGCGGGCTCAAACAAACGGGCCCAGGGCAAGCGCCCATGGGCGCGGTGGGCCAACTCCAGCATGCGCAGCACGCCTGGCACGCCCACCGACAAACCGCTGTTCACCGCTTGGCGAAGGTCCAAGGGCTGGCCTTCGCGCATGAACAGGTTTTCGTGGGCCAGCGCCGGTGCGGTTTCGCGCCCATCGTAGGCCCGCACTTTTTGGCCATCGTGGTAGAGCAAAAAAGCCCCGCCGCCAATGCCACTCGATTGCGGTTCCACCAAGGTGAGCACCATTTGCACCGCAATCGCCGCGTCCAAGGCCGAACCGCCTTGGCGCAAGATGTCCAAACCCGCTTGGCTGGCCAGGGGGTGGGCGGCGCTCACGCCTTGGCGTGCAAAGCGCACACCGTTTTGCACCGTCAAGCCGGTGGCGGCTTCGGGTTGCAGGGCGGGGTCGGTTTGTGCCCCGACCGGGCCGGTGCAAACCGCCCCCAGCAGGGCGCAGGCCCCCAGCGCCCAGGCGCGCAGGCGCCGCAGAATCACTTCGGTGCCATGCGAATCGCGCCGTCCAAGCGGATCACCTCGCCATTGAGCATCTCGTTTTCAAAGATGTGCACGGCCAAGCGGGCATAGTCTTGCGGGGTGCCCAAGCGGGACGGGAAGGGCACGCTCGCTGCCAAAGCATCTTGCACGTCTTTGGGCATGCCAAACATCATGGGGGTGCCAAAAATGCCGGGTGCAATCGTCATGTTGCGAATGCCGTTGCGGGCCAGGTCGCGCGCGATGGGCAAGGTCATGCCAACCACGCCGCCTTTGGTGGCCGAGTAAGCGGCTTGGCCAATTTGGCCGTCATAGGCCGCCACCGAGGCGGTGTTGATGATGGCCCCGCGCTCGGCGGTGGGCTCGGGCTCGTTTTTGCACATGGCCTCGGCGGCCAAGCGGATCATGTTGAAGGTGCCAATCAGGTTGACTGTGACGGTTTTGGTGAACACGGCCAGCGAATGGGCCCCGTTTTTGCCCACGGTTTTCTCAGCGGGGGCAATGCCCGCGCAGTTGACCAGGCCCATCAGCTTGCCCATTGAGACAGCCTTGGCCACCACGGCCTGACCGTCGGCCTCGCTGCTGACATCGCAGCGCAAAAAAGCACCGCCAATTTCCTTGGCGATGGCTTGGCCTTTTTCTTCTTGCATGTCGGCGATCACCACTTTGCCGCCCTTGGCCGCGAGCATGCGTGCCGTGCCTTCGCCCAGCCCGGATGCGCCGCCGGTGACGATGAAAACTTTGCCTGAAATGTCCATATTGATAGCTCCTGGTTGAATCGGTTTGCGGCCAGATTATCGGCCAGCGCCCAGGCCAGCCCGTGGCCGCCAGCGCCACCCCAAATGCAACACCCCAGTGCCACACCCCAGCGGGCGATGGGGCGGCAGCGGTCGATGGCCCGCGCTGCGCAGGGTTTGACGCATCTGCGTTGGAGGGGCCAAACAACGACAATTGCGGTGGCATGTTTGCCCCGCCCATCTTGGACCCCCAAAGCCCCATGAACACCCACCCTTTATCGACCCGCTTTCAAGCCTGGACCGCGCTGTTGGTCGTGGCCATGTTGGTCGGCTGTGCCACGCCACCTGCACCGCCCAAAGACGATCAAAGCCCCATGCCCACGCCAGAAGTGGTGGTGCCCAAACCCAAACGGCTGGGCCTGGCCCTGGGTGGCGGCGGCGCGCGCGGTTTTGCCCATGTGGGCGTGTTGCAAGTGCTGGAAGAGGCGGGCTACAAGCCCGACTTGGTGGTGGGCACATCGGCGGGCAGTTTGGTCGGTGCTTTGTATGCCAGCGGCAAGACCGGTGCCCAGTTGCAGCGCATCGCCGAGACGATGGAGGAGTCCACCATCACCGATTGGGCTTTGCCCTTTTTGAACCGGGGTGTGCTGCGCGGCGAGGCGCTGGCGCGTTATGTGTCGGCCCAAACCCAGGGCCGCAAAATTGAGGAGTTGCCCATCCGCTTGGGCATCGTGGCCACCGACTTGAATTTGGGCGAAGGGGTGCTGTTTCAGCGCGGCGACACCGCCACCGCAGTGCGCGCCTCCAGCGCCGTGCCTTCTGTGTTTTTGCCTGTGCGCATCAACAACCGCGACTATGTGGACGGCGGTTTGGTCGCGCCGGTGCCGGTGCGCTATGCCCGCGACATGGGGGCCGAGGTGGTGTTGGCGGTGGACATCTCCACCACCCCAGAGGGCAGCCAGGCCGAATCGATGCTGCAAATATTGATGCAAACCTTCAACATCATGGGCAAAAGCATCAAAACCTTGGAACTCAAAGAAGCCCAGGTGGTGGTGCGGCCCAATTTGGCCGGGGTCAGCAGCGCCGACTTCAATGCCCGCTTGCGGGCCATCGAAGCCGGGCGTGCCGCCATGCTGGCCGCTTTACCTGCTTTGAAAACAGCCCTGGGCCCTGCGCGTTGAACATTTGTTGTTTTGTCATGGACAAATCTGAGGGCGTTTGTTGTTGATTTAGAATATTTATGTCAATTTCGACAATTAAATCAGCTTTTTGATCATGAACCACCTCAAACTCATTTCCGCATTGGCCTTGTCTATGGCTTTTGTGGGTTGCTCATCCCTCAACCAAAGTGCCCCATCCTCGGGCATGAAGTCCTCCATTGAGGCAGACTTTTCGCCTGAAATCGAAGTGGGCCCCAAAGCCACTGGCCGCTCCAAAACCACGGTGATTTTGGGCTTCATCAAATTGGGTGACAGCCAGTTTGCCGACGGCGTGAACTATGGCGTGGGCAAGCCCTCGTTTGGTTTCGGTGCCACCGAAGATGCCAAGTCGGCAGCGGCCTACAAAGCCCTGCAAACCAACAAGTCGGACATCCTGGTGGCCCCGCGTTACACCGTGGACGAGTTCAACTTTTTGTACATCTTCCGCACCATTGATGCCGAAGTGACCGGATTCACCGGCAAGATCAAGTCGGTCAAGCAAAAGTAAAGCGGGCGCACCCGCCAAAAAAGAGGCCCCGCTTTGCGGCGGGGCCTTTGAAGGGATCCTGGAACCAAAGGGTTGCGACAGGATCCGAGGAGACAAGTTTTCACGCGCAAGGCCCTGGGGCCTTGGATGCATCAGCGCTTTTTGCTGGCGGTTTTGGTGGCGTTGACAGCGGTGGCGGTCACGGCATTGAAGTTGGCTTCGGCCATGTCGGTGGCTTGTTTCACGGCCTTTTGCACCGATTCCATGGCGTTTTGGCCAGCGGCCACGGCGCTTTTGAGCACCGACACAGCGGTCTCAGAGCCAGCGGGGGCGTTTTTGGCGGCCGAATCGATCAAACCCACAAAAGCTTTTTGGGCTTCGGCAGACTTGTCTTCAAAGGCTTTGCCAAATTGAGCGCCGGTGCTGGCGGCGATGTCGTACAAGTGGCGGCTGTAAGAAACCGACTTTTCAGCCATGGGCTGGAACAAACCGGCTTGCAGGGCCAACAGTTCTTGCACGTCTTTCACGCCCATGGCGGCATGGGCATGGCCCACGGTCTCGGACAAAGCGGCTTTGGTGGCGGTCATGTTGAGCTCAACCATTTTTTCGAAGCCGGCGAAGGCCGAGTGGGTCAGGCCGTACAGGGTTTCGAGGTTGGCTTTTTGGCTGGAGGTGATTTGGTCAACGGTGATCATGGTGGTTCCTTAGAGGGTTGAGGTTCACTGCTTGGCGTTTATGTTGCGTTGCAGCATGGGTAGAAGTATAGGGTTATCCCGGGGTCTTTCAAGCCTTTTTTGCTGCAATGCAACATATTAGAGTGGCCGTTCTAAATCGGCCTCTAACCAGCACAATGGCGGCCCGTGAACATTTATTACGCCACCCCCCATGTGCAGCAGCTCCCGCCCGGGCACCGTTTCCCGATGGGCAAATACGAGCGCCTGCGCGAGCGCCTGGCCCAGGAGCTGCCCCAATTGCGCCTGAGCTTGGCCGATCCGGTCAGCGACGGGGCTTTGGCCCTGGTGCACACCCCGGCCTATATCGAGGCGGTGGTCAGCGGCAGCCTGAGTGCCGCCCAGCAGCGCGAAATAGGTTTTCCCTGGACCCCGGGCATGGTCGAGCGGGCACGCCGCTCCAGCGGTGCGACGGTGATGGCCGCCCGCAGCGCCTTGCAAGAGGGCTTGGCCGCGAATTTGGCCGGTGGCACCCACCATGCCTACCCCGACAAGGGCAGCGGTTTTTGTGTGTTCAACGATGCCGCCGTGTGTGCCCGCTTGATGCAGGCCGAGTGGCTGCGCAGCCACCGCAACCCTTTGGCCGTGGCCATCATCGACCTGGACGTGCACCAAGGCAATGGCACGGCCCGCATCTTCCAAGGCGACCCCACGGTGTTCACCCTGTCCCTGCACGGGGCCAAAAATTTTCCGTTTCGCAAAGAGGCCAGCGACTTGGATGTCGAGCTGCCCGATGGCTGTGGCGATGACGAATACATGGCCGCCTTGGAGCTGGCCTTGCAAAGCTTGGGCGAGCGCTTTGACCCGGGCTTGGTGATTTACCTGGCCGGGGCCGATCCGCACGAGGGCGACCGCTTGGGCCGTCTCAAACTCAGCTTTGACGGTTTGGAGGCCCGCGACCGGCGGGTGATGGACTGGGCCTATGCGCGCGGCCTGCCCCTGGCCATGGCCATGGCCGGTGGCTATGGGGTGGACATTGAAGACACGGTGCAGGTGCAGATCAACACCTTTGGCGTGGCCGCGGCCCATTGGCAACGCTGGCAAAATCGGCGGCAATGAGCAATCACCCCCCCGAGCGCATCGCCCCAGAGCCGCGCAGCGCCTATAAAGTTTTCCGCAGCATTGGCACCCGCTGGATGGACAACGATGCCTACGGGCATGTCAACAATGTGGTTTATTACAGCTGGTTTGACACGGCGGTCAATGCCTATTTGATCGAGCACGGCGTGCTCGACATCCACCAAGGTGCAGCGATTGGGTTGGTGGTGGAGACCCAGTGCAATTACTTCTCGCCATTGGCCTTTCCGCAAACCGTGGAAGCGGGTTTGCGGGTGGCCCGCTTGGGCCGCACCAGCGTGCGCTACGAGGTGGCTTTGTTTGCCCAGGGGCAAGACCTGTGTGCCGCGCGCGGCCATTTTGTCCATGTGTATGTGGACCGACTGAGCCGCCAACCGGTCAGCTTGCCACCCGCTTTGAAACATTTATTGGAGACCTTGAGATGAACACCAGCGAACGCACCCAGGCCGTGGACGAGGCCATCACCAGCCGCATGTCGGTGCGCGCCTTCACCGCCGAGCCGGTGCCGCGCCCCTTGATCGAAGCCATTTTGCAAGTGGCCAGCCGCGCGCCTTCTGGCACCAACACCCAGCCTTGGCGGGTGTATGTGGTGCAAGGGGCCAGCCGCGACAGCTTGGTGAGCAAGGTTTGCGCCGCGCACGATGAAATCCGGGCCAACCCCGAAAAAGCCAAAGACTACCAAGAGGCCTACGACTACTACCCCGAAAAATGGGTCAGCCCGTACATCGATCGCCGGCGTGAAAACGGCTGGGGCTTGTACAACCTGCTGGGCATTGCCAAGGGCGAAAAAGACAAAATGCATGCCCAGCAGCAGCGCAACTTTTGCTTCTTTGATGCGCCCGTGGGCCTGATGTTCACCATCGACAAGGTGATGGGGCGTGGCTCCTTGCTCGACTACGGCATGTTTTTGCAAAACATCATGGTCGCGGCCCGCGCCCGTGGCCTGCACACCTGCCCACAAGCGGCATGGAACAACTTTGCCAACATCATCTTGCCCCATGTGGGCGCGGGTGAGGATGAGATGCTGGTGTGCGGCATGTCGCTGGGTTGGGCTGTGCCCGATGCGCTGGTCAATACCTTTGTCACCCCGCGTGAATCGGTGGACAGCTTCACCCATTGGTGCGACAGCGCAGCATGATCATCACCAGCCTGCTCGACACCGATCTGTACAAGTTCACCATGATGCAGGCGGTGCTGCATCAGTTTCCGGGGGCGCAGGTCGAGTACCGCTTCAAGTGCCGCAACCCCGGGGTGGCATTGGCCCCCTTGGTGCATGAAATCCGCACCGAGGTGCGCTCTTTGTGCAGCCTGAAATTCCAAGACCCAGAACTGCTGTGGTTGCGCAGCCTGCGCTTTATCAAGAGCGACTTTGTGGACTTTTTGGGCCTGTTTCGGCTGAACGAAAAATGCATTGAGATCGAGGCCTTGCCCTCGGGCGAAATCGACATCGCCATCCGGGGCCCTTGGCTGCACACCATCTTGTTTGAAATCCCGGTGTTGGCCATTGTCAACGAGGTGTACTTTCGCCACACCCAACGCGTGCCCGATTTTTTGCAAGGCCGCCAGCGGCTGGATCAAAAAATCGGTCAGCTGCAAGCCGAAGGTTTGCGCGAACTCAAAATCGCCGACTACGGCACCCGCAGGCGTTTTTCCAAAGCCTGGCACGAGGAGGTGTTGCGCGTGTTGGCGGCCCGCTTGGGCACGGGCCCAATGGGTCAATTTGCCGGGACCAGCAATGCCTTGTTTGCGATGAAGCTGGGCCTGACCCCATTGGGCACCATGGCCCACGAATACCTGCAAGCCTGCCAAGCCTTGGGGCCACGCCTGCGCGACAGCCAGGTGTTTGGCTTTGAAACCTGGGCGCGTGAATACCGCGGTGACCTGGGCATTGCTTTGAGCGATGTCTACGGCATCGAACCTTTTTTGCGCGACTTCGACATGTATTTTTGCAAGCTGTTTGATGGTGCCCGCCACGACAGCGGTGACCCCTTCATGTGGGGTGAGCGTGTGCTGGAGCATTACAAAAACAACCGCGTCGACCCGCTGACCAAAACCCTGATCTTCAGCGACGGCCTGACTGTGCCGCGCACCATCGAGCTGTACCAGCGCTTTCGCGGCCGCTGCCAGCTCGCATTTGGCATCGGCACCAACCTGACCAACGACCTGGGCTATGAGCCGCTGCAAATCGTCATCAAGATGGTGCGCTGCAATGGCCAACCGGTGGCCAAGTTGTCGGACACGCCGTCGAAAAACATGTGCGATGACGAAAAATACCTGGCCTATTTGCGCCAGGTGTTTGACATCAAAGCCAGTGATTAAATCCCCGTCATGCATTGCCACTGGGCCGCTGTGGAGCCATTTGTGACAATGGTCCGTATCCACCCATTTCAGCTGCTCCCATGAAAAAAATCTTTTTGCAACGCGCTGTGGCCCTGTCTCTGGCTTTGCTGGTGTGGCCCAATTTGGCGGGCGCGGCCGAGCTTGATGGCGCTGCCCTCGCGGCCTGGTGGGGCCTGCCTTTTGCGGGCATCTTGTTGTCCATCGCCCTGTGCCCTTTGCTGGCTCCCCAGGTGTGGCACCACCATTACGGCAAGATCGCTGCTGGCTGGGCTTTGGCTTTCTTGCTGCCCTTTGCAGTGGTCTACAGCCCGAGCTTGGCGGCCACGCATTTGGTGCATGCCTTGCTGGCCGAGTACATCCCCTTCATCATTTTGCTCACGGCCCTCTACACCGTCTCGGGTGGCATTTACATCCGGGGCAATTTGCAGGGCAGCCCTGGACTCAACACAGCCATCTTGGGCTTGGGCGCGGTGTTGGCCAGTGTGATGGGAACCACCGGTGCTTCGATGCTGCTCATCCGCCCTTTGATCCGTGCCAACGACAACCGCCGCCATGTGTCGCACGTGGTCATTTTCTTTATTTTCATTGTCTCCAATGCGGGCGGTTCGCTCACCCCCTTGGGGGACCCGCCGCTTTTTCTGGGCTTTCTCAAGGGCGTGGATTTCTTTTGGACGCTCAAAACACTGCTGCCCGAGACTTT
>JACCDJ010170150.1_pt1 | contig 17511 bp, 20 predicted proteins | sample 7444481 | NCBI WGS metagenome assembly JACCDJ01 (sample SAMN15323435, study PRJNA562643) | freshwater metagenome | isolation source: river surface water | place: USA:Blue River Watershed | collected 2017-08-15 | reverse complement strand
TACGCTACATCTTGGACTTTCCCGGTAATAACACACTGCATTTCAATCATAGTGCCAGTATATAGGGTATTGAGTTTTTTTCAAAAACGGGTAGTATGGTGCGTACCCATAGAAATATCCATGGGCGATTAGCTCAGTTGGTAGAGCAGCGCATTTACACTGCGAAGGTCGGGGGTTCGAATCCCTCATCGCCCACTAATCAGCCGGCCGGAAGACATATGTCTTCCGGCCGTTACTGTTAGTTGGCGATGAGGGATTCGAAGGACGGAGGCGGGGACCCTTTGGGTCAAAAGCGAATACATGGAGCTTCGCAAGAGGTTGCCAGTTCTTTTGAAAAAAGAGCGACAACCTGAACAGCTCCTGTAAGGAGGGCGAGTCCGTGGTCGCGAGCAAAATTTTTGATTTTGACTCGTGACTCAATCTCTCATCGCCTATAAAAAACCGAACAAGTATCCCTTGTTCGGTTTAGTTTTACCCCAACCCCTCCGCACACCGCACCGCTGCTACCCACCCAGCTTCCGTCGGTTCAAATCGAGCAAATGGATGCACGTGACCCTTGTCATTGCAAAAATGTGGATCAAGGCTTTGTTGGGCCATTAGGTACCGTAAGTTAACCCCTTGGTATACCAACACCTTCCTCCCTTCATAATTTGTACAATCGGGGTAAACGAGCTCAGCGACGATATGTGCACCAACGACCTGCACTCGTCCAAAGACAAAGTTTTGCGGGTTCGGGTTCCCCGATTGTGACAAAGACGTAGCCTTTAGCATTGGTGTTGCTCTGGAGCTCTCGGCTCCGCCACAACTACTGAACGATGTCCCCTTTGATGATCGAGGTGAAGAAACGCTGCAACTCGTAACAGAACGTACGGGGTGCACACAAGCTGACCGAAACGGTTTAAAAACTCCCACGGCTTCCTCCATTGATTAATGAACCTCTACAGCAATACTAGCTAATTCTTCAATTTTGTATAAGTATGTATAATACTAATTATACAACTCCATGGAACAGCTACCCTACATCCTCACCAGTCTTGGCCTCTCACCAGCCGAACAACAGGTATACCGCTCACTCCTTGAAGGAGCTACGAGCGCACGCGATGTGCAAAGCAGTACCAATATGAAGCGACCGACAGTCTACTATGCACTCCAGCAGCTCGAACAATTAGGACTCGTAGCAAAACACGGAAGCAACAAAACCTGGCAATATAAACTTGAGTCCCCAGAAAAACTCAATATTCTTGTCACCCAAAAGCAGCAAGCCCTTACGACACTCGAGGCACGCACCACTGCGTTTGTTCAATCTTTTTCTCAATCACCGGCCGAGGCAGCCGTTACAGTGACGCACTTTGAAACACTGGCCTCAGTTACACAAGCAATACTATTTACGTTGTATTGTAAGGAAAAATGTATCCGATCAATTGTTCCTCGTGACAATTTTTTTGAGCGGGTTGGTACAGACTTTAAAAAAGATTATGTGACTGAGAAATCACGCCGCAACGTAAAGACTCGTGCAATTTGGGAAACAGTGCCTGAGCCAGCGATAATCAATACCTACTATACAGATATAGAGATGATCCCTATGCCAAAAAATATGTGTGGCAGTTTTAATACCACGCTCTTTATGTACGACTCAAAGGTACTCTACGTCTACCCTAGCCTCCAAAAACCTCACGCTATTCTAATCGATGCCCCAGAGCACGCAGCAATTACTAAAGCTATGTTTGAGACTATCTGGAAGAACGTTTAGGACCCTTCCCTTTTTCGCCAAACCCGCTACACTACTTCCCATTGCCTTGCCGCGGTGGCGAAATTGGTAGACGCGCTACGTTCAGGTCGTAGTGAGGGTAACCTCATGGAAGTTCAAGTCTTCTCCGCGGCACATAAGGAGTAAGTAATTGGTAGGTACAACAGTCCGGGGGACTGTTGTACGGCGCTTCAGGTGCGCATGCCGCAAGGTGTGGAGGTTCGAGTCCTCTCTCCGGCACACATAAAAATAGCCAGGCTGAACCTGGCTATTTTTATGTGTGCCGGAGAAGTAAAGCCTGGGAGGCTTTACGTGAGGACTCGAAGACCTTGACTACTATTTTGTGACATAAGGAAACACAATAGTGACAAGGTGTACAGATTCTGTAAGAATCGAGACTCTTCTCTCCCACACAGTATATTCATTAATCTCATACTTCCACTTATCCACCGAAAAAATGGCTCCAAGCTCCAGGCCCGGCGTATAGTTAGAAAAGTCCCGGAGAAACCGTAAGGAGATAATGATGGACTCCGTTGTTCCCAAGAAGAAAAAGCTGACTCGACCGCTGCAACAAGGCGACCAAAGCGAAGCACAATCCCAACAAGCGGGCGATCTCGCCAGTACATCACCGCAACCAGAACAGTCGTCTAGTCCTAGACCAAAACACATCATTAAGGACTGGGCCAGTATCTAAATCCCTTGCTCGAAACAGTACGTTTCGAGCATTTTTATATCCATTTCATTACCTCCAAAAATTTGCTAAGGTAAGGCGTGCGCAATGCACGACGCACACTGTCCCTGTAAGAGAAATCTTGCAGGGACTGCATTCGGAAGTAAAATGTAATTAAAATTCCATTTTATTCCTCACTTGTCCCTGTAGTTAAATGGATATAACTGCGGACTTCTAAGCCGTTATTCTAGGTTCGATTCCTAGCAGGGACACAAATTGCCAGCCAGATACGCGCATGCGTTCTGGCTGTTGCAATTTGTAGACGGGCTAGGAATCGAACGGCGGAGCCGGGGACCCCTTGGGGCCGGCGAGCCGTGTCCCGCGGCACCTGCTAGATTATGAGCAAAGCGAAATAATATAGCTTGGTGACCGTCAGGACGATTCCTAGCAGGGACACAAAATAATGAAACAACAAGCGAATACTTGGAGCTTTTGTTGAATATATTTTGTACCGGCTAGGAATCGAAGCCCAATTGAGCTAGATTGAAAGTGAAACGCATCAATCTAGCCAATTGGGTACTGACCCTATAAGGGTCGATACGCAGAGGCACAGCCACCCACACAAAAACCAGCCGGTAGGCTGGTTTTTGTGTGGGGCCCTATTCAATTACTTCTTCAATCGTTTCTTCTTCTACAACTTCTTCAGGGATTACCGCCTCACTTGTAGTCGCACTAGTGTCGGTGGTGGTTGCCGCGACGACGATTGGTACTTCCGGTCGATTTTCAATAAATGCGTGATAGCTTTCAGTACGGCCTCGATACTCGTTCAGCGCATCGTTTACCACCTCTTGTTGGTAGCGCGGAATCTTATCTGCCTCAACGCCAACAAGTGCATCAAGGGAATCATTCGTGACGTACATTTTTGCTAAAACAACTCCACCCACAACAACTAGAAACGCAAAGATACCTATCCCAATCCACCAATCTCGCTGCGGATGAATGAGCACAGGGATACGGTACCCTTTATTTTTATGAACAATTGCGCGCGCGGCTGCAATGATGTCGTATTTCTTTATCATAGTTTTGCGAGCGTTACCATTAGTTCAACTTTGGCGGTCACACCAGCATCATTTTGCATCGACTGATCGATTGTGAGCATATTCACATAACTCATATACGGGAGTGTTTCAAGAATTTGTAGCACAGTCTGTACTGCCACCGGACTACCCACTAAACTTAAATTGACCTTAAGGGTATTAAAGGAGGTGTCTTTCTTTTCCACTACAGTCAACGCATCAGTCGTAATGAGCACTTGCTCCGCTGCTGCCAGCGCTTCAATTTCTGCCAAGAAATCAATTGTTTCATCCTCAGTCAAAATGTAGTGATTGAGCTCTTCTCGTTCAGCCTTAGTAGTCTCAAGCAGCGACGCCAGTGATTCGTACGTTTGTTGCTGAATAGCGTGGTCGGCTACCGCCTGCGCTCGCTCCCGGAGTACTACCCCCTGCCCTGACACGTAATAGAGTGCTCCGGCAAATCCGGCCACAGACGATACGCCACACATGATGGCAATACCAAGAATTTTTTTTGCGCGCGTAGTTACCATACTAGAGGGCTTCATTATTAACGGTAATGGCAATACTAAACGGAACGTCTTTGTCCTTTGCTAAGTTCGAGATTGGTAGCGCAGCACTGGTAAACCGTTCTTCGTCCTCGATACGGTCACGGAATGCTGCAAGGGCTGCTCTCGTGGCAGCATCACCAGTAACCGTGATGGTCTTAACGATACCCTTGTCTGTTCGCTGAAGGGCAATTGATTGAATTTCAATTGCAGAATCCGCCAACGCTTGCACAGCAATTACATCATCAAGGAGTGGTGCGTACGCGTCGCTACGATTTAGTTCACCTGCGAGCACATTGGCTTCAAGCACAATTTTTTCAGAGTCAGCAAACGAGGCGTTATCTGCACTGACGCGGGTAAATGTCTCATCAAATGCTTTGAGTTGAAGATTCACCAACACGCTAATTGGCATAAGGAGCATTCCGAGTACCACCATTGCGCCCGTTACCAAAAAGAGCCAGACGCTGACGACGCGAACATAGTACTCGACAACGAGCTGACGCTTAGCAGTTTGTGGAAGTAGATTTACCATAGCATTACATGAACGGTGCTAACGCGAGCCCTACCGCCGTGGCGTACCCATATGAATAGCGACGGCCAATCTCGGGCACCGTCCGTCGTGTATCAAACGCGTTTTGCCAAACATCGGCACGCTTAGCAGTGATACCCAGAACTTCTGTGAAGTACTCTGGCAACCCCTTCATATTCACACTTCCCCCACAGAGGATGACCGACTCAATTTTTCGCTCTTCATGTGCGAGTGCGCGCATGTTCCAGTATTCGATACGAGTTCGAATCTCATCGGCAATTATTGAAACCGTCGGCAAGAGTGCGTCGTAGACCTGACTATCAGAGACACCGCGGACGAGTCCTTGGGTATTTTTAATGTTGGTGAGTTCTGATTCAGTTTTTTCACCTAACTGCCGTCGCAGTGTTCGAGAGAGCTCTTGGCCGCCAATATCAATAGTTGAGGTGTACATGAGCGTACCCGCGTGCACGATACCAATACCAGTACGGGTCTTTCCAAAATCGACAATCATGTGGGTCTGCTGATCTCCACGACCAATCGATGCTCGGGCGATTGCCTGTGCCTCCACCTCAAACGAAAGCGGTGTGACGCCCGCCGCCACACACGCCTCGTAGTAGTTCATGATTGTCTCACGCGCATACACGGTAACAGAAAGCCGGGCAACATCTTCACGGAGCGTATCTTCTATGACGTCGTAATCAAACACTGCATCCCGAGGACTCAGTGGCACATTTTCTTCAAGTCGAAACTCCAGCAATCCACGCACTTCTTTTGCTGGCATATCACGCTTTATCTCGGTCTCAAATAGGTAGGCTCGTTCTTCAGGAAGAGAGACGCGCACCATTTCAATACCTGACCGCTCGCGCATTTCTCGCAAGGCCTCACTCAACTTTTTAGAATCACTGACCAAGCCTCGATCGAGTACTCCTTCTGCAATATCTATATCACCCCATGTTTTCAGCTGCAGCGTGCGACCACTGTGTCTGTCGGGCACAAACTGAATGTACTTCAACGACGTATCAGAAATATCAATACCGGCACTCAAAAGGCGCATGTAGGTAGGTGGCGGGATAATAGAACGAACAGTTTGTAGAACTGACATACCACCATTATACGTGCTCGCCCTGATAATTCCCCCGGCAACTCACACTGGCCCGGGGATACAGCTTGCCCCACTGCGCTTCTTAACTCACGCGTGAACCAGGAGCCAGTCGTGCACTCGGCTCAAGGAGTGCAAAAATACCTTCGTTAAGTGCAGCGAGAATCATTCCCTGACTTTCAAGGCCACGAATCGTCCGCGGTGCTAAATTCACTACAAATGGAAACTGTCGGCCAACTAGCTCTTGTGGGTCAGTAAAGAACTCCCGAATACCTGAGAGAATTTGGCGAGGTGACTCCTCCCCCACATCCACCATGAGCTTCAGTAATTTATCCGCTCCTTCAATGAGTTCAACTGACACCACCACCCCGAGCGCAATGTCGAGCTTCGCAAAGTCATCGTATTGGATAATTTCTTTCATAGATTGATTATTACTTTGATTGTGTAAGAAACGCGTCGAGGATAAGGGCTGCGGCTGACGCATCAGTCATGTCATTGCGTCCTTGCGTACGCAGTGCTGCTTGTGTCGTGTACTGTTCGGGCATCAGGTGAATTGGTAGACCGACCGAAAGCGTGAGGTCCATCATGAGTTCCTCTACCGCGGCATGAATTTTATTAGGAGTGCCATCGCGATTGAGCGAATGCCCTAGTACAATCTCGTCCACTTTCTGTTTCGCAATAATTTGTTCCAACCGCGCCAGGAGCTTTGCATCGTTTGGTATAACCTCATGCGGAAACGCCATGGTGCCGTCTTCGTTGGTGAGGGCAACTCCTACACGCTTACTCCCGTAATCAATTCCTAGTATTCGCATAGGGGTAGGATAGCAAATTATGAGGTGGGTCACCAGGAAGGAGGGTGACGAATATTCTTACTAGGAAGTTCGGTCACGAATCACTAAGTATATTTGTTCGACTTCGTCTCCAAATCTACTAAGTGTTCTCGACCCCGACGCGCCCTCCTTACAGGAGCTGTTCAGGTTGTCGCTCTTTTTTCAAAAGAGCTGGCAACCTCTTGCGAAGCTCCATGCATTCGCTTCTCACCCAGAGGGTCCCCGGCTCCGCTTTTCGATTCCTGTTGAGAGCTACAAACGGCAAACGGCCGAAACACTTTCGTGTTTCGGCCGGCCGTTTGTGCTCTCACCAGGAATCGAACCTAGATCGCAGGAACCGCAATCCTGCATTCTATCCATTAAACTATGAGAGCATTGGTCCGTTCTATATGGTCGTAACTACATACTGATACACATAGTCGGATTGCGGACCGCCCGTCCATACGGACGCTGTACAGGTTGTGGCTACATTTGTTCGCTCCGCTCTCAAAGTATCTCGCAACCTTCTGAAGTAGTCCCCCGGACTACTTCAGCCTGCATTCTATCCATTAAACTATGAGAGCGTGGACACGATGTTAGCATATTGTCTACACTCTGTCACCTATCTTTTAGCTAACCTCAAAAAATGATTAGAAGCCAAAAAATTCAAATAATTTGATATGGAAGGGTTCCTCAAGGTGCTCCTCTGGGAGACGGGCAGCAATCAAAGCTTCAACATCATCTACATATTCTTCCGGGAGCGGGATAACAAATAACGGCATAAACATCTTTCCTGAACGAACCAGAAGCTGTGGTCCACTCTCGTTAGCCTCATCAATATAAAATGTCTCGAGGGTACTGTAGGGGTAGACTATATCGTCAACGCGAATCCCGCGCGTTGTGACTGCATAGGGAATAACGTGCGGTGGCCTGGTGGCAGCAATACCCACAGTTATTCCAGCCAGCAAGACCACCACTCCAAATAGGGTGTTACCGAGCAGAATCGCTGCTACCGCTATTGCAAGCGTCACAATACCAAGCACCCAAAACCAATCGGAGGCTTTTGGGGCGTGGGTGTGCTCAAGTGCTTCCCAGGTAATACTGGTAACGGTTTCATCCATAGATAGGTAGATTGTAGCATGACCCTAGTGTACTTTTTCCACCTAATCTGGTAGTATCGTGCACACCTAATCGCAGGGTTGGGAATCATGGAGGGATGGCAGAGTGGTCGATTGCACCTGTCTTGAAAACAGGAGACTCTTTACGGGGTCCGAGAGTTCGAATCTCTCTCCCTCCGCGAGCACCAAAAGCAACGCGTTATGCGTTGTTTTTGTTTGTGCGAGCGAGAGGGAGAGAGATTCGAACAGCGGAGCCGGGGACCCTTTGGGCCGGCGAGCTGCGCCCAGCGTTCTTATGAGCGCAGCGAATTAGAAAAAGCGGGGCGAATCTCTCTTTGCTTGCGGGAGAGATTCGAACAGCGGAGCCAATAAATATTACCAAACCTGTACAATTCCCCACTTCGGTGTAGAGTAGGCGCAGATTTGCAACCTTATTGGAGGAAGTGAGCATGACCACCGTCGCGCCACCTATCTTGATTCAATCGCGGCATCCGCGAGCCAGGAATGACTATAGCTGCCACAATTGTGGCGGGACTATCCCTAAGGGCACGTACTACGATGAGTCTGTGGTACGTATCGGAACCACGAAGTACAAGGACCCTATCCAGCACTGGCGTATGCATAGTGATTGTCAGGCACCCTGGTGGCAACCCTGGGCACCGCGAAAGCTTACCTGGTTCGGCGCCATGCCGAAGCGTGCCAGTAGCACAGCTGAAGCAGATAGTCTGGCCTACCCCATACGGGTGACCGCGCACCACCCTTCCATTAAGCAGATTGGTTGGGATTTGCCGAACACACTGGTGGCACGACTGTACCAAAGCAAACGACCGGATATGTTTGAAAAAGCCACTACGGAGATTGACGAGGTACTCGCGCTCGTAGCCCATGCGCTCACGGCAGTGGCAGGCGACCGAAAGCGTGCTATGCAGCTCTCACATGTACTCAATGAAATGGTGTTTATTGCCCACGGTGTGACCAAACCGGTACCACGGGCACGAAAGAAGAGCGTGAAGATTGAAGCCGCTGAGCAGTGACTCAGCGGCTTTTTACTGCCCGGCATGTAACGTTTTCCCCCTACGCGCCCATTAGTAAGATGTAGCGGATTCGCTATTAATATTTACTCCCTTACGTATACACTACACAATTTCTATGACACGCTTTCTACTTCTCGCCCTACTGACGATTGCAATGGTAGTACCTACAGCAACCTACGCAAAAGACGGTCGGGACTACGATGATGATTCACGTATTGAAGACTACGATGATGAAGATGAAGACGAGGATGACGATGACGATGATGACTACGACGATTCAGATGACCGCGATCATCACCGCCACGGGGATGACGATGATGAGGATGAAGATGATCGCGATGAAGATGAGGATCGCGAGGATAACTCTAACGATGGCCTCGAAGTGGAAGCCGACGTATTTACTGACACCACCATTGTTAAGGTAGAGCTTGAAAACGGCCGTAAAACTGTTTTTGACACCGACGCAGACACTCGAGAAGAGGTCGTGGATGAGGTAGCAGAGCGTTTTAACCTTACTGAAGCTGAGGTTGATGATGTACTCAACTTCGAGATTGAAGACCGTGCTAGTCGAGCAAAGGATCGTGCTCGCATTAATGGCGAGTCACACAATGACCAAGTAGCGATTGATGAGGCAGTCCTCCGCGCATACATTGTGCGCCTTGAAGCACTCCTTGAAGCACTCCTTGCACGTCTCCAGAATCAATAAACTTTCCCTGCAAAACGCGCACCAGTACTGGTGACGCGTTTTGTTGTATTTGGGGAGGGTGCGGGAATTTCGGTCATTACTTTTGCAAGTGAGTAAGCAAAACAAAGTTTACTTTGTTTTGAGTTGCGAACGTAGCGAAAGCAAGCTTTGCTTACTGGCCAGTATACCTTGTAAGCGAAGCTTCCTGACTGCTTTCACTCAAAAATAAAAACTCAGAGGTTTTCATTTTACTCGTTCAATTGTCAGTCAGTATTTTGTTTCGCTTCACTCACAAAATACTAGGCAAGGTCTTCGAATCCCACATCCTCGCGCAAATACTGCAAAACCCAAACAAAGCCTATGCTTTGTTTGGGTTTTGGTATTTGCGGAGGATGTGGGATTCGAACCCACGAGAAGTTTAACCCTCTGGCGGTTTAGTAAACCGCTGCCTTCAGCCACTCGGCCAATCCTCCAATATAGTAAGCAAAGCTTACATTGTCGCCCTTCGGGTAGATTGACCTCGTGTCTGCCACGCTCACCCGTTCGCGGGTAGACATGAAGCAGTTCATGTCTACCCCACTCGGCCAATCCTCCAATATATTCACTCTGTTCAAACTGAACTGCGACAGTATAGAACTAAATTGGTAAAAATGCGAGTCGTGCAAAAAGATGGCCTGGTGATTATACTTATTGGATGGCGACGCCACCAAAATACACCGCTCAAGCAAAAATTTGGCTCTACCCCGGGGAATCTGCTTCCTGGCATTTTGTAACCCTTCCTAAAGATTTAGGGACAACCATAAAGCAAACGTATGCGCACAATCGGCGGGGATTTGGCTCGCTTCCGGTAACGGTCACTATTGGTACAACTACCTTCACTACCTCTATTTTTCCTGACCGCCACAGTGGTAGTTACCTTCTCCCGCTCAAGGCAAGTGTGCGCAACAAAGAGGAGCTTCTCCTTGATGACACAATCACGTTTTCATTCTATATCCGCCACTAACGACCAAGCTACTGAACTGGTGACGTCGTCGCTCTCGTGAAGAATACTGAGCCAGCATCGTCTTTTAAGAGGAGTACTAAATTACCCTCAAGGTTAAAGAGCGCAGTAGTTTGTCCCTCAAGCGCTCTGATAAACTCTTGCTCACGTGAATTTACGCAGTACATTTTTGTCATCGAAAATGGCCCCATAGAGAGTGCTGCACTGGTGAGACTGTACGTACCCTGGAAATTGTTGCAATCGGTCGTTCCCGTAACAGAGCCGCCGCTGAGTGTTATTGAAAAAGCAGTAGCGTCACCGGGTTCAATTTGGTCACCGTTACTCATGACCGTCTCACGCCATATCCACGTGGTATTAAGCAACAAATCGGCGACGGTATTCTCAACTGGTGCTGAGGTGTTTGCCGCTTCAGCTGATTCAGTGCCAGTGAAGATAATCGCTCCTCGTTCATAGAGCGTTACCTGCGCACCTTCACTCCATAGTGTTAATCCAGTTACTCTGTCTTCAAACCGTACACCTGAAGAGGAGTCGACTTCGGTGAGCGTGCTATCGCGCAGACCAAGCCCGTTCAGTACAACCTTGTCGTTTAGAAATTGCGCAGTGAGCACTTCGTCGGTTGCGATCGAAACGAATCGAACATCTCGTGCTGGGGCTTCTGGTACTGTACTGGTATACCCATACCACACCCCTACGCAAAGCAGGATGATCACGATACACACAAACGTTTTTTTAGATACGTATTGAGACATATACACCAATGGTCGTAAGTGTAGCAAACTGCTTGGGAACAAAAAAGCACCACGGCCGTGGTGCTTTTTTGTTACTTTGTTGCGCGCTTGATGGCGGCAGCGAGGCGAGACTTCTTACGGTCTGCTGTGTTGTCCTTAATGACACCACGCTTGGCTGCTTTATCAATTGCTTTGAAAGCGGCTGGCAAGATAGCTTCGGCTTCCTTAGCTGATCCAGCGGCAGCGAGCTTTTGTACTTTCTTCACCGTGTCGTTCATGGCGCGAGCACGACGAACGTTGTACACACGCTTATTAAGCGATGAACGGTGGGCTTTTTCTGCTCCTTTGGTAATTGGCATATATATACGTTTTACGTGGGCTGAACTATACCCTAGGAGTACAGAAAATGCAACGCCTACGGTACCGCGAAGACAAACCCTCCCCTTCTGGTGTACACTAGCACGTATATGATTAGACAGATCCGCGGCTTTGTTGCGAGCGCTGCCGCCAACCAAGTAGTGATTGATGTAAACGGCGTTGGCTACCTTATCTATACGACTGCAGGCTATGGCTACCAGGTAGATCAATCGGTATGCTTCCATACCCACTTGGCGGTACGCGAGACCGCCCTCGACCTCTATGGTTTTACAACTGCCGATGAACTCGAAATTTTTGAACTCCTCCTCACTATTCCTAAAATTGGGCCAAAATCTGCACTCGATATTATGATCAAGGCTGATGTTGCCACAATTAAAAATGCAGTCATCAGTAACGATGCGTCGTACCTCACAAAGGTGTCAGGTATTGGCAAGAAAACAGCTGAAAAAATTGTTATGGAGCTCAAGGATGCGTTTGATAATTTTGTCAGCACCGACACGCACACGAGCCCGAATGCACTCCCAAGCTACACGAGCGATGCCATCGACGCACTCGTCTCACTTGGATACCCACCGATTGATGCTCGTAAAGTGGTACTGCAACTTCCGCCAACCATTGCTACCGCAAACGAAGCGGTGCGTGAAGCACTTAAGGTACTCGGACAGATGTAGCGCACGTACAAAAAAATCCTGGCAGTTGCCAGGATTTTTTTGTTGTTACGGAGCCGGTCTATGACTCGTACACTTCAGGAATCACCCGCAATTGTAGATTGATACTGGCGGCACCACACGAGAGTGTGTATTGATGTGGCCCTGTTACTTCTGCAATCGTGACACTACCTGAGCGTGACGTGAGTACAAAGTTTGTGGCAATACCTGAACCGCGAAGTGTACAGTTGCCATGGTAATTGCGTGAGGTACCGAGATCCCAGAATACTCGCACCGGATCACCTTCACGGACAACGGTTGGGTCTGTGCGAAGGGTTGAGTCTGGGTCGAAATCATTGAAACTGGTGCACGGAGCCTGCAGTGTACTGACCGGGACGGTCGTTGGTGCCTGGCAGGTGCGGGTACCACCTGAGCATCGATTTGTACCAGACACATTTACTGCTACACCACACTGGTTGTTACTGACAGTAGTCTGGCAGGTACCGCCCGCCACACACTGCTGTCCGCCACCGTTACCGCCACCGCCATTATTACCACCACCACCGCCACCACAGTTTCGACCATTATTACCATTGATACAATCACCGTTACCACCGCCACCGCCATTACCGCCACCGCCGCCACCACCTCGATTATTACTCGTCATCCGCTCATTATCATCGGTGTAGTCACCGTCACCATTCCAGTCACGGAATTGAGAAGTCTCCCCTGTTCGATTGTTACGAACATCCACCGCTGCGTAACGACTATTTGAATTAGTGGTTATAGAGTAGTTTCCACCACCACCTCCGTTTGTTGTGCTTGATTTGCCGCCCCCAAACTTATCTGACGCGTAGAGCGACAGCGGAATACTTACCGTGAGCATGAGTGCAACGAGGAGCGCAACGCGTACTGAAGAATGTATTTTTGTAACCATATATGTTGTTTTATTCATGATCATTAGTGTGTGTATCCGGTACCGCTTCCTGAGCACTCGCTGCGTCCATAATGCGCAATGGACTCCAGTCATTAAGGGCAAAGAATGCTTTAGTAAATCCAGTAAGGCGCTCCTCCTGAAGAACTTGGCTATCAGTCACACCTCGGAATTCAATTACAGGTGTTTGGTCTTCAAAGCGAACAGTAGCAAATACGTTATGCTCCCTATCAAAGACTGGGTGGAGATACGCAGCAGACGGATCGGTGTGCACGTAGATACTCACTGCACCATCTTCTGCAAATGTGTTCACTTCGAGTACTTCAATTAGGTTCAGACCAGGGACAGTTATGACGAGGTAGCGGCCATCAGGAGTGGCAGCAAGATCAGCGTTACGGGTGAGCCCTTCATACCCAGCAAAGAGGCGGACGTCTGTGCTCGTGGTCAGGTCGCGATAGTACACACCATCAGCTTTAAGGTACACCAACCCTTCACCTACCCACTGTGGTGCACTCGCGCCCGGAATGCGCTCAACGGTGCCGTCCTCAGGAACAGCTGTAACTACCTCCCAACTGGCCAACGCGCGTGTTGCGACGGTGTCTACTTGTTCTGGCTGTTGCGCGTAGGCTATGTTTCGTCCATTTGGATGTGCGACCAAATCCACTTCGTTCCAGCCACTCACTGCGGCTAGAATACCGTGCATCGTGTCGCCAAAATCAACCCAGATAGGCAACCAGTAGTCAGGATCGGCAGTGTCTTCAACGTTCCAATTCTGCCCCACAAAGAGTGCGTGACGTTCATCAACCAGAGAGAAGCTGTGGTCGTCAGGAAAGTCTGAAACGCGCTCAACTGAACCGTTCGTTAGGTTCAAAGCATAGGTATGTAGCCCGGCGTCAGCTTCATTCTGAGTTTGTATCCCGCTAAAATAGAGGTAGGTTGAAGTATCTACCATCGGTCTGTCGCTTAATGGTTCAGCCAATGGAAGCACTACGTCTGCACTGCGCTGACCGCTCCACATCACAAACGCAGCCACGAGCGCTAGTAGCCCCAATACCGCAATGACCAATTGTCGTCTCGATACCACCGGTATCATTAATGTTACATAATTCATATACATATATAATACGCCCTTGTCCGTCAACTAGTGATTGTTATCCCCGCACGCTTCGTGAACAACGCATCATTGCAATACCCTCTGGCAGAGCAACCGAGACAAAAATACTTTGTGATTTTGTATGCGCCAACTGAATTTGTGGATTACATGTTCACCGCACGACTAGAGCGCTGAGAGAGTCCACGTTGTTCCTTCGGCAATAATCTCTGGAATAACGATAGTGCCATTAGGTAGGTAGAGTTTCGTAGTAACGAGATTGCCCGACTGAACTATCGCGTGGCCGGTATACCGTGCTTGCGTTAGGAGCATCGCATCAAGCTGATGCACCAAAACCGGCACTTCGCGATGGAACCAGCCGTGCGACACAACGTGCGCTACAAAGGGAACTTTGGCACGGTTGCGTGTTGCAGCAGCTACCCCACTCGGGGTCACACTCTCAAAGCAAAATAGAACGGCAGGAATGTGTTCGGGAAGATTGACTGTCGCTTGGTTAATTCCGGGCCAGTACGAAATATCGTTTAACGCCTGCGTGAGTGATGGAGACTGTGGGAGCCGCGCAATTAGTGCACCATAGACGTATGGGGTGTACTCTCCTTGAGGCACCAGGTACTGCTTGTCAAACATGTACACCTTGGCTGCCTTGGTATCGTAAATATACGCACGGAGGTAGGCGCGCTTTAAAACATCGACCCGACCACTATCTACTACAATGACACCTTGGGGGAAAAGATTCGTTAGCACGCGCATGGTCGTTTCTGTCCCACCCAGTGCCTCACTCACCCGTGTATCTTCAGGGAAAATAATGTATGCGGCACCTGCTGCCGCTGCGTGCTCCAGGATTTCCATGACGATGGTTGCCCTGTCAAAGGTGTTCCAGTTTTGCTTATCGGCAGTCGTCCACTGTGTCCCAACAATAAAAACGCCTTGAGGAAGCGGTTGGTGTGAAAACGTCACCGGCAGAACTGACGCAATAATAATGAGCGCAATAACACTGTGTCCCCACCGCGGCGATACACGATAGAGTGCCAAAAATAGCAAACTCCCACTCGCCACTAAAAATGAGAGTCCGTACACATTCATATACGCAGCCAGCGCCCCGAGCCAACCCTGACTTGTTAGTGCGTAGCCGCTAAACCCAAAACTAAAACTTGCCTGCAGTGAACTTCCGGGACCCAGGGTGTACAGAGAAAAAATAGTAGCCCCCAACATTTCAGCCATAAGCCACACTACCGATACGGTCAGTAGCTGATAGGGCCAGCGCCAGGCTTTCGTATACCAAACTGCCACTCCAAGCATCATACTGCCGAAACCAAACATGACAGCTGCCGGCAGCCAGTACACCACTACCAATACTGCCTGCAGGAGAACGCTTTCAATACCAAGCCAATCGAGTGGGTAGACAGCCCAGAACCAAATGAGTGCCGTGAGTGTCTTCAGTAGCCCAAAGACAAAACTTAAACGAACTGCTTGCTGCCAGGTAGTCGCCTGCGCCAGCAGCATGAATACCCAGGTTGTACCAATAAAAACAAGTGGCCATAGCGCTGGGTGAAGCAACGAAACGCCAACCAATACGCCCGCCAAAGCTGTTCCGCCATATTTCACTGCAGTTGGTCGCATACCGCTATTCTATACTACGAAGCTTCGCGAATCACCGGCGCCACTACCCCAGGCATAGTCCACGGCGACAAGTGCCGATAGCACAGCAAAGGTCGTATACTACCTATATATGAGCACCATTTTGTACTGGATCAAGCGGTTTATCCCTCGGCGTGTCCTCGCAAAGCTGCGTCCACCCTACCACCTTGCGTTGGCCTACCTGGGGAGCATTATCTACCGCAACCCTTCTCGAGAAATTACCGTTATTGCCGTTACGGGTACAAAAGGTAAATCGACTGTGACTGAACTCATCACGGCGATTCTCGAGGCGGACGGCAAGCATGTCGCCTCACTCTCCACCATTCAATTCAAGATTGGTGACACCGTAAAGCGAAACCTCTTTAAGATGACCACGCCCGGACGCTTTTTTGTGCAGAAGTTTCTCCGTGATGCAGTGAAGGCTGGCTGCACGCACGCAGTGGTAGAAATGACATCTGAGGGCGCGAAGCAGTTCCGGCACCGTTTCATCCATATGGATGCACTCGTCTTTACGAACCTCACTCCAGAGCACATTGAATCACACGGCTCGTTTGAAGCGTACAAAGCAGCCAAGCTCGCCATTGCGCAGCAGCTTGAGGAGTCGGGTAAGCAACCGCGCTACATTGTTGCCAACGTCGACGATGAGCACGGAGCTGATTTCCTAAACTTTGCGGTTGAAGAAAAGCTCCCCTACCAACTCGCTGGACTCAAGCTCTACACACTCCACCGTGATGGCATTAGTCTCATTTTCCAAGACGCTGAAGAAGAAATGACCATCAGGGTACCGCTCGTCGGATTGTTCAATGTGTACAATACACTCGCAGCAATCACCATGACGAGAGCCCTGGGTGTACCGCTGCGCACGATTGAAAAAGCCCTTCGCCAGCTGCCGCCAATTAAAGGCCGCGTTGAGCACTTCTTTTCCGCTAAAGATGCTGGTAAGCACATCACAGCAGTCGTTGATTACGCCCACACACCAGACTCGCTCGAGAAGTTCTACCAAGCATTTAAAGATCAGCCTAAAATCTGTATTCTCGGCAACACTGGTGGTGGTCGCGATACCTGGAAGCGCCCTGAGATGGCTGCTATCGCCGAACGCTACTGTGACAAAATTATTCTGACGAACGAAGACCCTTACGATGAAGACCCACGAAAAATTGTCGACGAAATGGCAAAAGGCATCACCGATGCGAGCAAGCTCGACATCATCATGGATCGACGACTCGCGATTAAAACCGCTTTTGAAGAAGCGCCAGACGGGAGCTACGTCCTCATTTCAGGTAAGGGTACTGACCCATACATCATGGGACCAAACAACAGTCGACAGCCGTGGAGTGACGCGGACGTAGTGCAGGAGGAGTTAGCCGCACTCAAATCTGCATAGTACCAATAGTAAAAAGCGATGAAGGCAGTACCTTCGTCGCTTTTTAGTTACCTAAATAATACGATACCTGCACACACGGAGACATTGAGTGACTCCTTCATTCCCCGCATCGGTATTTCAAGCACCGTATCGGCAACAGCAAGCCACGCTGCTGAAACTCCATCAATTTCATTTCCGAGAACGTACGCTACTTTTTCAGGTACAGTAAAGTCAGACAGCAGTACCGACGCCTCAGTTTGTTCCACTGCCACAATGGTATACCCCTCAGCCCGAAGCGTTGCAGCGAGTCCATGCACATCTCTATCACTCACCGCTTTCCAGGGCACTGTTTCACTTGCACCCAACGACGTCTTTTTAATTTCGGGCACCGCACGACCAAAGC
>JACCDJ011463677.1_pt1 | contig 17520 bp, 16 predicted proteins | sample 7444481 | NCBI WGS metagenome assembly JACCDJ01 (sample SAMN15323435, study PRJNA562643) | freshwater metagenome | isolation source: river surface water | place: USA:Blue River Watershed | collected 2017-08-15 | reverse complement strand
GACGTAATTCCAGAAGCCCGTCCTTTTTCAGGCTCCCACTCGGTTACCCAAGCAAACTCGCCCAAGCAGTCAATAGCGAGCCAAGCCCACTCGCCCAAGCCTTCTCCGGGTCCATGAAACACTCGGACTGCTTGGTTGTTTTCAAAGGCCCGTAACCGTTCTCGAAGCCTCCAAGCGCTTTCCAAGGAGTCCCGTCCGCCAGGAACTTGATTTGAAATCGGGGTCATGAGGCACCTGCCCCGCGAAGCGCGTCCACCCAGGCGGAAAAGTCAGCAGGCCAAGGGGCCTCGAAATTCCCCGCTCCCCCGGGCAGCTCCAAACGCGATGCATGGAGCGCGGGCCGAGGAATGGACAGCTCCGCACCCGAAAGAAGGGCCAAAACAGACGGGCCTCCGTAGCGAACGTCGCCTAAAAGTGGAAATCCGGCTCGAGACAAGTGGATCCGAATTTGATGCCGCCTGCCCGTGATAATGCGGGCTCGACCGAGAAACGCTCCCTGAAATTGAACTTTCCGTTCGACCTGAGTGAGGCTGGGCTTGTCCTCGATCGGGGAGTCAAACTTCAGGACCGGAACTCCAGGGGCCCCTTGCGCCAGAAGCTCGTATTCTTTTTTCACTTTTCTTTGTTCAAACTCCTGGCCGGTTCGGGAATGAGCGCTAGCGGTCCTCGCAAAAACCACAATGCCACTCGTTCCCTGGTCGATCCGGTGAACCACCCAGAGCTTTTGGCCTAAATGCTCTTCTCCCCAAGCTTGAAGCACCGGGACCGGGTCGCCCGATTTTTGAGCTTCGCTATCGCGACCGGGAATCACGCGCCACCCTGCAGGCTTTGCCACCACCCAAAGATCCGGGTCGGCTCCACTGCTCCGAGAGTGCAGCACCAGGGGTTCCAGCCCCGCCCAAGCGGGAGCGGCTTTCTCTTCTAAAGGGGAATGATCACGTGTCACTTCTCATGAACCTACCACAGCTCCGTGCTACAACGAGCTTCACCATGAAGCGTTTCCTGCTGATTTTGCTCCTGGTTTGTGCGGCATTTGCCTCGGTGCTCGGGTTTTTGGCTCAAGGACCGGATTTTGAGGTGACCTTTGAAAGGCGGGTGGAAAGCGAACTCCCGCTCCGAACTTTGAGCCGGAGTCTTTTCAATGTGGCGCATTGGCCCGCCTGGCACCACGACGCGACAGAAGCAAAAGCTTCGAGCACTCCGCTTCAGACGGGATCTCTCGTCTCCCTTCAGGTCGATCCGCGCGGACAAAAATGGAAGCGGTTTGAGCTGCAAATTCGGCTCGAGCAAGTCTCAACCGAGCCACTCTTTCTGAAAGCTCGACTTGAGTCGGACTCCAAAGGAAAGATTTCGGCACTCTTCTCGGACGTTCGCTGGACCGTGGAGATCCAACCGGAAGGGTTAGGGTCCGAAGGGCGCGAAAAAAATACGGTGACCGGTCAGCTCAAAGCCCACACCCGAAGTGCCCGCGCTCGGATTCTTTCCCGCCTCGCTCCACGAATTCTGCTGAATCAAATTTTCCCGGTCGATCTTCAAAAACTTGCGGGACAAGTGGGAGCCGAAGGCGTGGACCTGTCGCCACGCAACTAGATCCCTTCCTTTTTGGCCTCAAGGCGCTTTCGCCAAAGTTTCAATCAATCGCTCCCACTGGCTTTCTTGGCCCGAGGGATCCACACTCAAGGCCTTGGCTCGAGTCCGTCGCGTGATGGCACGCGCGAGGCCTTCGGGGCTTCCCGATTGCATGAAGAAAACCTTCACCTGACGGCTTTTCATTTCCTGAACGAGTTTTTCCAAATGCTCGGGCGTAGCGGGATGACCAGGCGCTGACTCTAAAGTGGCTTCGGCCGAAACGCCCAGCCACGACCAAAGGTAAGTGAGGTGAGCGTGATCGGTGACGGCCACCTTACCTGCCCAGCTTTTCAGCTGTTTTTGCCAAGCTTGAATCTGCGCTTCGCGCTTTTTCCGAAACTCCTGAAAGCGCGCCTCGTATCCTGCCGCATGCTCAGGGTCTGCTTTTGAAAGCGCTTTTCCCAAAGCTTCAGCCACCCGAATTCCATTCCTTGGGTCGAGCAGAAAATGGGGATTCGAGGTGGGATGATTTTCACCCAGCCTCGGGCCACCGACGGGTGGAGCCAGGAGATTCGCGCTTCGAGAAGCATCCCAGTCCTTCTCGCCCCCTTTGCGAAGCGCCGGATCGGTCTGAGCCGCTTGCAAGGGCCCGAGCCAGGCATCCTCAAGCCCAAGTCCATTTCGGACCACCCAGCTCACTTCTTTCCACTGTCCGCGCGCCCCCGGAAGAAGCCTGGGTGAAAGGGCGTGAGGGTTTTCACCCCGTTGAAGCACACCTTGAACCACCACATCGGGGCCACCTACGATCTGGACGAGTTCCACCAGGCTTTGCGTCGAGGCGACCACCCGAATCGGAGCGGCTTGTGCCCCCGGGATTCCCGAAGATAGTCCAAACAGTGCCCCCGCAAAACCGATGAACCACAAACGACGCCCCTGCTTTGCCATGGTTTCAGAATGACGTGGTGCTGTGCCCTGCGCAAGGGAACGTGTTAACCTAGGGCTCCTATGCAGCGCGATTTCGTGGCCCACGCCCTGAACCTTCCCGAACCCACGACCGGCCCCGCCCAATTCTCCGGCTGGACGACCGATTCGAGAAAAATTCGCCCCGGTTGTTTATTCATCGCAATCCCCGGCGAAAAATTCGACGGACACGATTTCATCGAAGCCGCCCTCGACCAAGGAGCAGGTGGAATCCTCGCGCGCACAGGCACACGCGAGAAATTACCGACTTCGGCGAAGGCCGCCTTTTTTGAAGTTCCTGATACCCTTCAAGCCTTCCGAAAACTCGGTCACGAATGGCGCCACCGCTTTTCAGGCCCAGTCGTTCTCATCGCTGGCAGCGTCGGAAAAACCACCACGAAAGAAATTTTCTCCGCACTCCTTCGAGGAAAATTCCAGGAAGTCCTTCGAACCAGTGGAAGTCAGAATGGCTTTGTTGGAATTCCGATGACCCTTCTTGAGATCGACCCGGCCGTTCACCGTGCCGCTGTGGTGGAAGTCGGCATCGACGAGATTGGCGCCATGGCCCAGCACCTCGAGCTCGTCCAAGCCGATGCCGGCATTCTGACTCCCATCGCCCCCGAGCACCTGGAAAAGCTCATTGACCTTCCCACGGTAGCTCGCGAGGAAACGCTCGCGCTTCAGGAAATCGACTCACGCGGGGGAATCACGGCCGTTTCGCTCGATGATCCTTGGCTTCATGCGCTTTGCCAGGAAGCTCCAAAAGGCCAAAGAGTTTACTTCTCGCTTCTGGGTGCTCCCGCTCCGAAAGGGCGTGAGGCTCAGGTGCTCCGAGGTACGCTCGACTCGACGGGAACAAAGCTTTCCCTTCAAGGCTTAGGTTTAGACGGCACCGAGCTTCCCCTGCCCTTGCCCGGCGATCACAACGCCCTGAACCTCCTCGGTGCTTGTGCCCTGGCGCGCGCCCTCGGCCTCGACTCAGCCCAGCTTCGCGCGGGCCTAGCCACGTTCTCGGGTGCCGCTGGCCGCAGCGAGATTCGCCAAAGCGCACGCGGCAACACGGTCATTTGCGATTACTACAATGCGAGCCCCGCTTCGGTTGCGGCAGGCCTAGCGCTTCTCGAGCGAACGGCGCAATCGCGCGAAGCCAAAAGCGCACGCCGAAAGCTCGCGGTCCTCGGCGACATGCTCGAGCTTGGGCCCCAGGAGCTCGATTTTCACCGCGAACTTGCCGCGCCCCTGGCTCGCCACGGCGTAGAGCGAGTTTTTCTCTACGGGCCTCGGATGCGCGCGCTTCACGAAACATTGAAAGCGCAACACCCGAGCCTCCAAAGCTCGCACCACGAATCCCACGAGGAACTCGCTCGCGCGCTTCTTTCTGAGCTAGCCCAGGAGGACACCCTTCTCATCAAAGGTTCCCGAGGCATGCGGATGGAAGAAATCTGGAAGCGGGTTGAGTCGGCATGACTCCCGCATCCCCCAAACTCGCCGCGGTCCTCTCACCTAACCGCGAAGGCATCGAAAAAGCGGCCCAAGCGCTCCGCGCGGGGGAGCTCGTCGCGATGCCCACCGAAACCGTCTACGGGCTTGCGGGCGCAGGGCTTGAGGCTTCTGCTCTTTCAAAGATCTTTGCAGCCAAAGAGCGACCCACCTTTGATCCTCTGATCCTTCACGTCAGCTGGCCCACTCCGAAAGATTCCGCTTCAGGGGTCACCGATCCGCTCACCGAGCTCGAGCGACGCGACCTCATTCATCTCGAAGGCTGGTCGGACCATTCGCGAGAAAAAGCACAAAAGCTCCTCCTCGAATTTTGGCCGGGTCCTCTCACTTTGGTTTTGCCAAAACACCCGCGAGTTCCAGATTTAGCCACCTCTGGGCTTCCTCAGGTTGCTCTTCGCATGCCTAGGCACCCGGTGGCTCGTGCTTTGATCGAAGCGGCAGGAATGCCTTTAGCAGCTCCCAGCGCGAACCGTTTCGGAAGAATCAGCCCCACTCGCGCCGAACACGTGCAGTCGGAACTCGGGGAGCGGATTGGTTGGATTTTGGATGGCGGCCCGAGTGAAGTGGGAGTCGAAAGCACCGTCATTCGAATGGGAGCCCAAGGCGAAGCCCAACTTCTTCGGCCAGGCGGGATCGCTGCCGCCGATATCGAGCGAGTTTTGGGCCACCCGCTTCTCGCGCCGCCTTCAATGCCTGTCGCTGGTCCGTCGGGCTCGCCCGGCGCACAGCTCGCACCCGGACTTCTCGAGAGTCACTATGCGCCGAGGAAGCCCTTCTTTCTGCTTCCTTCGCCGCTCACAGCACTCCCCGAGAACCTATCCCTACTTCCCCCCTTTCAGCCCCTTTTTCAGCAAATTCGAGAGCACGGCGCCCGAGTCGGGTTTCTTTCTTCCAGTCCGGAAGGCAACGCCCATTCGTCGCTCTTTTCGCTTCGTTTCGGTAGGGATGCAGTCGCTGCCGAAACACTCAGTCCGGCGGGCGATGCCCAGACAGCGGCTCAGCGCTTGTTCTCCCTTCTTCGCTGGCTCGATGAATCGACGGCAACTGTGCTCGTGGCTGAGCCCTGGACAAGGGAGATCCACTCAGGCCTTGGCCATGCCATTCAAGACCGTTTGAAACGCGCTTCCGCTCGAAACCAGATCACTCTTTAGTTTTCACGCGCTGCGCGCTTCCGCTCGAAATCAAATCACTCTTTGAATTTCGCGCTGAGTGGCGATGCGCCAGCGCCAGATCAAGGTCAAGGCCACAAAGGTTAAGCCAGCCGAGAGACCAATCCAGAGCCCTTGAAGACGAAGGGTTCCGTAGATCCCGAGCCAAAGCGCAATGGGCAGACCCACCAGCCAGTGGCCCACCAGGTGAGTCGCTGCAGTCACCCGAAGTTGTCCGAGTCCTCGAAGCGCGCCGCTGGCCACGGCTTGCGCTCCGTCGCTCAGTTGAAAAAGGCCCGCAATCAAAAGAATGCCTTGAGCAAACTGAACCGTTGCTGGATCGCTCGTATAAGCGCCCAGAACCCAGGTCGGAAAAATCAAAAAGACAAGCGCCGAGCAGGCCATGAAAGTGGTTCCGAGCCCTAGGCTGGTCCAGCCCCACGAGCGCGCTTCAGTGAGATCGCCTCGCCCAATGGCCTGCCCCACAAGAACTGAAGTTGCGGAGCCAATGCCTAGCGGCACCATGAAGGTGAGGCTAGCTGCATTCAAGACGATCTGGTGAGCCGCCACTTCCACGGGCTCAAATCGGCCAGCTAAGACCGTTGCCAGAGCGAAAAAGCCCACCTCGAAAAGGAACTGAAGCGCTGCCGGCACCCCGAGCTTCAGAAGTTTCCACATCCGTTCGGCTTCGAATTGAAGGCTTCGTTTGGAGAACCATTGATCGTGCTTTCGATCCCAGTTTCTCAAATAAATTACGATCACCACGGCCATGAAAGTGCGAGCGATCGTCGTTGCCCAAGACGAACCGGGAGCTCCCATTTTCGGAAAGCCCCAGTTTCCGAAAACGAGGAGCCAATTAAAGAGCGCGTTGACACCATTTGCGCCCAGCATGATCCACAAAGAAACCTTCACCACGCTCATCGACTGGAGGTACTGGCGACAAGCCTGAAAAACCAACACACCCAGCATCGAAGGAATCAATGCTCGCAAGTAGGGGCCCGCTTCTGCGGCTACCGAGAGATTCACACCCAGCCAGTCGAGATGAAAAGAGAGGTAGTACAGTGCCCCCATGCTGGGCCAGGTCACTAAGGCCACTACCCAAAGGCCTTGAACAAAAGACCTGAAACAACTCTCGCGATCACCTGCGCCAAAAGCTTGGGAAACCATCGGGTCCAAGCCGGTCAGAATACCGATTCCCAGCATCATGAACCAGGAAAAGACCGAAGTCCCAATTCCTACACCCCCAACGGCTTCCGGGGAAACTCGACCCACGAAAACCAGGTCGACAAGACCCATGGTCATGATGGCGAGGTAGCTGAGGATAACAGGCCAAGCGAGCCGGAAAAGCTTGAGCATGCGCCCTAGCTTAGTAGACCGCGACGAGTCCCGCTAGGTTTCCAGTCACTTCCACTAGCAAAATCACCTCATCACTGCTTTGAGCGTGAAAGTTGAAAGTGTACGCAGAGTACTTTCCGGCTTCACTTTCCCGGCGGATCTGAAGTTTCAAAGTGGGAAACACACTTTCCATCTCCGCTACTCCGGCATGGAACGCGGGCGAGTTAAGTCCGATGAACTTATGAAGATAGCCGCCTGGAAACTCGTGCGCTCGATCCAGGAGCGTCTGAATTTTCTCGTAGCGGCTTTTATCCGTGATCATGTTTGTTCCAGGTCACTGCTGACCTGCTCCCACTCCAAGTATCTCATGTTCAAAGCCTCTTGAAAGGTACGCCTTTTTTCAAGTAATTCCGAAACCTTAGACTGGCTTTCGTAGATAGAATCGCTCGCTAACATCCCGTCCATTCCGGCAATTTCCGATTCGAATTTCTCGATCTCTTTTTCGAGCTTTTCCCGTTTCTTGAGCCAAGCCTGGCGCGTGTTGTTTGAAACCCCGCCTTTGGCCGGCCGGTCGCTTCCAGAACTGTCCGCTGCAGTGACTTGCGTCGGACTGGAGGTACCGGAAGCGGCCAGTTGAACGGATGATCCCGCCTGCGCGAGCTCGCGATTTTTCCGCTCCAGGTAGTCTTCATACCCACCCAGAAGCGCCACTAAGCTTGAGCCTTTTTCAGAGGGAACGACTTCCAAAACGGTATCGACCAAGCCGCTCATGAAGGCGCGATCGTGAGAAACCACGACCAGAGTCCCTTCGTATTCCTGAAGTGCTTCGAGAAGGACGCCGCGACTCTGAACATCCAAGTGATTGGTCGGTTCGTCCAAGATCAAAAAATTCGATGGCGACAAGAGAAGCTTAGCCAGCGCGACTCGCGCCTTCTCGCCACCGGAAAGCACCCCGCAGCGCTTTTCGACCGCATCGCCACTGAACAAAAACGCGCCTGCAATTCCGCGTACCCGCGAAATCGTCAGCTCGGGCGCCGTATTCTCAAGCTCCCGTTGAATCGTAGCAGTTCTATCCAGAGTCTCAGCCTGGTGCTGAGCGTAGTAGCCCACCTTCACTTCATGCCCGAGCTTCGAGACGCCCTCGGTTGCTTCCAACTCTCCTGCCAGGAGCTTCAAAAGCGTGGTTTTCCCCGCGCCGTTCGGGCCCACGATGGCCACACGAGCTCCGCGCTGCAAAACCCAGTCGAGCGACGAAAACACTCGCTTCTCGCCGTAAGAAAGTCCGGCGCCCTTCAGCGTCACCACTTCGCGGCCCGATCGCTGTGCCGGAGGAAAACGAAACTCGACCTGATCCCGTTCGTCAGGGAGTTCAATTCGCTCCATGCGGTCGAGCTCTTTCAAGCGACTCTGCGCTTGGCGCGCTTTCGTCGCTTTTGAGCCGAAACGCCGCACAAAACGCTCAATTTCCGCAATCCGTGACTGCTGACTCTCAAACTGCGATCGAAGCACTTCGAGGCGTTCAGCCTTCTGAACCATGTAAGCGTCGAGGTTTCCGCGATAAGTCCAAAGCTTCTTTTGGTCGATTTCGATGACCTCTTGAGCCAAGCGGTTTGCAAAGTGAGTGTCGTGGCTGACCAAAAGCAAAGCTCCACGGAAGCCCAAGAGAAATTGCTCAAGCCAAAGCAAGCTCTCCAGATCCAAGTGGTTCGTCGGTTCGTCGAGAAGCAGTAAATCGGGTTCTTGAAGGAGTAGACGCGACAGGGCGACCCGCATCAGCCACCCTCCTGAGAACTCGCCTAACCTGCGTTCAAAATCGCGCGCTCGAAATCCCATTCCCTGAAGAATGGACTTGGCGCGAGCTTCAAGTCGGTACTCATCCAATGCTTCGAGCTCTTCCAGTACCCGGCCGTAGCGCTCCAAGTGCTGCGCCTGACGCCCCGATGCTTCATCCTCGGCACTCGCCTTTTCGAGAGCCTCTTCGAGCTCTCGACGCGCGACGAGGAGCTGGTCTCGACGACCATCCAAGCGCATCACTTCTTCCAGAACACCCTTGTCCGAAGTCCTCGGAACTTCTTGCGCCAGGTGTCCCAAAGACAAATGAGGCAACCGAGAAACCCGGCCTAAATCGGGTTCTTCTTGGCCTAAAATCATCCGAATGAGGGTGGATTTCCCTGAGCCGTTCGGGCCTACGAGAACGCAACGCGAGCGAGCGCCGAGATGGGCCGAAGCCCCCTCAAAAAGAACTTGGGCGCCGTACTGTTTGGTGACTCCGGAAAGATCAATCACGCACCACGTCAATAGCTTATTTGACCAAAAAAATCATTCTTTTTTACTCGGCATTTCAGCTAGTTGACTCCGAGCCGCCGTACTGGTTGCAAACCCCCAGAACTCGCCTCACACTCATTTGATAAGGGGAATCCACTGCATGAGGACGATTCGCGGGTCTACCGCTCAATTTGCTGTGCTCGTCACCCTCTGGTCGACCGCATCCTTAGGCATTTTGGGCTTCCTGATGACCGTGGTCGCGCGCTTGGACTTCTCCTTTTTTGAGGCTAACGGAATGCTCCGCGCTGAATTCATGCGCGAGGCCCTGTTTCAACAGCTCTACCTTGCGATTGACCCTTGGGCGTTTGGGGTCCTGTTTTTAGGAATCGCTTCCGTGGCGGGTGTCGCTTTCTGGTTTGCCTACGCCCAATGCGCTTATGTTCGCCGCACCCGGGATGCCCTGCAAAGTTACGCCGATCGCTTGGAGGTTCCGAGCGTAAACGGCCTAGGCCCCCTCTCCATGCACATGGCTGATTTCTTGGAAATCATGCACCTGAGAATCAAGCGGGACTCCCAGGAAAAGATCAATGAAGCGATCGAAAAAGCGCTTCGCGACTGGCCGCAATCGCCTCGGGTTTCCGGCAACGATCTGGCCCAGTTCGTGGTCCTTTCCGTTCTATTGGCCACGATCTTCTCGTTTATCTGCGCCACCTTTTTCATTCAGGTCGCGAACCGAATCGAAGAGCTCGGCCGCACGGTAGCGCGTTTCAATACCCCTCAGGGCCCCCAGTTCCTGCTCGAGCAATACGAACTCGTGAACCTTCTGATGTGGACCGTGATTGCAGTCACCGCAGTGGCATTTGTCAGTCAGGGCTACCAGTTCGGAAAGAAACTGGCCGAGAGCAATTACGCGCTCCTTCGCGACCTTCGTAAGTTCATGCAAGGCGATTTCAATCAGCGCCTTTTCCTGCGCGGTGCCGACCCCGTGGCGGAGTACGTTCCGGCGATGAATGAGGCGCTGAACAAGATCCAGAAAAAACTTTGAACTGGCCCCTTAGAGTGGCGACAGCGGGAATTAACGGTGCGCCCCATCTTCGGCTTATTCCTTGAATTGTCGGCGCGCTATGAAGCGCCAATGTCCAGATTCTGAGTGTTCGGCCCGGAACCCTGAAAATTCAGGTCCAAGGATGAGAGCCATCGTCCGAAGAGGAAGCTACTTTCGGAAATCCGATGGCCAGTGGATTCAGAGGTATTCCTGCCCCAGATGCCGAACGTCTTTTTCCTCAGGCTCTCTTCTCCCTTGCTTCAGACAGAAGAAGAGAAAGGTGAATCACCCGCTTTCGCTACTTCTAAGCTCAGGTGTTTCCCAGAGGCGTGCTGCGATTTTACTCCGAGTGAACCGAAAAACCGTGGTGAGGAAGTTTCGCTTTTTGGCGGAGCAAGCACGGATCCATCACCAAACCTGGTTTAAGTCGCTCGAGGAAAAACCCCTGACTTATGTGCAGTTTGACGACCTTGAAACGAGCGAGCACTCCAAGCTAAAGCCCCTGAGTGTTGCTCTGGCAGTTGAGCCAAAGAGCCGGAAAATCCTAGGCTTTCAGGTCTCCTCGATGCCCGCCAAAGGGCTTCTCGCTAAGCCCGCCCTTAAAAAATACGGCCCTCGCCCCGACCACAGACCAAAGGGTTGGAATGAGCTTTTTCAAAGCCTAAAGCCAGTGGTTCACCCCAAAGCGGATTGGCTCTCGGACGAGAACCCTCACTACCCCAGGCATCTACTCAAGCATCATCCCGAGGCCACCCACCGAACGACGCCCGGACGCCGGGGATGCGTCGTAGGACAGGGGGAGCTGAAAAAAATCGGGTTTGATCCACTGTTCTCGCTCAACCATACCTGCGCGATGCTTCGGGCAAACCTGAACCGTCTCTTCCGCAGAACCTGGTGCACGACCAAAAAGCGAGAGGGATTGATCGACCATCTGTCCCTTTACGTGCGGTACCATAACGAAAAACTCACTCCGCCATGCACACTGTCAGGGGCCAGTTTGTGTTGACAAACGGCGCTAAACTCCAGTACTCCCTCCCAACTCTCGGCCGTTCTTTGGTGTGCGAGCGTAGCTCAGCGGCAGAGCATCGCCTTCACACGGCGAGGGTCGCAGGTTCAATCCCTGCCGCTCGCACCATTCACTCCCTAGCGCGCGTTGCTAGGTAGAGCCAGGCCACTCCTCCAGTTAGGGGACGCGCCTGTATCTCGGTGGCTCCTGGAAGAGCCTGCAGCCATGGCAAGAACCGTTTGCCTGCAGGAAAAACCGACGAGGTCTCAAACAGGTAGCGATAGGCCTCAGAATCCCCACTCAGAGCGCCACCGACGCCCGGCATCAGCTTTCGGGCAGCCCATCGGAACGGGCCTAAGACTCCCCCTTGGGTCGACCAATCCCCGAATTCCAGCACCAGGAGCTGCCCCCCGGGGGCCAAAACCCGCCAAAGTTCACGCAACCCAGCCTGAGGATCTGCGAAGTTTCGCACTCCAAATGCGCAACTCACCCGATCAAAAGCCGCCCCCTCGAAAGGAAGCTGGAGGGCATCGGCTTCGACAAATTCGATCGAGGCGCCCCCCGCTTGACGTTGTTGTCTCGCCCGCGCCACGTCCAGCATGGGTGCACAGAAGTCGGCACCGACCACCCGAGACGGCTGTACACGATGAGAAGCAAACCGAAAGGCAAGATCCCCCGTCCCGGTCGCAACATCCAGAATTCGCAAACCTGGGGTTAAGCGCGCCTCCCGAATGAGGCGCGCCTTCCAATTTCGATGAATCCCCAGGGACAGCAGATCGTTGGCACGGTCATACGCACCGGCGATCCGGCCAAACATGGAACGAACCGCTTCAGGTGAGCTCACGTGCCTCTTTCCGCCTTAAGCTTGAAACAAAGGCGCTAGGTCCATGAAAATTCGCCAACTCAGGACTTTTCCGTCGGCGTTCGTCACGAAGGTATCCGAAAAGGGAACCGGGACTTTCTTTCCGTCCTTGCGGGTGTATGTCACCTGGCCTTCTACAGCCCAAGTAGAACGCCCTTCGGAGTCCTTCCCTTCCCAAGCTTTTTCCAAGCTGTGGGACAAACTCTGGATTGAACCAAAAAAGCCGTTCACCGCTGCTTCGACCGCCTCGGGACCATGCACTGCGGGAGCATTCCCAAATCGAAATTCACCGTTTTCGGCAAAAAGTTTTGCGAACCCTTTGGAGTCGCTTCGGTCAATGATTTGAAAAGCCTCTACCATCCAGCTTGGAGTTTTCATGAACTCAACATAGACCGACGCCCAGGCAAGTTCAAGCTTTGTTGAACTAGACCTAGGCGCCTGGTTTTTTTGGATAATGGGCTCAGCCGGTCTTATTGAGCCGTGAAGAACCCGCACGGGCTGCACGCTTCGCTCGAGCCTGTGCCACGCGGTCGACATGTCCATTCGAACCGTTCTGGGCATGCATGGCGACTGCATCGCTTTCTGGCGTGTGGGCTTGCGGGTCTCGAGCCGTCAACAGACGGGCCAGATCATGGACCAACTTTTGAAGCTGCTGTGCTTGGCGGGCCATCTGCTCGCCTGAAGCTGCCGACTCTTCCGAAGCTGCAGCGTTTTGCTGGGTGGTTTGATCGAGCTGCGCCATGGCTTTTGCGATCTGCTGAATCCCGCGGGACTGTTCCTGCGAGGATTGCGCCATCTCACCGTTGATGTCGCATACCTTGCGAGCTGCCACCACGATCTCTTGCAATGCCACACCGCTCACTTTCGCAACATCTGCCCCACGAGACGCTTTGCCAACGCTCTCTTGAATCAGGGTTCCAATGTCTTTTGCAGCAGTGGCCGAGCGCTGGGCCAGGTTTCGCACGGCTTCGGCAACCACCGCGAAGCCTTTGCCCTGCTCACCTGCTCGAGCCGCTTCCACGGCAGCGTTCAGCGCCAGAAGATTGGTCTGGAAAGCGATATCGTCGATCACTTCCGTGATCTCTGCCACTTTCTTTGAGCCTTCTGCGATCTCACCCATGGCATTTACCAAGCGATCGATTTCGGTTTTGCCGGTTTCAGCGGAGTTCCGGCACTGAATCGAAAGATCCGAAGCGGCTTTTGCTGCTTCAGCGCTCGAAGCCACCATACTGCTCAGCTCTTCGATTGAAGCGGCGGTCTCTTCCAAGGAAGCAGCCGACTGAACGGACGCACTTGAAAGCGTCTGGCCAACGCTCGACACCTGCGCGCTAGCCGAGGCCATTTCGCGACTCGTGTCACCCAGACGATCACCGATGTTATTCAAGGAGTTCAAAGGTCCGCGAAGGAGAAGCACCACACCGACCAAGGCGAAGGCCAGGAAGCCACCGCCCAAACCCATGATCTGAGTCGATGCTTGGGCCACTTGGGCTTTCACTGGATCCAGACTCGAGATCACAGTGAAGGTTCCGCGCATTTCGCCATCGCGCATACTCTCCATCGAGTAGCCCAGAATGTCTTTTCCGTTGCCCCACGGACTCGTCTTCGGATCACCATGGCAGGTCAAGCAACCTTGCGCCTGGGAAATTCGAACCGGACGAGAGACTTTCAAGAATTTTCCGTCGGCACTTTTCTCAACCACTTCCTTGAGCTCCGGATTTGCCCGGAATTTCGAGATCAACCGGACCTCTTCTTCCGTCGCACGGTTGCGTTCCGCGCGGGGAGCATCCGAGGCCACTCGGAACTGGTAACCTTCCTTTTCTGCACCGATCTGCCCCAGTCGGAAAGCTGCGAAGACCGGAACGCTCTTGAGGACCTTCAAGCGAGCTTCTTCACTCAAGCGACCATCCGGAAAGCGCTTTTTCATCTCTTCGATGACGCTCCCCAGGGTATCCATATCGGAGACGTAGTCGCGACCCACTTCCAAGCGACTCAGGATCGCTCGTGACTTATCAGCCAAAGCCTCTTCGCCTTGGTGATCTAGTCGGTTCCGCGCAATGAGCGCGCCCACCAAAGTGCAAAGAATACTGGTTACACTGACCGCCAAAAGGATTCGCGTGCGAAAGCTCGTCTTCATGCCTCCTCAATCGGAAATTGAGACGAAACTCTTGACGGAGTCTGGTCTCATTTCGAAATTCCATGACAGTCCGAACGCGAAGCGTCACGCATCCGACAGATTCCTGCGTTGAAAACCTGACGATCGTGCCCTAGAACTTTCGGAATCAGGGGGAACTGAGAAAATGAAAAACTGCTACTGGCAGCCGACTCCGATTGAGCCCAACCGAAAGAAGCCAGAGCATGAGCACTACGATGCGCTGATTATCGGTGGCGGATTCGCCGGTCTATCCAGTGCGCGTTTCCTGAAGGAAGCCCAGCCCTCCCTGAAAGTGGCGGTCCTGGAAAAAGATTACGTGGGCTTTGGTGCGAGCGGCCGAAACGGCGGGTTTGCCATGACACTCCTCGGCCTCAATCACTCTCAGCTCCTTCGAGATGCGGGTTTGGAGAACGCGCGCGCGGCTCACGCTTGGGCAAAGAAAGCCGTCGATTATGTCCGCCGTACGGTCATCGACAAAAACATCGACTGCGAGATGGTCGATAAAGGCTTCATGGGAATTGGGCTGAACTCCCTCCATGTAAAAAAACTCCGCCACGAAGTCGAGGTTTTGCAAAAACTCGGAACGACGGAAGCGAAGTTCCTCGATCGCGGTGAAATGGCGCGCATTCTTCCCGATTCCATGGATCAAGTGGAAGGCGGCCTTTGGGAGCCCCACTGCGTGGTTCTTAACCCCTACAAGCTGGCTCGAGGCCTGAAGGACCTAACTGAGTCCTTGGGTGCAGAAGTGTGTGAGGGTCAAGGTGTATCAGGCTACCGGAAGCTTTCGGCGGGTGGCTATCAGGTGACTTTGGAGAGTGGCCAGACCCTGACTTGCTCCAAACTGATTCTTGCCACCAATGCGTACAGTTACCGTTTCAACGTATTCAAGTCGGGCCTAGTTCCGATTTACACCTACATCGTCGCAACCGAGCCACTCACTCCCAAGCAATGGGACCAGATTGGTTGGGATGACCGCCATGGCATCGAGAGCGTGTTCCGGATGGTGCATTACATGCGCCCAACGAAAGACGGCAGAATCTTGCTGGGCGGAAAAGACGCCAACTACTACTTCGGTCACAAAACCCAAGATCGTTTTGACGAGAACGAGAAGCTCTTCGCGGCTCTTCAACAAGACTTAGTGAAATTCTTCCCCAGCCTGAAGGGAATCCGCTTCACGCACGGCTGGGGCGGCCCCGTCGGATCCACGCTGAACTTTTTCCCGACGATGGGACGCGAAGGCGATTTAATCTGGGCCTTGGGCTGCTGTGGCCACGGCGTTTCGCTCTTCAACTACTTGGGATCGATCGTGAGCGATCTTTTCTTCGAAAAGAAGACAGAGAACACCGAGCTCTTTTTCGTGAACAAGAAACCCTGGGCACTCCTGCCACCCGAGCCTGCGAAGTTTCTGGGCTGTGGAGCCTACAAAGAGACCCTGAAGCTTCTGGACCGATTCGACGAAATCCGGACAGGCAAAGCGTTCTAAGCTTGGCATTTGACACGCCAGAGCTGACGCGATGCGCATAAAATTATTTGTCATTTCAACCACTTCGCCCCTTGTCGACTTTCAAGCAGACCGCTAGACCGAAAGAGATTCCTTTGGGGGGAACAGATGAAATTTCGCAGAACGGTTCGCGCCGCAATCGCGATTTTTGCTTTCCTAGCGGTCTTTTCCATCACGTCGTCCTTGGCCGACGATTCCTCTGCGCGAGAAAAATTCGCCGAAGCGCAACGCTCTTTCGAAGGGCGTGAGGATTCGTCTCAAATCGACAAGGCTTTGAACCTGCTCGAGCAAGTCATCGCAGAGACCCAAGACGTTGAGCTGCTCTTTACAGCACGAGTGCTTGAGTCCCGTTGCTGGCACCGCAAAGGCCACGTCACTGAAAACGCCGAATCCAGAAAAGAGCTTCACCAAAAGGGAATGCTAGCGGCAGAGGCAGCAAAGAATCTGAATGATACCTATGCAGATTCCTACTTTCTCTTTGCCATCAACCTGGCGTCCTGGGCACAAGCCAACGGTGTGATTGCTTCGCTCGCCCGAAAGGCGGAGCTCATCGCCCACTTGAACGGAACACTCGGTAGAACCACGCAGAGTGGTCAGAAGGGCGAAACTTTCGACGGCTGGGGGCCGAACCGAGTCTTAGGCCGGCTTTATTTCAAGCTTCCCGGCTTTGCGGGTGGATCGCACTCCAAAGCAGTCGAGCTTCGCACGCAAGCGGTCGAACAGGCCCCGGAACACTCGGGGAACTATGTTTACTTGGCGGAAGCACTCCTCGATGGCAACGAGAACGAGAAAGCGCTCGCACGCGACCTCGTCACCAACGCTTTGGCACGGACACCTGAGACTTGGGATCCGAAGCGCGGCCCCGAGACGCGCGAAGACCTCGTTCGTTTGAGGAAATTACTGAATTCAGATTGATTGATTTTGAGTCTGGCGCGCGCACCGGGCTGAATCGGGGGAGTTGTAACCTGCGCGAGTTTTTCAGCAGTGAAAGTTCTAACCATGGGGGAAATCACAATGAAGGGATCTTTCAAAAACCTGAGTCGTCTCGCACTGGCCTTGCTCGCCGTTTGCGGCCTGGTTTCAAGCTTGAGCGTGGCTCAAGCCGCAACGACGGAGCAAAAAGTGCTTCGCGTCACCAGCGATGCAATGGAAGGGAACCTTTTCGTTCATGCCATTCTGGACGAAAATGCCAAAATCACGGGCCTTCGTTACGAAAGCCCGTATGAGACGAAAACTTTTCCGATCACGAACCTGGCCCAAGGCATCGTCATGTACAGCATCAAGGGCATGAACGTGGTGACCTTGAAGTCCGCAAAATTTGACCCCGCAAACGGTGGGCCGATTGACGTGGTCTACATTGCCAACGGACTGACCGGCAGCTACCGCACCTACCCTGCCGAAATGAACCGCGTGGGACAGACCTGGGAACTTCTGATCAACGATCAAGCAGGCCGTCGCCCCGTGAAGCACATTTACCTGAAAGCGAAAAAAGTCTTGGGCAAGATCGTCGGAATCGATCAAGTCATTCCACAAGACGGCGCCAAAATCATGGCAGAGCCGATGGAGCCCGCTCTTCCAGGTATCGAGAACGACTGGTACGTGAACCCTGCTCTGGTTCAGCAAGGCGTTTGAGTTCGACTGATCAAAGTCCTGACAGCGTCTGAGTTTTAGTCAAATTTGATCCACCTGAATTGAAGAAAAACCCCGTGTTTGCCGATACATCGGACAAGCACGGGGTTTGCTTCTTTTATCCCTTGGGGGATCGGTGAGCGGGACGTTGGGACACCAAAAATCAGGCCAAATCGCGCAGGAAGGGAATGCTTTCTGTTCTGCGCTTTCGCGCCGTATTTTTGGGAGCCCTGCGCTCGGGTTCGGCTTAACCCTCGCACTCGCACTCGCACTCACACTCACGGCCTGCTTGAAGCCCGACAACGCCGGAAACGCCGTTCGAAGACAAGGCTCTCAAAGCTCGATCGGTGGACCCACCGGACCCGCCACATTGACAGTGAGCCCTTCAGGAAATTGGCTGGGAGCCTCGCAAAGCCTCCCTTTGAAAGTGACCGCAGGTTCTCCGCGGGGAACGATCTCCTTTGCGATTGTTTCGGGCGAAGGCTCGATCGGTGAACTCTCCGGAATTTTCACTGCGGGAACGAGTGCAGGCACCGCCCGCGTTCGCG
>JACCDJ010699806.1_pt1 | contig 17527 bp, 15 predicted proteins | sample 7444481 | NCBI WGS metagenome assembly JACCDJ01 (sample SAMN15323435, study PRJNA562643) | freshwater metagenome | isolation source: river surface water | place: USA:Blue River Watershed | collected 2017-08-15 | reverse complement strand
GCTGGCGGTAAATCCTGATGCGGTAATTGAAGATCTACCGGTCGGAATGGCGCAGCGAGTTGAGATTTTGAAAGCCCTACGACGTGATGTCAGCTTGCTAATTCTCGATGAGCCGACAGCCGTTCTAACTCCTCAAGAAACAGATGAACTATTAGAAGTATTGCGTAATCTTGCGAAGAAGGGTGTGGGCGTTCTTTTTATCACTCATAAGTTACGTGAGGTTATGGCAGTTGCAGATCGAGTTGTCGTCTTGCGCAACGGAAAATTAGTAGGAACGACTTCTCCGAAAGAGAGTAGCGAGGCGAAGTTGGCCCAGATGATGGTTGGAAGAGAAGTAGTTTTAGACGTGGAAAAAGATATTGCAAAACCAGGCCAAGCAGCTCTAGTGGTATCTGAGATGAGCGTTCTAGATGATCGCAAATTAGAAGCAGTTAAGGCGATCTCCTTTGAAGTTAAATCCGGTGAAATCCTAGGAATCGCTGGGGTCGAAGGGAACGGCCAACGAGAATTAGTAGAAGCAATTTGCGGAATGCGTAATCGTGTTTCCGGCTCCGTGCGATTGCTTGGTAGCGATTTACCTAATCTAAATCCAAAAGCAGCTCATCAGGCCGGGGTTTCACATATTCCAGAAGATAGAGAGAAGCATGGATTGGTGAGCTCATATTCAATTGCTGAGAATCTAGTTCTGAACCAATATGACGAATCACCTTTTGCAAACGGTTGGTTGAGAAATCTCTCTGCCGTTGCAGATAATGGTGCAAAACTAGTCTCCGATTTTGATATTAGAACTCCTTCGGCAAGCCTGCCGGCAAGCTCACTATCTGGTGGAAATAAACAGAAGACCGTAGTTGCTCGAGAGTTAAGCCAAGCAAAAAAAGTTGTGATAGCCGCTCAACCGACACGTGGCGTAGATGTCGGATCGATTGAGTTTATTCATAAACAATTAATCGCTGCCCGAGATAAAGGAGCAGCAATACTGTTGGTATCTGCCGAATTAGATGAAGTTCTATCGCTTTCTGATCGCATAGCTGTTATCTATGGTGGCAAAATCGTGGCGACATTTGATTCGAAGAGCGCTGACCGAGCCGAAATTGGCCGGTTGATGGCAGGTTCAAACGCTTGAGTTGCCGGATTGCGCTCCTAGCTGGGACGGGTTTTTATGACCTGCCAGCTCTATCTGGAAATTCTCCTAAACGAATTAATACTCGTTATGGAGAAGCGGAAATTACTATCGGTCAATGGCAAGGCGCTGAATTAGTTTTTCTTACTAGACACGGCGGTGGTCACTCAATCCCCCCGCACAAAATAAATTATCGAGCGAATATCCAGGCGTTAAAAGATCAAGAAGTTTCCGCGATTATCGCGATTAATGTGGTCGGCGGAGTCGATACCACTCTTGCCCCAGGTGACCTCACGTTAATTGAAGATTTCGTTGACTTCACTTCCGGACGAATAAGTACTTTTTTTGATGGCGAAGATGGCGTGCGACATATAGATATGACAAATGTCTATTCAAAAACTGTGCGCACAGCGCTAAGCAATGGAGCTAAGAAATTAGGAATCCCGCTCAGAGAAGGTGGTATTTACGCAGGTTTTAATGGCCCGAGATTTGAGACTCCCGCTGAGATTCGGTTTGCCGCACTTGCAGGCGCAACTGTCGTAGGAATGACTGGCTGTCCAGAAGCTGCTCTAGCTAGAGAAATAGGAGTTCCTTACGCTGCCATTGCGCTGATCGTAAATCCGGCCGCCGGCTTATTTGATGGTGAAATTAGCGAGGATGATATTAAAGATGTACTAGTTCAAGGTAAGGCTAAGACTTTAAGTGTTATTGAAGCCGCCCTTCCCGAATTGGTGTCGATATATGCCTGAGTTAGATCTAGCAATTAACAATGCTAGATATCTCGTAACATGTAATAGCTCTGGTGAAGTTTTTGAGAATTATTCAATTGGAATACGAGCTGGCGAGATTGTCGAAATATCCAAGTCCCAACTAAATGGCGCTATAAATTATGACGCGAGTGGGAAATTAATTGCTCCTGGTTTGGTAAATACTCATACCCATTTAGCGATGACGCTTTTGCGCGGATACGCAGAAGGTGTCGATCTACAAGGTTTCTTAGAGAGAGTTTGGGCCGCTGAGGGCGCGATTATGGATGGCTCTACTGCCGAACTAGGAACCAAACTCGGCGCGCTAGAGGCGCTGCTTAGTGGAACGACAACAACATTGGATATGTATCTTTTTCCAGAAGATACTCATCGCGGCGCAGTAGCCGCTGGTTTACGGCATGTAGCGGGTCCTATCTTCTTCGACTTTCCTGGTTTAGATGGAATGGAGTGGCCTGCGCGAATTGAATTCGCAAAAAGTTGGCCAGATAAATTAGGGAAAATTGGTGGGCCAAAAGTTCCGATTTACTTGATGCCGCATGCAACTTATACCTGTTCGCCGGATCATCTAACCGAGATTGCAGCTCTTGCTAATGAGATTAATGCCAATATTCATATTCATATCTCTGAAAATAACCGAGAAAATGAAGATGTAGCAAAGCGATACTCAAGAACTCCGACCGATATTCTTAAAGATTCAGGTCTGCTCAATCGACGTTGTGTATATGGGCACGGAGTGCACTTGAGTGACTCTGACCTCGCAAAGATGAGTGGTAATGCAGCGGTTGCGCACTGTCCAGGCAGCAATTTAAAACTTGCTAGCGGCATCGCCGATATCACCAAATATCTCAAGCACGGAATTACCGTTGCTCTTGGCACAGATGGTTGCTCCTCCAGCAATGATTTAGATATGTGGCCAGTTATGCGCTTGGCGGGCTATTTGATTGCCCAAAATAGTGGGCCCCAAAATTTAGATGCCGAGCGAATTTTCCGAATGGCCACAATTGAAGGTGCCCGAGCACTTGGCATGGCCGATTCGATTGGAAGTTTAGAGGTTGGAAAACGAGCGGATATCATCGCAGTTGAATTAAATAGTCCACATTTAATTCCGATTCATAATCTATTTGCGCAATTAGTTTTTGCTGCTGGACGATCTGATGTAAGTGATGTATTTGTTGATGGCGAACAAGTGGTTGAGGATTATCGCTCAACTAAATTAGATTTTTCCCAGCTACAAAAAGACGTTACTAATCGAATCGCACAACTTTGATGAATCCCGAAGCATTAATTAAGAGTTTAAAGCTTGAGCCCCTCGAGGGCGAAGGCGGGTTATGGAGCCCGATCTATCGCGATGCTGAGAGCAACGCTATTTATTTCATGATGAGAGACCCAGATTTTTCGGCTTGGCATATTCTTGATGAACCAGAACTCTGGGTTCATCTCGCTGGTTCACCGATAACTCTTTTCACAATTGAATCCGGTAAATTGCTCACAACCGAACTATTTAGAGAATCTGGAAATTTCTCATATCGAGTTCCGGCAAAAACTTGGATGGCAGCTCGACCTAACGGAGCCTGGTCGTTAGCCTTATGCGCTCTTACTCCGCCATTTTCAAAGATGAAACTTGGCAAATCTGCAACCATGCGAGAAGAATTTCCACACCTAGAGATACCGGAGTTATTCCATGAGTGAACGCGTTCTGATTACAGGTGCAAATGGTCTAATTGGTCGCGCGCTAGTTGATAAATATCTTTCTAATGGCGATCGCGTGATTGCTCAAGTTCGAGATTCAAATAGCATCTCGCCAAGAGAGAATCTTGAGATTCATTCCTTCGATTTTTCTAGAGGATCTGGGGCCGAACTCTTATCTGAAGTTGGTCAATTAGATATTCTGATAAACAACGCTGCCAATCAAGAGGTGGTTCCAATCTCTGAAATCTCTAGAGCAAAATTTGAGGAAATATTGCGAGTTAATGTGATTGCGCCTAGTGAACTTTCTGTTGCGGCGAAAGCCGCGGGAGCGAGTCGAATAGTAAATTTAAGCTCGGTTGAAGCAAATGTTGCTAAATCCGGACATGAAATTTACGGCGCTTCAAAGGCAGCGTTGGAAGCTCTCACCAGAACTCTCGCTAACGCGCTGGCACCGGTAAGAGTTAATGGAATCCGACTAGGACTAGTTGGCGGACCAGAATTAACTGACCGCTGGCCCGCGGGCGTCACTAATTGGAAAAATGCCGTTGCTGCTAAGAGGTATGCCAGCCCCGAAGAAGTTGCTGATTTTGTCTTTCAAATAACTGGAAAAGAATTCTCTTATTCAACCGGAGCCATTTTCGATTTTGATGGCGGAAAAAGTTCTAGCGCTGGTTGGTAATTCCAGGTACTAAGCCAAGAGCGTCATAAACTCGATTAAGAGTCTCTCCGGCAACAATTCTTGCTTTAGCACCGCCTTCATCAAGAATTTCTTGAAGCGCGCTCTCATCAGATAACAAATCTTGAGCACGTTTTCTCACAGGTTCGAAATAGCTAGTCACTACCTCGGCTACCGCGCCTTTAAAATCTCCATAGCCTTTACCCTCAAATTCAGATTCAATCTCACTAATCTTCTTTCCAGAGAGCGCCGAATGAATCGAGAGTAGATTTGAAATTCCTGGCTTATTCTTCTCATCAAACTTGATCTCTTTACCGGTATCAGTTACTGCACTTTTAATCTTCTTGGCATTTATCTCAGCGCTATCCAGAATATCTATAACTCCAGCATTGGAAGCTGCAGATTTACTCATCTTCGCATTTGGATCCTGGAGATCGTTAATTTTCGCGGCGCCTTTGATTATGTGGGCATCTGGAACCGTAAAGACGTCTCCGTATTTCGCGTTGAATCTCTGGGCTAAATCTCGAGTTAATTCGATATGTTGTCGCTGATCTTCACCTACTGGGACTTGATTTGCTTGATAAAGCAGAATATCGGCAGCCTGGAGCATTGGATAAGTAAAAAGCCCAACAACAGTTCGGTCCGAGCCAGATTTTTGAGATTTATCTTTAAATTGGGTCATCCGACTTGCTTCGCCAAAACCAGTAATACATTCCATCACCCATCCCAGTTGATTATGTTGCGGGACTTGGGATTGCACAAAGAGCGTACAACGTTTTGGATCAAGTCCTAACGCGATTAATTGTGCTGCGGCAGCCAGAGTTCTTTTTCTCATCGCTTGCGGCTCAGTCTCAATGGTTAGAGCATGTAAATCTACGATGCAATAAAAGGCATCATTGCCATCTTGCAAAGCAACCCACTGTTGAACGGCACCGAGATAGTTTCCGAGATGGAGTGAGTCAGCGGTCGGTTGGATTCCCGAGAGGATCCGTTTCATCTTCCAATCCTCTCAAATTCGCTTCAATTGCAAGGTTCCTACGCGCTTTCCTTCCATGGAAATTACCTTGATTACGGCTCCTGGAATCGCAATTTCGTCATTGATTGATGGGATGCGCCCTAATTCGTGCATTACAAATCCACTCAAGGTTTCATAAGGACCTTCAGGGATTTCAATTCCGGTTTCTTCTTGAAGGTCTTCAAGCGAAATTAAGGCGTCAATCTTAAATTCTCCAGTGTTTGGACTTGAAACTTCTACATCGTGAGAGTCATATTCATCATGAATATCACCTATCAAAGTTTCAACTAAATCTTCTAACGTGACGATGCCATCTGTTCCACCGTATTCATCAAGAACGATTGCAATCTGTTGTCTCTGGGCGCGCATCTCAGAAAGCGCCGGCAGCACACCTTTTGTTCCAGGCAAGAACATAATTTTTCGAATTAATTCGATTATGGTCTTATCTTGATTCTTTTTCGAATTCGTCGTGTCCAGCAAGTCCCGGACATGGATAAAACCAATTACCTCATCACTATTTCCTCGGACAACAGGGAAACGTGAATGTGCTTTTTTCTTTGCGATCTCTATTGCTTCAGCAAACGTCAAGCTAGCGTCTAAGAAATCAACTTCCGTACGCGGCACCATAATTTCGTGTACTAAGCGCTCGCTGGCATTGAAAACTTCCTCAACGATGTCTCGTTCTTCTTCTGTAAGTGCTTTGTGTCCGGTGACCAGGTCCACCAATTCCTCTTCGGAGATTTCTTCACGGGAAGCCTTAGGATCGATTCCTAAAACACGTAAAATCAAATCCGATGAATGTGCAAGAAGCCAGATTAATGGTTTAAAGACCTTCGAAATGATTGCAACCGGGGTAGCAACAGCCAGCGCAATTGATTCTGTCTTATGTAAGGCAATTCGTTTAGGTACTAATTCACCTAAAACAAGTGAGAAGTAGGCGATTACTAAAGTGAGAATCACGAGCGATAATCCAGCGCTTACACCTTCGCTTAAGCCAGCGCTCTCTAAAGCTGGAATGAGGTAATCACCAAGTTGGTCTGCGCCAAATGCGGCAGATAGAAAACCAGAGAGAGTTACGCCAACTTGTACGGCGGCTAAAAATCTATTTGGGTGTCCAGCTAGTTCAGCGACTTTACGGCCACGGCGACCGCGTTCTGCCATCGCCTTTGCCTGTCCCTCTCGAAGAGATATGAGAGCAATCTCAGCGGCTACGAAGATCGCGCCCAGGAAGATAAAGAAAAAGACTACGAAGAGGTCGAGAGTCAGGCTAGCGAAGGAGAAGGCACCACCAGGGTCGTCCATAGAGCGCCCTAGATTAGCCGAGAGGTTGCCCGCCTCGCGCTCCTGACCTAGCCTTGCGCTCGCTTACTTCATCCAACGGACCGTCGGGCACGTACCTGCCCGGAGAAGGAAGAAAAAATGGCTTCAGTCGTATTTAAAGATGCCTCTCGCATCTATCCCGGAACCACTTCGCCCGCTGTAGATAAATTAAACCTGACAGTTAACGATGGCGAGTTCTTAGTTTTAGTTGGCCCATCTGGTTGCGGAAAATCAACCTCTCTTCGCATGCTCGCTGGTTTAGAAGAGATTGATAACGGTGCGATTTTTATCGGTGATCGTGATGTAACAAATGTGGCGCCAAAAGATCGAGATATCGCAATGGTCTTTCAATCTTATGCGCTCTATCCACATATGACTGTTGCTGAGAATATGGGATTTGCTCTAAAGATCGCAGGCGTCGCAAAAGAAGAACGCGACCGTAGAGTGCTTGAAGCTGCCAAACTATTGGATTTGGAACCATATTTAGAACGAAAACCAAAAGCGCTCTCTGGTGGACAGCGCCAACGAGTTGCTATGGGTCGCGCGATTGTTCGTGAGCCACAAGTATTTTTGATGGACGAACCGCTTTCTAATCTTGATGCAAAATTACGCGTTGCGACTAGAACGCAGATTGCTGCGTTGCAACGCCGTCTCGGAATTACTACGGTCTATGTAACTCATGATCAGGTTGAAGCTATGACCATGGGTGATCGAGTTGCTGTACTTAAGGATGGATTACTCCAGCAGGTTGATACCCCAAGAAATCTTTATGATCGCCCCGCAAATGCATTTGTCGCCGGATTTATCGGTTCACCTGCCATGAACCTACTGGTCGCTCCGGTTTCTGGCGGTAAGGCAAGACTTGGACATCTCGATATTGATGTTCCTGCAAGCGCGGGTAGCTCTGTAATTGTTGGAATTCGCCCCGAGGGATTTATACCAGCCACAACTGGTTTTGAGATTCAGGTAGAAGTTGTAGAAGAACTTGGTGCAGATGCCTTCGTATATGGAAAGCCGATAGATAACTCAGTTAGATTCAATAATGCTAGCGATGAGAATGCCCAAGTTATTGTGCGATGGGATCCAAAGTCGCCACCTAAATCAGGCCAGAATGTAACTGTTTCGGCAAAGAGCGATGCAATTCATCTCTTCAGCGCAACCAACGGAGAGCGGATCTAACTCTGTTTCTTCTTGAGATTCTCGTCGATTGCGGCGAGGAACTCTTGAGTGTTTAGCCATGGCGCATCGTTGCCTATTAGCAACGCTAAGTCTTTAGTCATCTTTCCGCTCTCAACTGTCTCGATACATACTTGTTCGAGAGATTTTGCGAAATTTGCAACTTCTGGCGTGTTATCTAATTTGGCACGATGTTGTAGACCTTGTGTCCAAGCAAAGATAGATGCGATCGGATTTGTGGAAGTCGCTTTACCGGCTTGGTGATCGCGATAGTGGCGTGTAACCGTTCCATGCGCCGCTTCAGCTTCAACAGTCTTGCCATCTGGAGTCATTAATACCGAAGTCATCAAACCAAGTGATCCATAACCTTGTGCGACGGTATCGCTCTGTACATCGCCATCGTAATTCTTACAGGCCCAGATATATCCGCCCTCCCAACGTAGCGAAGTGGCAACCATGTCATCGATTAATCGATGGTCATACTCAAGACCAAGCTCTTTGAATTTAGATTTGAATTCGCTTTCAAATACTTCCGCAAAGATATCCTTGAATCGACCATCATAAGCTTTCAAAATTGTATTTTTTGTTGATAGATACACTGGATACTTACGGGAAATTCCATAGTTAAATGAAGCGCGAGCAAAATCCCGTATTGACTCATCAAGGTTATACATAGTCATCGCTACGCCAGAGCCAGGGAAATCAAAAACATTAAACTCCATCGGAGCTGAACCATCGCTCGGAGTGAAGGTTACGGTTAATTTTCCTGGACCTGGAACTTTAAAATCTGTTGCTCGGTATTGATCACCAAAGGCGTGACGGCCGATAACAATCGGTTTACTCCAATGAGGAATCAACCTTGGAACGTTCTTAATAATGATTGGCTCGCGGAAGATTACGCCACCGAGAATATTTCGAATTGTGCCATTCGGTGATTTCCACATCTGTTTTAGATTGAATTCTTTAACTCGAGCCTCGTCAGGAGTGATAGTTGCGCATTTAACGCCGACTCCATGCTTCTTTATCGCATTAGCGCAATCGATAGTTACCTGGTCATTTGTGGCGTCGCGATGCTCAATTCCAAGATCATAGTAATCAAGATTGATATCAAGATAAGGGAGGATTAATTGCTTTTTGATGAAGTCCCAGATAATTCGCGTCATCTCGTCGCCATCTAGTTCAACGACAGTACCCACTACCTTTATCTTTGACATTTATTCTCCTCTTATAGATCTTTCACATCTGCTTGCTTCGTGCGAACTGCTTCAGCGGCTTTCTTTAGCTCTTCTAGTTCAGTCGGAGTTAGCGCTCCTTCAACAACTTTAACAACGCCTGCTCTGCCGATTTCAGCCTCAACTCCGAGATATACATCCTTGATTCCATATTCGCCGGTAACCCAGGCGCAGACCGGCATAACTAACTTTGCGTCTTCAATTACTGCGCGGGCCATTCGAGCGGCTGCAGCAGATGGTGCGTAATAAGCCGAACCGGTTTTCAACAGCGCAACGATTTCAGCGCCACCATTTCGAGTTCGCGTTACCAATTCGTCTATTTCTGCTTGGCTCAATAATTCGCTAAGAGGTTTTCCGTTAACTGTGCATCGACTTGGAACTGGAACCATGGTTTCGCCATGAGATCCCAAAGTCAGAGTCTTAACACTTGAAACTTGGACATTTAATTTTTCCGCCACAAAATGTGTGAAGCGCGCAGTATCTAGCATGCCTGCTTGTCCCATAACTCGTTGATGCGGAAATTTTGAGGCAATCTGGGCAAGGGCTGTCATCTCATCAAGTGGATTTGAGACAACAATCAGAACCGCTTTTGGCGAATACTTCGCAATATTCTCAGCAACGCCACGAACAATTCCAGCGTTAACTCCAATTAAATCCATACGGCTCATGCCCGGTTTACGAGGTAAACCAGCAGTAATTACAACAACGTCAGAATTAGCTGTAGCTTCGTAACCAGCACCTTCAGCGGTTGTGGTTTGTCCAATTACTTTGGTCTCAAAACCCTCAATAGATCTTGATTGATTGATATCAAGCGCTAGACCTTCTGGTTTTCCTTCGACGATATCGGTGATTACTACCGATTCAAAGATGTCATATTCAGCGAGGCGAAGAGCGGTTGTGGAACCATAGAAACCGGCGCCTACTACAGTTACTTTTCCTGATCTGCTCATGCGGCAGAACTTACCTGCTACCTACGTGGAAGCGCCAATGCGACTGTTATTAGGGACACAATTAGCGCGACAGGAACCAATTTCTCAACCGTTCTGCGGCTTCGAAAATCTGGAATGGTGTAGAGAGTGAGTGCGATAGCGAGGGTAATTGCGCCGACGCGAACCGAGTATAGGGATGCTGTAACTAATCCCGCCAAGGTAAAAACCCAAGAAATTTTACGAATCACGTGACGCTAATTCCATAAGATTTTGAAGCAACATCGCTCGAGTTACTGGTCCTACTCCACCAGGTACTGGAGTAATCCAACTTGCAATATCAGAAACCCCGGGAGCAACATCACCGATTAATCCTTTATCTGTCCTAGTCAAACCAACATCGACGACAATCGCACCCGATGAAATCATCTCTGATGTCAGGAAGTTAGGTTTACCTACGGCTGAAATGACAATTTCTGCACGTTTTGTATGAGCGCTCAAATTTTTTGATTTGGAATGCAGTGTAGTGACTGTTGCGTTTATCTTCTTTGAAGATAGCAACATTGATAATGGTCGACCTACAGTTGTTCCCCGTCCGATGACTGCAATATCGCGACCATTTAAATCGATATCATTTCGTTGTAGCAAATCGATAATAGCTAGCGGTGTACAAGGTTTTATCCCATCTTGGTCTAGTACCAATCTTCCGAGATTTATCGGATGGAGGCCATCTACATCTTTCGAAGGATCAATAGAACTCATAATTTTTTCTACTAAAACACCATGCGGTAGTGGGAGTTGAACCAAGAATCCAGTGCAACTTCTATCGCTATTGAATTTCTCGACCGCGGCCTTAATTTGAATTTCATCTGCATTTGCTGGAAGCTCTATGCGAGCGCTCTTAATTCCTACCTCGGCGCAGTCCCGATGTTTTCCATTTATATATGAGATGGAAGCAGGATCATCTCCAACCAGAATTGTTCCCAGGGTTGGTGGAACCTTTAAAGTTGTAATTCGCTCTTTTATTGATTCCTTGATAGCGGCAGCTGCAGCACGTCCATCAAGAAGTTTGGCCATGGCGCGATTGTAGTTGGCGAATCGCACCAATTAACCTTGGGGTCAAGAGGTAGATGGCGCTACCTAGGCCGATTTGAGCGGTAATTGCGATTGGCATCGCCCACCATATTGGGCCAGTTGATTTTAGGTTAGCGGAAAGTAATTCACCACTACTCAATCTCGCCATCGCAAATGAAATTAGAAAAATAAATGCAAGTGCGCTGAAAATATAACGATCAAGTTCTGGTCTGGAGTAACTCTCAACTCCGTATCTAGCTATAAAAATTCCGGCAGCAATAGGTATAACAATCGCCAATAAGAAGATTGGTGCGCTTGACGTTGGTATCGCGCCGAGTAATGGAATAGCCGGAAGTTCATCAATTCGATAAGTAATGGGTGAGATTAAACTATTGACACCTATTTCAAAGCCACTTCCAATCAAATAACTCAAAGTTGCAATTGCGATATTAGGAAGATAGAAGAGTTGAATTAAAGCGAGAGTTAATCCACCAAATATTCCTGGTTCAACGACGCGAGTCACCGTCAATACCGTTTCAAAGTGCCAGATAAGTGACGCTGTTAATACTAGAAAACTCAAGCCTAGTAATGCTGCAAAAACGATAATGGTAGAGCGGAGAGCGCGTTGCCATGGAAATTGGATGGCATTTCTAGGTACGAGACCGCTTGTTAGGTAAGCGAAGAAAATAGCAACCAAAAAAATAATTGGTAATACGAAATAAAATGGGGCTGAGACAGTTCTAGCCAAAGCTGGAATTGAAATTAAATACAAAATAGTCGCGTAAAAAATTGAGAAAGTTAATATATTACGCCGACGATCACGAGTGCCCTCGGTTTCAAGAATCGCATTCATTCTTTGAACTCCGCTCTTAACAGCAAGGTAAGGAATAACAAGCGCTCCTAGCGGAAGAAACGTTAAGTATCCGGAGTTCAATTGGAGCGGAACCTGATGAGCAACCAAGATTGACCAGATAGCCGCTCTTATTGGATCGGCGGTATTTCCAGTAGCGCTACCCGATGTCGCCCAAACAACTAGTGCGATAAAGGATGTAGGAAGTAGAAGCAGAATGATGCTGCGGATGGCCTGTTGAAAGCCAACACGCAGAATCTCAAGCATTACTGATTAACTCGCGCAGCAACCGCGCCGTTTCACTTGGGGTTTTACCAACTTTAACTCCGGCTGCTTCCAGCGCTACTTTCTTTGCTTCCGCTGTTCCTGATGAACCTGAAACTATCGCGCCAGCATGCCCCATGGTCTTTCCTTCGGGTGCGGTAAATCCGGCAACATATCCAACGACTGGTTTAGTTACATATTCCTTAATAAAAGCAGCAGCTCGCTCTTCCGCATCGCCACCAATTTCACCAATCATAACTATTGCTTCGGTGTCTGGGTCATCTTGGAAAGCGCGCAAACAATCAATATGGGTAGTTCCGATAATTGGATCGCCGCCAATTCCGACGGCGGTAGTAAATCCAATATCTCTTAATTCATACATCATCTGGTAAGTCAAAGTTCCGGATTTAGATACTAAACCGATGCGGCCGGGGCCAGTTATATCAGCAGGCGTAATTCCAATATTGCATTTGCTAGGAGAGATTAAACCCGGGCAATTAGGTCCGATAATCCTGGTGCTGCTTTGTTGAGCATACGCAAAGAATGCTGCGGTATCGTGAACAGGAATTCCTTCGGTAATTACGACTACCAAAGGTAACTTTGCATCAATTGCGTCTATGACTGCGGCTTTAGCAAACTTTGGTGGCACAAATACAACTGAGGCATTAGCGCCAGTTGCGGCAACTGCTTCACTCACTGAGTTAAAAACTGGGAGCTTCTTGCCATCAATTTCAACTTCTTGACCGCCTTTGCCTGGAGTCACACCGCCAACAATTTTTGTGCCGCTGGCCAACATTCTCTTTGTGTGTTTTGTTCCCTCAGAGCCAGTCATACCTTGAACGATAACTTTTGTATTTTCATCAATAAAAATAGTCATCGTTGTGCTGCCAATTCCGCGGCGCGAGCGGCGGCGCCATCCATAGTGTCTAGCTGTTGTACAAGAGGGTGATTCGCAGCTTGCAGGATTTTGCGACCTTCAACGACATTATTGCCATCTAATCTAACTACTAAAGGTTTGGTGGCTTTATCGCCAAGAATCTCGAGAGCTTGGATGATTCCGTTAGCGACTGCATCACAGGCCGTAATGCCGCCAAAGACATTTACAAAAACAGAGCGAACTGCTGGATCTCCTAAGATAATTGAGAGTCCGTCAGCCATAACTTGGGCGCTGGCGCCTCCGCCAATATCTAAGAAATTAGCCGGCTTTACTCCATATTTCTCACCGGCATATGCGACCACATCTAAAGTACTCATCACTAAACCAGCGCCATTTCCAATGACGCCCACTTCGCCCTCTAACTTCACATAATTTAGATCTTTTTCTTTAGCAAGCGCCTCAAGCGGATTCGTTGCGGCGTGATCGATCAGAGCTTCATATTCTGGGTGCCGGAAAGAAGCGTTGTCATCAAGAGTTACTTTTCCATCAAGTGCAATTATCTTTCCGTCACCAGTTTTTACCAATGGATTTACTTCGACAAGAGTTGCATCTGATTTCTGGAACGTCTCCCAAAGTTTTATTAAAACATCTGCGACCTGATTTTCAACATCGCCAGGAAATGCGCCAGCGCGGACAATTTCCAGCGCCTTGGCTTTATCCAGACCAATATTGGGATTTATCTGTACTCGCGCTAATTTTTCGGGAGTTTTATGGGCAACTTCCTCAATATCCATGCCACCAGCCACGGATGCCATGACAAGAAAGGATCGAGCGGCGCGATCAAGAAGAATTGCGAGGTAATACTCACTCTCAATTGGAGCTGCTTGAGCAATCATTACTTTGCGAACTAAGTGTCCTTTTATATCCATTCCTAAGATTGCTTTTGCCTTTTCGAAAGCATCATCAGGAGATTCCGCGAGTTTTACGCCGCCAGCTTTACCTCGTCCGCCAATCTTGACCTGGGCCTTTACAACAACTTTTCCACCAAATTTTGCTGCCGCTAACTTTGCTTCTTCAGGAGTTGTTGCAACCGCGCCACCAAGAACTGGTACTCCATTTGCCTCAAAGAGATCGCGCGCCTGGTACTCAAAGAGGTCCATGGGTCATAACTTATCTACTGGCGCATATCGGAGCAACAAACGCTTATCTCCGTAGCTTCCAAAATTGATAGTCGCTTCTGATTTATCTCCTTCACCTGAGACAGCAATCACAGTTCCTAAGCCAAAGGTGTCGTGCGATACCCGATCTCCAATCACAAGTTGTAAGGCGGAACTCTGTTTTCCAGTAGCTCTTGGTGACGGAGTGGTCGATTTTCTTCTAACAATAGGAGGAGTTGTGAATCCACTCGCTGATTTATTCCAATCAATCAAATCTTCTGGAATTTCATCGAGAAATCTTGAAGGTGGATTGTAATTCGGCGCACCCCAAGCAGAACGATATTCAGCACGCGATAGAAAAAGTCTTTCTCTTGCGCGAGTTAGGCCAACATAAGCCAAACGCCGCTCTTCCTCTAACTCTTTTTTCTCGCCCAAAGTTCTAGAGTGTGGGAAGACTCCCTCCTCCATGCCAGTTAGAAATACGGTTGGAAATTCCAAACCCTTTGCGGTGTGAAGAGTCATTAAAGTTACAACGCCTCCGTGATCTTCTCCTTCTGGAATTTCATCTGCATCGGCGACGAGTGAGACTTCTTCAAGGAAGCCAGCAAGCGTAGGAGTTTCACCTTCTCCGACAATTCGCTCTTCATACTCTTCAATTACGGCTACTAGTTCCTCTAAGTTTTCGACGCGAACCTCATCTTGTGGGTCACCACTAGCGCGCAACTCGGATAGGAGTCCAGATTGTTCTAAAACAGCAGCTGCAATTGTTGCGGGCGGACGATTCGCTTCAACTAAAACCTGGAGAGCGCTCATCATTGAAACAAAAGCAGATATTGAGGCCGCAGCTTTTGGGGTCAGCTCCGAACTATTTGCTCGAGAGAGAGCGCTCCAAAAAGTCGTTGATTCTGACTTTGCAATGTTACCAATTACATCTAGGGCCCGATCTCCAATACCTCGTTTCGGAGTATTGATTATTCGTTGTAGCGAAACTTCATCACTTGGATTAACTAAGACCCGAAGATATGCAAGTAAATCTTTCACTTCTTTTCGCTCATAGAAACGCACTCCACCAACGACTTTGTAAGGGATTCCAGAGCGCATAAAAGTCTCTTCAAAAACACGAGATTGGGCATTTGTCCGATAGAAGATTGCGGTATCTCCGAAGCGAGAAACTCCTTCGTCAGTTAGACGACGCATCTCATCTCTTACAAATTCCGCCTCATGATGTTCATTTTCAGCAACAAAACCGATTAACTTTGCGCCACTTCCAGATTCAGACCACAGATTCTTTTCTTTACGAGATTCATTTTTCGAAATAACAGAATTGGCGGCGCTTAATATATTCTGGGTCGAGCGGTAGTTCTGTTCCAGCAATATTGTGGTCGCATCTGGGTAGTCCTCTTCAAATTGAAGAATGTTTCTAATAGTGGCGCCACGGAACCCATAGATACTCTGATCGGCATCACCGACAACACATAGTTCGGCTGGCGGAACCTCTTCTCGATTCGTTCCGACCAGTTCTCTTATCAGAATGTATTGGGCGTGGTTTGTGTCTTGATATTCATCGACCAAGATATGTTTAAAGCGATTTCGATATCTGGCTCTCGCCTCTGGGAATTTCTGTAGGACCTCGACGGTCTTCATAATTAAATCATCAAAATCCATAGCATTTGATGTTGTTAATCTCTGTTGATAGACGGCGTAGATTTCAGCGACTATTTCTTCAAAATATGTTGAGGTGCTATTTCTATAATCAGCCGGACCAAGTAATTCGTTCTTAGCATTCGATATAAGTGCCGCAACAGCTCGTGGGTTATATCTTTTCTGGTCGATATTTAAATCTCGCATTACTAGCGTAATGAGTCGGACGCTATCGGATTGGTCATAAATTGAATAAGAAGTTGTGAATCCAAGGCGGGATCCTTCCTGTCGAAGGATGCGAACGCAGGCAGAGTGGAAAGTAGAAACCCAGATTGCTTTTGCTCGTTTACCTACTAGCGAGGCGACTCGCTCTTTCATCTCACCTGCTGCTTTATTTGTAAAAGTAATCGCCAAAATCTCAAATGGTTCAACGCCGCGTTTCGCAAGCAAGTATGCGATTCTGCGAGTGAGGACTCTAGTTTTTCCAGATCCTGCGCCCGCTACAACTAGGAGTGGGCCTCCTTCATGGGTCACCGCAGATTGTTGTTCAGGATTAAGTCCGTCAAGCAATGAAGTTTGCATTCTTTCGGACATGTTAGAAGTCTAGAATACGGCGGTGACTCCGCTAGCAGATGAAGAGATTAAACGTATTTTGGTCGTGATGGCGCATCCTGATGATTGCGATTTTGGCGCTGGCGGCACTATCGCTCTCTGGACTAAAAAAGGAATTGAAGTCTCCTATTGCATAGTTACCAATGGTGATCAAGGAGGCGAGGCGTCAGAATTCTCACTAGAAGATATGGCGAAAGTAAGACAGCGCGAACAACGCGAGGCTGGAAAAGTCTTAGGAGTCTCTCAAGTTACTTATCTAAATTATCGTGATGGTTCGCTAGTCCCAACGCTAGAACTTCGTAAAGAAATAGTTCGCGAAATTCGTAGGGCGAAACCTGATCGAATGGTTGTTCAATCACCAGAAAGAAACTGGGAGCGAATTTTCGCAAGTCATCCAGATCATCTTGCCGCCGGAGAGGCCGCAATCCAAGCGGTATATCCGGATGCTAGAAATCCCTATGCATTTACTGACTTAAAAGAGTCCGGATTTGAACCGTGGCGAGTTAGAGAACTTTGGATTACTGGATCACCGCAGCCAAATCACTTCGTTGATATAACTGAAACATTTTCCAAGAAAATGGATGCGCTAAAGGCACATGTAAGCCAAACTGCGCATAATCCAGAGTTAGAGCCAATGGTGAGAAGTTGGGGAGAAAAGAACGGCGAAGCTAATGGATTAGTAGCTGGAAGATTTGCTGAAGTATTTAAAGTTGTAAATACTGATTAACGAAGGACTGCTCTTTCAATCACAAGATTTCTAGTTGGTTTGCCATCTGTACCGCCGCCATCTATTCCACCCTCTGCGATGTGATGCAATATTTCAATTCCATTAACAACTCGTCCCCAGACGCTATGGTTTGGAGAGAGGGTTGTTTCTTCGTAGAAAATTAAGAATTGGCTGCTAATTCCATTGCGATTTTGAATGGCGACCGTGCCTTCCCGATATTTTCCAAAACGCTTAGGGAGATTCTCTTTCTGATAAGTGAAGACTTTGTCCCCCATTCCAGTTCCGGTTGGGTCACCGCATTGGATAAAACTTGTGACATCAGTAGTTAATCGATGACAAGAAGTTAGATCGAAGTATTTCTGTTGGACTAGCGAGCTCATAAATGTGACTGCGACCGGCGCTTG
>JACCDJ010569838.1_pt1 | contig 17556 bp, 13 predicted proteins | sample 7444481 | NCBI WGS metagenome assembly JACCDJ01 (sample SAMN15323435, study PRJNA562643) | freshwater metagenome | isolation source: river surface water | place: USA:Blue River Watershed | collected 2017-08-15 | reverse complement strand
CCAGCTTTTCCATTGTGGCCATATTGGTTTCAAAAATGGCTTCAGCTTGTGGAAATGCTTTTACAGCTTCATCAATGCTGTCTTCCCGAATTAAGTGGAGGGTAGGATAAGGTGATCTATTGGTGAAGTTGGTGATGTCATCAATGTCAGTGCCCGCAAATTGATAATCTGGATGAAAGCTAGCAATTTGTAGTTGACCATCTAAATCTAAATCTTCTAACAATTGATCGGCTAATTCTAAAAAGTCGTTGTAGTCTAAAAAATCCTGTAAGACCTCAGGGTGGATAAGTAGCGTGGTGTCGACCTTGTCTCGTGGAGATTCTGCTAAAAACTCTAATTCTTTCGCAAGCTCTTCCAATAAAGCTTCTACTGTCTTGGCCGAACTCACGCAATACCGGATTTGATTTTTAACATGCACTGCTTTGGCAAAGGGACATAAATTCAAACCAATCACCGCTTGTATAAGCCAGTCTTGAGTTTCTTTCATCACAGCATTATCTTCAGGAGTCATCAATTTCATTCGTTCCAAGAGTTTGTGTATCGTATAGCCTTATGATTCGTATTACAGAACTGCGCTTACCGATTGATCATGCTCCTGAGGAGCTAGAGGCCTCTATTTTAAAGCGCTTGAAGATATCTTCCAAAGATTTGATCGACTTTATTGTCTTTAAGCGCAGCTACGATGCCCGAAAAAACACAGCTTTGTCATTGATTTACACCTTGGATGTCACTGTCAAAGATGATGAGGCGATTTTAAAGACTTGGGGTCATGATCCCAACATCCGTCCTGCACCTGATACCAGCTATCACTTTGTCGCTAAGGCTCCTGACCCTATAAGCGAGCGTCCTGTAGTCATTGGTTTTGGACCCTGTGGTATTTTTGCTGCTTTGGTCTTGGCGCAGATGGGGTTCAAGCCCATCGTCTTGGAGCGTGGTAAACAGGTCCGTGAGCGCACGCAAGACACTTGGGGTTTGTGGCGTAAAAAGATTCTTAACCCTGAATCTAATGTGCAGTTTGGTGAAGGGGGCGCAGGCACCTTTTCAGATGGTAAGTTGTACAGCCAAATCAAAGACCCTAAATTTTACGGTCGCAAAGTCATTCAAGAGTTCATTAAAGCGGGTGCCCCAGAAGAAATCGCTTATGTAGCCAAGCCTCATATTGGCACTTTTCGTTTGGTGGGGATGGTGGAAAAGATCCGCCAAGAGATCATTGATTTGGGTGGTGAGATTCGTTTTCAGCAAAAGGTCACCGCCTTTGATATTCAAGACGGTCAGATTCAAGGTTTGCGCTTAGAAAGTGGAGAAACAATACAGGCCAAGCATGTAGTTCTCGCTTTGGGTCACAGTGCTCGAGATACCTTTGCAGCGCTTCACCAAGCAGGTGTCTATATTGAGCCCAAGCCTTTCTCTGTGGGCTTTCGAATTGAACACCCTCAGTCATTAATCGACCGTGCCCGATTGGGGCCGCACGCTGGGCATCCATTGATTGGCGCAGCTGACTACAAACTGGTTCATCACGCTAAAAATGGCCGAGCGGTTTATAGCTTTTGTATGTGCCCGGGAGGTACTGTGGTGGCAGCCACTTCAGAGGAGGGGCGAGTAGTCACCAATGGCATGAGTCAGTACTCTCGCAATGAGCGCAATGCCAATGCGGGTATTGTGGTGAACATTGATCCCAAAGATTATGGGGGCAGTGCCGAGAACCCTCTGGCAGGGATTGATTTTCAGCGTGCCTTGGAGTCCAAAGCTTTTGAGTTGGGCGGTCAAAACTATGAGGCACCTGGGCAATTGGTCGGAGATTTCATTGCTGGCAAAGCGTCAACTGAATTCGGCCAAGTAATTCCATCCTATAAGCCAGGCGTGCACTTAACAGATCTGGCGCAAGCCTTGCCAGATTATGTGATTGAAGCCATGCGTGAAGCTTTGCCTGCCTTTGAGAAGCAGATCAAAGGTTTTGCATTGCCTGATGCTGTCTTGACTGGCGTAGAGACCAGAACGTCTTCACCATTGCGTATCACGCGCGGCACTAATTATCAAAGCTTAAATGTTAAAGGTCTTTACCCTGCCGGTGAAGGCGCCGGATATGCAGGAGGTATTCTTTCGGCAGGCGTGGATGGCATCAAAGTCGCCGAAGCTTTGGCCTTGGATATGCTAAAAACTTAAAGTTGCTCAAGACTCATAAAGTATTAATGTTTATTAAACTTCTTTTTTCTGACTTGATTGAGTGAATAAATCAAAATGGCGATGATTGGAGCTGAGATGCCACCAATCAATTCTGCGGGTAAAGTGACGCCTAAATCTTTGAAACCCTTGGCCATATAAATAATCAAGCTCACGGCGTAATAGGTCAAGACCAGAACAGAAAGTCCTTCAACCGTTTCTTGTAGACGCAGTTGTAATTTCGCGCGGCGATCCATGCTGGCTAAAAGCTCTTGAGTTTGACTTTCGTTGACATACTCAATGCGTGTGCGAAGAATTTGTGTCGTTCGTGAGATACGGTCAGATAATTCGCGCAAGCGACGTTGTGTCCATGAGCAGGTGCTCATGGCTGGTGCAAAACGACGATCCATGAACTCCGATAAGGTTTGAACACCAGGTATAGAGCTTTCATTGAGTTCAGATAAATTCTTTTCAACTAGCTGGCTATAAGCTTCAGCCGCTGTAAATCGAAGACCATGTTCAGAAATCCACTCTTCAATTTTGGAGGCAAGGGCAGAGATACGTTCCAAGAACTCGCCATCTTGATCTTGATGACCATGATTTTCTGGGTCACGAGATTGACCTTGAACCATCGAAATTTGTTTAGATAGTTCGGATAGCTCGGCTTCGGCATTGCGCAAGGGGCCGGATAGGCTCTTGGCCACCGGAAATGCCAACATCGATGCCATGCGATAAATTTCAACTTCATTAATGCGTCGAGCCACGCGACCGGCTTGTCGAGAACCCATGCCTGAGTGGGGAACCAAATAAGAGATGTAACCATCTTCATTGACTTGAAGGTCGGTCCATAACTGTGCATTCTTATTGGTTAGGATGGTGCTACCCAATAAAGTATTTCCAGAAAATAAGTGAGAGACCTCGTCAGCAGCTTTGAACAAAGGACGATCTTCAAAGGCAATGTCAATCGCTGCAATGCGTAAACCACCTGATTCATGCATCGGGGCAACCTGAAAGCTTGCCAGTAAGTCATTCACTGCTTGCTCAATCTTTTGTCGACTGATCATGGGCGCATCATTGATCAGGGTCTCTTGTTGCACAATCGCTGAGATCGAGCAAAACTCGCCATGCAATTCCCATTTGATGATCACACGATGGGGTGCAGTTTTTAATTCAATGATTCGAAAGGTCTGGCCATGATGAGGGTCAATTGTTTGCTTGGATTGAGCGCTAATGGCATTGATCCAATCAATTTGTTGTTGGCGATCATTGCCTCGCAACATAAATGCTTGATTGAGGATGCGGTCTTTGGGCCAGAGTGCAACCGGAGGTCTAGCGTGAACTTCTTCGTGAAGAACCGTTCGCAATGGGTGATCGTATGAGCGCATGCCTAATCTTTTTCCCTTAATGATTGGATAGTTTGAATACTATCTCTTAAGTAACTGATTTAATCAATAAAACAATAAAAAATGGCTGGTATGTACCAGCCATTTCATTTGGAGTGTCCAGTAAATTACTTGGCGCCGTCCAAAATCCACTTAACTACAGTTTTCGCATCAGCTTCGCTAATTGTTGCATTGGCTGGCATTGGGATTGGACCCCAAACACCTGAACCACCGGCTTTTACTTTTTTAGCCAATTTATCTACGGCATCTGCTTGACCTTTGTATTTAGCAGCGATGTCTTTGTAAGCAGGGCCAACAACTTTCTTGTCCACAGCGTGGCAACCCATACAAGCATTCTTAGATGCAATTTCCTTTGATGCAAATGCTGGTGCAGACACCATCAATGCAGATGCTACCAATGCGCTAATCAATTTCATGTGTTCTCTCCAAGTGATTACTAAACAGGCTAACTAGCTGAAATTATAAAAATCAGGATTCCATTAGTTAAGAGGGTATTAATACCTAGTTGTTAAGAAAAACCACTAAGTGATTAGCACCTGGATCGATATTTTATCTAAAGATTTTGCTTTTGGTGGATTTTAATTTTTTGCAATGATTAAAGCCAAATAAGCTTGATTCAATCAGATGCAAGGATTGATTCAAATCAGTTTTTGAATACTTAGACATTTGTATTAATAATCCGAAGACTTTCATCCTGAGTCTAAATAACCACATAAAAAGTCAACAATTCAAAAAACCACCCAATTCTTAAATTTGTGCTAGATTTAGACTATGAGAGTTGCTACCAAAGGTCGTTACGCCGTTATTGCCATGGTTGATCTAGCGAATTTTTTCGCATCCGATCAGCCCAGCCAAACTTTGGCTTCAATTAGCTCAAGACAGAAAGTGTCTTTGAGTTATTTGGAGCAGCTATTCGCCAAACTGCGCCATGCTGGCTTGGTTGATAGCATGAGAGGGCCAGGTGGTGGTTACACCTTGGCCAGAAATCCCAAGGATATTTCCGTGGGTCAAATTATTTTGGCAGTGGATGGTATCTTGCCTGAGCAGAATGATCAGCCCTTGGCCTGTCACGCTCTTTGGGATACTTTGCATCATGAGATGTTGGGTTATATGAACTCTGTTTCATTGTTTTCATTATTGGATCCAGAGACTGCCAAACAAATTGCCGCGGGCGTGAAGTCAGGCAAGACTCAATTTGAGTCAGTGCCTAGCTCCAGTGCGAAGAAAAAAGTTACCAAGCCATTGGCAGTTCCCAAGAAGAAAGCCAAACCTGCCCCCGTGGTGAGCTCAGTTTTTAACTGGGGTGCTTACTTATTGAAAAATAAAAAGCCAGCTTGATGAAGTAATCAAGACTCTAGATTCTGAGAGTCTTTCAATAACTATTAAGAGCCTTGCCAACGAGGACTTCTTTTTTCCCCAAAGGCTGTGATGCCCTCTTTAAAGTCAGCGCTGCCATAACAGGATTGAATCAAATCATCACAGTTGGGTAGTTGATGTTGATGGAGGCGACTGATGGTTAATTTGGAGGCTCGCACCGTCAAGGGTGCCAAGCCAGCAATCTTTTTAGCCATCCCCATAGCTAAGGCTTCTAACTCTGAACTCTCCGCCACCGCATGTAAATAACCAGACGCCAATAATTCAGGGGTCGGAATGAGTTCAGCCAATAACAACATTCGCTTGACTGTCGGTATTCCTAGATGCGCCACCAAGCGAGCAATGTTGGTTGGAGACAAACAATTTCCTACTGTTTTAGCAATCGGTGCGCCAAAGCGAGCACTTGGATTGGCCAAGCGAAAATCACACGCTGTTGCTATTGCCAAACCACCCCCCACAGCCAAACCATCAATAATGGCAATGGTAGGCATGGGCAATTGTTCTAGGGGATTGATGTGTTCATCAATCAAGCGCTCATATTGAATGCCATCATCACCATTTTTAAATGACTGAAACTGTGCAATGTCAGTGCCTGAAACAAATGATTCACCACCCACGCCACGCAAAATCACTGTTTTGACTATTGTCCTGACACTTAAGTCAGTGCAAATGGTTTTGAGATCAGCATACATAGACCAGGTCATTGCATTGCGTGAGGCGGGGCGATCAAAGGTAATCCATGCTACGCCATCATTAATACGAAGATGAACCTTGCCTTCAGAAGGGTTTGAATGATGGCTATTCATGATTTCAACATAAAACTCAAAGTGGATTTAATTGGATTCTGGTGAAAACGCACCTGCGGTTTCAAAGGCTTTTAAATCTTCGGTATTAAAGCCGATTTCACGCAACACTTCTTCAGTGTGCTCGCCTAGTAAAGGAGGGTGACGGCGCACCTGTTGAGGAGTGCCTTGCATTTTCACGGCAAACCCAATATTGGGAACTTTTCCTTCTAGGGGGTGGTCGATCTCAATCTTCATCTTGCGATGCTGACCATGTTCACTGGCAAAAGCTCTTGGATAGTCCAAGATTGGACCTGCTGGAATGCCTTGTGCCAAGAGTTCATCAATCCAAACTTCAGACTCTTTGGTGGCAAATGATTTTTCTAGTTCAGTGATGATGTAATCGCGGTGGGCCAAACGATCGGCGATGGTTTTGCAGCGCGGATCATTGAATAAGTCATCCCGATTTAATATCTGACAAAGTTTTTGCCACAGTTTGTTATTGGTTGCCCCCATGACAAAGTAATCGCTCTTTGCTTTGACCGCCTGATAGGGGGCGCTCATGCGATTGGCTGTTCCTAGTGCCACTGGAGGTTTGCCTGTGCCCCAATACTCAGCAGTATCCCAGATGGAAAAAGCAATCGCTGAGTCAAAAAGAGAGGCATCAATGTATTGACCAAGACCCGTATTCTTGGCGCCAATATAGGCTGATAAAACACCATACGTGGCAAATAGAGCACATCCAATATCAGCCACTGGTACACCCGCCTTAACAGGGCGACCATCGCCGTGACCTGTCATGGCCATCACGCCTGACATGGCTTGTGCCATCAAATCAAAACCAGGTCGATCAGCCCAAGGACCGCTTTGACCAAATCCAGAGATGCTGGCGTAGACCAAAGCAGGATTAATTTTGCTCAGTACCTCATAAGAGACACCGAGTTTTTTCATGACGCCTGGTCGATAATTTTCAACCAGGATGTCCGCATCTTTGACTAGTTCAAATAAGATTTTTTTGCCTGCTTCAGATTTGAGGTTTAGCGTGATGCTGCGCTTGTTGCGATTCATATTCAAAAAGCCCATGCTATCTGGGCCTTTCATCTTGAATCCCATGGCGCCGCGGGTTTGATCGCCTGTGCCAGGGGGTTCGATTTTGATCACATCAGCACCCATATCAGCCAAGAGCATGCAGGTGTAGGGTCCTGCCATAACTTGGCTGATATCAAGCACCTTCACCCCCACAAGGGGGAGTGGGCGTGAAGCGACTTGTGTGCTGGGTGTGTTCATTACTCAGCCTTGACGTTCAATTCTTTGACAAGCTTGGAGTACTTATTTAATTCAGCTTTTAAGAACACTGAGAACTCATCAGGCGTTGCTGGACCGGAGGTTTGAAGACCTTGAGCATCTAGGGTTGTTTTGATCTTTGGATCGTTCATTGCTGCACGAACCGCGGCATCAATTTTTAAGACCATGTCCTTAGGCATGTTCTTGGGACCCATGACGGAGTACCAGTTAGTCACTTCAAATCCTTTGATGCCCACTTCTTCGAATGTCGGGACATCTGGAAGAATGGACAAACGCTTCGGTGTTGAAATCGCCAATGGCTTTAACTTGCCAGCTCGAATATGAGGCAAGACAGGTGGAAGCGTATCAAAGTTCATGTTGATTTGACCGGCCATTAAATCCACAATGGCCTGACCACTGCCTTTGTAAGGCACATGATTCATCTGAACTTTGGCAATCTTAGAGAACAAGGCGCCCGCCAAATGTTGTGTACTGCCGATGCCTGATGAGCCATAAGTCATTTGGGCCGGATTATTTTTTGCCAAACTAATCAACTCAGGAACAGTTTTTGCCGGAATAGACGGATGCAATACCAAAATGTTTGGCACGTAGCCGACGTATGTAATGGGGGTGAAGTCTGTTGCCGCATTGAATGGCACTTTAGGTAATACATAAGGAGCAATTGCATTAGAGTTGGAGTGGCCCATCAATAGGGTGTATCCATCTGCAGGAGATTTGGCGACCACATCAGCACCAATCGTACCCGCTGCACCAGAACGGTTTTCAATCACAATGGATTGACCTAGGATCTCACTCATTTTGGGTGCCAGGGCACGGGCCACAATGTCTGTGCCGCCACCAGGAGCAAAGCCGACCACAATCCGAATCGGTTTTGTGGGCCAAGCTTGCGCAAGCACGGGACCTGCTAGCATGGAACTGGTTAAAGCTGCCACGGCTGTGGCAAGGATTTTACGTCGTGTGTTCATGATCTCTCCTCGTTGAACATTAATGACTGATACATCTTCTTGTTAAAAAATACTCAAACTACAACTGCCTGAATCAAAAAATAAAAAACAAAATAAAACTAATAAAAAACAAAAATTACTGCAAATGCATTTCTAAAATTCTTGCCACATGCAAAGCTTCGCGTTTGGCCCCATCTTTAATTTGATGCCGACAACTTGAGCCATCTGCTAAAACAATGGCGTCTGGTGCTTGACGAATGGCAGGTAATAACTGCAATTCAGCCATCTGCAAAGACACGGCATGATGTTCACTTTCATAGCCAAAGCTGCCTGCCATACCGCAACAAGAGGACTCAATTAATTGAGGCTGCGCATTTGGAATCATCTTTAACAAAGCAATGATGGGTTTTACAGCATCAAATGATTTCTGGTGGCAATGACCATGTAGCAAAATTTGCTTTTCACACGATTTGAGCTTGGGTATAAAACGACCCGCCTGCGCTTCAGACACTAAAAACTCTTCAAAGGTTTGACTGCCAGCCGCTAGCTTTTGAGCTGAGGGACCGAAATTCATCACCAATAGTTCATCTCGTAGAGTCAAAATACAAGAAGGCTCTAAGCCAATGATCGGAATATTTTTATCTGTGAAGCGGGTAAAGGTGGTTAGTAATTCAGCGATGCTTTCTTTGGCACGATCCACCATGCCGCTAGCTAAATAAGTTCTACCGCAGCAATAATGCCCATTGGCTTTGCGTGGAATATGAACGCTGTAACCGCTGGCTTCTAAAACTCTCACAGCGGCTTGAATGTTCTCGGTTTCAAAGCAACCATTGAAAGTATCCGCCCACAGCACCACAGGTTTTGAACTTGCTAATAGCGCCTCTTCTGAACATCCTAATTGGGAGCGCCAGACAGTGTCTCTGCGCCAAGTGGGCAAACTGCGTTTTGCAGAAATGCCTGTGAGTTTCTCGACCAAATAAGCCAAAGGAGCAACATGATTTCTTAGATTGAATAAAAATGCTAAACCTGGGATGGCTGCTATGGTGTGCGCGTAGCGTGGTAGAGCGGCTATTAATTGATCGCGGAGGGTCCAGCCATGTTTCTTTTTGTAATGACTCAAGTATTCAATTTTCATCTTGGCCATGTCAACGCCTGTTGGGCATTCGCGTTTACAACCTTTGCAACTGACGCACAAATCAAAGACTTCTTTGACTTCATCACTGAAAAGCGCTTCTTGACCTAACTGATTGGATAGCGCCAAGCGCAAGGTATTTGCTCGGCCACGCGTTAAATGTTTCTCATCACGTGTGACGCGATAGCTGGGGCACATCGTGCCTGCGTCAAACTTGCGACAGTGACCATTGTTGTTGCACATTTCTACGGCTTTGGCGAAGCCGCCAGCAGGATCACCACCACTACCGGGGGCGGTGGTTTCTTCGGTCACTGGATTGTTTTGCACATCCCAGCTAGACCAGTCTAAAGAGGTCTTGAGTGGAATGACTTGATAAGTGGGTGGAAAACGGAAGAGGGAGGCATCATCCATTTTGGGTGGATGAATGATCTTGCCGGGATTGAATAAATTATTTGGATCAAACGCGTGTTTGATTTCCCCCAAAGCTTCGGTTAATTTGGGGCCAAACTGCCATTGAATCCATTCGCCTCGGCAGATACCATCGCCGTGCTCACCACTGAAAGCACCTTTGTAACGTTTTACCAAAGCGGCCGCTTCTTCGGCAATCGCACGCATCTTTTGTGCGCCATCGCGACGCATGTCCAAAATGGGGCGGACGTGCAAAGTGCCTACGGATGCATGGGCATACCAGGTACCACGTGAACCATATTTAGAAAATACTTCGGTTAAACCTTGGGTGTATTCGGCTAAGCTTTCAAGGGGTACGGCGCAATCTTCAATAAAGCTCACGGGTTTGCCGTCACCTTTTAAGCTCATCATGATGTTCAAGCCTGCCTTACGAACTTCCCATAAATTCTTTTGAGTTTCTGCGTGAATCATTTCAACCACGCAATTTGGATGACCCAAGTCAGCCATTAAGCTCACCAAGTCTTTGACTTTCTTCTCAAGTGGTGCCAATTCCTCACCAGAAAATTCAACCAACAAAATGGCTTCGGGAGTTTTTCCATTGACATCAATCAAAGCAGTTTCAATTACCGATTTAAATGCTGGGTTATTGCGGGATAAGTCAATCATGGTGCGATCAACCAACTCAACTGCTGAGGGAAGTAGTTTCACAATGTGTTGCGCACTGTCCATGGCTTCATAAAAGCTCGTGAAGTTCACTACGCCCAAGGTTTTGTGTTTGGGTAATGGCGAAAGTTTTAAACGCAACTGTTTGTAATACGCCAAGCTACCTTCAGCACCCACCAGCAAATGAGCCAAATTCACTTGACCGTCTTGCGTATAGGGACGCTCACTCTGATTGTTAAAAATATCTAAGTTATAGCCAGCGACCCGGCGCATCACCTTGGGCCATTTTTCCTCAATTTCGGCTTGATGAAGGTGGGCCAAAGATTGCACGAACTGTCCTAGTTGCAAGGCTTTGCCTTGTGCCTCTTTCATGAGGCCAAAGGAAGCGACTTGCCCATCGGCCAACCAAGCATCAATCCCCAACACGTTATGCACCATATTGCCGTAAGCAATCGAGCGACTACCGCATGAGTTATTGCCGGCCATACCGCCAATCGTGGCTTGTGCGGCGGTTGAAACATCCACGGGATACCAAAGTTGATGTTTCTTAAGAGCCGCATTTAAATGATCTAAGACTATGCCCGGCTGAACATCCACATAGCCTTGCTCTAAATTGACATCTAAGATATTCCTAAAATATTTGGTGTTATCAATCACTAGGGCAGGCCCTGTGGTTTGGCCGCACTGACTGGTGCCGCCCCCTCGAGGTAAAACGGGTACACCTAAATCAGCTGCAATCTGTATTGCGCTAACAATGTCTTGGGCTGTTTTGGGAACAAATACCGCCAATGGCATGGTTTGATAAATCGATGCATCGGTGGCGTAGCGCCCGCGGCTTGCAGCATCGGTCATGACTTCACCTGAAGTCTCAGAGCGTAAACGCTTGGCTAAAAAGACTGTGTCGGCGATGACTTCTTTGAGAGCGAGGGGCTTGTTCATGCTTTAATGGATTGAGTTAGATTTTCTGTGTCGATGAGTTGCACCACCACATCACGTTTGTTCATGACGTGGCTCATCATCACTTGACGCATGCGAGCACTGTCCCGAGCTTTCAAAGCATCAATCATTTCCTGATGCTCTTTGACAGCCTTTTCCCATTTCAAGCCATCTTGGTTGGAGCGAAAGCGCAGAGCTTCAATTCGGGCATTGACCTGAGCAAATAACTGACTCAATACAGGATTGGCCGCTGCTTGATTGATGGCGTTATGAATCTTTAAATTTAATTTGTAATAGCTCGATAGGTCACGTCTGGCATAGGAGGCCATCATTTCATAATGCATGGCCTCTAGTTCAGAGAGGGCTTCATCACTGATGTTTTTTGCAGCTAATTCACCTGAATAACCTTCTAGGTTGGCAATCACATCAAACGTATGAATCACATCTTCGCGCGTGAGTTGTACGGCAATGGCGCCACGATTGGCAATCAATTCAACCAAGCCATCCGCAGCCAAGCGACGAATGGCTTCTCGGATGGGCGTGCGTGACACATTCAGCTGCTCGGCCAGTTCGCGCTCGTTCAGTTTGCTACCAGGAGCGATGGCACCCTCAACTAAAAGAGAGCGCAATTTCTGAAAAGTGAGCTCGTGCAAGTTTTGTGAATTCAGTTCAATGATGGATGCCATGGGCCTAACCTAAGAATTTCTAAAAAGCTATTTTTGTATACACATTTAATATAACCCATCGCAAATTTAAAAAAAAGTCTAAAAAACCCAATATTTACCTAGTATTTACCACTATAGGGAAAATCATAGCCAATATTTTTTGCATACAAAAATGAAATTTTTCAGAAAATGACTTACACTTCAGTCATCACTAACAACAACACCGAGCGAGACAAACCATGCTAAAACTTGATAATCACTCATCTGGCCGTCACTTTTTACACATTCCTGGGCCCAGTCCAGCACCTGCTCGAGTGTTGCGAGCTATCAGTTTTCAGACGATTGACCATCGTGGACCAGAATTTGGCCAACTGGGTTTGAAATTGTTGGCTGACATGCAAAAGATTTTCAAGACCAAGCATCCGGTCATCATTTATCCATCCTCTGGAACGGGTGCGTGGGAGGCTGCTTTGGTCAATACCTTGTCACCGGGGGATCATGTCTTGATGTACGAGACAGGTCAATTTGCGACTTTGTGGCAAAAGTTAGCGGACCGCTTAGGCATCAAAACCGAGTTTTTGGGTAAACCAGGAACAGAGGGTTGGAGATATGGCGTTGATGCGGCAATGATTGAAGAGCGCCTCAAAGCAGATACGGCGCACCAAATCAAAGCGGTTTGTGTGGTTCACAATGAAACTTCAACAGGTGTTACTTCTAATATTGCAGCGGTCAGAAAAGCCATCGACGCAGCCAAGCATCCAGCTTTATTGATGGTTGATACGATTTCAGGCCTTGCTTCAGCGGATTACCGTCACGATGAGTGGGGTGTGGATGTGACCGTGAGTGGTTCACAAAAAGGTTTGATGTTGCCCCCAGGTTTGGGTTTCAATGCTTTGTCACCCAAGGCTTTGGAAGCCAACAAAACAGCCAAATTACCCAAAGCTTTCTGGGCCTGGGATGAAATCCTAGAATCAAACAAAACTGGCTACTGGCCGACCACACCATCAACTAACTTACTATACGGTTTGCACGAAGCCTTAGATATGATCTTGACCGAAGGTCTTGATAACGTGTTTGCACGTCATCAGCGTTTAGCCAAAGCTTGTCGAGCTGCGGTAGCTGCCTGGGGTTTAGAGGTTCAATGTAAAGACCCTGCTGTGTATTCACCTGTATTGACCGGTGTGGTGACACCTGAAGGTGTGGATGCTGATAAGTTAAGAAAATTAATTCATGAAAGATACAACCTTTCATTAGGCACAGGTTTAGGAAAAATCAAAGGCAAGATGTTCCGCATTGGTCACTTGGGTGACTGCAATGAGTTGGCACTATTGGGTGCGCTCAGTGGTTGCGAAATGGGCATGAAGGCTTTTGGTATTCAGTTAAAAGGCAGTGGAGTGGTGGCAGCACAAAACGAATTGCTTTAAAAGATTGGGGATGGAGGAGACATGAAACACAAACCATACCTCACACAAGCAGACGTCAATGTGTTGTTGCAAGGGGCGAATGATTTTGCTGAAAAAAATCAATTCGCTGTTGCCATTGCGGTGGTCGATGATGGCGGTCATCTTTTAGGCTTTACTCGAAGAGATGGCTGTCCTGCGGTCTCGGCGACCATCGCTCAAGAAAAAGCCAAGTCATCGGCCTTGGGTCGCAAAGAAAGCAAAGCGTATGAAGACATGATCAATGGTGGGCGCATCGCTTACCTTTCGGTGCCCGTATTGCAGGGCATGTTAGAAGGGGGCGTGAACATCATTCATGAGGGTCACACGATTGGTGCGATTGGTGTCTCAGGGGTTAAATCTAGTGAAGACGCTCAAATAGCTAAAGCTGGTATCTCGGCTTGGCTGGCTCAAAACTAATTGAGTTTCCTGCTCTCAGTCTAGGAAATTTGAATACTTCATCTAAAAATTATTAGGGTAAGCCATTAATTCAATGATTCAAATATGGACTAAGTAAGCCCTCTTGGCTAATAATGAGTTCATAAAAAATCATGTGGAGTTTTTGGCATGCCAAGCATCTATGAACAAGGGTTAGATAAAAACCCAGCAAATTTTTCCCCCATCACGCCTTTAAGCTTTATTGAGCAAACGGCCAAGATTTACCCCAATAAGACGGCGGTGATTCATGGTTCCTTAACCCGCACTTGGGCACAAACGTACGCACGTTGCAGGCAACTAGCGAGTGCACTGATTCAAGCTGGAGTCAGTGCGGGTGATACGGTTGCGGTGATGTTGCCCAACACGCCACCCATGGTTGAAGCTCATTTTGGTATTCCGATGGTGGGTGCAGTATTAAACGCCTTGAATACTCGTTTAGATTCTGAAGCGATTGCCTTCATGTTGAATCATGGTGAGGCCAAGGTGGTCATTGTGGATGCTGAATTCAGTTTGACCATGAAAAAAGCATTGGCCATGGCTTTGGCTGAAAAACCAAGAGATATTTTGGTTATTGATGTTAAAGATATTGAATACGATGGCCCGAGCGAGACCTTGGGTTCGATTGAATATGACTCATTTATTGCTAAAGGGGATCCCAATCATGAATGGCGTATGCCTGAAGATGAATGGGAATCCATTTGTTTAAATTACACCTCAGGAACCACCGGAAACCCTAAGGGTGTGGTTTATCACCATCGTGGTGCGGCCATCAATGCAATTTCCAATGTGCTGGAGTGGGATATGCCCAAGCATCCAGTTTATTTGTGGACCTTGCCCATGTTTCATTGCAATGGCTGGTGTTTTCCATGGACCATTGCCGCCCGAGCCGGCATCAATGTTTGTTTGCGAAAAGTGGATGCAACATCCATTTTGAATGCTATGCGCACTTATCAGGTCACGCATTATTGTGCCGCTCCGATTGTTCATGGTCTTTTGGTGAATGCACCCAATGAACTCAAAAAGGATTTGCCGGTTGGCATCAAAGGTTTGATTGCTGGCGCTGCTCCTCCTGCAGCAACGATTGAAGGCATGGAGCAGATGGGGATTGAGTTAACTCATGTATACGGGCTTACAGAAGTCTACGGACCTGCAGCTATCTGCGTAAAACATGAAGAGTGGAATGACATGGATGTGGGCGAGCGCGCTAGATTGAATGCTCGTCAAGGAGTCAGGGTAATTTTGCAAGAAGGCATGACTGTCATGAACCCTGAAACCATGCAAGAGGTTCCTGCTGATGGAGAGACCATTGGTGAAATTATGTTCCGCGGTAACATCACAATGAAGGGTTATTTAAAGAACAAGGCCGCGACCCAAGAGGCATTTGCGGGAGGTTGGTTTCATTCGGGAGACTTGGCAGTCAAATATCCTGATGGATATGTCAAGATCAAAGATCGCAGCAAAGACATCATCATTTCTGGGGGTGAAAACATTTCCTCCATTGAGGTTGAAGATGTCCTCTATCGTCATCCAGCAGTCTTAGCCGCTGCTGTGGTTGCAAAGCCAGATCCTAAATGGGGCGAAACGCCTTGCGCATTCATAGAGGTCAAAGCGAACAGCCAGGTGACTGCACAAGATATTATCGAGCACTGTAAAAAGCACATGGCAGGATTTAAGGTGCCTCGTGCAGTTGTTTTTGGTGATTTGCCTAAAACGTCCACAGGAAAAATTCAAAAATTTGAATTGCGTAAACGAGCAGGGTCAGCCACTGCCATTGACGTTTAAGATTCGCTAAAAATTTAATAATCTAAAAATATCGGTTCATATACACAATAGGAACAAGTGATGAGTTATTCCGCCCCTTTAAAAGAGATGTTATTTGTGCTTCAAAACGTAGCTGGGGTTGATGAGGTCGCCAATATCCCTGGTTTGAATGATTATGGTTACGAGACAGCTGCGGCTGTTTTAGAAGAATCTGCTAGGTTTTGTAATGAGGTGGTGGCGCCTCTTAATTGGGCCGGTGATCAACATCCCAGTACTTTTAAAGATGGGGCAGTGACCACTACGCCAGGCTTTAAGGAGGCTTTTAAGCAATTTGGGGAATCTGGCTGGCAAGGGGTGATTCATCCAACGGAGTTCGGTGGTCAAGGATTTCCAAAAGTTATCGCGACCGCCTGCTCAGAAATGTTGCATGCTGCCAATATGTCTTTTGCACTTTGTCCGATGCTGACCGATGGCGCCATTGAAGCGTTATTGACTGCTGCCAGTAGTGAGCTGAAAGAACGATACATTCCTAAGATGGTGAGTGGCGAGTGGACGGGTACCATGAACCTCACTGAACCACAGGCTGGTTCAGATTTGGCAGCCGTACGAACACGAGCTGAGCCTCAGAGTGATGGCACTTACAAAATTTTTGGCACCAAAATTTATATCACCTATGGTGAACACGATATGGCCGAAAACATCATTCATTTGGTGTTGGCAAGATGCCCTGGAGCACCCGAGGGTGTTAAAGGCATTTCATTATTTGTCGTACCGAAGTTTTTAGTGAATACAGATGGTTCTCTGGGTGAGCGCAATGATGCTTATTGTGTGTCGATTGAACACAAGCTAGGCATTAAGGCGAGTCCAACCGCCGTTTTACAGTTTGGTGATCACGGTGGAGCAATTGGTTATTTGGTGGGTGAAGAAAATCGTGGCCTAGAGTACATGTTCATCATGATGAACGCTGCTCGCTTTGCAGTCGGGATGCAGGGAATCGCGATTGCTGATCGTGCGTATCAAAAAGCAGTTCAGTATGCAAAAGATCGCACGCAGTCTAAAGATTTGGCAGGATCCGATGGTCCAGTTGCCATCATTCATCATCCTGATGTGAAGCGCATGTTAATGACCATGCGTGCCTACACAGAGGGCGCTCGAGCCATGGCCTATGTTGCAGCAGCAGCCAGTGATCAGGCTCACTTCAACCCAGATGAATCCGTGCGTCAAAGTAATTTAGCCCTTTATGAATATTTGGTACCGATTGTCAAAGGATTTGCCACAGAGTTATCTGTGGATGTTGCTAGCTTGGGTGTTCAAGTTCATGGGGGTATGGGCTTTATTGAAGAGACTGGGGCAGCACAGTTCTATCGAGATGCTCGTATCTTGCCTATCTATGAAGGAACGACCGCCATACAAGCCAATGACTTCATTGGTCGCAAAACGTATCGCGATGGCGGCAAGGTAGCCAAGCAAATAGCTCAATCCATTCAAGCCACCGAGGCTGAGTTGAGAAAGAGTTCTACCCCTGCCGCACAAGCGATGTTGAAGCATCTTTCTACTGCCCGGACTTCATTTGAGGCTGTAGTTGATTATGTACTTGCTAACTTTAAAACAGACACCAAAAATGTTTTTGCTGGCAGTGTCGCGTATTTGCGATTGGCTGGTTTACTTATTTCTGGGTGGCAAATGGCGCGGTCCTTGATTGTGGCTGAGCAAAAATTAGCTGAGGATCCTGAATTCTTTTCTGCAAAAATTGCGACTGCTCGCTTCTATGCAGAGTATTTGTTGAGCCAAGTGCCGGGTGCAGCAACTTCAGTATTGGAGGGTGGGGCTGCCGTCAACAGTCTATCGCCGGAGCAGTTTTAGCAGTTTTTAAAGCCAGTCTAATTCTTGATAACTGATTAGCATCAATAAAAACCTAAATAGTTGAAGCTCTTTGGTATTGGCCTATTCGCCTGCGTTTAAAATAGGGCCATCCCAACGAGTCATCTGACTCTGATACTTTTACTCAGGAAAATATGGCCAGCTACAACACAGAGACAGTGCTATCGGTCAAGCATTGGAATGACACTTTATTTAGCTTTACGACGACCCGTAATAAGAGTCTGCGTTTTCGCAATGGTCATTTTTTAATGATTGGTCTTGAAGT
>JACCDJ010250788.1_pt1 | contig 17560 bp, 15 predicted proteins | sample 7444481 | NCBI WGS metagenome assembly JACCDJ01 (sample SAMN15323435, study PRJNA562643) | freshwater metagenome | isolation source: river surface water | place: USA:Blue River Watershed | collected 2017-08-15 | reverse complement strand
TCAACATCTTCCGCTAGATCTGGTGTAAGCCCAGTTTTGTCTTTTCCTCCGTAATTATTGGAAATTGCATAAGGATTGGGATTGATGTCAAACTTATTCAAACCCACCAAATCAGATCTCCCTTCTATCGCTTTTTCAAATTTGGAAACAAGGCTGTTTTCATTGACCTCTCCGTAAGTAAACAAAACGAAATAGAGATTTTTCTCTCCTGTCAACTTTGACTTGTTGTTTTTCTCGGTGTATTTAGAGTAGTAAATGGTGATCGAATTCCCTTCCTTGATCCACTTGGTGAAGTAATCTTTGGCATAAGCAAACTTTTGCTCTTTGCCATCTGGCGTATACTCCTCAAAATCTGTGATGAGTAAGGCATCATTGGAGGAAGTAGAAATCTTCTTCAATGCCTCTTCAATCGGAGCCATGATGTCCACGTAACTAGCCGCAGAAATCACCTTGTTGTAGATGTCTCTGTCATTGGCATATTCGAGTTTGCCTACTCCGTTGTGGTTTTTACCCAAACCATACCAATCGATGGAAGAGCCTACCATTTTTTGGGAAATGTAGTCCACTACTTTCTTGTTGGTTTCGCTGCTGTAAGCTTGAACCAATCCATCTGAAAAATCCACATAGACTGCTTGATTTCCCGCTGGAACTTTTGCTTGCAAGCCTAGCGCTGCTTCATGGTAATTGGCATATTCTTCTTGATAGACTGACAATGGATCTTCAAATGGACCTACATTACCCTTACTATTTGTGATAAAGAAATACAATCCTCCGGCAATTAGAAGTAAAGCGACTAAACCTCCGATTAAAACTGATTTATTCATATTGTTTAAGTTAATTTAAAGTATCTGAATTAATTCCTTCAATAAAGCCTTCCATTTGATTTCCAAAGTCCTGTACGGACTCCTGGAGTTCGTTAAACCCTTTCTTCATGACCAAGGCAGCATATTTACCTTGAATATTTCCCGCCTCCTTGATTTGTTCCTCAGAATAGTCCTCCCGATTAGCTTCTAAATCCTGCTCCAACTCGTCCATACTGATTTCCAATTTAATCCAGTCTTCTTCAGACATTTCGGAAAGGTTGTTTTGCGCATACTCAATTTCTGCAGCGGTCGAATCCAACTTGTGTTGAACTGGGTCACAAGCTACCAAGGCTATAAAACTGAAAAATATAAAACCCTCCTTGCGGATAAAGCGCATAAGAAAATTTAAACCTATCGCCAGTCTGCCTTGTGGATTAACTAAGTAAAATGATTTTCCAAAAAATTGGATCTCGAATGCCAAAGCCCTGGTTAGTACATTCGTCCCTCCTGGTTGAAGTTGGGAAATGGGTGAATTCAAATGCATAATTTCAGTTATAGTGGGTCAAGTTAACTAAGTTTGGAGGGTGAATATAAATGTTAAAAATAAATTTAAATAATAAATTTTAAAATCTTCCAAAATAGGCGTTCATAAAAATTTTTTGCGTGCCAATCCATTTTTTTGAAAGGTGTAAGTATCAGTTTTAAACTTCTTTTATTTGCTATAGACCTCCCGTAATAACAAAAGGTCAGGCAAGAAAATAACGCATTAGAAACTGAAATTGACCGCCTTGAAAAATATGCTTGGAATTATTAATTATTTTTATAAATATTGATTGACTTAGGTTTTATTCCAAGTTTGCTCCGATAGACCACGCAATTCATCTGAAGCGGAGCAATCAAGTGTAATGTATTTTACGATCGGTTATAGGATTAGCAATCCTGTAGCGAGGCATCAAAAATTTAACTGGCCATCTGGCTGGAATGAGGTGGAAGGATTCCGGCCATTTGAAATGCCGTTAGGCTAAAAAATCCTGAAAAGGATACCTGGAAGTAAGTAGTTTGCGAATAAAAATAGAGGTGGAGTCCAGAACCCACACTAAAAAAACGGGGCAAAATTCTCAAGGCCATAGTTGGGAAAAATTAAACAACAAAAAAATGGAAAATCAAACTCCAAATTCCTTTCCAATACCTTTGGTAGCAGGTTGGGCAGTCAATATTGTAGGCTGGATCTTATTTGTTTCAACTACCAACCATACGTTGGAAATCATCACTGGGCTACTTTGTATAGGTTGTGTATTTGTAGGATACAAACACAAAGAGTTGAACACAGAGCCTGCCTTTGGAAATGAAAGATTAAGTGCTGCTAACCTAATTTATGCCTCTGCGTTTGAAGCGGTATGGATGCTTCTTTGGGGATTTGGGCTTTTCGGTTTTTAAAAATTAGAATCCTCTCCATTTTCATTAAAGGCGGCTATTCGCTAGCTATTTGTTTTTTTAAAACAAAAGTGAGTGAATAGCCGTCTTTTTTATTAGTTTAGAAACGCATTTAGAATTTGATTTTTACAGGTTCCATCCATCCAACATCATGAAAAAACTAGGACTATCTTCCTTATTTCTACTACTTATTTTATTCACTTCTTGTGACAAGACTGTTGAAACAATTAAAGAAGTTATAGGTCTTGGTGATGATTCTGTTAAAATAAATTTTGAGGGCATTCAATCTTTTGAGGAATCGAACCAGCACCGGGAATCACTTTTAAAGGAAATCACTGAGAGTGGTCAAGCGGAAGATGCAAAAACCGAAAATTTGAACAGGCTAGATTCATTGTATTGGGGACATGTTTCAAGCCTTCTGAGTTCAGGGAGGTCAGCGATTCTTGATTCTCCAACTCGTGCTTCTGAAAAACTCGGAAATATCCTTGAGTTAAAAACAGATTACCAAACCCACGAATATGCGGGAATCAAATCACCAGAAGTACAACAAATTATCAGCAAGCAGCTAAGTCAGCTGGAAGCGGACATCGTCACGCTCAAACACATTCAAGCATGGGATAATCGACGAAAAACTCTTGAAGAAGAAGTGATAAAATTTGGGAAGATAAACTTCACAGGCCAGTTTGGGGAAACCCCATTATCCGAAGAAGTCGCTGTGCTTGATTCCCTGGAATCAATTGAATTGGGCGATGTGTTTCAAATTATTTACACCGTGAAGTATACTAAAATCTACAAGGGGACTGGGAATTTTTTCAAATACCAAGTGGAAGGCCAAGGACAATGGAAGGTAAGTTCCAAAATGAATCAAAGTTTTCTGACCATTGAAAATCTTTGCCCTCAGTGCTATTCAGAAAGAAGGATCAATTAATCTTTTCTTAAAAAGAACCTTCTGAATTCCTCCACTTTAGCCTATTAAGTTTGGGTAGATTAAAATACCCAGCCTTTGAGATTCACTTTACTTTCTAAGGTTTGTTCAAGGCTGTTCTCCAGTTGCGGAAAAAAATCAATTCCTGTCTTCACTTCAATTTGATCCACTGGCACGACAAATTGCTGAACGGATCCGGAAGCCCCTTCATTTGCGAGCAAAAATCCAATCATTTTTGGACTCGGGCCGCCTTTAAAGATCACCTTGTAAAATAAACAAGGAACCGTTATCGATCCTTTGAGGGCCCCGCAGGAGCTGGATAAAACGGGCCCGGTCACCACATAGACCCCCCCGTTTGACAAGGCTGTATCCCGAACCCAATCCTCAAGCTTGGACCAAATCCCTCGATTGAAGGAAGGGGCCATGGGAGACATGTTGGACATGAAAAAGGTTTCAGACATCGCAGTACTGTTGAAAGTCATGTCCCCTGCTGGGCACAGGTGGCCTCGGTCGTACCCCGATTTTTGGTAATCCGTAGGTTTTACTGGATCGGCTTTAACCTTGGGATCTATTCGGAAATCATCCGTTCTTTTTTGCCCACCTTGGATGGTCTCAGCCGGAAGGAAATAATAAGAAAATTCAGCCTGCCGATGCGTACTGGAGTAAGAAAGCGTGTAGTGTCCATGCTTAATCAGGTAACCTTGTTTGGAACTCGGAACAAACTCATCACCGGTTTGGATTGCAGTGGCCTTCCCCTGATCCTCAAGGATCGGACTTACTAAAAGAAAGAAAGAAACAATAAAATTATACATGGGGTAAAATTATAAGGTAATTCATCAGAAAAACGAAAAAGGCATCCCAAATTTCCTGTTTTGTTGCTAGTTTAATTCAAAGTACTACAAGATTTACATTTCATTTTTTGATCCTAAAATTCAAAATCCTGCAACCCAAAAATTGTAAGTTAATCTTTAATTATATGTGCTATCCTAATATAAAATAGGATTTCAAATAAGGGATTTGGCTAGATTGGTAAGGAACATTCAAACTATTTGAGCTACTCTTTGTTCTTCACTAATGATTTTTGTCTAAATTCATGTCCGCGATAAACTTGATACCAAAATTATATCAAACTAGTTATTAAATCTTTTTTATAAATTCATACCTATCGAATTCTAGCAGCATTTTTTATGAATAAAATTCTCCTCCTCATTTGTAGTTTGTGCTTTATTTTTCAGGTAAGCCTTGCTCAAAACACTGAAAAAAATCTAGTTCAAGATAATCTGATTCCTTCTTTGTCTTCTGATCGGTTTCTAGCCAACAGCACCGTAAAAAAGAATGGAATGCCCATTCCATCCGAAAGCCTAAAGGAAAAGAGCAATTGGGATCAAAACCAATTTTCTATAGAAATCAAAAAGGACTCCATCCGATGGAAAATTTCTGATTTGGAAGGGGAGGGCTTTTATATTTCTTATCCCAATGACTATTCGCTTTTTTATGGGAAAGACAAGAAAGTTCTTGAGGATGAATTGATTGAGCGATTGATAACATATCAGTCGCCACAGAAAGATCGCTCTTTGATGGGTTTAACTTTGGACTCTTTGGCCATACTCATCCTTCAAAAAACCCCAAATCAAGAAAGCAATAGTGTTGTCGATAGCAATGAAAAAGAAAAGTTAATCGCTGATTCGCTTCTTAATCTATTTAAGTTCCCTAATGAGCAGCACCTTCCCATAGTTTTTAATTTATCATTTCATAAGTATGGAAATAGCGCTGAGGATTTTGTGATAGATCAAAAAAAATTCTTGAGTGCCATACTTCAAAATGAAACTTGGGAAATATGGGGCGCTTCAAAAGATGATTTTGTTATGCTTTTATTTGAACACCCCTTTTTAAATTTTCAGCACATGTTGGCTCTCAATTTAGATTTTGAAAGAGGTATTATAAATGGAAATTTTTATTCTTTTATTCCAAATACAAATTTTGTAGAATTGTCCTCCAGTTTTAAAGAAAAAGAAAAATTGTTCAAATTAAACATTGGCAATTTATAAGTTTAGTTTATCTAAATAATTAACAGAATTAACGCTCGCTTGAGTCAACCAATAAATTTCTATGATACGGATAATTAGTTTTCTATTCCTCTTGGTATTCAGTTGGAAGACAATGGCTCAAACTGAAACCAAAGCGGAAGTTTTATACCAAAACAAGAGTATCATTTACAGTCAACCAGGAGATACAACTAAAGTAAGTCAGACTTTGAATGGGGATGAAAAAGGCCTGATTGAATTTGAAAGAAGACAGCAGATTTTAGCACTATTGGAGGACTATAAAACAGCAAATATTAGAAAAGACTACGCGCTCATTAGCCAATTTCTAAGTGAAAGTGTTCTTATCCTACAAGAAAAAAAGATAAGTCAAACCCAGCCTTCCGAATCTGACAGCCCTAATCCCAATAAATTGACTACTGTTACTAAAAAGGATTATCTCCAGGACCTCCAGAAGGTGTTTGAAAAGGAGGAATTGATTGAAATAAAGTTTGAGGGAATAAAAATTACTCAGCATCCACGCTTCCCGGAAGTGTATGGTGTCAATTTGAAGCAATCTTGGAAAAGTTCTGAATACAGTGAAGAGGGTTATTTATTTCTGATGATTGATTTTAGAGATAATTTCAAGCCAATGATACAAGTCCGCGCATGGCAGCCCTACCAAGGAACTTCCGAAAATGAAATTATTATTATGAGTGACTTTTTCTACGATAAGAATTGAATAAAAAATATACCAACCTGTTTATAGGTCCCCAACTATGAAAAAATTTCTTTTTCTTCTGTCCTTCCTCTTTCTCAGTGGAATAGCCTTTAGCCAAAAGACCAATGTGGTCTTTTTAAATAAGGATGGGAGTACGCTTCAAGCAAACCTGGAGCGAACCATTTCTGCTGTATTGACAGAATTTAATCAAGCGCATAAAGCGAATCGAAAACCTAAACTGGAATCCTTGAATGTAACCACTGATGGGAGAACAAGGATGCTGAAAATTTGGGAAATGGCTAGTTTTTATTGTCCAGAAACCACCATCAATGAATATTTAATTCAAACCCCGGAAAGTAGCACATTTGGAAAGGGCCATCAGGTAAGAAATATCACTTTGCAGCGAAAAGGCCCAGATGGAATGCTTCGAACCGAATCCGCCGTGTTTACATTTAATTCAGCAGGCTATGTTGAGGAAATGTATTTCGGAGTGGATTACAAGGACTACAAATCATTGAACTGGGAGGAAAGCAACCTAGTAGAATTTGAAAGAAAGCAGCGGATTTTGGCACTTATTGAGGATTTCAAAACTGCCTACAACCGAAAAGACCATGAATTGATTGTCAGTTTTTTAAGTGATAATGCATTGATTATTGTGGGGAAAGTAGTCAAGCAAACTCAGCCCTCAGATTTTGGCAGACTTGATGAAAGTAAAGTGGTGTTGACTAGCTTCAAGAAACAAGAATACCTTCAGAACCTGAGAACAGTTTTTGACAAGAATGGATTCATTGATGTCAAATTTGATGGGATAAAAATTACACAGCATCCGAGATACCCAGAAGTTTATGGTGTAAATCTTAAACAATTATGGAGAAGCACTGGCTACAGTGACGAAGGGCACCTATTTCTTATGATTGACTTTAGAGATAATTCCAAGCCAGTGATCCATGTCCGTGCCTGGCAACCGTTTAAGGAAACAAATAGTAAAGAAGTGATTGATATGGGTGATTTTTTTATAAACGAAAATTAAATGAAAAAACTAGTTTTTACTTTCTTATTCCTTTTACCGCTACTATCCTTTGCTCAGAGAAAGGAATTTGTGTTGGTTGAAAAAAAGCAAGTCTTAAATAATGTATTTAGAGACAGCAAGTATGAAACCGCCGTAGCGATTTGGATTTACGCCCCATTAGATCAAATTGAGAAGTTTAAATTTGAAAGAACTTGGGATTGGTTTTTGAAAGAACCTCCAAGATACGATACCCTAAACTCAAGATGGGAAGTCTATGTTCCGAGCCGCCAAAACCAAAAAATCAAAATTATCAATAAAGAATTCAACGACTTTTTGATAGATATTGATAACGATTTTCCTCCAAAATCGACTTGGAAATATGAGCTTCGTGAGAAATCTCAAAGCGAAATGAATCGAATCCGCTTAACCATTAATTCTTATCCTAGTGAAGCGACCGTATTGATCAAGGAGGGTAAAACAAATACTACGATCAATAATAACACCCCCTATTCAACAGAAAGTTTGTCTGGAAGTGTAGATATATCGGTAAGTAAAGAGAATTTTTTTAGTCAGGACACTACACTTAAACTAGAGAAAGGGAAAGATTATAATTTAAATTTCAAATTGGATTCGGCAGTAAAACGTGTAAACATTGGTTCAATGCCTGCTGATGCAAAACTTTTTTTTAACGACAAGGAAGTAAGTAATCCATTCATTGGTTATCTTCCTTTTGGGGATTACAGCCTTAAATTAATGAAAGAGGATTACGAGGAAATCAATTCATCTTTCACTGTTTCAAAAGAAAACAAAGTACAATCAACCATCCCCATGACCAAAAAAACGGGGACAGTTACTTTTACGAAATCTGATTTAACTGGTGCAGAGATACGTATTGGTCAAGAACTGGTCTCTGTACTTAATGGCACCACATTGAAGAAGTTTCCCTACGGCGAATATGCCCTTGAGGTCCAAAAAAAGAATTACAAAATAATTAAAGACCGCATCAACATTAAAAGTGAAAACCATTTTGTCCCAATTATATTAGAAAAAGATCAAGCCCAAGTTAGAAAATCTAAAAAAATTGTCACCATCGCTTTAGGTCTAGGTGGAATTGGTGCAGGGCTTTACCTGATGCAATCAGCTAATAAAAATTACGACGCCTACAAAAAAGCAAGTACTCCTGCCGATGCTGGGGCGTTAAGAAGACAGGTAGAAAGTGCCGATCGCATGACCCCTTATTTCCTTGGAGCTGGGGGATTAGTAGCGATTTTAGGAGTTACAATTAATGTCGATAAATTTTCTAAAAAAGTTAATAAATAAGGGCTGTATGTTTTTTTCAAGAGTGTTTTCAAAATTCATTTTTAAGGAGAGTTCTTTTTCGTTTGGAAAGGCATTTGGACACCTATCCATCCTTGTGGTCCTGTTTTTGTTTTCCTGTGAAGAGCGGGATTTCAACAATCCTTTTGACCCAAATATCCCCAAAACCCTTACTACCAGTGTATTGCCTATAGGGTCTGGTAAAATCAATATCTCTCCTGCCTCGAGTACCTACAAGTCAGAAGAGGAAGTAACGCTTATTCCTGAACCAAACCAGCATTGGGTCTTCAAAAACTGGGAAGGAGATGCAAGTGGCACTTCAAATCCTCTTATCGTCACTATGAGTACAAACAAGTCCATTGTGGCTGTTTTTGTCAAGCGAAATTACCCGCTCAATTTAACTTTCGAAGGAGAGGGTACTGTATCAGAGCGAATCGTTTTTTCCCCTTCGGGAAGAGAATACCCACACGGGACAATCGTAGAGTTGACCCCCGTTCCTAAGCAGGGCTGGCTTTTTGACAGTTGGTCGGGAGACTTGACTGGCAAAACCGTACCTCAAAATATTACGGTCGACAATCCGAAAAATGTAAAAGCGAAATTTGTTCCCCAACAAATATCAAACCTTGCCTGTGCCTCTGCTTTGAATTCCGGTAACTTGGTAGCGACCTTACCTGCAGGTTCAGGGGTGAGTACCTCAATTCCCTATACCACCGTGGCAGGAGGAAGTTATGTGGGCCAATCGGTCACTTCTACAGGCGTGACCGGATTGACCGCCACCTTAGTCCAAGGCAATTTTTCTCCTGGACAAGGTAATTTAGTTTTCACCATTACCGGAACTCCATCGGCAGCAGGTACGGCTAATTTTGCAATTAGCATTGCTGGCCAATCCTGTACTTTTTCAAGAGTCGTAAACGCATTAGGAACGATTTCTGGGTTGAATTGCGCAGGTACTACAAACAATGGCGCCCTTAATGTCGGCGTTGCTGCCTCCAATGTGACCAGTATAGTACCTTATACTGGAGGGAATGGAAGTGTGCACTTAGGTCAAGTAATCACCTCTACGGGGGTAACCGGATTAACGGCTACTCTTGCTCCTGGCAGTTTTGTGAGTGGCAACGGTACCTTAACCTATACGATCACAGGGACCCCTTCCGCACTGGGGAATGCGAATTTTGCCCTAAACATCGGCGGCCAAACCTGTAGCTTAACCAGAACCGTAACTTCGATGACTGGCAGTATTACTGACCTAAACTGCGGGACTGGATCCACTTCAGGGGTATTGAATGCGAATCAGCCTGCTTCAGGCGTAGCGGGATCAATTCCTTATACTGGAGGTAATGGAGGAATTCATTCAGGCTTGACGGCTACCTCAACGAATGTTACGGGACTTACCTTAACCGTTAATCCTGGCTCTTTTGCAAATGGCAATGGCGTTTTGGAATACACGATTTCGGGAACCCCTGCATCGACTGGTACAGCAAATTTCCAAATCAGCATTGCAGGTAAATCCTGCACCCTTACCCGTGTAGTCAATCAACTTCAAGGAAGCATCAGCGCCTTAAACTGTAGCTCAGCTACAAATACGGGTACCTTGACCCAAGGCACATCGGCCGTAAATGTGAGCAGTTCCATCCCTTACACTGGAGGGAATGGGGGTACACACAATGGCCAAACAGTGAATTCTACGGGAGTGACAGGATTAACAGCCACCTTAGCTGCAGGAACATTTGCCAATGGAAGCGGATCCCTGGTCTATACCATTACTGGTAATCCATCAGGGAATGGTACAGCAAGTTTTGCACTAAACATAGGAGGGCAGACCTGTACAATTACCCGTGTAGTCAATCCAATTCCTGGTAGCATTAGTGCCTTAAACTGTAACTCAGCAACAAATACGGGTACCTTGACCCAAGGCACATCGGCCGTTAGCGTGAGCAGTTCCATCCCTTATACTGGAGGTAACGGAGGAACATATACTAGTCAAACAGTGAATTCAACAGGCGTTTCAGGTTTGACAGCCACTTTATCCGCAGGAACCTTTGCCAATGGAAGCGGATTCCTTACCTATACCATAACTGGTACACCTAGTAACAGTGGTACAGCAAGTTTTGCATTAACTATTGGAGGACAGACCTGTATATTTACTCGAACAGTCAATCCACTTCCTGGTAGCATTACTGCCTTAAACTGTAGTTCCGCAACAATAACAGGCACCTTGACTCAAGGAATATTGGCGGCCGGAGTAAGTAGTTCAGTGCCCTATACAGGAGGAAATGGGGGAACATATACTAGTCAAACAGTGAATTCAACAGGCGTTTCAGGTTTGACAGCCAACTTAGTGGCAGGAACATTTGCCAATGGAAGCGGATCCCTAGTTTATACCATTACCGGTACTCCATCGGGGAATGGTATAGCAAGTTTTGCACTAAACATTGGAGGACGAACCTGTACACTTACTCGAACAGTCAGCCCTCCTGGAAGTATCAGCTCCTTGTCCTGTACCAGTGCAACAAACATAGGAACATTGAGAAGAGGGGTAGCAGCTTCAGGAGCAAGTAGTTCTATACCTTACACCGGAGGAAATGGTGGAGGACATATAGGCCAAACGGTGAATTCAACTGGGGTAACGGGCTTGAAAGCCACCTTAGCTGCAGGAACCTTTGCCAATGGAAGTGGAACTCTAACTTATACGATTACTGGTACTCCATCCTCAAGTGGTACTGCTAATTTTGCAATAAACATTGGAGGGAGAGTCTGTACACTATCACGATCAGTTGGTCTCTAGAGGATAAGAAAATATTGGGTGATTTGTATGGAGATGCTACGCATTAATTTCATTCGCTAGAAGTTTAATTGAAGAGAAAAAACAAGCCATTTGTCTTTAACCTATCTCAAATATGATGGTATTAATAATTGTTTTCATAGGAAATTATAGCCAATCAATCGACTTAAACTGAGTTAGGATATCTTATTCAGAAGACAAAATCTAGAAATTTTACCCTTGCAATTACATTAACTAAAGTATAGAATAATAAACCATGGCCATTAACTTAGAAAAAGCTCCTCTTGAAACGCTGTATTACTATGCGGATAATGGAAAAACGGTAGGCCCATTTCCACTGAATGAGCTTTTACCAAAAATAAAAGCCGATACTTTAGTCTATAGAGATGGGATTGAATGGACCAATGCAAAAGATGTAGAAGAACTACGCGGATATTTTCCTGAAAAAGAACCAGATACACCTAAAAGCCCATTACTAGTAATTCTTATCTCCGTACTTCTTTTCGCCTTAATTGGAGCTGGGGCGCTATTTGTTTATAAGCAAATGAATGAGCAAAAACCAGAACCCCCCATAGGAGAAAACCCTAAACCTGAATCACCTGGAATTCCAGAATCCCCAACCACAAATGGGCCAACTGAATTTGGAGATGCTCCCAAAGTTGGAACAGGCGCTAGCGGAAATGACAAAGGAACAAATAATGGATCTGTAAGCGAGAATCCCTTACCATCTAAAGACGAGAAAAGCCCTGCATCCCCAAAACAAGTCGAATTATTTACCTGTGAAAGTGGTCAAAATATTCGTAAAGGTTTAGTAAACAACGGGAATTGCGATTGCGATGATTGCTCGGATGAGGCAAAGAATTAAACCCCTAACTTCTCTCGAATCGATTCCGGAATACGGAAGTCCTTGTTTGCTTTGCACCATTTTTCAAGGTGGACTTTTTGCAAGGCAAGGGAATCCGAATAATCATAGGCAGCATACTGCTGTTCCAATCGGCTAATTTTTTGTTCCAAATCCGCAATCAAGGCTACGGCAAATGGCTTTGTAAATGGAAATTCCTTCAAGACCATTAGCCCAGTTCTTAAACGAATTAAATTGTCGATTTTTCTCACATTGAGGTAGGAGACCTCTGGAATAGCCTGCGAAACTCGTTCCAATAATTCAGAAACATTCACAAATACAAAAACAGCATGCAAGACTCCGGCAATTGGCCTAGGGTCCTCGCGCCATGGCGAGTAATAGGTTTCCTCACGAGGAACTTGCCCTTCAAAAATTTCTCCTGAAAGGATGACCATGTTCAACAAATTGTGGGAATATTCATGGACAATCGCTTCGGCAAGCTGGTACTCATCCCCTGTGGATGTCAAAATACTGCCAAAAAACTGCTCGGAAGTACAGGACATGTGACGATCCACATAGGGAGATTTCACCAAATGGATAGTTCGTATGGAGGTCCCTACATGGCTCTCAATTTCTGGCCAATGCTCTTGGATCAAGCCATAGGCTTTAAAGATAACCGGAAGCTCTTCTTCCATTTCCTTGGAGTTGATGGAAAGGTATCCCGAGCCGTCTGGATTTTTATATAAGGTAGACCAACCCAACCTCAAAAATGGATCTAGCCGATCTAGAATAATCTTCCCATTTGAACCTAAAATTGAGGCTTGAATGAAAACCCCTTCCTGCGTCTGGGAAACCGTGGACACCCCTTTTTCTGCTGCAAAAAGGACGGCCTCAAAATCACTAATTTCTCTTCCATTGATCGCCATCCAAGCACGATTCCCCTCCATCTTGAAATCCACATTAGGCTGGGCAGCCGAGGCAAAGCCCTCAAAGTAAATTCCCAAAATGGGCACATAAAGCCGGTCTTCTAGGAAGTTTACTTGAGCCTTGATGTCAATTCTCGCCAACAATGAAGCAGTTACCAGAAATCTATTTAGTTCAAGCAAATGGTAATACAACCCTTTCCCCGGTTGCGCAGTACTCAATTCCGCCAAATAGGGCAAATCGGAGTTGGGGATTTCTTCCCCATTCTCCATGCGCTTCTTGATGCAACTCGAAAGGTATGTCCAATAGGAAAAAGTGGGGTCCGAAAAAACCGCAGCCAATGCCCCAATAGGAATGCGCTTGCTCTGCTCATAGGCAGTGGTAGCGAGTTCTTTTTCCAATAAATACTCGCTTTGACCCATGATTGACTTCATGAATAAATTATAGCGAATTAGATTTTTATTGACATTATGCTGAATTACCTCTTCAATAAATTGAGTGCTATGGATCGTTTCCACATTCATATGCTTATTGGGTTAGGGTTTCTATAAAATAACGATCGCCAAATCGTTCCTCCAAATAAACAGCTGCTAATTCCTTAAAATGAACCAAGGAAGTAGTCCCAATCAAGGCGGAAGAAATACCTGGCGTGGATAAAACAAAGGAAAGGCTAATCTGAGCGCTAGTCATCCCCGGAAAAATCTTTTTTACTTTTTCCGGATAGGCATACTTCGGCAGTTTCCCTTGTCCTAACGGAGCGCTACCTAGAATCGAAAGCTTCAATTCCTCGGCCAGCCCAAACAAACTCTTTTGACTCGTGCCTGCCTGTTGCCCTTTGAAAAACAAGCCCTTCGTCTGGGAAAAATTGTAGGGCACTTGGAGGTAGTTGAAATAGCTCTGGATGCCAACTTCCTCAGCCAAAGTATAAAATTCAAGCAATTCCAACCTATTCTTTTGCTCTTCCTCAAAAAATCCATTCCAGGAAGAAATGCCAAAGGCCTTTATTTGACCTGCTTCTATTTTATCCTTGATCCAAAGCAATACCTCTTTCATCACTTCCAAAAACCGAACTCTCCCCAGTTTTGCGAGAAAATATTCTGGATTGTGTAGGTAATACAGTTCTACCGAATCCCTTGACAAAGTAGCCAAGGTGGTGGTGAGGGCTTGATCTAAAAAAATAGGATCAAAGGTCTGAAAGTATTCTTGATCAAAATGCGATGGCCGCACCCATCCCCTATCGAATAGCTCTTGAACATAGGCGTTTTCTTTTTCTTCTCCTTGCGAAAAATCAAAGGGAACAAACCCTCCTTTGGTGGAAATGAAATAATCCCGGTCGGGATACCTTTGGGTTAGCCTTCCCAAGACATTTTCAGACCTACGGTTTCTATAGGAAGGTGCGCAATCAAAAACATGGACCCCATTCAACAAGGCAAATTCCAGGACCTCAAAGAGCTTTAGATCCCCTGCATCAGATTCTTCCCCTTGATACAACCCCATACCAATTTTAGACAATCCTTTCATGGCACCACCTTATAAAGTTCTTCGAAATAAAATCGATCGGCTCTCGTCAACTTTTCATCGTCCTTACAATTCCATCTTTTGTGCATGGCATGGAGGTGGACAAGGATCTTTTCCTGGGGCAATTCAAAATTGATCAGGATTTCCTCAATAATTTTCACAGCGCTTTCCGGAATCCACTCTACGGATAAGGAAATGAAAACAAGGTCATACTCCTCCTTGAATGGATGAATTAGGGCATTTTTTACCTCCACTTTTTGGGCATAAAACTCCCCAATGTTTTGGATTACCTTGAGTTTACTTTGAGCCAGATCAAAGGTGTCTGGAATAAGCCAAGTCATTTTGGCTAAACTCCCTTCACGAAGTACTTGAAATAGAAAATTTCCAATGTTGACTCGCTTTGCCCGAATAAATAGGGGGTTCAACCAGGAATAATGCCCTTCTGCATACAGGTCATGATGGGCATCAATGTGGTCAATTTCATAGGGTTCTCTAAATTTATCCAGCTCCTGACACATCATGTGGTGGTCTAATCCCACCCGAAGTACCTTTCTAGGAATCGAACTTAGGGATTGAACTTGGGAGAGCATCTTTGGATTCAACTTTTTATTCGGATCCCTATAGATGGAATCTTCCCCATCCCAGATGGAATCGAGATCAATGCTTAAGACCCGGATCATCGGTAAAAACAAATACGCGATAAGAAATGCCTTCCCAATCCCAAAAACAAGGGGTTAAAGGAGTGGTTGGAAGCAAAATTTTGATCATTTTTTCAGGATACGCTTCCAAGGTGTTTTTTCCATGAATACTCAGATTCTCCAGGTGAAGTACGAGGTAATTTTGATCGTCAATAGACCAATCGGAAAATGAGAACACTCCTTCTGAAGCTACTAAATACGTTTGGCTCATGAATGCAAGTTGCATTTCAACAAATTCGGATAACCCGGATGCTACGCCTAATTCAAAGTATTGCTGACTCAAGGCTTGGGTTGGTTTGCAAGTGTAACTGCAAGGGAAATAATCAGGAAATAACGTGAACTCATGAACCAAATAGGCTAGTTTATTTGCCCAAGGTGAAAAAAAAGTGCCTGGACTAGTTTGGGACAAAACCTCCACCCATTCTTGTCCATTGGCTATGGTATCGTAATTATCACAACAACAATCCGGATAACCATATAATTTACCCGCATCCGCGTGGGTCCCTTCAATTTCTATGCGTACCGCACGATTTAGACTGGCTAAATCTTCCTTCGTCAAGTAAGCAATGAATTCCTCTGCCGAATCATCTTCCCAAGGCACGTCTGAATAAAATTGGTCCCCAATCTCATTCGTCCAACTTAACTTGAGACGAAATTCGGAGTGCGCCAAATGCAAGCCATTGCGCTCACAATACTTGGATAGAATCTGGTATTCTTTATCAGTTGCAATGTGGATCCGCATCACATTTTTCAACCCAGAATGGACGGCAAGAAGCTCCAACAAGTGGCGCTCCTCAATTACTGATAAACTCTGAATGAGTTCTTTGGATTCTTCAATTAGTTTATTGCTCATATAAACGTGCACATTGCCCAATCCCTATTTTTAACGAGTTGCATGGATTTATCTTCCAGGGTGAATTGAAGTTCTCCTTTCGCCAAAACCTGTATTTCTCTCGCTTTAGAAATAAACTGATGCGATTTGGTGTTCAGATTTAAGGTTGAATGAAGCATGCAGTCTTTAATGACTGTTTTTTCATGCTCAAATGTTGCGCCTTCAAACAAGTAAATCCCTCTGTATTCGGTATATAGAATCGGTTGTTTTTGAAAATGAACAATCTCATCTGCCTCAACAGGAAGGATGGAATGCATCAAATCATAGGTATTTTGTGCCATTCGCGCTGCATGCTCACAGGTAAAGGAGCAAGGGAAAAAACTCAAAAATGAATAGCCAAAATACTGTGAAACATAATTGTTCCAAAAATTAAAAGAGTGTAGGTCTTTGGTGTTTGCAGCCACGAGGGGCACGTAATCGTTTTGCTTTTGGTAAGCAGCATCTTGGTGGGTCAAATAAAAATCAACACAACAACTCGGGATGCCCAAGTTGACCCCAAACTCTCCCTCGTCCCCATGTATATCGGCATTCACCGCCTGGGTGAGGTTTTTTTGAGAAGTGGACACATAGACTGCATGGTCTCCCTTACTGGCAGGGAGGTCTTCTCGCTCATCATATTTATTGGACCATCCTCCTTTACCAATATCTCGCTTGGCAAAAATCAAATCTGGAAGAACATGGAAAACTAAATCTAGCTGATTGAGACATGCGATAGTTTGATTTAGAAGTGCAGGTCTGACCGCTATCCGAGCCACTTTCATTCCAGCCCAAGCGGATAGGATTTCTCGGCATTGAAGCAATCCTGCCAATCCTATCAACTCTTTAAATACCCTTCGCTGTACACTCAAATCACGCATTGCTTTTTTTCTCTAAGTCACGTTTAATCCGTCCTTGAATATGCGTGATCAAGTTGGTCAACGCAGTACAATACACCGATGGATTGTTGAATCCATTTTTTTCAGAATAGCGATGGGGATAGTATCCCCCTCCACAAATTGAGACAAGGGAACATTTCTTGCAGGTATCAGAAACCCCAGAGATTCCCGCTTGTCTTGCCATTACATTTTGATGTTTAAGAACCTCATCCAGGCTATGTTGATGGACACTTAAAGACATCGTATGGGCACCAGGAAAAACAGATTTCATCGTATCTACCTGTTCGTAATCTCCATTTACCCCTACAGTCACCAGGCTCACTTCCTCTAAACCTAGGGACTCTAGAGATCCGGGATGTCCAAATACTCGATAAATTATTTCCTCAAAAAAACGGATACGGATATCCTGTCGATACCCCCCATACCAATCGTCAAAAATTGCAATTAGCCAATCCCCGTGACTTGCAACTCGCTGCTGTTGTTGCTCAGTCAAGGTATTGTCCCAATGCGCATGCGGAAGTAAAAAATCGACCACAGGAGGATCAAAAGAAGCCAGATACCTCCAAGTTTGCACAGGATCAGCCGCTACATTGATTACCGATAAAATCCCCCCAAAAAGAGGGGACCCTTGCAGCATTCGGAGTTTTGAGGCCACCTCTTCACCCGAACCTTTGCCGTTGTGGTAAAATCGAAAGACATCGTTGTCCTTTGGCACCCCATCTAAACTGATCCCCAAGGAGACTCCATACTTACGCAAAAGGGCTAAATAGGCCTCATCAAGCAACAATCCATTACTTTGA
>JACCDJ010815742.1_pt1 | contig 17562 bp, 14 predicted proteins | sample 7444481 | NCBI WGS metagenome assembly JACCDJ01 (sample SAMN15323435, study PRJNA562643) | freshwater metagenome | isolation source: river surface water | place: USA:Blue River Watershed | collected 2017-08-15 | reverse complement strand
GTGATCGGGACTTCACCCCTTCCGCGCGTGCGTGATTTGCCCTGCAAACATCCCAATGCCGATGCGTTCTTCAAATTCAGCACCAACATGGTCAACGGCATGACCAAGGGCAAGTACCCCGCACCCCTCAAGTGCATTGAAGCGGTGCAAAACGCCACCAAGATGAAATTTGACGACGGCATGACCGCCGAGCGCACCATCTTCATCAACTTGATGTGGACCCCCGAATGCCGCGCCTTGCGTCATTTGTTTGTGGCCCAACGCGCCACATCCAAAATCGACGATGTGCCCGCAGACACGCCCAAACGTGAGATCAAGAGCGTGGCGGTCATCGGTGCAGGCACCATGGGTGGTGGCATCAGCATGAACTTCCTGAACGCGGGCATTCCCGTCAAGATGTTGGAAATGAAGCAAGAAGCCTTGGACAAAGGTCTGGCCGTCATCGAGAAAAACTACCAAGCACAGGTCAAAAAAGGCAAGCTGAAGGAAGACAAATTCCAACAACGCATGGCTCTCTTGTCCACCACCCTGAATTACGAGGACTTGAAAGACGCCGACCTGGTGATCGAAGCGGTGTTCGAGGAAATGGGTGTCAAAGAGCAGGTGTTCAAAAAGCTGGACGAAGTGATGAAGCCCGGCGCCATCTTGGCCTCCAACACCTCCACCTTGGATGTCAATGCGATTGCACATTTCACCAGCCGTCCCCACGATGTGGTGGGCTTGCATTTCTTCAGTCCCGCCAACGTCATGAAATTGCTCGAAGTGGTGCGTGGATCTGCCACTGGCAAAGACGTCATGGCCACCGTCATGGATGTGGCCAAGAAAATCAAGAAAACAGCGGTGGTCTCCGGTGTGTGCGATGGTTTCATCGGCAATCGCATGATCGAACAGTACAGCCGCCAAGCCGGCTTTCTCATTGAAGAAGGTTGCACACCGCAACAAGTCGACAGGGCAGTTGAGAAATTTGGTTTTGCCATGGGTCCTTTCCGCATGGGCGACTTGGCTGGCAACGACATTGGCTGGGCCATCCGCAAGCGCCGCTATGTGGAAAAGCCCGACATGAAATACAGCAAAACCGCCGATCTCTTGTGCGAGCAGGGCCGTTTTGGGCAGAAAGTGGGCAAGGGCTGGTACGACTACGTGGCGGGTAAGCGCGATGCGATTCCCAACAAAGACGTGGAAGACATGATCGCCAAGCACCGCACCGAGATGGGCATCACACCTCGCAAAATCAGCGACGACGAAATCGTGCAGCGCTTGGTGTTCTCGCTGGTCAATGAAGCGGCCTACATCTTGGAAGAGGGGATCGCGGCCCGCGCCAGTGACATCGACATGGTCTACATCACCGGCTACGGCTTCCCGATTTACCGCGGCGGCCCCATGCTTTACGCCGATCAATTTGGCTTGTTCAATGTGGTCCAAACCATGCACCGCTTTGCACAAAACCCGCACGACGACGCCCAATTCTGGCAACCAGCCCCCATGCTTGCGCGCTTGGTGGCTGAAGGCAAAACATTCAATTAAGGAACCATCATGACCAATGCTGTCATTGTTTCAACCGCCCGCACGCCTTTGGCCAAAAGCTGGAGAGGCGCCTTCAACATGACCCACGGTGCCACTTTGGGTGGTCATGCCGTCAAACACGCCATCGCACGTGCAGGCATAGAAGCCTCTGCCGTCGAAGACGTCATCATGGGTTGTGCCAACCCCGAGGGTGCAACAGGCGCCAATATCGCGCGTCAAATCGCGCTGATGGCCGACTGCCCGATCACAGTGAGTGGCTTGACGGTCAACCGTTTTTGCTCGTCTGGCTTGCAAACCATCGCACTGGCTTCGCAACGTGTCATCGCGGGCGAGGGCGATGTTTATGTAGCCGGTGGCGTGGAGAGCATTTCTTGCGTTCAACAAGAAATGAACCAGCACATGTTGATGGACCCGGCTCTGAACAAAAAGAAACCCGAAATCTACTGGAACATGCTGCAAACCGCCGAGCAAGTGGCCAAGCGATACAACATTGGTCGCGACGCCATGGACGAATACGGCGCGGCCAGCCAGCAAAAAGCCTGTGCCGCCCAAGCAGCCGGCAAGTTCACGGATGAAATCGCACCCATCACGGTGCAAGCAGGTGTGGTCGACAAAGTCATGGGCATGATGACCAAACAGGTCACCGTCAGTGTGGACGAAGGCCTGCGCGATGGCACCACCAAAGAAGGCATTGCAGGCATCAAGCCCGCCATGCCAGGCGGCGTCGTGTCAGCCGGCAATGCCAGCCAGTTTTCAGACGGTGCTGGTGCCTGTGTCGTCACCAGCGAAGCCTATGCCAAACAGCACAATTTGAAACCCCTGGGCCGCTTCTTGGGCTTTGCAGTGGCGGGTTGCGAGCCCGACGAAATGGGCATCGGTCCTGTGTATGCCATCCCCAAAGTGCTCAAGCGTTTGGGTTTGAGCATTCAAGACATCGACTTGTGGGAGCTGAACGAAGCCTTTGCGGTGCAAGTGCTGTATTGCCGCGACAAACTGGGCATTCCCCCCGAGTTGCTCAACGTCAACGGTGGTGCGATTGCCGTGGGTCATCCCTATGGCGTGAGTGGTCAGCGTTTGACAGGCCACGCCTTGATTGAAGGCAAACGCCGGGGTGCCAAACGCGTTTGCGTCACCATGTGCATTGGTGGCGGCATGGGCGCGGCGGGCATCTTTGAGGTGCTCTGATCGCATCTCAACGCTGTCTGATTGAACCAGCCCCATGGCACTTCGACACACCGTTGACTTCTTGCTCTACAACTGGTTGTCCGTTCAGGGGCTGACCGATCGACCGCGCTTTGCCGATCATTCGCGCGAAACCTTTGATGCAGTGCTCGACACTTGCGAGCGCATCGCGCGTGAAAAATATGCCCCGTTCAACCGCACCGTGGACAGCGAAGAGCCTGCGTTTGATGGCGAGAAAGTGATCCTGCCCGCATGCACCCAAGATGCGCATGACGCCTATGTGCAAAGTGGCATGTTGAGCGCGGCTCAAGACGAAGACATCGGTGGCATGCAACTGCCGTACACCGTCGAGGCCGCGGCCAATGCCTTTTTTGCTTGTGCATCGGTCAGCATTGGCGGCGGCATGCTCACCGTGGGCAATGCGAATTTGCTGATGAAGCATGGCAGCGACTTGCAAAAACAAGTGTTTGCGCTCAATGAATTCAACGGTCGCTTTGCAGGCACCATGTGTTTGAGCGAGCCACAAGCCGGCTCGTCCTTGTCCGATGTCGCCACACGCGCCACCCCCGATGGTGATGACCATGCATCCGATCCTTTGGGACCCCGCTATCGGCTCAAAGGAAACAAGATGTGGATTTCCACCGGCGACCACGAGTTGACCGAGAACATCATCCACCTCGTGTTGGCCAAAATTCCAGGCGCAGATGGCAAAACCATTGCAGGGACCAAAGGCATCTCCCTGTTCATCGTGCCGAAAAAACTGGTCGACCCTCAAGGCCAACTGACCGGCGAACGCAACGACGTGGCTTTGGCGGGCCTCAATCACAAACTCGGATGGCGTGGCACGGTCAACACCTTGCTGAACTTTGGTGAAGGCAAATACCCGGTGCGTGGCCAAGCAGGTGCCATTGGCTATCTGGTTGGCGAACCCGGCAAGGGTTTGCAGTGCATGTTCCACATGATGAACGAGGCCCGCATTGGGGTGGGCTTGGCCGCCACCATGTTGGGTATGGCGGGCTATCAGGCATCGCTGGATTACGCACAGAATCGCACCCAGGGCCGCCCTGTGGGCCCCGCGGGCAAAGACCCCGCTCAACCACCGGTGCGTCTGATTGAACACGCCGACATCAAACGCATGTTGCTCGCCCAAAAAGCCTATGGGGAAGGCGCACTGGCGCTGGGCTTGTACTGCGCTCGACTGGTCGATGATTTGCACACTGGCGATGAAGCCCAACAACACCAAGCACAATGGTTGCTCGAGGTGTTGACCCCGATTGTGAAAAGCTGGCCCAGTGAATGGTGTTTGGAGGCCAACAGCTTGGCCATTCAAATTCATGGTGGTTATGGCTACACCCGAGACTTCGCCGTGGAGCAGTACTGGCGCGACAACCGCTTGAACATGATCCACGAGGGCACGCATGGCATTCAAGCCATGGACTTGCTGGGTCGCAAGGTCTTGCTCGAACAAGGCAAGGGTTTGAAGATCTTGGGTGAGCGCATGCAAGCCACCATGGCCCTAGCTTACGATGCGACCACCCAAGCCCATGCACAAGCTTTGCAACACGCTTGGCAAGAGGTGGTGGAAACCAGCCACTTGGCTTGGCAGGGTGACAACCCCAACCTCAGCTTGGCCAATGCCGTGCCCTTCATGCAAGCCTTTGGTCACACGGTATTGGCTTGGATTTGGTTGGATGTGGCCTTGTCCAGTACCGGCCACGATGCAGCCGACCTGGGACGTCGCCAAGCTTGTCAATTTTTCTACCACTACGAACTGCCCAAAATCGGCGCTTGGCTCCAGGTGGTGCGTACGCGAGACGCCACTTGTGTCAACATGCCCGAAGACGCCTTTTGATTGTTTGAAAGCCCCCCATGTCCCGCAATGTGAAACAACTGTTCGATCTCTCTGGCAAAACCGCCCTGGTGACAGGGGGCTCACGTGGACTGGGTTTGCAAATGGCGTTTGCATTGGGTGAAGCAGGCGCCAAGATCATGTTGAGTGCTCGCAAGGCCCCGGAACTGGAACAAGCAGTGGCCGAACTCCGAGCTGCAGGCATCGATGCCCATTGGATCGCGGCCAACTGTGCAGACCCCGCCGACTTGCAACAGCTCGGTGCGCAAACATTGAAGCAGTTTGGCCATGTCGATGTCTTACTCAACAACGCAGGTGCGGCCTGGGGTGCGCCCGCCGAGGACCACCCGCTGGAAGCCTGGGACAAGGTGATGAACCTGAACGTGCGGGGCTATTTCATCCTCAGCCAATACATCGGCAAGCACAGCATGATTCCCAGACGCCGTGGCAGCATCATCAACGTGGCCTCGATCACCGGCTTGGGCGGCAATCCCACAGGCATCAACACCATCGCCTACAACACCTCCAAAGCCGCCGTCATCAATTTCTCCTGCGCACTGGCCGGGGAATGGGGCGTTCACAACATCCGCGTCAACTCGATTTGCCCCGGTTTCTTCCCCAGCAAGATGACCGCCGGCACCTTTGAAACCTATGGCGAGGACGCCTTGAAATCCCGCGCGCCTTTGGGCCGCCTGGGTGACGACGAAGACCTCAAAGGCATCACCTTGCTTTACGCATCGGATGCGGGCAAACACATCACCGGCCAATGGTTGGCCGTGGACGGCGGCGTGAGCTGCATCACCAGCGGATAAAACAGGAGACACACATGCCCCAAAACCCCCAAATCCATTTGGTCAGTCGCCCCAGTGGCGAACCCACAGCCGACAACTTCAAACTGGTCACGCTGGACACGCCTCCTTTGCAAGACAACGAGGTGCTGGTGAAACACCATTACCTGAGCCTGGACCCTTATATGCGTGGTCGCATGAACGACACCAAGAGTTACACCGATCCCCAACCGCTCAACAGCGTCATGATCGGCGGCACGGTCGGTGAGGTGGTGGAGAGCAAGAGTCCCAAATTTGCGGTGGGTGACAAAGTGGTCGGTATGGGCGGCTGGCAAACCTACAGTGTGGTCAGTGCCGAAGCCGCCGGCATGCTGCGCAAGGTGGACACCACCCATGTGCCGATCAGCCACTACCTCGGTGCTGTTGGCATGCCTGGTGTGACCGCCTGGCATGGCTTGGTGCGCATCATCAGCCCAAAAGCTGGCCAGACACTCACGGTCAGCGCGGCCAGTGGGGCGGTTGGCAGTGCATTTGGGGCCTTGGCCAAAGCGCGCGGTTGCCGTGTGGTGGGCATCGCCGGCGGCAAAGACAAATGCGATTACGTGGTGAAGGAATTGGGCTTTGATGCGTGTATCGACTACAAAGAACACAGCGACTACCTGTCCTTGTCCAAAGCCTTGAAGTCGGCTTGCCCCAATGGCATTGACGGTCATTTTGAAAACGTCGGGGGCATGGTGCTCGATGCCGTGATGTTGCGCATGAACCAGTTTGGCAGCATCGCGGTGTGCGGCATGATTGCGGGCTACAACGGCCAACCCATCCCCATGGCCAACCCTTCCTTGATTTTGGTCAATCGCATGAAAGTGCAGGGCTTCATCGTGAGCGAGCATCCTGCAGACTGGCCAGAGGCTTTGAAAGAACTGGGCACCTTGGTCGGCAGCGGTCAATTCCGTCCCCGTGAAACCGTGGCAGAAGGTTTGGCGAATGCGCCACAGGCGTTTTTTGGTTTGCTCAAAGGCCGTAACTTTGGCAAACAAGTGGTGAAAATTTGATGATCCTCCACCATTACCCGGCTTCACCTTTTGCCGAAAAAATCCGTGCTGTGCTGGGCTTCAAGCAACTCGATTGGCAAAGTGTGACCATTCCCTCGGTCATGCCCAAGCCCGATCTGATGCCTCTCACCGGTGGATACCGCAAAACCCCGGTGTTGCAAATTGGCGCGGACATTTACTGTGACACCTCGCTGATTTGCGATGTCTTGGAACACCTGGCACCCGCGCCCTCGCTCTACAACCATGCGCCCAAGGGATTGGTCCGCAGCTTGGCGCAATGGGCCGACACCTTGTTGTTTCCTGTGGCCATGGCCTACAACTTTCAACCCGCAGGGGCCGCCCATGTGATGGCCAGCTTCACCCCTGAAACCGTCAAAGTATTCGCGGCAGATCGCCAAGCCATGCGAGGCGGCGGTGCGCGCATGCACCACGCCGATGCCACCGCCATGTACAAGAGCCATTTGCGTCGCATCTCCAGCATGCTGGAAGGGCAAGCGTTTTTGCTGGGTGAAGCACCTTGCTTGGCCGACTTTTCGGTCTACCACTCCTTGTGGTTCAGCCAGGTGCAAGTGCCCATGTTGGCTGGCATCTTGGACGCCACACCAGCGGTGCAGGCCTGGGCCGACCGCATCGCATCCATGGGACACGGTCAATCCACCAGCATCAGCGCTGAGCAGGCCTTGCAAGCTGCCAAGGGGGCCACACCCCTGTCGCTCGAGGGCGAATTCTTCCAAGACGAACATGGATTTGAATTGGGCAGCCCTGTCACCGTGGCGGCCGAGAGTTTTGGCACGGAACCCACCCCTGGCGAGTTGGTGGCAGCCACCCGCACACGTTATGTGTTGCGCCGCCACGATGAGCGAGTGGGCACAGTCCATGTGCATTTCCCTCGATTGGGTTTTGTGATGAAAAAGGCGACGTCATGATTTCGAATTTCAAAGGGAAAACCGCTGTGCTGACCGGTGGTGCTTCAGGTTTTGGTCTGGAATGTGCGCGCATTGGTGCCGCCTTGGGCATGAAGCTGGTCTTGGTCGATGTGCAAAAAGACGCCCTCAAGCAGGCCCATGACGACATGAAAGCCTTGGGCGCCACCGTGATGGCCAAGCGCGTGGACGTGTCCAATGCCGACGACATGCAAGAACTGGCCACTGCGGTGTTCGAACGTTTTGGGGCCCCGCATTTTGTGTTCAACAACGCTGGTGTGGGCGCGGCAGGTTTGGTTTGGGAAAACACCGTCAAAGACTGGGAATGGCTGCTGGGTGTCAACCACTGGGGCGTGGTGCATGGCGTTCGCTTGTTCACGCCGATGATGTTGGAAGCCGCCAAACAAGATGCCCACTACCAAGGTCACATCGTCAACACCGCCAGCATGGCGGGTTTGCTGACCCCACCCAACATGGGCATTTACAACGTGACCAAACACGCCGTGGTGTCTCTCACCGAGACCCTCTACCAAGATTTGAAACTGGTGAGCGATCAGGTCAGCGCCAGTGTGTTGTGCCCCTACTTTGTGCCCACCGGTATCAACCAAAGCGAACGCAACCGTCCCGATGGTTTGAAATCGGATGCACCCACCCAAAGCCAACTCATCGGCCAAGCCATGATGGAAAAAGCGGTCAACAGCGGCAAGGTGAGTGCCGCCCAGGTGGCTCAGATGGTGTTTGACGCCATGCAGGCCGACCAGTTCTATATTTACAGCCACCCCAAAGCCTTGGGCAATGCCCAAAGCCGCTTTGACGCCATCGTACATGGGCACAATCCGCCCGATCCGTTTGCCGAACGCCCCGACATTGGGTTGCAACTGAGACAAGCGTTGCGGGGTTGAGTGCATGTTGACGATTGAAGGCCAGCTCGCTCAAGAGCTGAACGTTCGCCCTGAGAAGGTGAGAAGTGCGGTGGAATTGCTCGACGGTGGTGCCACGGTGCCTTTCATTGCGCGTTACCGCAAAGAGGCAACGGGCAACTTGGACGATATTCAACTGCGCGAACTCGAAGCGCGTTTGGCCTATTTGCGTGAGATGCAGTCGCGCCGCGAGACCATCATCCAAAGCATCACCGAGCAAGGCAAGCTGACCCCCGAACTTCACCAATCCTTGTTGCAAGCGGCCACCAAACAAGCCTTGGAAGACCTGTACCTGCCCTACAAACCCAAGCGCCGCACCAAGGGCATGATCGCGCGCGAGGCGGGCTTGGAGCCGCTGGCGGATATGTTGTGGGCAAACCCCAGTCTGGATCCAACCGAGCAGTCGCAGGCGTATTTATTGAAAGCCGATGCGATCGAAGGTGCTGACTTCTCAACCACACAAGCGGTGCTCGATGGCGTGCGTGACTTGCTGTCCGAACGCTGGGCCGAGGATGCAGGGTTGTTGCTTTTGCTGCGCGAATGGTTGTGGACAGAGGCCTGTTTGCAAAGCCAACTGGCCAAAGGGCAAGATGAGCACAACCCTGAAGTGGCCAAATTCCGCGACTATTTGGACTATGAAGAGCCCTTGTCCAAAGTGCCGTCCCACCGGGCCTTGGCGGTGTTTCGCGGACGCACCTTGAACTTGCTCGAGGTCAAGCTCAAAGTCCCTGAAACCGATGTACCTGCTGAAAGCAAGGCCAAGCCCGAATCTTTGGCCATCGGACGGATGGCAGGCCATTTGAGATGGCGTCATCAAGGCAGACCCGCTGACGACTTTCTGCGCAAGTGCGTGGACTGGACCTGGAAGGTCAAGCTCAGCCTGACATGCGAACGTGACCTGTTGACCCGCTTGCGTGAGTCGGCTGAAAAAGTGGCCATCAAGGTGTTTGCAGACAATTTGCGTGATTTGTTGTTGGCCGCACCGGCTGGCCCACGGGTGGTGATGGGTTTGGACCCCGGCATTCGCACGGGCGTCAAAGTGGCGGTGGTCGATGCAACCAGCAAGTTGTTGGCCACCCACACCGTTTACCCGCACGAACCCCGCAAAGACTGGGAAGGTGCCTTGCACACCTTGGTGCAGTTGTGCCTGACCCATGGTGTCAACTTGATCGCCATCGGCAATGGCACGGCCAGCCGTGAAACCGACAAACTCGCCGCCGAACTCATCGCTCGCTTGGCCAAACATCCCGATGCACCCACGGTGCAAAAAGTGGTGGTGAGTGAAGCGGGCGCATCTGTCTACAGTGCCAGTGAACTCGCCAGTCAAGAGATGCCCGATGTCGATGTGTCTTTGCGCGGCGCGGCCAGCATCGCCAGACGTTTGCAAGATCCACTGGCCGAATTGGTCAAGATCGACCCCAAGTCGATTGGCGTCGGACAGTACCAGCACGATGTGAATCCATTTGAATTGACCCGCAGCTTGGAAGCCGTGGTGCAAGACTGTGTCAACGCGGTCGGTGTCGACCTCAACACGGCCAGTGTGCCGCTGTTGAGCCAGGTGTCGGGCTTGTCCAAACACATGGCGCAATCGGTGGTGCGTTGGCGTGACAGCCATGGCGCGTTTGCCAACCGGCAGCAGCTTTTGCAGGTGTCGGGGTTGGGACCGAAAACATTCGAGCAATGCGCGGGTTTTTTGCGCATCAGAGGCGGTGACAACCCGCTGGACATGACCAGCGTGCACCCCGAAAGTTACCCCGTGGTGCAAAACATTCTGGTGCAAACCGGTCAACCGATTGAAAACCTGATGGGCCGCGCTGACATGCTGGCCAGTTTGCGTCCCGAGTTGTTTGCCAATGCGCAAGTGGGTGTCATCACGGTGCGCGACATCTTGAAGGAAATGGAAAAACCCGGGCGCGATCCGCGGCCTGCGTTTGCCGTTGCGCGTTTCAACGATGGCGTGGAAACCGTGGCCGATCTCAAGCCCGGCATGGTGTTGGAAGGCACGGTCAGCAATGTGGCCGCGTTTGGTGCTTTTGTCGATTTAGGTGTGCACCAAGACGGTTTGATCCATGTCAGCCAACTCAGCCATCAATTCATCAGCGATGCACGCGAGGTGGTCAAGACCGGCGACATTGTCAAAGTCAAGGTGCTGGAAGTGGACTTGCAGCGCCAGCGCATCAGCCTCACCATGAAGCTCGACGCATCCGCAACACCGCGTGACAACGCCACCCGTGACAAACGTTCGGACAAGAAACGCCCATACGCTCCGCCACCAAGCGCAGCGACAGGCTCGGCGATGGCCTCGGCATTTGCCAAGTTGCAGGGATTGAAGAAAAACGGATGAAAGCCCTCAAGATCTACGCCGGTCCCAAAGCCTTGGCGCACATGACCCAAAACGGTTTGCTGCCCCAGCACATCAGCGTGGTGCCCGGTGCGGCAGGTGGGCCCAAGGGGTTGATCTTGGGACCGATGGACCGCTATTTGTTTGGCCAATGGTTGCCACGCAGCACCCAACCCCTCGATTTGGTGGGTGCTTCCATTGGCGCCTGGCGCATGGCCACCGCTTGTTTGAACAACCCGGTGGGCGAACTGAAAGCGCTGGAAGACGCCTACATCCACCAGCATTACGAGCTCCAACCCGGTCAAACCAGGCCCACCCCCAAGCAGGTCAGCGACGATTTCAAAGCCAATTTGCAGGGTTTTTACAGCGGTCGCATCCATCAGGTGCTGCAGCACCCGCGCTATCGTTTGCACGTGGTGACCTCGCATGGACGCGGCATCTTGCACCGAGACGGCAGTCTGCGCACCCCCTTGGGTTATGCGGGCGCCTATTTGAGCAACCTGGTGCATCGCCGCGCCATGGGTGTTTGGCTAGAACGGGTGGTGTTTTCCAGTCCTTTCATGGGCGTGCCTCAGCCCCTGCCTTTTTCAGCCAAAGACTACAAGACGCGCCATTTCGCCCTGACAGAAAACAATTTTTTAGCAGCGGTGCAAGCCAGTTGCGCCATCCCTTTCGTGTTGGAGCCTGTGCATGACATCCCCGAAGCGCCCCGCGGTGCTTACTGGGACGGTGGCATCACCGACTACCACTTGCATCTGGATTACCGCGCCGCCAGGGGGCTCACGCTGTACCCGCATTTTCAAAAATCGGTGGTCCCAGGCTGGCTGGACAAAGCCTTGAAATGGCGTCACCACAGCACTTCTTTTTTGGACTCGACGATTGTGTTGGCGCCCAACCCCGAATGGGTGAAGACCTTGCCCCATGGCAAATTGCCCGATCGCAGCGACTTTGTCACCTTTGGCCAAGACCTGGCAGCGCGGGTGTCAGTTTGGCAGCAAGCGGTGAGGGAAGCAGACCGCTTGTCAGACGAATTGGCGCAATGGTTGATGCGCCCCGACATGCATCTGGTCGAGCCCCTATAAGTCTATGACCATGTTCACATGGTCCATGCCCGCTTCTTGGTAGACCTCACCTTGACTGACAAAACCTTGTCGCTTGTAGAAGTTTTCAGCACTGCACTGGGCGTGTAAGAGCACTTGCCGGTCCCCCCGTTCACGGGCCGTATGCATCAATCCCTGCAACACCTGGGCACCCAAAGCCTGACCGCGCATCTGCCGCATCACCGCCATGCGACCGATTTGTGCGACACCCTTTTGGGAGGGCAACAAACGACCTGTTGCGACGGCCATGCCCAATCGGTTGGTCAACACCGCATGCACTGAGACCGCATCCATCTCGTCCCATTCCATGTCTTGCGGCACGCCTTGCTCATGGACGAACACCTCGGTGCGCAATGGAGCGGCCAAATCCTTGATCTGGTCCCACGAGCCCAGCTGCAAATGCGTCATGGCTTCGCCTTGCTCGAAGCCCAACATGGTGTCACGCAAGACCTGCGGCACAGGCATGGAGGTTTTGGTCTGCGGATTGGCCCAGACATACACCAATTCGCCTTTGACCAACAGTTGGGGGCCGCGAAACACACCAGCTTCAAACTGGATGGACGAGTTGCCCACACGGGCGCAGCGCAAACCCACATGCAACAAATCGTCATACTCGGCCGATACCTTGTACTCCAGCCCTGACTTGACCACGTACAAATCGCCCTCCAATGCCCGCATGGTGTCTTGGTAGGGCAGGGCGATGGCACGCCAATAGTCACCCATGGCCGTGTCCAAATACATCAGGTAGTGGCCATTGAACACAATTTGCTGCAGGTCCACCTCGACCCACCGCACTCGCAGGGCATGGAAAAAACGAAAATCAGAGCGATTCATAAACAAGCTGCTGGGGCGTTAAAGTCGACGCATCCTACAACGCCTTTCGAGAACCCAAGACATGTCCAGCTTCATCTACCTCACCCAAATTCATCTGGAAACAGGCGCATTGAAACACCTGGTCGACGAATGCCAGAAAAACGGCATCAGCAAGCCCCTGATCGTGACGGACGCGGGTATCAAGGCGGCGGGTCTGTTGGACAAAGCGCTGGCTGCTTTGGGTGGCATGTCCTCGGCGGTTTTTGATGCCACGCCCTCCAACCCCACCGAAGCAGCGGTACGCGCTGCCACGGCGGTCTGCCAGTCCGAAGCCTGTGACGGATTGATTGCTTTCGGCGGTGGTTCGTCCATCGACTGCGCCAAGGGCGTCGCTATTGCCGCCACCCATCCGGGACCATTGACCACCTACGCCACCATCGAAGGTGGCTCTGGACGCATCACCGCCAAGGTGCTGCCACTCATCGCGGTGCCCACCACCGCTGGCACGGGTAGCGAGGTGGCGCGCGGCGCCATCATCATCGTCGACGACGGCCGCAAACTGGGTTTTCATTCCTGGCACCTGATGCCCAAGGCCGCCATCCTCGATCCCGATCTGACGCTGGGTCTGCCACCGCTGATGACCGCCGCCACCGGCATGGACGCGATGGCCCATTGCATGGAAACCTTCATGTCCCTGGCCTTCAATCCACCAGCCGATGGCATCGCATTGGATGGACTGCAGCGTGGTTGGGCGCACATCGCCCAAGCCACTCAGAATGGTCAAGACGCCAACGCCCGTTTGCAAATGATGAGCGCCTCCATGCAAGGCGCGCTGGCTTTTCAAAAAGGCTTGGGCTGCGTGCATTCGCTCAGCCACAGCCTGGGCGGCCTCAACCCCCGCTTGCACCACGGCACGTTGAACGCGGTTTTTTTGCCAGCCGTCATCGCTTTCAATGCACCCGTTTTGAAAGCCTCACGCCGCCTGGAACGCATGGCCGAGGCCATGGGGTTGCCTCCCAGTGAGGACACCGCCACCGCGTTGGGTCAGGCCATTCGGGCGATGAACCAGCACTTGGGATTGCCCAGTGGCTTGGCGGCCATGGGCGTGGAGGAGGCGCACTTTGACGCCATCATCCAAGGTGCTTTGGCCGATCATTCGCACAAAACCAACCCCCGAGAAGCCTCGGCAGAGGACTACAGGACCATGTTGAGCGCGGCGATGTGATGGAGTCGGGGAAGCGATCCCAAGCTGGACGCTTCAGATGTCATCTTTCAAAGCGTAGGGCAAGGGATGCCCACTCAACAGGGCACCATCAAGTGTTGCCAAGCCCATCGCCGTGGCATGGGCTTGCATGTCCATCGCACTGGTTTGCAAACACACCAAAGCCCAATGCCCTTGCGTCGGGTGATCGACCGCTTGGGCCACCACACCCACCGGTTGCATGTCCTGCGTAACGGTCGGAGCTGCTTTGAGATCGCTGGCCAGGAACACCTCTTGCCCTGCTTGCAATCGGGCGGTGCTGGACACCAGGCCAGCACGACGTTTCAAGGTGCCGCGAAATTGGCTGCGCGCCACCACCTCTTGCCCGGGATAGCAGCCTTTTTTGAAATTCACGCCATCGACCGATTCGTAGTTCAACATTTGGGGCACAAAGGCTTCGAAGGTGGCGGCTTGCACATCGGCGATGCCGCTCAAGACCTCGCTCAGCAGCCAATCGGCCACATCCAGGTGGGGCATGTCCGGTGACAAGTCGCTCGGTACGACCCTCATGCTTCTTGACACCCCTGCCGCTGGGTAAAGCGCCACCTGCCATCCCGAGGCCACTTGTGACAATGTCCAAGCAGGTGTGTCGGCACCACCCAGGCAACCCCACACGGCCAACGCCGCCGAGGCGTCAGTCAGTGTCACCTTGGACCGCAACACAAACATGGACAAGCGTTTCAAGGTTTGGGGCAACAGGTCTTGGCGCATCACCAAGAGCACTTCTTCTGCGCCTGTTTTGAAACCGATCATGCTGGCTTGCATGCGACCCTTGGCGTTGCAAAACGCCGTCAGTCGGGCCTGATCGGGTTTGATCAACAGGAAGTCTTGGGTGAGTTGGTTGTGCAAAAAAGAAGCGGCATCAGCGCCAGTGGCGCGGATCACGCCAAGGTGGGGCAGGGGACAGGCGCCCTGGTTAGGCAAGGTCGGTGAAGCGGTGTGGTCGGTCATGCGTCCATTATCATGTGCGCTTTCAAATTCAGGCGGAACAGCGACGTGAAATCCAGTTTTTGGCGCAAATTGAAACTGGCGTTCATGGCTGGTCTTTTGGTTGTTCTAGCCGCCACTGGATCGGCCGCGTGGTGGGTATTGCAACCCTTGTCATTGCGACAAAACACCGTCGATTTGGCCATTGAGCCTGGTCAATCGGTCAAGTCCATCACCCAAACCGCGGTGCAATCCGGCATCGACACTTCTGCCACGGCGCTTTATTACCTGTTCAAACTCAGCGGTCAGTCCAAGCAAATACGCGCCGGCAGTTATGAAATCAACAGCGACACCTCGCCATGGGATTTGCTGCAAAAACTGGTGCGCGGCGATGAACAACTGCGTGGCATCACCTTGGTGGAGGGGTGGACTTGGCGACAGTTTCGCCAATTGCTCAACAAGACCGAGTATTTGAAGCACGACTCGGCCGGCCTGAGCGATGAGGAATTGATGCGCCAATTGGGCAAACCTGGCATGTCCCCTGAAGGTCGTTTTTTTCCAGACACCTACATGGTGGGCAAAGGCACTTCCGACTTGCATGTGTTGCAACGTGCGGCCCAGGCCATGGACCGCCAACTGGCCACCGCCTGGTCCGAGCGGGACATGGGATTGCCATTGCAATCGGCGGAACAAGCCTTGATTTTGGCCAGCATCGTCGAAAAAGAGACGGGGCGCGTCAGCGACCGGCCCATGATTGCCAGCGTGTTCATCAACCGCTTGCGCATCGACATGCCTTTGCAAACCGATCCCACTGTCATTTACGGCATGTTCGAACGCTTCGATGGCAATTTGCGCCGCGTCGATTTGCAAACAGACCATCCCTGGAACACCTACACCCGCAAAGGGCTGCCACCCACACCCATCGCCATGCCCAGCAAGGGCGCATTGCACGCGGCCTTGCATCCTGCGACCAGCCAGGCCCTGTACTTTGTGGCGCGCGGCGACGGCAGCAGCCAGTTCAGCAACAACCTCACCGACCACAATGCCGCGGTCCAACGGTTCCAACGCGCACCCCGCAGCGAGGCACAATAAGCCGCATGCAAACCGGTTTGTTCATCAGTTTTGAAGGCATAGACGGCGCTGGCAAGTCCAGCCACATCGATGCGCTGGCCCAAGCCTTTCGCCAAGCAGGGCGCACCGTGGTGCAAACCCGTGAGCCAGGTGGCACGCCTTTGGCTGAAAAACTGCGCGAACTGGTGTTGCACGACGCCATGGACCCCTTGTGTGAAGCCCTGCTGGTGTTTGCCGCCAGACGCGACCACTTGAACCAAGTGATCGAGCCCGCCTTGGCCAGTGGGCATGTGGTGCTGTGCGACCGCTTCACCGACGCCACATTCGCCTACCAAGGCGGTGGGCGAGGTTTCAATTTGGCGGTGTTGAAGCAACTCGAGCAGTGGGTGCAAGCCCTGCCCACGGGCGGTTTGCGTCAACCTGACATCACGGTGTGGTTCGCGTTGGAGCCGGCCATCGCCGCCGAACGTCTCAGTGCCGCACGTTTGCCCGACCGTTTTGAATCGCAGCCTTTGGCTTTTTTCAGCCAGGTCCACGCCGCTTATGAAGCCCGGGCCTTGGCGGAGCCTGCGCGCTTTGCCCGGATTGACGCCAGTGCCTCCCTGGAAAAAGTGCGCGAAGCCGTGCTTCGCACCATGCGATCACGCCTTCATTTGCCGACCCAAGCATGAGCACCATGGCCCCTTGGTTGCAAACCCAACTCGCGGCACTGGTGCAGCGGCCTGGTCATGCTTTGCTGTTGCAAGGCCCATCGGGATTGGGCCAATATGAATTGGGCTTGGGATTGGCGGCCACTTGGCTGTGCCATGCCCCCACAGCGCAAGGTGCTTGCGGCACATGTCCGAGTTGTCATGGCATCGAGGTGAGGGCCCATGCCGATTTGTGCGTGCTGATGCCCGAAGTCGACATGATCGATTGGGCTTGGCCCTTGGCTGAGAAAGCCCAAAAAGAGATCGACGACAAAAAACGCAAGCCCAGCAAGGAAATTCGGGTGGACGCCATGCGCGACCTGCTGGGTTTCACCCAAACCACGCGTTCGGGCGCCCGCGGCAAAGTGGTTTTGATTTACCCGGCTGAGCGCATGAACACGGTGACCGCCAACACCTTGCTCAAAACCCTGGAAGAACCCCCTGGGGACACCCGTTTCATCTTGGCCAGTTCTGCCGCGGATGCACTGCTGCCCACGGTTCGAAGCCGTTGCCAAGTGCACCAGATGCGCTGGCCGGACCGCGACGAAGCCCTGCGCTGGTTGGTGCAGCAAGCCGTGCCTGATGGCGAAGCGGCGGTGTTGCTCAAAGCCGCTGGTGGGCGTCCCAATGATGCATTGCAGTTGTTTCAACTGGGCTTTCAAGCCAAAACCTGGCGCGCCCTGCCGCAACAGCTGTTGCGTGGTGACCCCGGTGTGTTGGGTGACAACAGCCCTGGTTTGGTCTTGGTTTGCTTGCAAAAAGTCTGTCATGACATGCTGAGCCACACCCAAGGTGTCCAGCCTCGTTTTTTCGAGGCCAGCGACCTGCCCAAGGCAGGCCATCTGTCAGCCTTGAGCCAGTGGTCCAAGGAACTGATGCAAAACGCCAAAACCGTGGAACACCCCTACCAAGCTGGTTTGCTGATGGAAGCTTGGATCAGCCGCGCCCAGCGCGCCATGGCAGCCACACCCTGAACCTTTGAAGCCATGTACACCGACTCCCACTGCCACTTGAATTTCCCCGAATTGCAAGCCCAATTGGGCCAAATCCGCCAGGACATGGCGGCTGCACAAGTGACTCGTGCCTTGTTGATCAGCACCAAACTGGAAACCTTTCCGGACG
>JACCDJ011070987.1_pt1 | contig 17613 bp, 26 predicted proteins | sample 7444481 | NCBI WGS metagenome assembly JACCDJ01 (sample SAMN15323435, study PRJNA562643) | freshwater metagenome | isolation source: river surface water | place: USA:Blue River Watershed | collected 2017-08-15 | reverse complement strand
GCTCGGGAGATCGAACGTGCAACCGGCGCAAAAGACCTAGATGTTTACATTCAGGCAGTACACGGATGCTGTGAGAATCGTGGTATTATGGCACATAGTTCATTAACTCAAACTACCGTACTTAAAGGTGCATTTAAAGATGACGCAGGTACTAAGAAAGAGTTTTTTGATAACATTAAACTTCAACAGGAATTTGCCCCAAGATGAATAAGTTAATTCTTCGTCAACAAGATCTACAACGTTTAGTAACTAAAATTTGTAGAGACATTAGCAATAGTCAATGGCGGCCAGATTATATCGTAGGGATAAGCCGAGGAGGCCTTGTCCCTGCTGTCATGTTAAGTCACTACTTAAATGTTCCTATGAAAACGTTAATGGTTAGTCTTCGTGATGGTGGAGAGCGTGTTAGTGATTGTTCTATGGCGGAAGATGCGCTAGGTTATCCTAAACAAGAGCGTTTTATAAAAGACGAAAGTGACCTTGCAGGAGTACTCGACACCGCCAGTAATCTGCTAGAAGAAGGTGCAAACTTTAAAAATATTCTCATTGTAGATGATATTAACGACACAGGCGCAACATTCAATTGGATCATGAACGACTGGCGCTCTAGTTGTTTGCCTAACGATGAAGATTGGAATTGGGTTTGGAACAATAACGTTAGATTCGCAGTTTTAGTGGATAATCTAGCCAGCGAATGTTCAGTTAAAATGGACTTTATTGGCATGGAAATTAACAAAGCGGAAAATGACGTATGGGTAGAATTTCCCTACGAAGCATGGTGGGAACAATGAGAATCGAAGACGAAGTTAAATTAGATTTTAAGGATGTACTAATTCGCCCCAAGCGTAGTACATTGTCTAGTCGAAAAGAAGTTAATCTTAATCGTACCTACAAGTTTAAACACAGCGGCACTGAGTGGACTGGTGTCCCTATAATGGCTGCTAACATGGACGGTGTTGGAACTATTATGATGGCCGGAGCATTATACGAACATCGTATGTTTACTTGCCTGACTAAAGACTACACAGAAGACCAATTTGAAGGTCTTACTATACGAGACGGCGGAAACTATTTTGCAGTTAGTACAGGTACTAGCGACCGTGACTTTTTACGGTTGCGTCAAATTATTAATACTTATCCGGAGATACATTTCATCTGTATCGATGTTGCTAATGGCTATCAAGAAAGATTTGCAGACTATGTGCAAAAGGTTCGAGAAACATTTCCGCATTGTACAATTATTGCAGGTAACGTAGTTACTGCGGATATGACACAGGAGTTAATCTTACGTGGAGCAGATATTATTAAAGTTGGTATTGGGCCTGGTAGTGTTTGTACTACTCGCATTCAGACAGGTGTTGGCTATCCGCAACTATCCGCCATTATCGAATGTGCCGACGCCGCTCATGGTCTTGGCGGACACATCATTGCTGACGGCGGTTGTACTTGTCCTGGAGATGTAGCCAAGGCTTTTGGTGCAGGCTCGGATTTTGTCATGCTTGGCGGAATGTTGGCCGGACACGACGAGGGCGGCGGCGAAGTTAAGGATGGCAAAGTAACATTTTACGGTATGAGTTCAGATACTGCTATGGAAAAACATCACGGCGGAGTAAACGAATATCGAAGTTCAGAAGGTCGCACGGTTACTGTTCCGTATCGCGGCCCTGTAAAAAATACTGTATTAGATTTATTAGGCGGGTTGCGTAGTGCATGTACTTATGTAGGAGCTCCTACATTAAAACAGCTATCAAAGTGTACAACATTTATTCGTGTTAATAGACAAATTAATGATATATTTTTAAAATGAATCCAGAAAAACCAGCACAAGGAGTTCTTCAAATAAATGACTGGGGAACTAGTAAAATGTATAAAGCAGTATGCGAATGTGGTAGTGACGACTGCACACATACTATCGACATCGAGTCTGAAAACACAGGTGTTACTGTCACTATCTATACAAAGACAAGAACTAACTTCTGGTCTAAATCACGCTGGGTTCATATTTGGAACTTATTAGTCAAAGGCTATACTGATTTTGAAACTTGTATTGTTATGAATAAACAAGCTGCCTTAAATTATGCAAACGTATTGCAAACGGCTTCAAAAGATGTAGAGGAATTTAGGAAAAAATCGTGATAGAATTTTTTTCAACACCGGTGCCACACATTGTTGTAAACAATTGGTTCACTGATGACGAATTAAATCTTATTTGGCAAGAAATAGATTTTCTTACTAGAGAAAATATCTTATTAAATCCTACTCAGACAGGTTCTGCACAAAACACGCAAGGACAATTAATTAAAAATAATCATGGTTTATTCTTAGATAATTTGTACTCTAATAGGCAAATATCAAATATTCTAAGTTGCACAAGAAAACTCTGGCGTAGAGATTTTGTCGAGCAAGCATCCAAATATAATTTTGTATTTGATTACTTAAGAACATCAAACTTTGATACCTGTCTCCTTAGTTATTACGAAGAAGGAGATCACTATTTAGAACACTTTGATATTAGTGCGCTAACTGCTCTTATCCATTTATACAAAGATCCCTTGCAATTTATGGGCGGAGAGCTTATAATTAAAAATAAAATTTTTCCAAAAGAAAACAACAGATTGATTTTATTTCCTAGCTGTGCTTTACATTCTGTGACACCGCTTAAATTAAATCCAAACTTAAAAAAGTTTTCGGGGTTTGGAAGATACACTATTAGTCAATTTATATCACATCAACAAGGATTACCAAATGTCGAAAATTAAAATAGCAGAATTGTTTTATTCAGTACAAGGCGAAGGACGGTACATGGGCGTCCCGTCAGTGTTTTTACGCACCTTTGGTTGTAATTTTAAATGCTCTGGTTTTGGCATGCCTAAAGGACAATTAAGTAAAGAAGCAGACGACCTTGGAGAAGTTGCACATTTATATAACAAATATGAAGAACTGCCGTTAGTAACAACAGGTTGTGACAGTTATGCTAGCTGGCATCCTAGTTTTAAAAATTTAAGTCCTGTATTAGAAAGCGACGGCATTGTTGATCGAATTATGGAAATATTGCCGTTCCACCGTTGGGAGGACGAGCACTTAGTTATTACAGGTGGCGAGCCATTGCTAGGTTGGCAACGTGCATACCCTGACCTATTAAGTCATCCTAAAATGCAAACTCTTAAAGAAATTACATTTGAAACTAACGGTACTCAAGAATTATCTAAAGAGTTTAAAGACTATCTAATTGCTTGGCAAATGCCCAACTTGGATTTTGACAGAGAGATTACATTTAGTGTTAGTGCTAAACTAAGTTGCTCTGGAGAAAGTAGAGAGGAAGCAATTCGTCCTGATATTGTATGCTCATATGAAGACGTAGGTCATGTTTATCTTAAATTTGTAGTTGCAACTGAAGAAGATGCAGAAGAGGCACTAGAAACATTGGACATTTACCGTGCAGAAGGATTTACTGGTAATTGTTATCTAATGCCTGTTGGCGGTGTCGAGTCCGTTTACGCACTAAATAATAGGCGAGTTGCAGAACTTGCAATGAAACACGGACTTAGATACAGTGATCGTTTGCAAGTTCCGCTCTTTAAAAATGAGTGGGGAACTTAATGCATCAACAAGTTAGACATATTTGTATTTTTGGAGCAGGATCGGCGGGTTGGGTATCAGCTTTAGGTATCAAAGCATTACTACCCGGCGTTGAAATTACAATCATTTGTCCTAAAAAACATTCTAGTATTGGGGTAGGAGAATCTACACTACCTGATTTACTGCATATACTAGAACAAGCCGGAATTGACTTACCAGAATTTATGGTTGCCACTAATTCTGTGTTCAAGCACGGCATGTATTTCAAAGGTTGGAACGGAGAAGGTACTGAATACTGGCATCCATTTAGTTCTTTAGATAGAGCAGGAAACATGTACTCAAGAGCACATCATTATCATATGATGAATAAAATTGATCCTGCTCATTTTCCAAGAAAAGATTATTATAAACATGTACATCCAAGCTGGACTCTAGCTATAGAAAATAATCTTAGCTCAACTGAGATGGGGCATGCATTGCATATTAATGCCATTGAATTTGCAGACTATATTAGAAAGTTTGTTGGAAATAGTGTGCGTGTTATAGACTGCGATAATCATCATATTAATCACAACGATAAGCAGATAGAATCTATTATTGTAGACGGTATAACTGTTAAAGCAGATTTGTATATAGACTGTACAGGTTTTAATAAAGTTTTAATAGGCAAAGTAAGCGACCTCGAACATGATAATTATGAAGCTAATGTCAACGTTGCACTATTTGGTCGTGTACAATACAATCACCCTAATGTAAAATTCATTCCTTATACAAAAGGAGAAGCAACTAAACACGGTTGGATTTGGACTACTCCTATTAGAAATCAAGTAGGTACTGGTTGTTGCTATCACAGTAGCTTTACTAGTGATGATGAAGCAATGAAAACTTTTGTAGACTACTGGGGCGGTGCTATAGAAGAAAAGAATATTAGAAAAATTCCATTTCCGTCAACGTCACTTAAACAGCCGTGGGTAAGCAATGTAGTTGCTATTGGATTAAGTTCTGGTTGGGTAGAGCCGTTAGAAGCTACTGGACTTAGTACATTTATTCAAGCAATTAGCAGTCTTACACGATTCTTAGAAAATCATTACTACGATCAAGATGTTATTAATCGTTATAATGCAAATACAGTAAATCACATAGAAGATATTAAAGACTTTATAGATGTGCATTATGTACTAAGTTCTCGTAGAGACAGTGACTTTTGGCGGTGGGCAACCAGCAGGCCTATTCACCCAAGGCTACAATCCAAGTTAGAAGTTTATAAACGATTCCTGCCTAATTTAAACAACAGACAAACAACTTATTCTTGGGCATTTAATGATATTTCATGGATCGATACTTTAACAGGTTATGACTTTGAATTCGAACCTATCACTAATACGCCACAGTGGCTATTAAATAAACGCGACATGGAATTGTACATGGATTTCAATAAAATGGTAAAGGGTCAATAATGAGTTTGTGGCAAAAAGTAAAAGAATTTTGGATTCGTAGTTATACTAGCGATAGGCGTGCATTCTACTACGAAACCGTAGCAAGTGCATGTGTGTTTATATCTATGACTTGGATCAGCGTCACAGCACAACATCCACCAATGCATTTAATTTACCCTATAAGTTTTACAGGTGCAGTATTCAGTATCCTAGCATTTATCCGAAGAGGTGCAGGTTGGCCTCTTGTAATGACCTGTTACTTCGCTTGTTTACATGTATTTGGATTTGGAAGAGCAATGGGATGGTATTAATATGAAAAAACTTTTAAGAAAAATCTTTGGTATAGAAGAAATGGAACGTGCCATTGCCGAAACGCAAGCACGAATAGAAGATGCAGAACGTCTTAAGAACGAAGCAATAGCAAGAGCCGAGGAAGCACTAAAAAAAGAAGAAGAAGCAAAGCTGACACCGAAAGAACGTGCAACTAAAAAAGGAGAACCTTGGGTATCAGTTATCGATACTAAAGTTAACAAAGAAAATGTCCGTAACGGTTTTTTTGAACTCGATTGGAACGAACATTTTATTGTCGAGCTTAAGAAATCAGGCTACGGGTTTGACGGAGACCCTGACGAAGAAATTGTCGATCGTTGGTTCCGTGATCTAGCAAGAAACATGCTAGTAGAAGAAGGATTAGATCCAAATAGAGGAGCAGGGTTTATTGATGTAAGAAAAATTTCTGCTGACAAATCCGAAGTAAGTTAATGAAAATCATTGATAAAAACGAGTACATAGAACGGTACGACTTTAGCAATTTAATAACGGATGAAGATAATAAAGAAATCATGCGTGTTAGTAAAGAACTAATTGACGCAGGATTATATTTCACTAATAGCCCTAAGTACCAAACTAAAGCTAATTTGTTTGCTAGACAAGAACCCGTATGGCTTAAAATGAGACAAAGTTTTATCTACAGTTGTTTTATGTTCCTAGGTCGAGAAGTGAAGATCAAGGGAATTAATAGTTGGGTGTTTATGACCAAACACGGGGACGAAATTAATCGAGAACAGTTATGGCACCATCATCACTATGATTTGAATCATGGAAAAGTTAGTGGAATCTGGTATGTTCACGTTCCTACAGATGCAGGGAATTACGACGAATGTGGTACCGAGTTTGCGCTCGATGGTGTTGAAGGAAATAATAACGTATTAGTCAAACCATCACCGTCAACATGGATTGTATATCCTAGCAAGTTGTGGCATAGACCTGCACTAACATATAATAAAGAAAATTATCGATTTGTATTTGCGGCTGACTTGGAGTATTTCCTATGAGGATTGCAGTTTTAGGAGTAGGTACTGCTGGCTTAACGTCTTTAGCACATTGCCTAGCACACCTTAGCGATGATTGGATTGTATATTCTATCAGTGACCCAGAAACACCAATACTTGGTATTGGTGAAAGCACAACTCCTATGATACCCGGACAACTATTTAATGGAGCAAGATTTACACTAATGCAAGACTCCGACGAGTTAGATGCTACAGTAAAATACGGAGTAAAGTATGTAGGTTGGAGGAAACACGACTTTTACAGTAATATTTTGCCACCAAACCATGCAATACACTTTAATAATTTTAAACTAAAAGAATTTTGTGTTAAGCGATTTAATGAACGATGGAAGGATAAATTTTCAACAATACATGGAAAAATTATTAACGTCACTAACGGTGATAATGAAGTATTAGTTAAAGTCAACGAAGATCTTTATAAATTTGACTATGTTATTGACTGCCGCGGATACCCCGAAGACTATTCTGAATATGTAGTATCCAATGCTATACCTGTAAATCATTGTTTAGTACATACTGTTAACGAACCGGGCGACTGGACGTGGACGTATCACGTAGCACACAGGAATGGTTGGATGTTTGGTATCCCTTTAAAAACTCGTCAAGGTTGGGGGTACTTGTACAACGACATGATTACTGAAAAAGAAGAAGCAATTGCCGACATTGCCGAAAGGTTTCGTGTAAGCGAATCGGATCTCAAACTTAGAGAGTTTAAATTTAAAACATACTACGCCAAAAAATTTATTGACGGCAGGATTGTCAAAAACGGTAATCGTGCATTATTTTTTGAACCAATGGAGGCATTGTCTGGTAATTTTTATGGTACATTAATGCGGACATTTATAAGCTATTTAGATGGCACAATTAATGAAGATCATTTCAATACTAGTTTAACGCACGAAGCACAAGACATTGAAAATTTTATTTGTTTTATGTACCACGGCGGTTCGACATATGATTCAAAATTTTGGAACATTACCAAAGAAAAATGTAGAGCTCATTTACACAATAATGAAAGATTTAACTTTTTTATCGATTTGATAAAAACTCTAAAACCACACGAGTATGAATTCAAAATGTGGACACCATTTTTATCAACCAATTGGATTGACTTTGATTTAAATTTAGGATATAATTACTTACAACCTAACTCTATTGAAAAACCATGACTTATATTTTAGTTGATACAGCTAATACATTTTTCCGAGCCCGACATGTTGTTAATGGTTCTAGTGACATTAAACTTGGCATGGCGTTTCATATTACCTTGAATAGCATTAAAAAAGCATGGAATGACTTCGAGGGCAAACATGTTGTGTTCTGCCTTGAAGGTCGGTCGTGGCGTAAAGATTTTTACGAACCATACAAACGCAATAGGGCCGAATCTCGTGCGGCACTTACTGCAAAAGAACAAGAAGAAGATAAACTTTTCTGGGAAGCGTTTGACGAATTCAAATCGTTTATTACAGACAAGACTAACTGTACAGTTCTGCATCATCCTCAGCTTGAGGCAGATGATTTAATTGCAGGATTTATCCAATCACACCCAAACGAAAAACATGTCATAATTTCAACTGACAGCGATTTTTATCAGCTCATCGCACCAAACGTGAGCCAGTACAACGGTGTACAAGAACATCATATCACGCATGAAGGAATCTTTGATGCAAAAGGCAAACTTGTCAAAGATAAAAAAACAGGCGAAGCAAAAGATGCACCTAATCCCGAATGGTTGCTCTTTGAAAAATGTATGCGTGGTGATACCAGTGATAATGTCTTCTCAGCGTATCCAGGTGTGCGTGTTAAAGGCACTAAAAACAAAGTGGGTCTTACAGAAGCGTTCGAAGATCGTAACAGCAAAGGATATGCGTGGAACAATCTCATGCTTCAGAGGTGGGTCGACCACGAAGGTAAAGAGCACAGAGTAAAAGAAGACTATGAACGTAATCGTATCCTAATTGATCTTTCAGCTCAACCAGCAGAGATTAAAAACCTAATTCAACGAACTATTGAAGTAGATTGTGTTCCAAAAGACATTTCTCAAGTAGGCATTCGTATGCTTAAATTTTGCAACACATGGGATATGAAAAAGATTGCAGACAATATACAGCAATATGCTGAACCGTTTCAAGCAAAATATCAAAGGAACTAACATGGCACGTAAAAAGAAAGAAGAAACTACCGAAGTATGGCCTAAAGTAATACAAGGCAGTCACAGTACCAGAACAGAATACGAAGACGGTCGTGTAGAATTTGTTACAGACTGGGATGCTCTACAACGAGATGTTCGTGAAGCTATTGCAGAATACGAACGTAGCAAATTAGTAGAAGAAGCGCCTTATCATCCAGGATATGAGGGTGCAGTAGTTACACAAGAAAAGCCTAAGCGTACAAGGAAAAAATAATGACAGAGTTACACGCAAAACCTATTGTTGATGGAAAATTTTGGATTATCGAGCAAGACGGTGAAAAAATTGCCACTCTACACAAGAAAGAAAATAACAAGTTTCTTCTCAGTAGTAGCAACGGCGAAATTGTTTTCAATAAAAAAGAAGAGCTAACAAAACAATTTGGTAAAGAATTCTTCTTAACTAACTCTAAAGTTAAGGTTGTTAATCTCGAACCTAAAGAATGTCATGGATATCCGACAAGTTGTACACCAAATAACGCAATGTACGATGTTCGTAGAAAATTACCTTTATTCACTAAAAGCTCACAAAGTAAAAGCCTTTACTGCGCCGGTTACTATATTATCAAGTTTGATAAAGGATGGGTTAAAAGTTTTTGTCCGAAGGCAATTACAATCGAACGTTATCCGTTTAAAGGACCGTTTAAAACCGAAATTGAAATGAAGCAGGTATTAGCAAATGCAAAATCAAATTAATACTAGTTCATTTTCTCAATTTGCACAACTGCTAAGGGCGGCGGAACAATCGCAAAGTAAAGAAGTAAAAATCCCTATACAACAAGCAAGAGCACTTAATCTAGCATTAGTTGAAGTTTTAAGTAAATTGACACAGGACTACGAAACCTTGTTTAATGAACTTAAAAAAGCTCCAGATACAGAATCCATAAGTGTAACTATGGACGGTGGAGGTTTTGAGGACAAGTAATGATAAATATATGCGTATATAACTTGGATACGCATTATGTCAAGACCAAAACCTAAAATACTGCTGGAGCATGTTAATAAAAAAACATATAAAGCAGAACAAATTTTAGAAGCTGATGCTATTTGGGCAGTTTTTTATAAAAACGAACCATTTAACTTAAAAAGCTTCAACAGCCTCACGAGCTACCCGGGCCCAAAATACAAAAAAGTAAGTTTTAGTAACCCTGGGCATGCACACAATCTAGCAAAAAAACTGAATCTTACCTTTGGGTGTGAAGATTTTCAAGTGGTAAAACTTACACAAGGTCAAATTATAAAATGATTTCCCGAGATGCTCTTACAAAAATCTTTTTACAACAATGGGGTAAGAGCGCAGATAATGCAAATTTCTCAATGTATAACCGTACATGGTGGCAATCGACTAGATCAGGAAAGAACTCATTTCGATTAAGCGACAAAGGATATGAGTTTTTGGTTTCCGAGCTAGGGCTTCGAGAGTACGAAATACCGTTCACTGAACCAATCGAACTAAGTCCACAAACCATTGTATTTTTGGAAAGATACATCGATTGCCCATATTATCTAACACCAAAAAGTATTACCGTTTTCAGTGAGCGCAAGAGTTTTGAACTAATGTTGTTTTCGGACGACATTCGAAAATTTGGTTTAATTAAGGCTATGAACGAACGCCAAAAAGAAATGCCCAAATTGGGCAATAACGACTAAAAAGTCGTTGACTTCTGCCGGTAGAACCCGTATAATTACATACATCAACTACACTACTCCAATAACTTTTTAAAGGAAACAAAATGGCAGAAGTTATTAGTCGCACCGTCGGCCCAAAAAATGCTAAAAAAAGTCTTCGTAAGGCATTTAAAAGCAAGCGTCCTATTTTCATGTGGGGTCCTCCAGGTATTGGTAAATCCGATATTATTAAACAGCTGGGCGACGAGCTCGAGGCTCACGTAATTGATGTCCGTTTGAGTTTGTGGGAACCTACTGACATCAAAGGTATTCCGTTTTTTAATTCTGAGTCTAACCGCATGGAGTGGGCTCCTCCCGTTGAACTGCCAGACGAGGCACTAGCCAGCCAACACAAACATATTGTGTTGTTTCTAGACGAAATGAACTCTGCGGCTCCTGCTGTACAAGCGGCGGCTTATCAGCTAGTTCTTAATCGCCGTGTTGGCACCTATCGCTTGCCTGACAATGTTAGTATTGTTGCCGCAGGTAACCGTGAAACTGACAAAGGTGTTACTTACCGTATGCCTGCTCCGTTGGCGAACCGTTTTGTTCACTTGGAACTTGCTGTTGACTGGGATGACTGGTTTGAATGGGCTACTGAAAATAAAACCCACAAAGATGTCGTAGGCTTCCTTACCTTCAGTAAGAAAGATCTTTACGACTTTGATCCTAAGTCGAGCTCACGTGCATTTGCTACTCCCCGTTCGTGGACTTTTGTAAGCGAACTGTTGGTAGATGATGACACAGATACCGACACTCTTACTGACTTGGTATCAGGTGCAGTTGGAGAAGGCCTTGCAATTAAATTTATGGCACATCGTAAGATTGCATCCAAACTGCCTGACCCTACTGACATTCTTAAGGGCAAGGTCAAAAAGATGGAGTCTAAAGAAATTAGTGCCATGTACTCTTTGACTGTTAGCCTGTGCTACGAGCTCAAGGATGCTTGCGATAAGAACGTTAAAGATTGGAATGACCAAGTTAACTGTTTCTTCGAATTTATGATGAATAACTTCGAAACTGAATTGGTTATTATGGGTACTAAACTTGCTCTTAGCCAATACAAACTTCCGCTGGATCCGGACGAGATCAAGTGCTTCGATGACTTCCATGCCAAGTTTGGTAAGTACATTGCGGCGGCTACTGAAAAATAATTTGATTTAGCACTATTTGACACCGCCCACGGGCGGTGTTATACTATATACATATACAAAAGGAGCTAAAATGGCACACCAAGATCCAGTTATTGACAAAATTATTGTAGCCCGTGTAGGACTGCTACTCCGCCATCCATTTTTTGGTAACATGGCTACTCGTCTTAAGATTGAGGAATGTACTGAGTGGTGCCCCACTGCCGCTACTGACGGACGCACTATCTTTTTCAATCGTGATTTTTTTAGTAAACTTAGCATTAAACAAATTGAATTTGTAGTTGCACACGAAATTCTTCATAATGTCTTTGACCATTTGGGTCGTAGGGAAGGCCGAGATCCTCGTATCTTTAATGCGGCCGCTGACTATTGTGTTAACGGACAAATTGTTCGCGACAAGATTGGTGATCATAACATGCCGGATATTAAGATCTTTCATGATCCAAAATACTACGGCTGGAGTGCAGAACAAGTATACGATGACATTTTTGAAAAGCAAGATGAAGAAAGCCTTAAAGCATTAGGTCAATTGCTTGACGAACATATTGATTGGGAAAAGGACCCTAATGGTAGCGGTCGGCCAAAATATACCAAAGACGAACTAAAACAAATTCGTGACGAGATCCGTGAAGCTACGATGCAAGCGGCGCAGGCTGCTGGCGCAGGCAACGTTCCCGCTAGCGTAGCACGTATGATTAAGGAACTGACTGAGCCTAAGATGAACTGGCGTGAAATCCTGCGTCAGCAAATTCAAAGCACTATTAAGAACGACTTCAGTTTTATGCGTCCTAACCGTAAAGGCTGGCACATGAACGCTATTCTTCCGGGTCAACAATTCCAAGAAACCATTGACATTTGCGTAGCAATTGACATGTCAGGTTCTATCGGTGACGACCAAGCTAAAGACTTCTTGTCAGAAATTAAAGGCATTATGGAAGAATACAAAGACTTTAAAATTAAAGTCTGGTGTTTTGATACCAAAGTTTACAACGAACAAGATTACGATGGCTACACTATGGACGAGTTTATGGATTATGAGCCCATGGGTGGTGGCGGTACTGAGTTTGATGTAAACTGGGAGTACATGAAAGAGCATGATATTAACCCTAAAAAGTTCATTATGTTTACAGACGGTTATCCTTTTGGTAGCTGGGGTGATGAAAACTACTGCGATACAGTTTTTATTATTCACGGCAACGACAAGATTATTCCCCCGTTTGGGGAGTATGCTTACTACGAAGCCCTTAAGGAAACTGCTTAAATGGCACTAAAAAACGGCAAGCCCAACTCGTTAAACTTTTTCAATTTACGAAAAGTTGGGTTTGCCGCTCCTCATTTTAAATATATCTCTATAGATAAGTTCAGTCCGTTATTAACCAGACAATTAGATAACTGGATTAAAAAGAACTTAAACCACAGATACTACATTGGCCAGGGATTGTCTTTAGACAATACAAACACCATCATCTATGTAACACGCATTGGCTTTGAAAGTGAAAAAGAGATGAGCTTTTTCACGATTGCGTGTCCTCATTTTCAATCCAGATAATTAACTATGCAGTTCGAATAAGGAGAAACCATGACTGATACTGTAGAAAATCAAGAACAAAAAGACGACAATATTGCTGTGCCTGTTGAGATTCTCAACGTGCAGGACCTGGTCGATATTGCTAACCTAATCGATGTTGTTACCCAACGTGGGGCTTTCCGTGCAGACGAGCTCAGCGCCGCTGGAGCACTATACGACAAACTTAAGACATTCCTTTCAACATTGCTTCCAAAAGAAGAATCGTCTGAAGGAACAGAGACTAAAGTTGAAGGAACTTACGAATTTAAAGGAGAATAATAAATGAGCGAAACAACTACTCAAGCTCCTGAAAAAGAAGATATGGATTTAAATCTTAATGACCTAAATGCTATGAAGGTCATTATCGATATTGCCAGTTCGCGCGGTGCATTTAAGCCAAACGAGATGGCAGTTGTAGGAACCACTTATAATAAGTTAACTGCTTTTTTAGACAACGTAACTAAACAAGCAGAAGCTGCCAAAGCTGCCAAGACAGCTGTCAGTCAACCGGAGGCATAAACTATGCAAAATTTAAAACACGTAGGTAGAATTAAATCTACAAAGAAAAAAATTCTCGTAGCATACAGGACTCTACCAGGAGATGCTTATTACTGTCTAGTAGTTCCGACAGAAAGTTTAAGCGATGACTACCACAACGCAATTATTAATTTAGTGGAAAGTCCTGCGGCACAATCGGCATATGAATTTGCAGAAGCACTTGATCGAACACAATTTCCCGATGGAAGTCGTATGTTGCCAAGTCTTCATTCAAAAGGACTTTTGTTAAAAGTATCAACTGATCAAGTTGAAATGACTCCTACGCCAAATGCAAGTATTTTACTCTCTGAGTTAAATCAAATTATTGCAGAACAACGAGGTGTTGCAGTAGACGGCTTATCAATTGCACCTAGTAGTGTTGATAAAGTCAACTATATGGACACGACTGAAAAAGAAAAAGTTCGTGATACATCTCTTAAAACAACTTCGCAGGATGTTAATCAGTCAGTTGAAGATGTTACTTCATTCGATTCGGCAGAATCAGAAGCAAAGTACTATCGTAGCCAAGCTGATAAACTAGCAAAGCAAGCGGCCGAAATGCGTCGTAAAGCCGAGGAACTTGTTCCTACCAAAAAGAAAGTTTCTGAAGTAGCGTGACATCTCCCGGGAAATCTCTTCCCAAAGAAGTTATAGATTATTGGCCTGAAGTATTTGGCGATGTGCGTATTCATGTGCTACCTCTCAGGTACCTACATTCAGTTCTAATAAACTTTAAAGACGGTAAAATTTGGGAAATTAAAGTAACAGCCAAGACTAAACGCCAAGGATGGGAGTCTTTTGAAAAATCACTTTCTGAACTGGCAAAGGCCTATGAACGAAAAATTGAAAGCATAAACTTTAAATTAGACACAGAGAAAATTAAAATCGATATTGAAAAATCCACACAGAAATTTTTAAAGAAACGGAAACTTTAATGGAAGTCAAATTAATTAGCGTAAGTAAGCCAACTGACGAAATGCTATCTCAAGGCATCAATGATGCACAAGAATTAATTGCATTCTGTGCAAGAGTTAGTAATCCTAGTAATCAATTTAACACTGAAACAAGTGAAAAATTAATTCGCTATCTTATTAACCATAAACATTGGTCACCTTTAGAAATGGTTTCGGCTTGTTTAGAAATTACTACGACTAGAGATATTGCAAGACAAATTCTAAGACATCGTAGTTTTAGCTTTCAGGAGTTTAGCCAACGTTATGCAGATCCTACTAAAGATCTAAATTTTGTTTTGAGAGAACCAAGATTCCAAGATCTTAAAAATAGGCAAAATAGTGTTGATATCGATCCAAATAATGATGAGCATAGACAAATTGCTTATCAGTGGGAAATTTTACAAAATGAGCTAATCAGACGCACTCGTGATGCCTACGAGTGGGCAGTATCTAAAGGCATTGCAAAAGAACAAGCTCGAGCAGTCTTACCCGAAGGACTTATTGAGAGCCGTTTGTACATGAATGGAACATTGCGTAGTTGGGTTCACTTCATCGAACTGCGATCTGCAAACGGTACACAAAAAGAACATCAGGAAGTTGCAAGAGCTTGTGCTCGCGCAATATCGGAAATGTTTCCGATGATTGCTAGTCTTACTTGAAGGTTTCGGGCGGAAACATTTTAATATGTTGATTAAATTCCGCCTCTAACCATTCATAGTCGTTTATTTTTAATAACATATCTTTATCGTCCTTATAAGTGGATCCAAACCACTCTCCAGCACTTGCTCCGCTTCGAGCATATTCAGCGAAATTAGCTGTACTTGTATTATAACGCCAGGATCTAAGTCTATATAAAGTTTCTTGGTCAAGTTGCTTACTTATTATTTTACTGCTTAGTTTTGCACACTCTCTAAATGCACTACGCCAGGTACTTAATGGATCAGTGTTGAAACAAGTTATATTTGCTACTTGTTCTATAACCTTAATATCTTTAGAAATACTAGTCGTCATATCAACGGAATCTAAAGGCATTCTTAAAACCTGATCTCTAGGAAATAATTTTATTCCACCATAACCGTATTCTAATCCGTTTACTGGATTTCGACTATACCAAACATGTACCATTTCTTCTTCGTTTGATCCTAGATTAATATCAAATTTAAAATCTTCCAGCACTTCGGCATCAGCATCAACAATCCAAAACATTTTTGTTGAGCTCTGTCGAGCAGCCTCAACGTGTGCATTATGAATTCCTTTAATGCCGTCAATGTGTATTATTCTATTTTTTAATGTTCCTGGGTGATTTTGTAGTTTTTTTAATTTTGAAAGAGCGTACAACTCATTGTTTGAGATAAAAGCAATATCGTAACCCTTTGAGTATGTAGCAACCGTTCCTACTTGAACAGCATTAACAAAATAACGATAATCAAGTTCTCTTTTTGACACTTGACGACTTTTTGGGAATAATCCAATACCAACTAATGATTTGTCGTCATCATTTAACCACATGTGTACGCGGCTTTGGTTTTCAGGATCTGGTTTAAAATTAAAATTAAATCTTGGATCTACTACTGCGCCTGGCCAAACTACCCAAAATAATTGTGTTAACGATTTAGATCTTGCTTGGTCAAATGTTAAAGCATGTTTTGCAACAGGAACTATAGTTTTAAGTCGATTAAAATCTTGTACAGCTTCCGCTTCAAAGTCACTTACAAAAAATATATCATACATGCTTTTTCCTTAAACCCCTAGGAAAATTCTGATATACTGCTTTAAAAAATTTACTTCCAGCAGGATCTAAATTTGCAATTTCAATTCCACATTTTTCTCTTAATTCTCGACCATAAAAATTAATCTGCTCAGTATAGATTTCCGGAGTAGCCGTTTCGTAATGATCATTCCAATAGTTTGTAAGGTATTCAAAATCTCTTACATTGGTGTAATCCCAGTCTGTACAATTAGTTAAGGCGGCGCCTTCTCTGGCTCCCAGAATACTGTACATACCATTTTCAACATCTGCACCAACACTACACCAAATTAATAAACGTTGATAATTTTGCCAGTAAGTACGTTTTAGATCTTTTACTTTTGCGCCTTGGTCTAACGACATTTTTACACCTTCGCGGAAGCCTGCTCTCCATGCTTGGAAAGGAGTCGCATTAGTAAAACTTTCACTATAGCTTGTATCAAACTGATAGTAATAATCATCAAAACAAAACTCTACAAGACCTTTAGTATCCGACGGATTACTGTTTTCGTGAGTTTTCATATCATTCACAAACTTACGAGTCCACATTTTAAGGCCGCCGTTACCGTACATTAGATGATTAACATGTACCTTACCGGTCCAGCTAAACACATGGTCCGGTGTTAGACCCAATTCTGTTAAATTAATTTCTAACTCTAAGAAAGCAGGATCTATAATATTATCAGCATCAACTGTAACAAAATATTCTGTTTCGCTTTTGGCGGCGCAGGCTTTGTGAGCGGCATCGCTGCCTTTAACTCCATGTACACGTTTAGCCCATGGCACTTTTTTTAACAAATCTGCATAATGTTTTTCAGCATTAGGCTCATCGTAACTTAGAAAAATGATGTCCTGTTCTATTATTTTAATCGTTGTCATAAACTGTAGTTAACCCGTATGTTTCAAATACTAATCTGCTTGAAAGCATTAATGAAGATATATCATGTTCTTTTTCAGAAAGAAAAGGTTCGTAAATTTTTTCTTTAATCAACAATGTTGACGTATCTATGTAGATTACTCTTAGTAAAAAATTCAAATCTGAAGCGTTTGAAATAAAAATTGCAATACGCTGAGAAAGGCCTTCTTCTCTTAATCTTTCTTTTGCATGTGGTGTAAGATAAAAATTCCAACCCCAAACTTTTTTATTCCATTCTATAATAAACTCTGTATTATCAAGTACCTTAACTGGCTTAATAATTTCAAATATGTTTGTGCGTCGAATAAAAAATTCGTCTTCTCTAGGGATTATTGTTAGTCCAAGTTTTTGATCATATGCAACCGAATAATCTTTAATAGCCTGTGTACCATCTAAGAACGGGGTTACAACAGATTTCTCAACTTCAAGAAAATATTCTAATCGGTCATTTTTTTCGTTTGTAACAGATAAAATTGTACCTGTTTTTTTGTCATAATAAACAAAATAATTCTTTGGGGG
>JACCDJ010630814.1_pt1 | contig 17618 bp, 21 predicted proteins | sample 7444481 | NCBI WGS metagenome assembly JACCDJ01 (sample SAMN15323435, study PRJNA562643) | freshwater metagenome | isolation source: river surface water | place: USA:Blue River Watershed | collected 2017-08-15 | reverse complement strand
TCCTTTGGTCCCAGGTTCAAGTCCTGGTTTTAACGGGTGCAATATTTGTTGGCTAACTAATTACGATGGTTTGCAGTTATTAAAAAATTCATAGATCTCCGTAAGTATTTAATCTCTAAGTACCTCTAAAGGATAAGCGGATCGTTCTTATTGAACAGAGGTAGATGATGTATCGGTTTATGTACATCAATCAGCCTGGCTATCCTTTGCTTTTTGATCATCAAAATCTACTTTGGAGCATTGAAATGAAAATTACAAACAAGCTTTTAATCATTGCCAAGTTGGCGCTTGCAGCAGGTCTGAGCATGAGCGCACTTGCTCAGAATCAAGGTGTGCCAAATCCACAAGGACCATCGTCTGCGCAAAGCAAGCCACCCCATTTGTCTGAGCAGAAAAAGTCTCAGATACATGCACGCCGTGCAGAAAACCGCGCAAAAAGATTGCAAGAGTTGAAGGTATTTCTGCAATTGCAAGGTAACCAAGAAGCAGCTTGGTCAAGTTTTTATGCTGTGATGCAAAAACCTATGGTGAAAGCCGAGCGATTGAAGCCAGAAGAACTCGAAAAACTTTCAACCCCAGAGCGAATTGACAAAATGATGGCCGTTAAAGCTGAGCGCGATTCGCAAGTAAACCAACGTATGGCAGCTATAAAAACTTTTTATTCAAGTTTAAATGCGCAACAGCAAAAAGTTTTTGATACGCATGCTCTTGGAGCGATGAAACGTTTGGGTATGAACCAAGAGCATCGTGGTGATCATCACGGAAAAATGCGTCACTGACAATTGATATTGATGTCTGTAGGTTAGTCTTTTAAGTACATTTTCAGACTTTCCATGAGCTAGATTTGGAGAAAACTGTTATGAAGAAGTTAATTGTTTTGTTGCTGATGACATTGAGTGCTGCAGCCATGGCTCACGGACATAGAGGCCATCACGGTGGCTATTGGGCCCGCGGCCATGGCGGTGGTTGGCAATGGATGGTCCCTACCATCATTGGTGGTGCAATTGTTTACGAAGTAGCTCGTCAACAGCCTGTTTATGTTCAACAACCAGTTATTGTTCAGCAGCAACCCGTAGTCGGAGAGCAGCTAAATCAATCTTGCAGTCCTTGGACTGAGACTCAAAATCCGGACGGTACAGTAACGCGAACCAGAACTTGCACAAAATAAGTATCAGCCAATCAAATTGAATACGAAGAATTTTTCAAACATCCAGAATATTGTCTTGCGGTCTTATGAAAATTACTTTAAATGCGTTTTTAATTTTATGCATGTCTACGCTGGTTTCAAACGCTTTTGCGTCTTTGCCTGATCCGATTGATCCTAAGGTATCTGTCAATTTCAGCTTTGATCAGCGCATTGCACATACTAGGCAACTTTACGCCCAGTTAAAAGAAGCAACATCAGCTGAGCGCTTGGCATATTTTGAAAAGTCAATTGAAGCGATAAAAAAACTAACGCCTGAAGAGCGTCTTGTTTTGAGCGAAAAATTCAAAGTTCAATGGAAGAAGCTTTCAGATGAACAAAAAAAAGAAATCAAGCAAGAGGCCAGAAATTACATTAATTCTCTTCCAGAAACTGAGAGAAAAGAAATAAGAAAACGCAGAGAGAAGATGCTGGAGTTCATGTCACCAGAGGAGAGAAAACATTGGCCTTAATTGATTTGCTTGATTGACGGTTAGATTCCATGTGCGATTTCTCAAATTGGGCATCAGAAAAAGAATTACTGCTTCTGGCTAAAAAGGGAGAGGTAGGTGCTGTTAAGTTTTTGATGAATTTGCTGTTAAAGCCTGGACATGCTATGGCTTGGCGAATTCTCAGGAACCAAGCTGATGCGGAAGAGGTAGTCCAAGAGGCTGTATTTCAGTTGTGGCGTTCAGCCGAGCAGTTTGAAGGCAAGTCATCCTTAAAAACTTACTTCACTAAAATTGTGATTCGAGAGTGTCACTCATTTCTGAAATATCGCCGCCAACAAGAAGACTTTGATACTTTGAATGAAACTCAGGATGAGATTGCACCTTTTCAAATCGATTTGAGACTTCATCAGGAAATTATTCAGCACAGTTTGGAAAAGTTATCAAGTAAACAAAGAATGGCTTTAGTTTTATGGGCGTTTCATGACATGACTGCAGAGGAGATAGGGCAGGTCATGGACTTAAATAAAAATGCTGTTGATCAGCTTCTGTGGCGCGCGAAAGTTTCGCTTAGAAAAGAATTGGCAGAAAGATGATGATGCAAGACGAAACCGAAAAACAAGCTATTCGAAATCTGATGCAAGCTGCATCGGAGCCTGAAATGCGCTCTGATTTTGAAACCAGGTTGACCCAGGAATGGATAGAAAAAGCACATGCAAATCATGTGACAGAAAAAACTCCCAAGTATTTGCATATTTTGACCCTGCCCTCTCAGCCATTGAGATTCGGATTAGCTTTGCTACTTTTGATAGTTATTGGATTCGGCTATTGGCAGCATCTGCGTGAGCTAGAGGAATTACGCAAATTTGATGTGCTCTTGGAGTTTTCAATGGGAACCCTATGAGCCAATTCGCCTTTTCCCTATTCCGTGCCGCTGCAGTTTTATTGAGTGTGTTTATTTCAGCTTGCGGTGGGGGAGGAGGTTCTTCTAATGTTGTCCAAGTTACCACGCCTTCCACGACAAGTACACCCGATACGATAAATTCCAACTTATTCACTCTGACTAGCACTGAGGTTGGGCAAGACGGTCTTTTATCTTCAGATTCAACTTGTGATGGTTCTGGTTCCAGTCCCTCGTTGACTTGGCGTAACCCACCTTCAGGAACCAAGTCATTTGCGCTGTTGATGAGCACAGACCCAGGTGACGGCGTTTTGAAATACAACTGGGTTAACTACAACTTGTCTGCAACTCTGACGGGTCTCTCGAAGAATTCAATTTTGGTGGGTACCTACGGCGCGGGTAGTGATGGGCCTACGCTAGCTTATCAACCTCCATGCTCCCAAGGGCCTGGCTTGAAGAAATACAAATTCACCTTGTACGCGCTTTCTCTCTCAACGCCCTTAAAAACATCGATCTCTGCTCCTACTGGTGCAGATTTGCTCACATTGATTGCAAACGGTATTTTGGGACAAGCCAGTTTAGAGGCGGGCTATTCAAGAACCAGCACTTCGTCGGGTGCTTCAGCGGCTTGCCAATGGGTAAGAAGTTCAATTCAAGCCAGCGCGCAGGTTCCAGTCAGTGTGAATTGCGATGAGAGGTATGCCTACGTTAGTTCTAAGGGATTGCCTTCACACACCATGATGAACGGTATTCTTGCGACCAATTTGCAGGTACCTACAGCACAAAATTTTTGGGGCAGCAATGGTTGGAAAATTCCATTGACACCTGAGATTGCAGTCAATCCAGTTTCGGCAGTAGATGGCCCAATTGGTGTGGCTGTGAATGGGGTTCCACTTTTTAACCCCTGTAAACAAGGTGGTTGCCAAAACGGCGATACCAAAGCACTGGGTGAGTTAGACGTTTGTAATGGTCATGCTGGTAGAGCAGATGATTATCATTACCATGCAGCGCCTATTTGTTTAATGGCCACCAAACCCGACAGTTACTGGAATACACATCCTGTGGGATGGGCCTTGGATGGATATGGCATTTTTGGTTTCAATAACGCTGACGGTCAGATTGCAAGTCGCGATGGTGTCTGTGGCGGGAATACAAGCAGCGTCAGCAATGCCCCTTCAGGCTATAGCTACCACGTCACAGCTGTGTCGCCCTATATCTTGTCTTGTTTCAGAGGGGTGCCAAGCCCAGATTTGGCGAATCAAGCTTCAAAATTTTCGCCTATGCGGCAGCCGCCTGTGACACCCTTTGGCGTCTCAAATATGACTTTGTCGACGGACAGTTCAGATGCATATCAGGTTCTTGAGTTTACATCCGACAAATCATTTACCAGCACCCAAACCGGCAAAGACAGTTATGCCAATTCACCTGGTACCTACAAAATTCGCTACAAAGCATTGGCCGACAGTGATTTGGAATTGGCATTGGCTAAAACTGAAAACAAAGGAAAGTCATCGTGCTGGGCATTTCAATTTAAAAATTCTACCGGTGCTTCTAATCAACCCGATGTGATTTACTGCAAATGATCGAAGCACTTAAAGTAGTAAGCAGAGGTCACTTGGCCTTGCATGTTGCATGCTTTTTTTTAGTGACTCTGACTTTGCCTTTGCATTTCGCAAGCGCGCATGAGGTCGAGACCAACCGATTGAGCCTAGTTCAGAGAGAGCCTTCACACGTATCAGCCACTTTCTATGTCAGCCCATTTGATTATTTTCAACCTGTTCTAGATGCTCAGATTACCCAACAATTGGCCTATGTCCATTTGGCCAGCTTGGATGATGAGGTTTTTGCAGCTTTGCACACGAGGGCGCAAGCATATTACAAACAAAAAATCACGTTCAAAGTGAAGAAAGATAAATGGGCTCAGCTGAGCAATTGGCAATTTTCAAATTGGCAATTGATAAAAACAAATGTACAGCAACATTTGGCTCAACAATTGTTGAATCCGGGTTCACATGTGCACATTGAACCCGTTCAATTTGCAGTTCAGCTGACCGGCGGCCCTGATCTGTCAACACTTCAGCCCTATCTACCTTCGAATTGGGGCAAGATTCTGGTGGTTGCCAGTAAGCCTAAGCAAATTTGGTTAGACAGTTCACAAGGCCGTACATGGATCAAATTCTAAATTGGCGATTATTTTACTTTGGCCTATGCCTTTCTTCAGTATTGACCGCCTGTGGTGGAAGTGGCGGAAGTACATCTGTTGCAACCAATGATTCAGTAAGCAGTACGACGAGTTCAGCGACCACAATTGTGTCTAATCCTGTTGTGGTGGGACTCGGTACAAGTAGTGAATTTGATGGAACCTGGGTCATGGGGTCTCCAACGACAGAGGGTGTTACTTTCAATGTCCACAGTCCAAACCAAACGGGACTTGTAGCAATTGACTATGGTGTTACCAGCCTCCAATACACGCAACAACTTCAAGCTGCAGCGCTAGAAATCGACAAGCCATTGGAGTTACGTCTTCAAAATTTAAAGCCTGGAACACGTTACTTTTATCGATTGTTATTTCAGAGCAGTATCAGCAAGCAATGGACTGCCACACCAGAGTATGAATTCCAAACAGCGAAGCAAGCAGGGCAGTCTTTCATGTTTGCCATTCAGGGCGATTCCCACCCAGAGCGTCTGAAAACACAATTTGATGCAGATTTGTACAAGCGAACTTTGCTGCGCGCTGCAGCAGACAAGCCAGATTTTTATATTTTGAGTGGGGATGACTTTAGCGTTGATACGCTGAATCCGGACACCATCAATGCGGCCCAAGTTCGTGAGCGCTATACATTGCAAAGGCCATATTTGAATTTGATTGGTCGAACATCACCACTTTTCTTGGTCAATGGTAATCATGAACAGGCTGCTAGATATTTATTGGATGGTACGCCAAACAACGTTGCAGTTTGGGCTCAAAATTCACGAAATTCTTTGTACTCTCAACCAGCTCCAGACAGTTTTTACTCTGGAAATACAGAGTTGATTCCTTATATTGGCCTACTTCGCAATTACTTTTCTTGGACCTGGGGTGATGCACTGTTTGTTGTGATTGATCCCTATTGGGAATCTCCAATTGCTGTGGACAATCAGTTTGGGGGCACAACTAAGCGACAGAGTATGTGGGATGTGACTCACGGCGATGCACAATATGCTTGGTTAAAAAGAACCCTCGAGCAAAGCAAAGCCAAATATAAATTTGTGTTTGCTCACCACGTCATGGGGACTGGTAGAGGCGGTATTGAATTGGCGAAGTTGTGGGAGTGGGGTGGTGAAAGCCAAAATGGACAATTTGAATTTGTGACACAAAGGCCTTCTTGGACCACGCCTATTCATCAACTCATGGTGGCCAACAAGGTGAGTATTTTTTTTCAAGGGCATGACCACATATGGGTACGACAAAAATTGGATGGTGTCACCTATCAAACCCTTTCTCAGCCAGCCGATCCCAATTACACACTTTGGAATTCAGACGCCTATCTAACAGGCGATAAATTTCCTAACAGTGGTTATACGCGTGTCAGCGTCAGTCCCAGTCAAGTCAAAGTGGAGTACGTCAGAACCTATCTGCAAAAAGATGAGGGACCTGGCAAGGTTCACGGCGAAGTAGCATTTACTTACACGTTACCTTGAAAGGGTATTCATGTTATTTGATCCACTTCGTTTATTCACTCTTGTTTTTGTCAGTGTAATTTGTATTGGTTGCGGAGGAGGTAGTGGAGGATCAGCCTCTGTTGTGGTTAGTGCGGATGCAAGCAGCAGTTCAGCGGCAGTTGTTACGTTGCCGCCTTCGACAGATGTATCTCAGGTCTTTGAGGGAAATATCCTACTGGCTGCACCCACAGACACCAGCATCAAAATGTTGGTGTTGACGCCAAGGTCTGGTTCAATTGCTGTGAATTATCAATCCAATTTGGCGATGCAAGATCTTCAATGGCCTGCTGGTATGGTGACGCCAAATGTACCCAAAGAAATTGTCTTGTCAGGTCTGAAAGCCAACACAAGATATACCTACAGGTTGTCAATGCAAACAACATCTGGCACTTTGATTTCATCGGCTTATACCTTTACCACGGCAAAGCCTACTGGTTCAACCTTCACGTTTACGCTTCAAGCAGATTCTCACTTAGATGAAAACTCTGACCTAGCGGTCTACAAACAAACTTTGGGGAATATTTTGTTTGATCAGCCCGATTTCCATATTGATTTGGGCGATACCTTCATGACGGAAAAATACAGCGAGCCCTTGTCGCCAACGCTTCAAGCAGCTACGAATGCCGATATCGTGAACCAGCGCTATATTTATGAGAGAAATAATTTTGGATTAATCAGCCATTCATCACCATTGTTCTTGGTTAATGGAAACCACGACGGTGAACTAGGCTGGATGCTCAACGGCACTAAAAACAGTCTTCCCGTTTGGGCTACAAGCGCGAGACAAACCTATTTCGCCAATCCTCAGCCCAATGGTTTTTATTCGGGTGATACCTTGAAGGACACGTTGACGGGCGAACGAGCTTCTTGGTATTCATGGCATTGGGGCGATGCGTTGTTTGTCGTGCTTGATCCATTTTGGAACAGTCCGGCTCAGTCTAGCAAGGATGGCTGGAACCTCACCTTGGGAGACAGGCAATATCAATGGCTTGTCAAGACTTTGGCCGAAAGCCAAGCCAAGCACAAAATGTTATTCATCCACAATTTGGTGGGTGGTTTGGACGGACAAATGAGGGGCGGGGTGGAGGCTGCACCATTTTTTGAGTGGGGTGGTAAAAATTTAGATGGCAGTGCTGGTTTTAGTTCACGCAGACCTGGCTGGGAATTACCGATTCACGACCTATTGGTCAAGTACAAAGTGAAGGCTGTCTTTCATGGCCATGATCATTTGTATGCCAAACAAGATTTGGATGGCATTGTGTACCAGACGGTGCCTCAACCTAGCGCTAAAAACTTCAGCAATGGTCCAAGCATTGCCAAAGATTATCACTACAACTCTGGGGAAATTCTGAGTAGCTCTGGTCACTTGAGAGTCAAAGTCTCGCCGACTCAAATTAGTGCTGAATATGTTCGATCTTGGTTGCCATCACAAGAAACGACAACTCGAAAAAACAGGCAAGTTGATGCCAGTTGGTCGAACTAATTTGTATGGCATCAAACATTATCTTGATTTCTATCGGTCAGAAAAGCCCCCGGATAAACAGTCTGTATCTTGGTCAAGGTGTATGAACGTTTCTTCCACATTTGCTTCCACGCTACTGTAGATCGCTTTTAACCTATTGATTTATATGGGTTATTTTTTATTGAAGCTGCTCATAATCCTTGGGTCCCAGGTTCAAGTCCTGGTGGGCCCACCACATTGAAAGCCACTGATTTTTTAAGTCAGTGGCTTTTTTCATTTCAGGTGTTCAGTAAGATTGAAAAATGTTAAACCTATCCAACTTTTCCAGTCCACTGACATTTGTTGGACTCTTGATGCTGTCCAATGTCTTCATGACTTTCGCTTGGTATGCACATCTCAAAAATTTGTCTGCTCACCCGTGGTGGATTGCGGTGTTGGTGAGCTGGGGTATAGCTTTACTTGAATATGTTTTTCAAGTCCCGGCAAATCGAATAGGCTCTGAATATTTTTCCCTAGGCCAGCTTAAGATTGCACAAGAAGTTATCACCTTGAGTGTGTTCATTCCATTTGCTGTTTTTTATATGGGAGAGCCATTTAAAACGGATTACATTTGGGCAGGTTTGTGTTTATTGGGTGCTGTTTATTTCATGTTCCGGAGTTAGGTATTGACCATGGCAACCATCAGTCCGCATATCCATTTCAATGGAAACGCCGAAGAGGCTTTTGAATTTTATCGGTCCGTTTTCGGCGGTCAATTTTCAAGATTGATGCGATTTAAAGACTTGTCTAATGCTGGCTTCAGCTTCCCCGATGATGAATTACAAAAGATCATGTTGATTCGTCTTCCCATTCTTGGCGCTGGCGTTCTATCTGGTAGCGATGTCCCCAATTTCTTAGGCCAAGTCAATGAGGCTGAGAACCGCAGCAAGATCACTATTACCTCAGATAGTAAAGAAGAAGCGGAGGCGATTTTCAATGGCCTATCTGCGGGTGGAATAGTAGAAATGCCTTTAGATACGGGTCCATGGGGCACCCATTTGGGCGGTTTCCGCGATAAATATGGTATCGAATGGATGGTGGAATATGCTGCGTAATTTCTAATCTTGCTGGGCCCAAAACTAAAAAAAGGCTACTCATTCGAGTAGCTTTTTTCTTGTCGTAATGTTGTGGATCAGTGATGACGAATCAGTCAATCACAATCTTTCTATCTTTGATTACACGTCCCCAAAGTGCGACTTGCTGTTCAATAAATTTTTGAGATTGTTCTGGGTTGCTTTTTTGAATTTCGCCACCTAACTGCAAAATTCGAGCTTTGACATCGGGTGCGTCAAGTGCTTGCTGAAATGCTGCATTTAATTTATTCGTAATGGGCTCTGGCGTATTGGCCGGAACAAAAATTGCATTCCATTCGTAAATTTCTGTACCCTTGAGGCCGGATTCCGATAGGGTAGGGACGTCTGGCAAGATGGCAGACCGCTTTGCAGAGGTCACTGCAAGTGCTCTAAGTTTGCCTGATTGAACATGTTGCAAGGTTGAAGCCAAGTTGCCAAAAAATAGTGGCACCTGACCGCCGATGACATCATTCAGAGCAGGACCACCCCCTTTATAGGGAACGTGCACCATGTCAACTTTAGCGGCAGATTCAAATAAAGCGCCAGCTAGATGCTGTGCAGATCCGTTACCGGATGATGCGTAAGAAACGGATTCTTTTGCTTTCCCAGCCGTTGCGATCAGATCGTTCACATTTTTAGCTGAAAAATTTGAATTGACTAAAACAACATTTGGAAACAAAGCCACCACGCCAATCGGTTTGAACGCTTTGAGGCTGTCGTAGGGCAACTTGCTGTAGAGGGACGGATTCACCGCGAAAGACGACGCATCTAACATCAATGTGTAACCATCTGGCGCCGACTTTGCAACGGCTGCAGCACCAATCTGCCCGCTGGCACCTGGCTTATTTTCTACAACAATAGACTGTCCAAGAGCCTCCCCCATTTTGGGAGCGATGAGCCTGGCCATGGCATCTGCACCGCCGCCTGGCGGGTAGGTTACAACCAAGGTAATTGGTTTGCTTGGGTAGGCAGGTTGAGCGATAGCAGACATTTGCACAACACAAACAGCAATGGTTGTGAGTGCGAGAGAGTATTTGAATTTCTTGCTGATCAAAGGTGAGTCCATTTTTGTCTCCTATCAATTGTTTACTGAATCTGTGAGGTGTATTTGAAGGCAAACGCATCACCACGAGTGGTCCTGAGTTCTACACATCTTCCACTCATGTCATAAGCTTGACGTTCAACCAATACGCAGGGATGCAAAGCGGGAAGGTTCAGCCTCTTCGCATGTACTGAGTTCAATTGCGAAAAACTAAGGTGGTCTTGCGTTTTATGAATGACAACGCCACAGCGTTCTTGATACATGGGATACAGAAGGTCATCCCAAGTGTGTGTGTCTGAATCAGCTAAATTTCCAAATAATGGCAGTGGCAGGGCGATGCTCTCTAATAGGCATGGCTCATTGCCAAGGCTTCTGAGTCTTTCTAGGCTCAGAATTTGTCCTGAGTCAGATAGTCTGAAATACTGAATTTCTTTCTTTGTAGCGTTTCTAATTCGATTTGAAAGAATGAAGGACTGTGGTGTCACTGTCTCATCATCATCGATCCCTCTGAATCTAAAAAAACGCATCATCGATGCGCCATTTAACCCTTTTTTGACCAAAGTACCTTTGCCTTGTTGTCGCTGCAAAAGGCCATCTTCAACCAAGATGGCAATGGCTTGCCTGATGGTTCCAAGTGCAACCCCATACGTTTGGGCTAAGCTTGATTCAGCAGGAATGAAAGTGCCTGGCAACCATTCGTGCCTAACAATGCGTTCGCGTAAAGCGAGTGCCAGTTTGCCGTATTGGCTTTGTCCGGGTAATTCACGGAGGTTAAAATTGAGATCGCTCATATCATGTAGTCATCTAGAGGACTAGAATATATCCTATGAATAATTCGATGTCAAAAAACTGGGTTGATTGTCATTTTCATTTGTTTCATGCTGGCATAGCGTTTCCGGAGGCGAGGTACATCCCGCAATACAACGCCTTGTTTGAAGACTGGAGAACTCAATCCCTGAAAGTTGGGATTCAACGAGGCGTGATGGTGCAGCCTAGTTTTTTAGCCACAAACAACGACCTCTTACTCGGTTGTTTAAAAACAAACCCGGATGAATTAAGAGGTGTGGTTGTGGTTTCGCCGGAAATCACCTTCAACGAGTTACAGCAAATGGACCAATTAGGCGTGCGTGGCATTCGTTTGAATTTGGTTGGAACTGCTCATCAAATTCCGCAATGGACTGCTGCGGACTTATTGTGGGAAAACATGTGTCTATTGGGCTGGCATTTGGAAGTCCATACTGATCCTGGTGCGTTACCTCATGTTTTGCAACAGTTGCCTACAACGGTTCCTCTTGTAGTTGATCACATGGCCAAGCCCTTAGATGCAAATGCAAGTGATCCCAGTATCGCTGCACTTTTGAAGCGATCAAAAAGCGCTGCGGTCTATGTCAAACTAAGCGGTGCTTACCGTTTGGGTCAATTAAGCGCTACAAAGACTGCCGAGGTATTAATCGATGTACTGGGTCCAAATTCTTTTTTGTGGGGCAGCGATTGGCCTTGCACTAACTATGAAAAATTCGCAGATTTTGGGCAGTTGATCGAGGATTGCTATCAGTGGATAGGCGATAAAAATATTCACACAATCTTGAATGAAAATCCAACCAAGTTGTATTGGAATGGGTGCGAAATCGACACCGACTCATAAGCTATTCTTTTAACAGTCCTCAGCTTGGTCAGATTACGTGAATGTGGCTTCCACAATTGCTTCTACACGGCCTTAAAACTCTTGTAACTTATTAATTTACAAAAGGTTTTATTTCTCAAAGCTGCTCTTCATCCTTGGGTCCCAGGTTCAAGTCCTGCTGTGCCCGGCAACCTTAAATTGTCTTCTGACATGAGTAGATTTTTTGCCATTGATACTCAATGGTTGTGATGTGAAATTCCACGTTGAATGCGTCACTGGCGCTGCACGTTGATTTGATGCGCTGCGAGGTGCAAAAGCGGCGCTTGACGACTTGAACCTCAGTTCAAAGACGACAAAAACTGCTGCAATTCAGGTGTCTTGGGGTGGGCAAACAGCTCGGCGGGAGTCCCTTGCTCATGCACCAAGCCTTGGTGCATGAAGATCACGCGGTCGCTGACTTTGCGGGCAAAGTTCATCTCGTGAGTGACCATCAAGAGCGTCATACCTTCTTGCGCGAGCGATTCCACCACCGACAGTACTTCGCCCACCAACTCAGGGTCCAGCGCCGAGGTAATTTCATCGCACAACAAGATGCCTGGGGACATGGCCAGGGCGCGGGCAATGGCCACGCGTTGTTGCTGGCCGCCCGACAGTTGATCAGGAAAGGCGTCAAACTTTTCGGCCAAGCCCACACGTGCCAGCAGGCGGCGCGCTGCATCTTCGGTTTCTGTGGCTGACAACTGTTTGACCAAGCCCGGAGCCAGTTGGATGTTCTTTCCCACCGTGAGGTGCGGGAACAGGTTAAACGACTGGAAAATCATCCCGACTTGCTGGCGCAGGCGTCGCATCGCGGCGGGGTCTGAGTAAACCAGGGGTTGGCCTTGCACTGTCAGATGGCCATGCTGAAAGACCTCCAGCCCGTTGATGCATCGCAGCAGCGTGCTTTTGCCTGAGCCGCTTTTGCCGATGATGGCGATCACCTCGCCAGGCTGCACCTGCAGGTCGATGCCCTTCAGGACTTCGTTGCTGCCGTAGGACTTTCGCAACCCTGCTATGGCGACGGCGGCGGGTGCAAAAGATTCAGTGTTTGACATGGAATTTGCCTTCGAGAGAGCGTGCATAAAGGCTGATCGGATAGCAGATCAGGAAATACAAAACAGCCACACAGCTGTAGACCACAAAAGGTTTGAAGGTGGCGTTGGTGATCATGGTGCCTGCCTTGGTCAGCTCGACAAAACCAATGACCGAAGCCAGTGCGGTGCCTTTGACCACCTGCACCAAAAATCCCACAGTCGGTGCGACCGCAATGCGGGCCGCTTGCGGCAAGATCACGTAACGCAGTTGTTCACCAAAATTGAGGGCCAGGCTTTGCGCAGCTTCCCATTGGCCCTTGCCAACCGATTTGACGCAGCCGTGCCAGATTTCAGTGAGAAAGGCGCTGCTGTAAAGCGTCAAGGCCACGGCCGCAGCAGTCCAGGCTGAGGTCTCGACCCCTAGCATGGCCATGCCGAAATAAGCTAGAAACAGCTGCATCAGCAAAGGGGTTCCCTGAAAAACCTGCACATAGAGCGCCACAGCTTGTTGCAGGCTGCGACTAGGTGTGGTGCGGACCACCAGCAGGGCCAGGCCGACCAAGCCGCCGCCGACAAAAGCGATCAGCGACAGCACCAATGTCCAGCGTGCGGCCAGCAACAGGTTGCTGACGATGTCCCAAAAAGAAAACTCAACCACGGCGGCCTCCGAACAAGAAGCGTTGGCCGAACCAGTTCAGGGTCGCGCGGGTGGCGATCGACAGCAACAGGTAAATGGCGGTGGCGACGATGAAGGCCTCAAAGGCACGGAAGTTTCGGCTCTGGATCAGGTTGGCGGCAAAGCTCAATTCTTCGGTCGAAATTTGCCCGCACACGGCCGATCCCAACATCACGATGATGATTTGACTCACCAAGGCTGGCCATACGCGCTGCAGTGCCGGCGGGAGCACCACCCAGATGAAAGTCTGCATGCGTGAGAGCGCCAAGCTCATGGCCGCTTCGATCTGTCCGGCGGGTGTGGTCTGGATGCCAGCCCGCACGATCTCGGCCGAATAGGCCCCGAGGTTGATCACCATGGCGATCACCGATGACCACTCGGGGCTGAGCCGAACGCCCATGGCGGGCAAACCAAAAAAGATGAAAAAGAGCTGAACAATGAAGGGCGTGTTGCGGATCAATTCCACATAAGCTGCCACAACGAGACGGCTCCAGCCGAGCCCTTGAGTGCGCACCCAGGCGCAGCCAATGCCTAGCAACACGCCAAGTACCGCAGACACGGCGGTGAGGCCCAGTGTCCACGCTACACCTTTGACCAACAAGGGCCATTCGGTCAAAACCGCTGCAAAGTCCAGCTCAATCGCCATAGGTTCGCCTGCAGGGGTTTATTCAGGCAACTGGCCAGCAGGACGGCCCAGCCATTTTTGTGCCATCTTGTCGATGTCGCCCGATTTTTTGGCCTCGGCAATGATGTCGTTGACTTTGGCGCGCAGCGCGTCTTCACCCTTTGCCACACCAATGAAGTTGGGGCTGTCCTTAAGCAAAAGTTTGTATTCGGTGTTGAGCTGAGGGTTCTTTTGCATCATCACGCCAGCCACCGACACGCCCGTGGCCAGCAACTGGGTTTGCCCGGCGACGAAAGCCGAGACGGTTGCATTGTTGTCTTCAAAGCGTTTGATCTCAGTGCCCGCAGGGGCCACTTTGGTCAATTCTTGGTCTTCCAAAGCGCCGCGCGTTGCCGCAACGGTTTTGCCAGCCAAGTCAGCCATGGATTTAACGCTGATATTTTTAGGACCATAAATACCTTGGAAGAAGGGCGAATAGGCGGCGGTGAAGTCGATGACTTTTTCGCGCTCGGCGTTTTTGCCCAAAGTGGAGATGACCAGATCGGCCTTCTTGGTTTGCAAGTAAGCAATGCGGTTGGCACTGGTCACGGGCATCAATTCGATTTTCACCCCCATTTTGGCGGCGATGAAGTTGGCCATATCGATGTCCAAGCCCTGGGGCTTGAGGTCAATGCCCACAAAACCATAAGGCGGAAAGTCGGTCGGGATCGCGATTTTGATCAACTTGGCTTTTTGGATGTTGTCCAGCGCCGTTTGGGCGTGGCTGGTCCCTGCCAGGGTCAACAAGCTGGCGACAGCGGCAGCAGACAGCACAAGGCGTTTCGAAAGTTTCATAGCAAGGCTCCTAGGTAAGTGGAAGTTGAAAGGGAGGGGGAAGATGAGTTCAATGTGGCAGATGTCCGGTTTTTGGAGGCCACACCCTCTGTGCGCAAAGGGGCCAATGCCAAGCGTAGTTCGGCTAGGGGGTCCGCGGGTGAGGCATTGATTTGCAAGGCGGATTGCACTTGGCCAATGTGCTCAGCCATCAGTTGTTCGGCCTTTTCTTTGTCGCCATGTTCGAGGGCGTGCACGATGTCGATGTGTTCTTGACAAGACTTCACAGCGTCGTGGCCAGATTGGTAAAGCATCGCGATCAGTGTGGTGCGCGCCGTGAAGTCTCGCAACGTGTCGGCCAGCAACTGGTTGCCCAAACATTCGGCCAAACACACATGAAAGTCGCCCAGCAAAAAGCTGCGACGCCCCACGTCGTCTTGTTTAAGCGCGGATTTTTCTTGTTGGATGTGTTGCTTGAGCCGTTTGAGTGTGGCTTTGTCCATGACCCCGGCACTGCGGATCAGTCCGGTCTCGATCACCTTGCGGGCTTCGAAGGCCTCGCGGGCCTCGGCCTTGGAGGGTTGCACCACATACCAGCCTCGACGTGAGCTGACCTGCACGATGCCGCGTGCTGCCAATTGCATCAGCGCCTCACGCACCAGGGTGCGGCTGCAATCAAACAGCATCGACAAAGCCTGCTCGCCCAGGCGAGTACCGGGCATTAGCTTTTGGGCAAGGATCGCTTCCACGATCCGGTCGGCAATGTCTTTGGAGTTCACTTGCGAGGGATTCCTTTGCATGAACGATTAGCGAATAGCATGCCACTTGTTTTTGTGGCTTGTATGCAAGATTTGTGCATCATAGATGTGCGCAAATCATTGCTGGATCATGGATTTCCCTTGCTTGGTGCGAGGCTATGCACCAATTTGCACAGTGCCGTAGATTTGAAAGTAAATAGTCTGACAGACGAACATCAGTCAGGCTCACGATTAAACTGCGTAAAACTAATCAACGCATCCATGCATATCAACGCCGATTACAGTCAGAGGGTCGTGATCAATCACCATGACTTGCCATGGATTGCCAGTCCTGAGTTTGGGGTCGAAAGGCGCATGCTTGAAAGACAAGGCGATGTGGTGGCAAAAGCTACTTCAATTGTTCGTTATCAACCGGGATCCAAGTTTCAAATGCACACCCATGAATTGGGTGAAGAAATATTGGTCTTGGATGGCACTTTCAGTGATGAGACAGGACATTATTCTGCAGGGTCATACATCATGAATCCGCCCGGTTCTTCACATGCACCCTTTAGTGAACTTGGGTGCACACTGTTTGTAAAGTTGCGGCACCTTGGGCCCGATCAAGTTGCGCGCGAGGTCATCGATACGAATACAGCTGTTTGGCACCAAGGCATGGTGCCCGGCCTCCATGTCATGCCGTTGATGCAACAAGGGAGTGGCTCCACTTTGGTTCGTTGGGCACCTCAAACTTATTTCAATCCTCACAGGCATTACGGTGGCGAGGAAATTTTTGTAGTGGCGGGTGTTTTTGAAGATGAGCACGGACGTTATCCAGCAGGATCTTGGATTAGAAGTCCGCACATGAGTTTGCACAAACCTTTCAGTCAAGAGGGTTGTACTATTTTTGTTAAAACTGGACATCTACTAAGCTAGACGTCATTCCAAATTCAATCATTTCACAAAGGAAAAAAATGTTCAGTCACGTCATGGTCGGTGCAAATGACCTAGAAGCATCCAGAAAGTTTTATGACGCTGTTTTGCCAACTTTGGGCATTCCTGTTGGCGTCATCAACAACGGTACGCGTTATTTCTATCGCACGTCAAAAGGCTCTTTCTCAATCACCAAACCAATCGATGGTCAGCCTGCAACCCATGCCAATGGTGGCACCATAGGATTTCTTGCCGAGACAGCAGAGCAGGTATTGGCATTTCATGCCGCTGGCATTGCAAATGGTGGAACGCCCTGTGAAGATGCGCCAGGGCTTAGAGAGGGACCCTTTGGTGCATTGAACCTGGCTTATCTTCGCGACCCAAGTGGCAATAAGATTTGCGCTTTGCATCGCCCAAAGCCAGCCCAATAAACGGGCTGAGTTCAATCTGAATTAAAGCGCATTCAAAGGAATCTTGAGGTAAGACACACCGTTAGATTCCTTGGGTGGCAGTTCACCCGCGCGAATATTGATTTGTACAGCCGGCAAGATTAAGACAGGCATGTCCAATGTTGCGTCGCGTTTTGTGCGCATTTCAACAAACTGAGCCTCAGTAATGCCATCGTGAACATGGATGTTGTTGGCGCGTTGTTCTGCCACGGTGGTCTCGAATGCAATGTCACGATCGTTGGGTGGATAGTCGTGACACATGAAGAGTCGCGTTTCGGGTGGCAAGCTCAAAATTTTTCGCGTTGATGCATACAAGGCATGCGCGTCGCCGCCAGGAAAATCGCATCGCGCTGTTCCAACATCGGGCATAAACAGGGTGTCGCCCACAAAGACAGCATCGCCAAATTGGTATGCCACGCACGCGGGTGTGTGACCTGGCACAAATAAAACTTTTCCAATCAATTCTCCTACTTTGAATTCTTCATCGCTGTCTAGCAACTGATCAAATTGGGAGCCGTCTTCCTTGAAGGATGTTTCTAAATTGAAAATACCTTTGAAGACTTTCTGCACCTGGGTAATGCGTGTGCCGATGGCCGTTTTTCCACCTAGATGTTTTTTGAGATAGGGCGCAGCACTGACATGGTCTGCGTGTGCGTGGGTCTCAAGAATCCAGGCCACTTGCAGTTGATTGGCTTGAACATATTCCACTACTTTGTCAGCAGAGGTGGTGCTGGTTCTGCCTGATTTAGGGTCGTAGTCGAGCACAGAGTCGATGATGGCGCAGGGCGTTCCAACGCCACTGTGAACAATGTAAGTCACAGTCCATGTGGCTTTGTC
>JACCDJ010028054.1_pt1 | contig 17622 bp, 14 predicted proteins | sample 7444481 | NCBI WGS metagenome assembly JACCDJ01 (sample SAMN15323435, study PRJNA562643) | freshwater metagenome | isolation source: river surface water | place: USA:Blue River Watershed | collected 2017-08-15 | reverse complement strand
CCACCTGTTGTTGTGTAGCCAACGCCACCCTGCTTTGCGCCCCATGTCTTGACTCCGGCTGTCTTCTTGCCTGCAAGAGCATCAGCAACGAAAGCACGTGTACCAAGGTCAACGCGCTTGAGCATTGATGTAAGGATTGTCTTCTTGTATGCAGCGTGTGCTGGGTATGTTGCTTCGTCAGCGTCTACGCCGATTGACCACTTACCGAGCTCTGATGCTGCCTTGTGAAGACCGGTTCCGGTTCCGCCAGCTGCTGCATAAACAACATCTGCGCCGTTCTCGAACATACCCTTAGCTGCTTCGTAGCCCTTTGCAGGATCGTTAAATCCTGAGAAGTCTGGGAAGTTAGAGATGTATGTTGACTTAACTGTGATTGCTGGATCAACAGACTTAGCGCCTGCGATAAAGCCTGCTTCGAACTTAGCGATAAGAGGTGTGTTAACACCACCGATAAATCCAACGCTCTTTGTCTTTGATGAGAGAGCTGCAGCCACACCTACGAGGTATGAACCTTCTTCTTCCTTAAAGACGATGCTCTGTACGTTTGGAGCCTTGACTGATGCGTCGTCAACGATTCCCCACTGAATCTTTGGGAATTCCTTTGCGACCTTGCCAAGTGCTGTTGCGTATGTAAATCCAACTACGACGATTGGGTTAGCGCCGCGCTTAGCCATAAGGCGAAGACGCTCTGCACGCTGATCATCAGTTGCTGTTGGGTTATCTTGTGACTCAACAAGCTTGATCTTCTTATCCTTATCGAGCAATGGCTTTACACCAATGTATGCGAGCTGGTTGAAGCCTGGCACGTCGCGTCCACCCAAGCTGTAGGCGATACCAATTGTCTTGGTAGCTGCCTGTGCTGGAGCTGCAGCAACGAATCCTGTAAGCGCAAGAGCAGCTGTAACTGTCGCTGCACTGAGCTTACGAAGCGTTTTCTTCTGCATTCGGTATTTCTCCTTTAGTTGTTTTGAGTGATCACTCAATTACTCAATAATTTCTTAATGAAAGCCTGTTGCGCGTCCCTCGAGGAGGCGCGCACCTTCCCCTCTCCCTAAGAAGTATTGATTGCGGCTAACCTATATCCTGGAGTAGATTCCGTCTAGAGCGTTCGGCTTACTGCTCACTCGCGTCGCTTTTGGAGAAAAATGTCTAAAGAATCACATATCGTTATAGTCGGAAGCACGATGATCGATATGGTCGCATATACAAAGCGCGTGCCAGAGGCTGGAGAGACGCTATTTGGCGAGAGCTTTGTGACCGGCTTTGGTGGTAAGGGTGCCAACCAAGCAGTGATGGCTAAGCGCTTTGGTGGCGCTGTTTCTATGGTCAATACTCTGGGAGATGATGTATTTGGGGATACAGTCCTCAAAAACTTCCATGATCAAGGCGTTGATACGACATATATAGCGCGTACAGCGGGCGCTAGTGGAGTTGCGCCAATCTGGGTTGAAGAAGATGGCACAAATCGCATCATCGTGATTCCTGGTGCTAATAATGCAATGACGCCAGCTCAAGCTAAATCTGCACTTGAGGGTTTAAAGAGTTACCAGATTGTTATTGGCCAACTTGAAATTCCACAAGAGGTAACGGCGCAAGCATTTAAAACAGCACATGAAAATGGCGCAATCACAATTCTCAATCCAGCGCCATTTGCTCCGATCTCCGTGGCGCTGATGGCAGAGAGTGATTGGGTCATTCCGAATGAGACCGAGTTTGCTGGAATGCATCCGAGCGGGCTCGAGCCAACAACAGATGAGATCATCCTTGAATTAGCAGCAACGTTAAAGACTCGCTTTGCTGTCACTCTCGGCGAGAAAGGCGCGGCCTTGACCACCCTCGATGGACGGGTCATTCGCGTCACCGCCCCCGTAGTCAAGGCGATTGATACCACTGGTGCAGGAGATGCCTTTGTCGGCTCATTTGCCTATGCCCTCTCCCAGGGGCTCAGTGAGGAGCAGGCGCTGACTTTAGGGTGTGCTTGCGCATCCGATAGCGTCACTAGACTAGGCACACAATCGTCCTATCCAACACCCGATCAAGCAGCTGCGATTCTCGCACAGGTTATTGGGTGAGTTAAGAAAGCAGAGGGTTTCTCGTGGCAGATTCCAGTTTCGATGTAGTCTCCAAGATCGATCGTATGGAGCTCGATAACGCTATCAACCAAGCAATCCGCGAGATTGATACCCGATTTGATTTTAAGAACACCGGCACCACCGTCGAACTATCTGGCGAGACCATCAAGATTGAGGCCGGCACAGAAGAGCGCGCAAAGGCTGCCCTAGAGGTAGTCAAAGAGAAGATGATCAAACGCGGAGTCTCCCTCAAGCACCTCGATGCTGGCGAGCCACAGCTCTCTGGAAAAGTTTACAAAATTGCATGCTCGCTCAAAGAAGGTATCTCTACCGAGAATGCGAAGAAGATTGCAAAGTTTCTTCGCGATGAAGGTCCTAAATCAATTAAGACACAGATTCAAGGCGATGAACTCCGCGTCTCATCAAAGAGTCGTGATGATCTTCAAGATGCAATTGCTCAAATTAAGGAAGGTCCATTCGACTTCGCCGTTCAATTTACAAATTATCGTTAAAGAATTTTGATGGCTGATAGAAGCGAGAAATCGCTCGGCTTAATCTTTGGATTGAGTGCATACATTTTATGGGGACTCTTCCCCCTCTATTGGCCTCTACTCAAACCAGCTAGTGCTTACGAAATCGTTGCTCATCGGGCTGTCTGGACTCTGATCTTCTGTCTCATTGTTCTTGCTTTCCATAAGAAACTTCGCCACACCGTGGCTCAATTGAAGAAGCCTAAAATTCTCATCGGCTTAGCTGCGACGTCAGCGTTGATCTCAGTGAATTGGATTGTCTATATCTGGGCTACTAACACTGGTCATGTTGTAGAAGCATCCCTTGGCTACTACATCAATCCGCTTGTGATTATCGCCTTTGGCGTTCTCCTCTTGAAAGAGAAGATGAGAGTTGGCCAATGGATTGCTGTTGGCATCGCTTCAACAGGTGTTGCGGTACTGACCTTTGATTACGGACGACTCCCCTGGATTGCCCTCGCCCTCGCCATTTCTTGGGGCAGCTACGGAGTTATTAAAAAGGTATTAGGGCTTGGTGCGCTTGAGGGGCTCACTATCGAAACCATGCTGAGCTTCGTTCCTTACGCGACCTTCCTACTTATTCTTCAACAGAACGGCACCGGCCAATTTGGTAGCCATCTCGGACTCACAATCCTTCTCATCAGTGCTGGAGCCATAACGGCAATCCCACTCCTGCTTTTCAACGGATCTACTACACGTCTTCCCTATACCGTAATTGGCCTCTTGCAATACATCACACCAACAATTCAATTTTCAATTGGAGTATGGGTTCGCCATGAAGATATGCCGATGGCACGTTGGATTGGTTTTGTGATTATCTGGTGCGCACTGATTGCGCTAGCTATCGATTTAGTGCGCTCAAGCCGTACGGTCGATAATCGCATCGCATAGCGCGAAGAGTGCGCCTGTAACATCATTGACTGGCAGTGGCCCGAGTGCCTTACGGGCATCATGAGCAAATTGCAGAGTCTGCTGTCGAGATAGTTCTAGTGCAGGATGAACACGTAGCGCCTTAAGCACAGCTTGCACCGTAGATTCATCTTTAATTGGTCCCTTTAATAGTGTGATGAGCTCACTATCTTCTGGACGGTTCATAGCAATAACGTTGAGAGTCACCAGAGTAGGTACACCCTCTCGCAAATCTGTGCCGGGGGTCTTGCCTGATTCAAATGACTCTGATGCAATATCAATAACATCGTCTACCAATTGAAATGCGATACCAATTTTTTCACCAAAGATTGTGAGTGTTTCCTTTATCTCATCTGGTGCGCCAGAGACCATAGCGCCAAATCGCGCAGATGCAGAGATAAGTGAGCCCGTTTTATCAGCAACTACGCCGAGATAATGCTCTAATGGATCTTGGCCTGCGACAGGTCCCTGCGTCTCCATGATTTGGCCAATGACAAGACGTTCAAAGGTATGTGCCTGTAGACGTACCGCTTCTGGACCGATATCTGCAAGGAGCATCGAGACCTTTGCAAAGAGGTAATCACCAGTAAGGATTGCAACGGTATTACCCCACCGATTATTTGCACTCTCCACCCCGCGTCGTAGCGGAGCTTCATCCATGACATCATCGTGATAGAGGGTCGCTACATGTGTAAGTTCGCAGACAGCTGCAGATTCGATAATCCCCTTACGGTTCTTATCTCCGTATTGTGCTGCGATTAAGGTAAGTAATGGGCGCAATCTCTTTCCACCAGCAGCAACGAGGTGGCGTGATGCCTCTTCCACCAATGGGTACTTGCCACGGATATGGCTGTGCAGAAGATCCTCCACCGCCTTCATTCCAAGCGTTAACTCTGCCTCAAGGGCAGGTGCCATGCCTGGAATGCCCAAAGTAGCCATTATCGGAGGAATGTTGCAGTAGTTGCGATGTAGTTGATGAGTGGAGTTGGGAAGAGTCCAAGTGCCAGCGTTCCAGTAGCTGACACCGCAATTGCAATTGTGGTGAGAGCCGATGGAATAACAACGCTAGTTCCATCTTCGACGGGATCCTTAAAGAACATCAATACGATGACGCGAATATAGAAGAAGGCGGCGATGGCAGATGAGAGAACACCAGCAATAAGAATTGCCACACTTCCAGATTCGTAGGCAGCGGAGAAGATTGAGAACTTTCCAATAAATCCGCTTGTCATTGGGATACCAGCAAAGGCGAGAAGGAAGAATGCGAATGTGCCCGCAACAAGTGGTGAACGCTTACCTAAACCGCTCCAGCGATTGAGATCTGTTACCTCTCCTGCAGAGTCACGGACGAGAGTAACGATGGCGAATCCGCCGACTGTGGCAACTCCATATGCAAGGAGATAGAAGATTGATGCCTCTAAACCAGACTTGCTCAGTGCAATGACACCTGAGAGCAAGAAGCCCGCATGTGCAATTGATGAGTACGCCAACATGCGCTTCACATCACGCTGGGCAATCGCAACTAGCGAACCAAAAACCATCGTCACAATAGCGATGACAATCATCGCTGGGCGCCACTGCCATTCCGCATTTGCAAATGAGACGTAGAAAATACGAAGGATTGCACCGAATGCAGCGATCTTTGTCGCTGCCGCCATAAATGCGGTAATTGCAGTTGGTGATCCTTGATACACATCTGGCGACCATGCGTGAAATGGGACTGCGCCGACCTTAAAGAGGAGACCGACTGAAATCAGTGCAATTCCAAGAAGTAGGAAGATGTCATTTCCTGAGCTTCCCACAACTGCCGCCTGAATTCCTGCGAAGGTAACCGATGATGAATATCCATAAATAAATGCAGCACCGAAGAGGAAGAAGGCTGATGAGAATGCTCCGAGTAAGAAGTACTTCAGCGCAGCTTCTTGTGATGCCATACGACGGTAACGAGATAGACCGGCCATGAGATAGAGCGGAAGTGAGAGCACTTCAAGGGCAACAAAGAGGGTGATGAGATCGGTGGCGACAGGGAAGAGCATCATTCCAGCGACTGCAAAGAGAGTCAGCGGGAAAACTTCTGTGGTCTGGCGCTCTGCCTGATGCGCTTGGCGCTCTTCCGATGAACCTGGAATAGCGGCAGCTGCTGCTGTGAAGTTATCTTGATCTGCAATCAAGAAGATTGAGAGCAAAGCAATAATGAGAACGGAGCCTTGGAGAAGCACTCCTGCGCCATCGATAGTAACTGATCCCATCGCAGCCGTGGTTGAAGCGCCAGTTCGAACTCGAACAAGCTGAGCAAAAGCAATAACGATTGTTGAAACTGCGAGGAAGAGCTGCACAAGTGGACGGTTTCTCTTGCCAACGAATGCCTCTACTAGGACACCAATCACTGCACCTGCAAGAACAATCATCATTGGCGCTAGAAGCGCATATTCAAGTACTGGAGCTGTAAATGCCATTTACTTACCTGCAATCTCTGTTGGAGCTGGATCGGTAAATCCTGCCTTCTCAAGTACATGAGTGGCGGCCGGATTAATGATGTTAAGGAGCGGTGATGGATAGAAACCAAGCGCAACAATGACTGCCACAACAGGTGCGATAGCAATCTTTTCGCGAAGGTTGAGATCCTTGAGATTTTCATTTCCAGGAGTTGTTGGACCGTGGAGAGCACGCTGCACTGGGATCAAGATATAGAGCGCAGCGAGAACAATTCCAACGGTGGCAATGACGGCAGCCACTGGATAACGTGTATAGGTTCCAACTAACACTAGGAATTCAGAGACGAAGCTGGAAAGCCCAGGCAGCGCCAAAGAAGACATTCCTGCGATGAAGAACATCCACGCCATCACCGGAGTAACTCGCTGCAAGCCACCGAAATCTGCGATTGTTGAAGAACCTCGTCGAGAAATCATCCAGCCACCAACGATGAAGAGTGCTGCAGTTGAGAAGCCGTGGTTGAACATATAGAGCGTTGCTCCAGAATGACCTTGGCTCGTCATTGCAAAGATTCCCATGGTGATAAAGCCGAAGTGAGAGATTGATGTATAGGCAATCAAACGCTTGAGATCTGTTGCACGAATTGCGAGGAATGCACCGTAGATAATCGAAATAACCGAGAGAGTAATAATCACTGGTGTAAATGTCTTGCTTGCATCAGGGAAGATGGTGATGCAGAAGCGGATCATTCCGAAGGTGCCCACCTTGTCGAGAACACCGAGCAAGAGCACGGATGTTCCCGGTGTACCGGCCTTAGCTGCATCAGGCAGCCATGTGTGGAGTGGCCAGAGTGGGGCTTTAATAGCAAATGCAATAAAGAAGCCTAGGAAGAGAAGGTTCTGAGTTGTTGAACTCATCACCGTGTGAAGTTCGCCGAGTTCAGTGATATCAAAGCTTGCATATCCCGCGTTGTTTGAAACAACGTAGATTCCGATAATCGAAGCAAGCATTAAGAGGCCACCGAAGAGGCTGTAAATAAGGAACTTGACGGCTGCAGCTGCTCTTTCACCTGAGCCATATCCGCCGATGAGGAAGTAGACCGGAATCAACATCGCTTCGAAGATAACATAGAACAAGAAGACATCGGTTGCTGCGAAAACGCCGATCATCATCGTCTCTAGTACGAGGATGAGAATGTAGAAGACCTTTACCGACCAGCGTCCACCTTCGGATTCATGCCAACCAGCAAGAACCACAATCGGAGTCAGGATTACCGACATCAAAATTAGAACCAGTGACAGACCATCTACTCCCACGGAGAAGTTGATCGCAAAAGAAGGGATCCATTCATTCTTCTGAACGAATTGAAATGCGGTATCTGAAGCTACAAATTGAGTTGCGATGTAGATTCCAAAGAGGGCGGTGAGAATTGTGGTTCCCAACGCAGCCTGCTTGATGCGAAGTTCATTGGAATTAGGAAGAACTGCAACAATAAGTGTGCCGAGAAGAGGCAGAAGCCCCAGCGTTACTAATGAACTCATTGTGTGACCACCCAGATTCCTAGCAATAAGACAATTGAACCGACGAGAATAAGCGCGGCATAGCTACGTGCAAAGCCACTCTGAGTCTTGCGAAGGGCAGATCCTGAACCCACCGCCATGCGACCGACTCCATGAACTGCACCATCAATGACGTTGACATCAACCTTCTCCGCCAAACGAGTAAGAGCCTGACCTGGGCGCATAAAGACTGCTTCGTTAAATGCATCCTGGCCAAGATCCTTACGTGCCATACGGGTAAAGATCGAGACATTTTCTGGCGCGACCTTTTCGATATCAGCAAATTGATACTTCTTCAGCGCAATTGATACACCGATGATGACTGCAGTTAAAGCCATTGCAGACACGACGATTGGCTCAAAGAGATGTTCCTCGTGGTGATCGCCATGATCACCAAAGACAGGCTTGAGCCAATTAGAAAGTGCATCACCTTGCTTCAAGAGGAAGCCAGAAGCAACTGAGCCGATTGAGAGAATTGCGATTGGAATCAACATCAGTGCAGGAGATTCATGTGGATGGGCATCATCATCCCAACGCGCCTTGCTCGTGAAGGTGAGGACCATCAATCGAGTCATATAGAACGCTGTGATGGCTGCGCCAAGCAGTGTTATTCCACCAAGAAGATAGCCCTTAAATCCACCTGCATTGAATGCGGTTTCAATGATTCCATCCTTGGAGTAGAAGCCTGCAAATGGTGGAACACCAATAATTGCAAGATAGCCAAGGCCAAAGGTAACGAAGGTAATTGGCATGAACTTGCGAAGATTTCCGAACTTACGCATATTCACTTCATCGTTCATACCGTGCATGACAGATCCGGCACCAAGGAACATACTCGCCTTAAAGAAACCGTGGGTCAGCAGGTGCATGATTGCGTAGACATATCCCACTGGTCCGAGTCCTGATGCAAGAACCATGTAGCCAATCTGCGACATCGTTGACGCTGCAAGAGCCTTCTTAATGTCATCTTTTGCTGTACCGATCAAGGCACCAAACAAGAGAGTAATTGCGCCAACAATTACAACGATGAGTTGAGCTGTTGGAGCTGCTTCAAAGATGAAGTTCGAGCGGATAATGAGATAAACGCCAGCAGTAACCATTGTTGCTGCGTGGATAAGTGCAGATACTGGAGTTGGACCTGCCATCGCATCGCCAAGCCATGCCTGTAATGGGAATTGAGCAGATTTACCGGCTGCAGCAATAACCAACATAATTCCGATAGCGGTGAGTGCTGCTTCAGATGCATGGTGTGCGTGCTCTTCAACTCCTGCAAATGTAGTAGTACCGAGCGTTGCAAAGGCGATCATGATTGCAAATGAGAGTCCCATATCGCCAACACGGTTCATTACAAACGCCTTCTTTGAGGCAGTTGCATATGCAGGCTTCTGGTTCCAGAAACCAATCAAGAGGTAAGAGGCAAGTCCCACACCTTCCCAGCCGACATAGAGGTTGAGATATGAATCGCCGAGCACAAGAAGGAGCATCGAAGCGATAAAGAGGTTGAGATATGCAAAGAAACGGCGACGGTTCTCATCATGCTCCATATAAGAGATGGAGTAAATGTGAATCAGTGTTCCAACACCGGTAATGAGGAGAACAAAACAGATTGAGAGTTGATCGAGGAGAAGTGAAGCATCAACATTGAAATCGCCAACTGAGATCCATGAAAAGAGCTTCTGGGTAACAGCGCGTTCTTCAGTAGCTCGGCCAAGCATCTGAGTTAACTGGTAGATACCAACTCCAAATGAGCTCGCAGAGAGCGCAGTTGCAAGAAGGTGTCCCCACTTATCGGTGCGACGACCACCAAGAAGAAGTGTTGCAGCGCCAATAAGTGGCAGTGCGATCAGATAGACAAGTGATGATGAAGTGTTCATATTTATCGCTTCAACAAACTAGCATCGTCGACAGATGCTGAACGGCGTGAACGATAAATCGTCACGATGATGGCTAGACCAACTACTACTTCACACGCTGCAACAACCATGGTGAAGAAGGCGGTGACCTGTCCGTCCAAAGTTCCATTAATTCGTGAGAATGTTACAAAGGCAAGGTTTGCTGCGTTAAGCATGAGCTCAACACACATGAAAACGACAATTGCATTACGACGAACAACCACGCCAACTGCGCCGATTGTGAAGAGGATTCCCGCTACATAGAGGTAGTTATATGGATTCATTACTTCTCCTCCACAACGGTCGTATCAACTACATCGAGTTGGAACTGGCTTGACTCGAGCATGTCACCACGCGCCTTCAGCGTTGCGGAGATCGATGTAGGAGCAGGTGTGCCATCAGGAAGTAGGGCAGGCACATCAACAGCGTTGTGGCGAGCAAAAACTCCAGGGCCAGGAAGTCCAGCAGCGCTTGCAAGTGAACCGGTACGGAAACGTGCAATGGCGCTCTCACGCTGAGTTGGGCGAGTAACTGTGCGCTCGTGATGTGCAAGCACCATAGCGCCAAGTGCTGCGGTAATGAGAAGCGCAGAAATTACTTCAAATGGCCATACATATGTTGAGAAGAGAAGTTGGGCGATTCCCTGAACATTTCCCTCTGCATTGGCGTCGGCAAGACCGCTAGGGCTGCGTCCTAGAGTTGCACGGCCAATCAGTGAGGTGAGAAGTCCACCAAAACCAAGCGCTGCTGTAATTGCAATAGGGCGCAATCCAGGAATTGTCTCCGTTAATGAATCAGATGCATCAACGCCTACCAACATCAAGATAAAGAGGAAGAGCATCATCACTGCGCCGGTATAGACAACGATCTGAACAATTCCTAAGAAGAGCGCTTCTTGGGCGATGTAGAAGATTGCAAGAGTGATCATCACCCATGCGAGCAAGAGCGCAGAGTGCACCGCTTTCTTCACGAGCAACATTCCAAGAGCGGCTAGAACTGCAATCGGTGCTAGCACCCAGAACATCACTGCCTCTGGAGTCTGAATAACCATTACTTCGTCTCCCCCACGACTTCACTACCGAGAACATCACCCTGTGATGGATCTGCAGCCTTTACTTCTCCGCGGTAATAGTTGTTCTCGTCCATACCTGGATACATAGGGTGTGGCGGCATCACCATTCCAGCGCGAAGTGGCGCAAGGAGATCCTGCTTTTCAAAGATTAATTTTTCACGTGAGCTATCAGCGAGCTCGTACTCATTTGTCATTGTGAGTGCACGTGTTGGACATGCTTCGACGCAGAGGCCGCAGAAAATACAGCGAAGGTAGTTGATCTGATACACCGCACCATGGCGCTCACCGGGTGAGACCTGATTCTCCGGTGTGTTATCTCCACCTTCAACATAGACCGCATCTGCTGGACATGCCCATGCACAGAGTTCGCATCCAATGCACTTTTCAAGGCCATCTGGGTGGCGGTTGAGCTGATGGCGACCGTGAAAACGTGGCTCAGTTGGCGCCTTTACATCTGGGTACTGAACGCTGAGGTTCTTCTTAAACATCGTCTTAAAGGTGACCCAGAAGCCAAGTGATTGCTTGGTAAGAGGTGCAGGTCCTGGCTGTTCGACCTCTACATAAGAGACATCATTGATATCTCTAGCAGCGCCGGACTTCTTTGGCTCTAATGAATTACTCATTATTTTCTCCTGCTGTCTCTACTGATGCTTGGCTAGAAGTGTGACTTCTTGTTGAGGCGCTAAATGATGCAACACCTGGAAGTTGTGGCAATGGGAAATTAGGTGCCTCTCCTTGTGGAAGTGGCTTACGAGCTTCTGCCTTCGACTTTTCATAGAACGAAGAGATAGCCATGACGATGAGAACAATTCCAAGTGCAAATGCAACTGCAACTGTTCGAGATGCACCCTCTTGCTGAATAACGCGAAGTGAGGCAACAATCATGATCCACAAGAGTGAGACAGGGATCAAAACCTTCCAACCAAACTTCATGAACTGGTCATAGCGAAGGCGTGGAAGCGATGCACGGAGCCACATAAAGATAAAGAAGAAGAGATTTACCTTGAGGAAGAACCAGACGATGGTGAACCATCCACCAAGCCAGCTCTCTGTAAAGCCAAGTCCTGGGAATGCGTGGTAACCACCAAGGAAGAGTGTGGTCGCTAGCGCTGATACCGCAATGATGTTTACATATTCAGCGAGGAAGAAGAGTGCAAACTTCAATGATGAATACTCTGTATGGAATCCACCAACGAGTTCGCCCTCAGCTTCAGCTAAGTCAAATGGTGCACGGTTAGTTTCACCAACCATTGAGATCACATAGATAACAAATGATGGGAAGAGAATTAACACATTCCATAGGTGATCATGCTGTGAATTGACGATATCCGATGTCGACATTGAGCCGGCATAGATAAAGACTGCAACGAGAGAGAGACCCATCGCTACTTCGTAAGAGATGACCTGTGCGCTTGAGCGAAGACCACCAAGGAGTGGATAGGTGGATCCTGAAGACCAACCAGCAAGAACAACGCCATAAACACCGATTGATGTAACAGCCAAGATATAGAGAACTCCGACAGGAAGGTCAGTTAGCTGCATCGCAGTTTCACGACCGAAGAGTGTGACGACGCCAGTCATTGGAATAACAGCGAAAGACATGAAGCACATCGCTGCAGCAATGATTGGTGCTGCGATAAAGACAATCTTGTCTGCAGCAGCCGGAATGATGTCTTCCTTAAGCGCCAACTTCACACCATCAGAGAGTGATTGAAGGAGACCAAAAGGTCCCACGCGGTTAGGGCCAGTGCGCTGTTGCATCTTTGCCAAGACGCGACGCTCTGTCCAGACAGCCATCAAGGTAGAAACCACGCAGATGGCAAAGACGAGAACTGCCTTTACTGCAACCAGCCAGGCTGGATCTTGTCCGAGGAGCTCTGCTGTTGTCATGCCTTCACCACCGATACTAGTTCGCCATGAACTGCATTAAGTGAGTTCAGTGCTTGAGATCCAAATGAATTACGTGGAATCCAGACTGCATCGTCATGAATATCTTCGACGAGAACTGGAAGGGTGATTGCGCCATTTGAGTTGGAGATTCGAACTTGATCTCCCGTTGAAACTCCAATTGCACTTGCACGCTTCTCTGAAATTACAGCAACTGTCTGTCGACGAGTTCCAGCCAAATTATCTTCACCGCGTTGCATGGTGCCCATATCGAGCAAGCGACGCCATGAAGTGAGAATTGCTTGCTCACCAGATGTTCCTGGAGCAGTGCCAGCTGCAACTGATGCGAAATCAACGCGAGCCCCATCCCACTTACCAAGCTGGGCAATCTCACGAGCAGTCGCTGAGACGGTGCCGAGCATGATGGATTCACCCATCACATCAGCTAAGGCTGAGAGAATGCGAACATCGCTGCGGTTAAGTGATTCAGCGACTGCAGCATCAAAGGCACGTGAGCGGCCTTCCCAGTTAAGGAATGAACCTGATTTTTCAGTCACTGCAGCGACTGGAAGTACAACATCTGCAACATCGGTCACGGAAGAAGTTGCAATCTCGAGTGAGACAACAAAGCTCTTCTTGAGTGCGGCGATCACATTGCTTGAGTTCAAGAGATCGTGCGCATCCACTCCACCAACAACAACGGCATCGAGCTCGCCCTTATCAAGTGCTTCGATAATCTGGTGAGTTGTTCGACCTGGCTGTGATGGAAGTGAATCAACACCCCATGCAGCTGCAATATCAACACGAGCTGCGCTATCGACAACTGGACGACCACCTGGAAGAAGTGTTGGGAAAGCTCCTGCTTCTAGCGCACCACGTTCACCCGCACGACGAGGAATCCATGCAAGCTTTGCGCCACTCTTTTCTGCGAGTGCAACTGTTGCAGAGATAAGACCTGCAGATTCAGATGCACGCTCTCCCATAAGAATTACTGACTTCGCAGTGAGCGTAAGTCCAGCAACAGCAGCTGCTTCATTACCAGGAGCAACCTTGATGAAATCTGCGTTGAGCTTATCCATCGCAATTGAACCCTTGGTGGCGACAGATGTCACCTTCAGGTTGCGCTTCTTAAACTGCTTGTTAATGCGTAGGAAAACAATTGGTGACTCTTCCTCAGGCTCGAAAGCAACAAGAAGAACTTGGTCAGCCGAATCGATATCGCTGTAGTGAACATCGAACTTTCCAGCAACCTTTGCAGCAAGGAAGTTTCCTTCCTCAGCTGATGAGACGCGTGCGCGGAAATCAATGTCGTTTGTCTTCAATGCGATGCGAGCAAACTTGGAATATCCATAAGCATCTTCGGTTGTGACGCGTCCACCGGTAAGTACTGCAGCGTTCTTGCCCTTGAGACCTGCTGCGGCTGCAGCGAGAGCCTCCGGCCAGGAAGCCTCTACGAGAACTCCTTCTGCATTACGAACGAGTGGCTGGGTAAGACGATCTGTCGAAGTGACATATTTAAATGCCCAACGACCCTTATCGCAGTTCCACTCTTCGTTTACTGCAGCATCATCTCCAGCTAAGCGACGAAGAGTCTTGCCGCGACGAACGTCGGTACGCATATCGCAACCAGATGCACAGTGCTCACACGCTGATGGAGTTGAAACTAAATCGAATGGGCGTGCACGGAAGCGGTATGAGGCTCCTGTGAGTGCTCCTACTGGACAGATCTGAATCGTGTTTCCGGAGAAGTATGAATTAAATGGATCGTTCTCATAGATACCAACCTGCTGAAGAGCGCCACGATGGTTGAGAGTAATGAATGGGTCAGATGCAATCTGTGTTGAGAAGCGGGTGCAACGTGCACAGAGAACACAACGCTCGCGATCGAGGAGCACCTGAGAAGAGATATTGATTGGCTTCTCAAATGTGCGCTTGTAACCAGTAAGACGTGATTCCGCATTTCCGTTGCTCATCGCCTGGTTCTGCAATGGACATTCCCCGCCCTTATCGCAGACTGGACAATCAAGTGGGTGGTTACCAAGGAGCAACTCCATCACACCCTTCTGCGCCTTATCTGCGACAGGAGATGTGAGTTGAGTTTTAACAATCATATTTGGCTCAACTGGAATCGTGCATGATGCCTGTGGCTTTGGAAATGCGCGACCGTTAATTTCAACATCAACGAGACATTGGCGACATGCTCCGACCGGATCAAGAAGTGGGTGGTCACAGAAACGTGGAATCTGAATGCCGAGCTTTTCCGCAGCGCGGATGATGAGCGTTCCCTTTGGAACTGTTACTTCAAAGCCATCGATAACTACGGTGATCATCTCAACCGGAGTTACCTCTGCTGCAGAGTTAGCTAGCGTTGTCATTTATTTAGCCTCCGCAAAGAGTGTTGACTTAGATGCATCAAATGGGCAACCGCGACCAGTTACGTGAGCGATGTACTCATCACGGAAATACTTGATGGATGAGGTAATTGGGCTGGTTGCACCATCACCAAGAGCGCAGAAAGAACGGCCCATGATGTTGTCGCAAAGATCAAGGAGCTTTTGAAGGTCTGCTTCAGAACCCTTACCTTCTTCGAGGTCACGCAAAATCTGTACCAACCACCAAGTGCCTTCACGACATGGCGTGCACTTTCCGCATGATTCATGCTTGTAGAACTCTGTCCAACGAAGAACTGCGCGAACAACGCAAGTTGTCTCATCAAAGATTTGAAGCGCCTTGGTTCCTAGCATTGATCCAGCAGAAGATACGCCTTCATAATCCAAAGGCACATCGAGATGCTCTGCGGTAAAGAGTGGAGTTGAAGAACCACCCGGCGTCCAGAACTTGAGTTGATGTCCGTTGCGGACTCCACCGGCAAGTTCAAGAATTTCGCGAAGCGTGATTCCCAATGGCGCTTCGAACTGTCCTGGATTATTTACATGGCCAGAGAGAGAGTAGAGCGTTGCACCCTTTGACTTCTCGGTACCCATTGATTGGTACCACTCTGCGCCATTTGCGACGATAGCAGGCACTGCAGAGATTGACTCCACATTGTTAACAACTGTCGGACGGGCATACAAGCCAGCGATTGCAGGAAATGGTGGGCGAAGGCGTGGTTGACCACGGAATCCTTCAAGTGAATCAAGGAGTGCGGTTTCTTCACCACAGATGTATGCACCTGCTCCGATGTGAAGAACGAGATCGAGATCATTACCTGTTCCGAAAATATTCTTTCCGAGATAGCCCGCTTTGTATGCATCAGCAATCGCCTGATTAACGCGACGAACAACATGTGTGACTTCACCGCGGATATAAATAAATGCGTGCTTTGCGCGAATTGCATATGCAGCGATGATGACGCCTTCTACGAGAACGTGTGGATTAGCCATCAATAACGGCATGTCCTTACAAGTTCCTGGCTCTGATTCATCGGCGTTGACTACGAGGTAGTGATCTTTATTGTCGCCTTGCGGAATAAAGCCCCACTTCATACCTGTAGGAAATCCTGCACCGCCACGACCGCGAAGTCCGGAATCCTTAACAAGTTGAATGACCGCATCAGGATCCATTGCTAGCGCTTTTTCAGCAGCCTTATATCCACCATTGCGCTTGTAGGCATCGAAGGTAAATGAATCCTTCTCATCCCAATGTGCTGAAAGGACCGGAGTTAACTTTGACATTACTTTCCTTCCTTTGCGAGCTTGAGGCCAAGGAGCGTTGGCGCACCTGCCTGCACACCTTCTCCAGCAAGTCCATCATTGAGACCGGCAAGAACAGCTGATGCTTCTTTAAATGTAACAAGGCGGTTTGGTCCACGAGTTGGTGCTGGTGGATTTCCGGCGCGCGCGCCATCAACTAAAGCCTTTGCAGATGCAACAGTCTGGTTGTCATAGAACTCCCAGTTGGCCATCACCACAGGTGCATAGTCACATGCTGCATTGCACTCAATATGTTCGATTGAAACCTTGCCATCTGCAGTAACGCCATCATTTTCAAGACCAAGGTGCTCTTTGAGTGACTCGAGAATTACATCTCCACCCATGATTGCGCACAAAGTATTGGTACATACACCGATGTGATATTCACCGGTTGGCTTGCGCTTGTACTGTGTATAAAAAGTTGCAACTGCTGAGACTTCTGCAGTTTCGATTTCAAGAATTTCAGCGATTGCTTCGATTCCTTCATTGGTGACAAACCCTGAAACAGATTGCACATAGTGAAGAAGCGGCATGATTGCTGAACGCTTACGCGGATATCGTGCAACGATTGATTGCATGATCTCTTGATTGAGTGTTGCGTTAGAAGTTGTCATTAGCGGTCAACGCCTCCCATAACAGGATCGATTGATGCAACAGCGCCGATGATGTCGGCAACCATTCCACCTTCGCTCATTGCAGATGTAGATTGAAGATTGTTAAATGAAGGCTCACGGAAGTGAACACGATAAGGCTTGGTTCCACCATCAGAGACAAGGTGGGCACCGAGTTCGCCACGTGGAGATTCAACTGCTGCATAAGCCTGACCGGCTGGCACGCGGAATCCTTCTGTCACAAGCTTGAAGTGGTGAATCAAAGATTCCATTGATGAACCCATGATTTCGCGGATGTGATCCAATGAGTTTCCAAGTCCATCTGCACCGAGAGCAAGCTGTGCTGGCCATGCAATCTTCTTATCAGCAACCATTACAGGCTGACCCTTTGTTGCAACCAACTTTTCAATTGCTTGCTCAATGATACGAAGTGACTGCTCGAGCTCTGCCATACGAATCAAGAAGCGACCATAAACATCGCAGGTATCTGCGGTAATGACATCGAACTCGTAATTCTCGTATCCGCAGTAAGGCTGCATCTTGCGAAGGTCCCAAGGAAGACCTGTCGAGCGAAGCACAGGACCTGTGATTCCAAGAGTGGTGCAACCAGCAAGATCGAGATATCCGATTCCCTCTGTGCGCTTCATCCAAATTGTGTTTCCAACCAGGAGCTTCTCATTATCTTTGAAGTTCTTGCGGAGTTCCTTGACCAGTTCACGAAGACGGATAGTCATTCCCTCTGGAAGATCCTGCTGCACTCCACCTGGGCGGACATAAGCCATATTCATGCGAAGACCTGTGATCGCTTCAAAGGTATCAAGCACTGCTTCGCGTTCACGGAATGCGAAGAACATTGGTCCCATTGCGCCAAGTTCGAGCGCGCCGGTGCCGAGTGCAACCATGTGAGATGAGATGCGGTTGAGCTCCATCATCAATACACGAATGATTGATGCGCGCTCTGGAAT
>JACCDJ010436993.1_pt1 | contig 17655 bp, 25 predicted proteins | sample 7444481 | NCBI WGS metagenome assembly JACCDJ01 (sample SAMN15323435, study PRJNA562643) | freshwater metagenome | isolation source: river surface water | place: USA:Blue River Watershed | collected 2017-08-15 | reverse complement strand
TCCTAATTTAGCTTGGAGTTGTTTTACTTCTTCTCCTCTTGAACCTACTTTTAGTAACATAATTTTAGTTTTATTTGATTTATTACCTATAAATACCTAAAAAAAGAGTTAAAATATTTTAAAAAAAATTTGGAATATTCGAAAATACATTTAACTTTGTGGTATGAAAAGGTTAGTTGTATTATTAGTATTGGTTCCAATCATGGCGATTGGACAGACGAGAGTGAATCAAGATTCTCTTTTGTTTCATTTTACAAAAATCATTAATCAATACCGTGCCAAGAACGGATTGAATCCCGTGTCGGTCGACCCAAAAATGAAGGTATTGACTGATTATTGGTCACAAAGGATGGGTGCAACCGGTACGGTCGGTCACGGTAGTGGACGTGATAGTTTCCAATCAAGAATCTCGCGAGAAAAATCAATTCCACCGAGTTTTATTATGTTGGAAAACTGTACCGAATTAATGACTCCTGATTCTCCAAAATATGTTACGGTGGAATCATATCCCGATTTGGTATGGTATATTGAAAAATCTTATGCGTGTCAGTTAAGTCAATATCAATATGCTTACTACGCCTTTTTAATGTGGAAAAACTCTCCTCCACATAATGAGAGTATGTTGGACCCCGACACAAAGTATTTTTATCTTTCTTCATGTCGTAAAAATGGTCATACCTATTTATGTTATATTGCTAGAAGTTAAAACATCCATAATGAGGTTATTCATTGTTTCTTTATTTTTTCTATTACCACCAAATTTTACATATGGTCAAAATGTTGTAAATAATGATTCTGTGTTATATCACTTTAATTTTATTTTAAATGATTATAGAATGATGAATGGTTTATACCCTGTGGTGATTGATTTAAAAATAAAACCATTTACCGAATCTTGGGTTAACCACATGTCATCCGTTAACATGGTTTATCATGGTGAGGATAGTAATAGTTTCCCAAATAGGGCTAAGAATTATTTTCCAAGAACAATTTATTGTGTTGAAACTTGTTGTTCCATAACCACTCCTAAAAAATTGGATGATGGTTATATTACATGTCCAATAAAAGAGTTAATACCCATTATTAGAAAAACATATGATGGGACCGCTACACAATTTGATTATGCATATTTTGCATTTATTTTGTGGAAATCATCACCCACACATAACGCGGCTTTACTTGACCCAAACATTAAAAAGTTTTATTTAAGTTCATCACCCTCGAAAGACCTGACCTATATGGAATTTGTGGGAACTAATTAAATAACACCAATATTTATATATAAAAAGACAACAATGGCTAAATTTATTTTCACTGAGACACAATTAGAAATGGCAAAAAAATCAATGGGAGAAGGTAGAGGTAGTGACTTCAAAACAAATCGTTTTGAGAAGGGTTATGATGATAGATACCGTGTTGAATGTGAGGTAGAAATTGATAGTTATGGTTTAAATTTCAATGGTAAAGAAATTGATTATATTACCGCCCCAAAAATCACAATGTACTTTAATATTGATATTGAAGCGAGAAGTTGGGGCATCAAAGATGTAATGGTTTATAATCCCCATGGACCTAATCAAATTGAATTGGAGGTCATTTATTATGAGGATGAGGACACACAAAAAGACGATATAATTACAATTCCATTAAATTGGGATGATGCTCAGATGGAAGATGCTGATAATATGTCATATTTTGGATTTGACAACCTAATAACCATTCGTTTAAAAAACGACGAACAGGGTGGTTTAACGAGTGATTTTATCACAACTTACAGAAAAACACTATAACACTTTACACATTGTAAGGTTTTCACTTTACACTTTGTAAGATTTCCTTATACTTATAATTGACCTTGTGGTTGAATTTGAAGTGTCCTTGAGGCATTTGAGTTGGAATCGATACCAACGAATTCGGGTTCAAATACAAAAAAATATAAGGAAATGAATTACATGACAACGAAAGGGTGGGTTGTACCCCAATCTTTTATTACTAAGAGTAAGCAAAGATTAAAACAACACGTAGATACCGTTTATCTTAAAAACGGTGATGAGTTCGAAATCGAACTTTTTAATCCCACACAAAATAAAGTTTTAGCAAAGATTGAATTAAATGGTGTATCCATTGGTTCGGGTATTGTTTTGCGTCCCGGTGAGAGGGTTTTCCTCGAAAGGTACTTAGATGATGCTAAGAAGTTTTTATTTGAAACTTACATTGTAAATGGGAATAACAATGAAGTACAGCAAGCAATTGCTAAAAATGGTGATGTTACGGTTAAATTTTATGATGAGGTTAAGTCCCAAACATATACCTCACCATTTGTATTATCCGGGTCAGGTACTGTAACATGGACCAATGGGACATCAACCGGAGGATATAGTTTTCCAACGTATACAAATGACATCAACACCAAATACTTCACAAATACTTCAAGTATTGGTGGTTCTTTTGATGGTTCAATAACAACATCAAACTATTCGTATACCGATTTCGGAACCAGCAATGTTTTTAATAAACAGAAAACAAGTGAAGTGAGACATTTAGAAACAGGTAGAGTTGAGAAGGGTTCCGACTCAAGTCAAACCTTTACTTATGACAATTCTACTTTTAATTCATACCCAACAAAAACTAACTGGTGGAAGATTAAACCGGTAAGTGAGAAGGTAATGGTTAAAGAAGATTTGGTTGTTTATTGCACAGAGTGTGGTGCGAAACGTAAAAAAGATAACCATAAGTTCTGTCCACATTGCGGAACAAAATTCTAATAATAAACTAATCACAAGGTCATAAAAAAAGGGGACTTATGTCCCCTTTTCTATTTCTAATATTTTAATATTAAAGTACGATTGCTTTTCCGTTGTATTGTCTTGCCTCAGAAAGAATTGACATCATGTCTTCTCCTTTAAAGGACACGAAACGATTAAACAATTCTGACAAGAAACCTTGTAACCAACCCGCGGCTTTACCTGCTGCTCCCGCAACTGCGTTTGCTGCATTTGCCACACCACTTTTAATGTTGGATGCGGTATTTGAAATTGCTTGTCCCGCTGATTTTAATGCTCCTGATGCCCATGATTTAGCTTGGTCCCAAGCCACACCAACTTCTTTTTGAATTGTTGACCACTGTGAACCTAACCACTGACCAAGTTGTTGACCAACGCCCGCGATTGCCGCTGCACCTGCCAAAACTTTTGCCCATACTTTAGCTCCGAATTGCTTCATTGCCCCAATAACCCATTTAACCACCGCGATTGTTGAATCTTTTAATGAAGTAAGTTGTTGACCTACCCATTTAGCACCTTTCTCGATTGCGATACCTACTGTTCTTAATGTATTTACTGCCGCCATGTCCAATGCGGTTGCCGCACTAACAACAGCTTTACCTGTTGCGGTTATCAATTTCAATATCGAGTTAGCAATTGCTGCGGTTAATTTATAAACTCCTTTACCAATTAACCAAACAACGGCAGCTCCGTATGTGATTGCTTTTATTGTGATGTTACCGATTTTAATTAATACTTGTTTACCTGCTTTAGCAACTTCCCCCGCAGCCGCAACAACTGCTTGTTGAGCTTGTTTACCACTTGAAACAGTTGATTGTCTACCTTTGGTAAAACTCTGACCAACATTAAATTCTCCGGTTGCTTGTTCTGCGATTACCTTATCGATGAGTTTTTTTAACTGAGTTTCAGTTAGTACTACTTTTCTAGCCATTTTTTTCTTTTTTATATAAATATCTTAGTTTATTTAAAATTTACGGGGATTGATTTGATGTCTGAAATCGTGACATTCTTTAACCCCAAAGTTCCATGAGATAAGGGAGCAAAAACTCCTTGTTGATGTAAGAATTGGAAATAATAGTAAAGATAACCCGGGTCAACTTTATCCATAAATTCTTCTTTTACTTTTACTCCGATGTTCTCTTCATAAAATTCCTTAGTTGGGGAACCTACGGTTTTCTCGGAACCCTTTCTTTGTAACCAAAAATCCGCGTCGGGGAAATTGGTTTTAAATGTACAAATGTTACCCAATGTCATATAATCTATCGTTTAAGTATGAATTAAAATCCTCATCATCAATATCAGGTGACCACCTGTCGTCGATTCTGAATCTTGGTTTATCGTAGTATTGTCCCATGATTTCATCAAAAACACATGAAGGATTATCATCCCCGCAGTTCTCGTAATACTCATCCAACTCATCGTCACCAACACCCATCTTATCCGCCACGTCTTTTAGATTAATGGTTATGTTAACACCCTCATCATTTAGTTTTGTTACCTCACCATATTCCTCAAGTGCATCACGTAATTGTTTCATTCCGTAATCATAATAAGAACTGTTGGCAGCATCACTGTATGCGGAACCAATTGCATTTCTGATTTCATAATCCCCATCGTACTCCTCAATCAAATTCTCCAACGATTCTTCTGAGTCAAAATCATCACCCGCTCTTTGTTTGATGATTTCTAATATCTTTTGTGTATTCTCTTCGTTTGTATAATACTCTAAACCACCTTTCCAATCGTCGTGATATCCATCCATTAGGTCCCATATATCACCACTTAATAATGTTTCAATAAATGATGTTTTACGAGTATATCCATTCTTATCTTTCCATTGACGAACCGTCCAATCCCCCTCAACATAGTTTCCAACATATTCGGGGTCAATGGTTAATTCAAAAATTGTATTGGGTTCTTCGTATTCACCGATACCCATTTTTTGTAATACTCTCTTCAATGCTCTTGTGTTGAACAATTCAGGTCGGGCATCATAAATCTTTTTAATATCCGGTTCAGATAAATCTGTAATTTTAAAATCTGATGAACTATCGTATTCAGAACCAAATCCTTGAATGTCCTCACTATTCAAAATTAAATCAACAATGTATGGGTGAAATTCTTCTCTTGGTTTTGAGTTCTTCGGTCCTTTCAATTGATAGATAATTCCATCACTACTACCAACAGCTGCGGTTAGATGACTTTTATTGATTGTGTACTGTGGATTAATTCTTTTAGTTTCTCTTAATGAGTAGATTGTGTTGTAACCACTTGTTCTACCACAGTGACCCATTCTATTACATTCCTCTTCAGAATTGTTTGTATTTAAATCTACCCAATATAAACCGATTCCATCTTTTCTATAATCACGAAGAATATTGTTCTTTTCCTCATAGTTAATTTCACCTTCACCGGTACCTAACGATTCGTGCCACTTTCTTGATTCCCGATAAAGAGTTTCAAAACTATTGTCTTTGTATTGTCCGACATTTCCGTTCAAACCAACTCTAATCCAATCCATGATAGAAGTTATTTCACTCCTCTTACCACGTACAATCCCTCCAGAATTGATTTTACCTATAATGTCTTCTCTTGATACCTCTTCTTGTCCAAAGCTCTTTAAATTGTCTCTAACGAGGTCAATTAATTTATTACCCATCCAAACCGCCAAAGAACCTGTAAGATTTGCCAATACCTCAGCATTATCATTACTGAAACCAAGTTTTTGAATAAGAACATCTTTCTTACTTGCTTCAACAACCAACTCTTCAACTAATGAGATAATTTTCATTTCAATAAATTCTTAATATTTTTCACGTTCTCAAACAACTTATAATTGGTTGCGTATGTTGCGAGATTATCTACCTTAACAGGTCCACTTTCACGTGTACCATTCTTTTTATCGTTCATGACGATATTGATGGTTCCTTTTTCACAATCAATTTTCATTGACGGAATATAAATTGAGAACTCATCATTTTCGATTCTATCTCTACCTTTGAATACCTTTTGTACCACATCATTTAACGTTTTACGGTATTCGGCACATTGTTTCATTCCCTCGAAATCACTGAATACATTTTCAAAATAATCGGTGATTGGTTTCTCTAAATCTTCGTACTTCACATCATCAGTTTGATGGTCCCATATTCCCTCATAATCGTTATCGATATCATAATGACTTACATATTCATCTAAGACATCATTCATGTAGTTTTCTTTTCCATCGATTACTTTGTAATCCTTTTTTGCTAAAAACAATAAAAGATATGGTATTTTAACTAATGCGGCTTCTTGCTTACCGTAATTGTTGTCAAAATCAATATATTTCTCAATTGCATCAACTTCTAGTTGTGCGGCATCTTCATAGTGACCGGCGTTTTTATCAACATAAGTGCTACTGTACCAATCCCAAATGTTATCGTTTTCTGTGAAATTATCATAATGGTCATTTTTAAAATCTTCATAATCACGATATCCATGTTCCGATTTTAATTCTTCAGCATTTCTCTTATAATATTCTTCTAAGTAATAAGCCAAAGTTTCTCTGACATAATCACTATCTTCATTATTCATTCTATCCCACAGAACTTCACTACCATCTCTAGCTTCATATTGGTAATAGGTCAATGTGTCATAAGTACTTCTTAAACCCCCACCGTATGATGTTTTAAATGCAACAATTAATTGTTCTCCCTCAATGTCAATTGAATAAACATCATCATCGGTTATTAATCCTTCTAATGATTCAACATCCTTATTAATCAATGCGGTAACTAACGGATTTTTTTTCGCACTACCCGAAACTAATTTGTTAACCAATATCGATGCATCTTCATCATCAACCGCATTTAATCTATCAATTTGTTGCCTTAACGTTTCATCATCAACATCATCTCTGATAAGTGATGGGAAGAAGAAATGTTTAACGTCTTCATTATTATTTAAAAACTCCTTTACGTTGATTCTCGCATCTTCTTTATCCATGTATTGTTTGGATTGAAAATGGAATTGGTATTTCTCGTTGATGTCTGTTTTATTGATTAGAATGTATAGATAACCTTGTGAGTGGTATCGAGAATATAAACTACCTCTATCTTGGTGTTTTGGATTTAAAGATTGTGACCCCCATGTCGTACACCACTCAGTATTGACACCTAAATAACAAGATGCCCTTTCACTAAGCGGGACATAAATGGTCCATTTTTCACCTTCAAATACTTTGCGGTATTCTTTCTCATCTAACGCAGAGATAATCGAACCAAGGTCACGTGTGTCCCTTGCATAGTATCCTTTTACCACATCATACAAATCATTCAATGATTTAATCTTGTTTGCGTCAAGTGCAATACTATGTTTGTAAACATATTCCAAGTACTCTTTAGCCCTTGGTAAATCCTCAAGTTTTAACGTTTTCTTTCTATATAGATTGATTAACAATTTTGCGTACTTACCGATTCGTTGGATACCGTTTTGATTTGACCTACTTTGTGGGTCAGACATAACGATTTGATTGAACTCTTCTCTTGGAATGTCCTTGTAATATGAGTTATAAATCTCATCGGGAGTCGCCTCCAATATTAACGATTCAAGTAAATCCGTAAACTTCATTATTTCTCTACTTTAATTTTTTTCGAAAACGGTGCAATTGGTGTTAATACAAATCTTCTATTTGGTGCAGTTTCTTTTGTTGTGGTCGGTTTTTCTTTTGTCCAACCCGGTCCAAACTTAGTAGTTTCACCGGCACCGACATAACCAAATGTTATACCTGTACCTTCTAATTTTGCATTAAGAATATCGGCAATTTTCTTTGCTCTAAATTCTGATAAACACTTGTTATACTCACCTCTATTTGGTTTAGATTTACAAGCTCCGTATTTTCCTGTTATCTTTTCATTTGGGTCAGCATCTATACTGGCATAACCAATAATCTTTGGTTCCCAATTCATAATATGTTTAACTAATTCATCACCGAATCTATTGATACCCATTTTGATATCATTAACAAGTTTATCAACTTGACCCATTGCGGTTGCTTCATCGCTAAAATTATCTTCGTCAAATTTGAACGCATCCACAATATAGAATGACAATTTAAATTCTTTCTCTGTTGCGGTAGTACCTGTTTTTGGTTTTTCTCCACCTGTTCCGGTTGTCGACGCATAACTCTGAACACCAGGTCCCGAGAAATAAAACTTACTTAATGTCAAACTCAAATATCCACTTTGAAGAATTACACCCATGTCTTTATTCACAACCATTGGTAAACTATTTTTTTCGAAGAAATCACCAAGAGGATATTCCTGTCCCGCGGGAACGGACCCCTCTAATTTACCCCTCTTTAATCCAACGTATGTTAATGTAAAAATTCCATCATTTCTACCTTGACTACCTAACACAACATCTACCACTCCGTTTTTAATCTCCTCCTCAAATTTGGGGAACTTCGTTAAAAAATCGGCAACTTTTTCGTCCTCTTTTACCTTATCCAACACTACTTCAGTATCGATATCACCAATGAGTGTTCTGGCATCCAATTTTCCCATATATTGACCATCTTTAACATATGTCAATTCATTTCCCAATCTATATTCCATTGGTTTTCCTTCGAAAATTGATTTTAAAACAATTGTATATGTTTCCTCTTCACGATTTCCGGAAGATGAGGGATTTCGAATAATTCTAATTGTATATCGATTAAGTAATTCCCTTTGCATCTCAGGTAAAATCTTTGTATTTAACAAATCCTCGATGTAGTGAACGGCATCAGATATTGATGTAAATGTAGGTTCACCCTCTCTTTGTTCATTGATTACCTTTTGAACCAATTTTAAAATATCACTTTCTTTTAATTTGATAACTTTTGCCATTTTGCAGTATTAATATCTATAAATATGTCCATAAACCACTTATGGGTGTTGGACTTTTGAATTTTTACCCAGTATTTATTCTAGTACTAGCTTCTAGAATACTAGAAGCATCTAGAAAGATACTAGAATATACTGGGTATTTTTCATTTTTTCCACCCAACATATACATTTTCCAAAGTATTTATTGAAAAAGTTACTTTAATGAAATTTATTATTTCCGAATCAACGTATAAAAATGTAAACAAAAGATTGGTTTCCGAGAATTTTGAACCGGATAAACTTTATCATAGAGAAAGCTTGGTAAAACGATTATTGGCCAAAAATTCAAAAGGATTTTATATTGCACCAAAACCAATCAGAGATGCTGTTGAAAGATTACCATACATTGATTGTGTTGATTCCCAAGGTAACAAAGCAACATGCACCAAAATCCCCGAGGTAATCCATGTTTATTTAACCGGTAGATACTAATGAAAAAATTAATTAGAAAGATATTACATGAGGTAGTCGCTCCCATGGATGAACTTGACCAAAAGTTTCATTCAAAAGAAAGAGTTATGCAACGATTATCATCCAAGGATAGTTTGGAGGTTAGGGTGGTTTACAAGAAACCCAACGAAGGGGTTAAATTTAAAAGAGTGGGTGATTACTCAATACCAAATGATATTAAAGAATTTATTCAAAAAAAGATTAACCAAATCTTATCAGTAGATGTTGACCCCAATATTAAACTTGGTGTAATAATCCATAGATTCAAAATATCACCAATAGATGTGAATTTTTACGATTCCAATTTAAGAATTGAGGCAATGAAGTTAATGGTTGATAATGATGGTGAATTTTACTTACATGACCAAGATACCAACTCAACCGGTAACATTTTCTTTTGTATTGTAAACGAAAACTCAATTATTACATCTTACTATACGGGAAGTCATTCTTTACATCCGGACAAATACAGAGTAGATAAAATAATTGATGCGGAAGATATTTGGGAATATAGAGTTAGAAAATAACTATTGTGGGTCCGTTGGGTCAATTTTTTGAATGTACATATCGACAATCCTTGAAATCATTTCAGGTTTGTCACACGATTTAAATTTCACCTTTATTTTCGCGGTATTAACTCCTCCTGAATCGACATCAATCGATTTAATATTATGTTTTGCGTCTTCGTCATGTTTAAAGAGACCCCATAACATTTTTTTGATATTTGAGGGTTTATGAGTCCCGACAACAATTTTGGCATCAAATTCAATATCTAACTCATTAATGTTAATGGATGATAAATTGGCCAAAGTAAATAACGGTACCTCCAAAACCTTCGAACCAACATTAATGGACGTAGTTTTAGGGGTACCGTTAGGATTAAAGTAATTGTTTAAATTGATTATGTGTTGTTGTTCAGAAACTCTTTGTGCAACAATAGAAGCTTCTAATAACCCACTAATTAATTCATCAATATTCAGTTTACCCATATCATTTGCTTAATATGGATAATATAAAGAATTTTTTTGAAAAAAACAACTATTAGTTACTTGGGTCCGCTGTAAGTGGAATTAAAGACGGCTCTAACATTTGAGTTAGGTAGTCAGACAACTTCAACATACCTTCAGTAGGAGGTAATTGTTCTGCATGTACCTTAACTTCATATTTTGCCGAGTTATCCGTACTTCTTGTGTTTTCCTTATGGGTTGCCACTTTACCAGCTACAGTTGCTGAGAATTTCATACCCCACCAACTAGCAGATGCAGTTGCTGAGTAAGAACCTTCAGTATCGGAACTTTCTTTAGAAGTTTCAGATGTTTTAACCTCCATCGTGAACGCGATGTCCGCAGATGTAATAGCTAATGATGGTAGTGGAACCAATGGTAACATAGGAACCTTATTATACAATTTCTGTATTTCTTGTTCTCCTGTTTCACCGTTAGTAACAACTCTGTTCATCTCAACATCCAAAGAACGAGCCACGTTCTTCTTAGTTTTTTCATCTTGTTCAAATGCAACTTCAGAGATGTATCTCCAAGTTACCTCATTTAATTTTGCTTGACCTTTTGCCATACCGACAATAGGAGAAACAATTAGGTCTTCGATTGGAAGTCCTGCGAAATTGTCTGCGATTCCTGCCATAAATTTTTGTTTAATTTTAGTTTATTAACTATAAATATCCTTGGTTTGGTTAAAGGAGTTTTAACCAAATTTTACCATTCCTTTGTATTGATTCTTTATCTTTTTGATTTCATTCATTGCATCGTTATATGACTTTTTTATATCTTCATTAACGGTAAAATCAAGTACTGTTTTACAATTAGGGCAAGCAGATACTGGATGTTTTATGATAAATTCTAAAGTTAAACCCAACGGGGTTTTACACATGGGACAAGGTAATGCCATAATTTTTAATTAAAATATAATATGATTTTTGTTATGTGTGTAGGGTTATTGGGTCCTTGCTAAGTACCCGATTAATAGTATTGCGAATACTATTGTTGTGACACCTATCCATCCGATAGAGTCTTCCAAAAATTGTTGTGTTTTACTTTTCATGGTGTGTTTGGTTTATAATAAATAGCATAAAAAAGGGAGACAGGTAGCGAATCCGTCTCCCAACTCCGTGAACTAGTCCCGGTCCTAAGTGGGGTCTTCAAACCCCGACTGTCTTTATTTCCACTCTTTTTTGCAGAAATCAACAATACTTTTACCAATAGTTATGGTTGCACCACTATCTGTAAATGTATAGTCTTTACCTTGTCTCAAACTAAATAAAAGAGCTTTCGCCTTTTCTGGGTCCAATCTTCTGTTATTCTTAATATCGTCTGTTGCCACAATTGTTATAGAACCATCACTATTTTTTTCTAATGATTTTATTCCTTGAGCAAAATATGAGACTTTAGCACACATGAGATTACCCCAGTTATCTTTAAGATAACCACCCGAAGCAAAAATTTGGTACTTTCCATCTGAGGTGGTGACCTTACTTGGTGATGGGGAAGCTTCGTTTACGTCCTTAACTTCCTTATCGTATTCTTTAAATCTGTCAGGATTTGCATCCATTGCAGATTTTGGGAATAATCTTTTCTTTCTTGTATTGGCTAAAGAACGACTTCTCTCATCGATTTCACTATCAATGATTTTCTTTAGTTGCGCTTCGGTAAAAATGTATTTTTTCATATTATTTACAGTTCCATAAAACCGGGTCGGTTTCAAATAAGTTTTTAAAATCTAAGAACACAAGTTCAGCAAGTTTCACAAGGAAACTTCTTTGGATATCCAATCCACAACTAACACTGATTCTTCCAAGTCCTTCATAGATGTGACATCTTAAAAGACGTAAGATTAACCATGCACCGATTGCGATGAAGACACCCGCAGGTAATCCCAATAAGAATACCTTAACAGTTTCCCATGCCGCAAGTGCTCCGGCTTGTTCATTAACTTGTGCCGGTTGTTCTTGTGGTGCGGGTTGTTGTTTATCCTGTCTTTTTTGTCTTCTCATTGCTTTAAGGTCCTGAATCATTGCTTTGAGTTCATCCTTGGTTGCGTTTGGAAGAACAGGATTTAACATCTGTGCCACCTTTGCTTTTGCATCGGTAACTTCAGGTGTTTCAGGTCCTGCTTGAACATCTTGTGCACTGATTCCAAGTCCCTTTATTTCTGCGGCAAGTGAAGAAACCAATTGCATACCTTGAGATGACTCAGGACTGTAACAGTTCTCTTCTGCTTCGTTTATTTTTGACTTACAGCATGATGCTTTAGGTTTTTCGTAGAGACCTCTAATGTGTGCTCTATCTGATTCTGAGATAACAATTTTTCTGTTCATTAGATATAAGGTTGTATGTATTTAGCGTAGAAGGACCCACCTGTTTGTGGTTTACCTTCTCTTATTCCCATGTAGTATTTCATTTCAGGGTCACTCACAGAAACCTGTGATTGTGGAACGGCGGCACGTAAGAAGTAATACTCTTTATTATAGACGTATTTGGTTATCTTATCAATCTTACCGTTTTGATTGAAGTGGAACATCCAACGAATTATAGGTTCCGTATATGGGTCTTTAAGAACATTTACGTTCCATTTAATTTCAAATGCCATCGCATATTTCGCATTGGTATCTTTTACACCACCAACACCGGCACACATTTCAGCCATTGCCCCTTTCAAATCTTGCGAACCTGTTCCACCACCTTGGGAATTCTTTCCATTACAATAGTATGAACCGGTTAAAAGCATGTTGGGTTTAATATCGGTGTATGTTCTGATTTGATTGGTAGATACGATGTTTGCGGTCATTCCTGACTTAACAATTTCACTTTGGTATTTAAATCTCATCTTAACCTCGATATATTGACCGGGATTTGCGAATGATGCTTGATTTCTTTCTTTATCGATTTTACCGCCTGTATTGATAACAAGGCTGTAATATGTACTATTTGCTGAAGGGTTATCTTTTATACCTCTTTTGGCAATCTCAACACCCAAGAATTTTCTAAACGTTTCCGCTCTCTTTTTTGAGAGTTCACTATTAAGGGTGTACAATTGATTTGATGTATCCTGTGGTGTTTTTGGGAAAGACACGTAATCGTTCTCTCTGTCATATGGAGTTGTTTTTCCGCCCCATGAATTACTTGCTCCCGCGGTTACAATTATGGTATCCAACATCATCTCGCCACTTTTCAACATGGCATCACCGTTTGGTACTTGTTTAATCTTTTGAACCAAACCTTCAACAAACTGTGTCAAAAACGCGGATGGGTCAGATGAATTCGCCGCATAAGTTGATTGAAACTTATACGTCACGTTCACCACGGGACCTTGTTGTGCTTCCGATATCAATTTTTCGGTAACATATTTAAATTGACTTTCGGTTATGATTAATTTCTTCATGAATAAAACTATATGATATAAATAGTTAAAAACCCAAACGATGTTGGGTTTTTCTATTAATTATATGAAATTTGTGTAAGATAGAAGGTTCGACCTCCGTGGTTAATATATTGGGTATTCCCAATTAAATCTGTTGATTTGTATAATGTAAAAATTTCGGTAGATTCTTCTCCCTTAATTACGATTCTTTTCTCCTCAAATTTTATTACTTTCATAATACTTTTTTAATACTTCGTTATTATGTTGAATCAATTTTGCGGTTTTCTTAATTGATTTTCTGCTTTTTGGTTTTGGACGGTCCTTTTGTGCTTTTGCCATCTTCAAAGTGTTTTGTATAGATATTATTTGATTCTTCGATGCTATCTTTTATCCATTTATTGAGCAGAACGTTTCCGATAAACCAACCCAAAATAATTGCCCCAAGAATTACAACGATTATCATATTTAATAAATATGGTGTCATTATTGTTAATTGTAAAGAATAATCAGTTTTTATTGTTCAAGCGGGACATGAGTGGGAGTCATGCGGGTATGTACGGATTTGTGGGTGGAACCGCGGAGAAGAACGAAACCCCAACCGAAACCTTAATCCGTGAGGTAAAGGAGGAAATAGGAATGGATATCTATAATATCAACTTCTTAAAGAGATATAATAATAGGGGTAAGATTATGAATCTTTTCTATATGGTGGATAATGATTTCAACGAACAAGATATTCGTTTAAGTGAGGAACACACAGGATGGAAATACTTCACATATTATGAACTCACACAAAACAGGGAGGTAATTCCAACCACCATAGATATTGTCAACGATTTTCTAAGGACCCAATAAATCCCGGCATACGAGTCCCGGTTCCGGCGCCCGAGGTTTGTTTTTCCCAAATATTATCTGTATCTTTTATATTATGAAAATAGAGATAGAGGATATCTACGGACAGGTGTATATTATACCAACCATTAAGGTAACGTATACACGTTATTTAAATGGGGAATACGAACTAATCTTCGGGTGGTTAAAGTGGTATATGGTTATCAGAACCTCTTCTGGTGTGTGATTCATCCGCCGGGGGATTATACTTCATCATAATGGTATCAAGAAGATGAATACCATCAGAATCCCCAATTAAACAATCACACTTCTTATAGAGGTTCATTACATATACCTCACCGTACTTTTCAATAAGGAAATTTATATTATCCAATGATATGACACACTTATTAAATCCCATATAAGATAAATACAAACAAAAAACCCCACGTATGTGGGGTTCTTGATTTAATAGTTATTGGATAACCTTATATTATCTTCGGGAACCATCAGGTTCAGGTTTTCGATTGTGGTTGGACCACCTTTGGAGTGTGGAATCTCCTTATGGTTTCCGTGTACCACCTTCCCATTGGTAGATTGAAGGGGGGTGATAATCTCAGTTGAACCGTCCAAACGTACAACGACACCATTCGTTTCAATACACTTGGCAATCTTTTCCATACTACTGAATGTTCTCACATTATCGAGGATGTAGAAGTATTCTGTAACATAAGGTAACATATCGTTATATATGGTATTGAACTTGATAACCATATATTGATTGATATTTCTATTGATGTTTGTCCAATTCTCCTTGGGAGTATTACTGAAGGTATTCTTAATTCTATTGTTCTCCAATTCTAAGTACTTGTTTACAAACCCATCAATAGAATCCTTCTTTAATACCGAACCATAAAAACGATACATATCAATCAAATACATGAATAGGTTGAAGGATAATGATTTACTAATGTCCGAACCGGTATCATGAATGAGTTGAATACACTTACTCCAATTTTTAAGTGCTTCTAAAAATGTTTTCTCATTGAGAATCTCAGGATTCTTAAAGAGTTTATCCAAAGTTCCATTACTTAATGGAACACCACTGTAGTGATGGTACGCAAGAAACTGACTCAGTAATTCCAAATCTTTCATTCTTGGAAAGGTGACACCTTTAATCAGTTTAAAAGTTTCACTATATGTATTTCCCCATTTACGTACAAAATCAGAAACCACCCCATATGAAGCATTTCGTTTCTCTTGTTTGTTCCAACTTTCCCCGCTATTGAGGTACGATGCTATGTCATGTAAATCTAACTTGGAAGCATTACCGATAACCACAACAGAAATGGTTTGATTGAAGAAATCAAAAACATCATCCTCCACATTACCATTCCAATCCACCTCATTATATAGTTTTAATAGAAAACGAGTTCTATTACCCCCATCTATTGAAACATATCTAGTTCCATTATCATATAGATTACTAAAATATTCATAATCGTATGAACTTTTGTTTATTAATGCATAATTTTTACAACTCTCCACATCCGCCATTACGATGTTACTCACATCCTTACCTAAGATTAAACATTTCTTGTATTCCACCTCATTCTTCTTCCCCCACACTTGTCGTCGTTGAATAGATTCGTCGTAACAAATACGATTCCCTTTTACTAATCTGTTAATGAATTCCCTAATGGTTGAATCCATTCTCATTTTACTGATTGGTGTTGTTCGGTTTGGTCCCATATCATTTAGAATTTTACACAAATATAGAATATTCTTTTAGTACTTGCCAAACATTTTTTTGAAATATACTTAATTTTTTTTCGTATATCATTTTTAGGGTCGGTACATAAAATGGAGTGTTTCGATTTTTTGAAAAATTTCCGGAAAATTCTGGAATCACTTTTCCCCCGCTTTTCGGATTTTTAGATTTTTTCCCAAAATTTTTTTTTCTGAAAATGACCCCTACTTCCGATTTTTGGGATTTTTTCCGGAAAAATTTCTGTGACGGCATTGACCCCCCTTTTTAACCCCCCCAAAAACCCTTATATAAGGGGGGATACGGGAGGGGGGAGGGGTACACCCCTATGGTGGGGGGTAGATGTAGGGGGATGTGGATAACTAATATAAAATAAATTTGGTTATATGGTATAACTAATATACCTTTATATTCTAAAACAAATCACTATGACAATCGAACAAGTAAAAGAGAACATTTACGAACACATCAGTAGAGAACACGAAATGGGTATCCCACCCCACGAATCATGGGAAGGTATAATGGAAGGGGATGAATGGGTAGATGAATGTATCGAGAATGGGTACACCTTACATCAGTTACAAAACGAATTATTCGATGAAGTGTACGAGAAGTGGAGTAATGAGAACGAATAACGAAACCCCGAAAGGGGTTTTTTTATTTCCAAGAAAATCTGTGGGGCCCGGGAGAAATTAGTTCGGCAAAATGGTTGTATTGTTATGTACCAAATTGCCAATCAAATTATTTCCTGTCCCGTCTGTCCCCGAAAAAAAACTTTCTTATTTGGCAAAAAAAGTATAAAAAAAATTTGGTTATACCTTTTTTCTTTGTATCTTTGATATACCAAACAATTAAAAACTATTCAAGTATGAACAAAATGAAAATCGGTCGTGAGGAATTGATTACAATCCTCAACCAACAAGAAAAAGGAACTTTTGTAAACTTGGTTACTGAAACCAAAGTAAGAATGAACAAAAGGAACAACCCTTACTTTGACAAAATTGTAAAGAGGTCAAAGTGTAACTACCTTTTGGGTATGGAGTACCAAAAAAGAGTAAGAACAAATGAAGAAAAAGAGGGGTTAGAACCCGACTTTGTCGCGGAAGAATGTCCAGTTGGAACTCACATCAGTAAGTGTGTATTGTTCAATGAAAACTTAAACACTCACTATGTTATGGTGGAAAGGTTTGATGAAATTAAACCACAAGTGGAGTACACCTTTGAGGGTAACGAAATTGACAAAGGTTTGTTTGAGGACTTTATGGTAAAGTACACCGAAAGTAAGAAACAAGAACAAGAACGAAAAGTGAAAGTGATTACTTTCAAAGTGGGGAACATCAAGGAAATGTCTTTGAACGGAAACCACTACGAAATTGAGGGGTAACACCCTCACTTGTGAAAACCAACCCTCACCCGAAAAGGTGGGGGTTTTTTATTTCCCGAATTTTTCGTCAGATGACCGGGTCGGGAGAAATTAGTTTGGCAATCACGGGAAGATGTGACTCAGATGACCTTCCATCCGGGAATTAGTTTGGCAACG